>Ga0210394_10002810_pt1 | contig 23127 bp, 24 predicted proteins | sample IncBWC12MmetaG_FD_160121 | JGI IMG/M metagenome (GOLD analysis project Ga0210394, IMG submission 160121) | Forest soil microbial communities from Barre Woods Harvard Forest LTER site, Petersham, Massachusetts, United States - Inc-BW-C-12-M | ecosystem: Environmental > Terrestrial > Soil >... | reverse complement strand
CAAACACCGGTTTCCACGAGGCGCCCACATCGGTGCTCTTCCACACCCCGCCGCCCACACCCCCGAAATACCAGGTCGCTGGATCGCCGGGCACGCCGCTGACAGCGACCACCCGGCCACCCCGGAATGGGCCTATTTGCCGCCATTTCATGCCGCCGATCAGCCCCGGATTGACTTCAGCCGCCGCCGCGGCCTCGTGCCAACAGGGCAACAGAGTGAGAAGGACGAGCACAACCGCAGATGATTGGAAACCACGCCGCATTTATTTATTCTCCTATCGTTATTGCGCTTTCGGGTACATCCTACCTTAATGTGTGGAGCGAGCCAGCGCATCTGCTCGATAGCGCTCCGTCGAACGAATGCATGAAAACGTGAGAAGGATAATATATGCGGAATTCAATGACGGCCGTAGCGATGATTGCCGCAGCATGGGCCAGTTTGCTGGTTGGCTGTCAACAACAAGTGACGCCCAAAGAGGTTGCGGCGCCACCGCCGGTGCCTCTTGTGATGAAATCCCCGTCATTATTGAAGCCGGTTGCGGGTATTGCCGACATCATGGCAATTGAAATCGACCCGTCAGCCGATGCTTTGTGGGGTGCGGTGGGCACGGTGGTCAGCAAATCCGGCACCAAGAACAACCGCCCCACGACGGATAAACAGTGGGACGAGTTGAAGGACCGCGCCGTGATGCTCATCGAAGCGTCGAATCTTCTCCTGCTTGACGGCCGACGCGTGGCACGCGACGGCGTGCAGAAAATCGAGGATCAGGGCACGCCGGGCAATCTGTCGGCCGAACAATCACAGAATCTCATCGATGCTAACCTGGATTCATTTGCATCGTTCGCCACCGGTCTACGGGTAGTGGGAGAGCAGATGCTCAAAGCCATCGATGCCAAGAACCCACAGGACTTGATGGAGGCGGGCGCGGCATTGGATGAGGTCTGCGAGGGCTGCCATCTAAAATTCTGGTACCCCGGCCAACACATACCGCGATTCCCGAATGAAGCGCCGGAAACCCGCTGAGGTCTAGCTTTTAACGACCAACACGTCGCACGTGAGGCTGTCGAGCACACGCTCAGCCGTATTGCCGATAAAAATGCGTTTCAACCCGGAACGAGACACCGCGCCCATGACGACCAAGCCGGCGCGCAGGGAGCGGGACAGCCGGGGAAGTTCGATCGAGGGATCGCCGGATACCAAGTGGGCTCGGTTCTTGGGAATTCCGTAGCGGCTGAGGTCCTCGTAAAATCGGCGCCGCACTGCGGACCGATGCGCCTTTTCCTGCGCGGGAATGCTGGCCAGCGCCAACGGGGCCATCGGCAAGTCGGCAACATGGCTGCCCAGCGGTTGGTAGATATGCGCGGCATGCACCGACCCGCGAACCAGCCCGGCCACGGTGCCTGCCGCAGCCACGATCGCGCCATCGAGTGCACTCGGCTTGTCGTTGCTGTGAAATGGATCGAGAGCCGCCAGGATTCGGGGACTGCGCCAAGCTGCTCGGCCTTTGACGATCAAAAGCGGAGCAGGGCAGTGTCGGATCAGCTCAAAATCCGTCTGAGTGAGCAGCAACCGGGCGAAGACATTGTGCTTGCGCGCCTCGATGACCAGGAGGTCCGCCTTGGAAATTCGAACCTGGCGCAGAATCGCGGCATGCACGGGATAACCGGTTTGCACGTTGGTGGTAACGATGAGTTCTTCGCGGCGCAAACGATTCGCGGTGCGCTCGAGCAGCCGGCGGTTTCGCGCCGCCTCGAAGCGGGTAAATTGCTCCGCCGCGGAGTGCACGCTTCCGGGGGACATGGTCGACGGGATGGCATTGAGCAACTCGATGCTCGCGCCGCTGTTGCGCGCCAACGTGCACGCACGCCGGACCGCTTTATTCATTCCCGCCCCAGGATCGGCCATGGCAACCAGAATCCGCTCGAACTTCTGCACCGGCATCGGTAGTTCTCCTTAAGGCAGCACCGCTTTCGCGCAAAACGCGCGGTCGATCGTCGCAGGGGTTTCGCGTTCCCTCATTTCGGTCAGCCGGATTCGCTCATCTAGGCGTGGGTCCTTGATCCCCGCTGGCTCAAGATGCCCGATCACTTCGGTCTGTTTGAGGAATAGTGCGGCAATCGCGCGCTCGGCTGCATCCACAATGTTGTGTCCCTCATCAACGGAAACATGGCCATCGACTTCCAGATGGAATTCGACGAAGACCCGATCACCGCCGTCCCGCGTACGCAGATCATGTATGGCGAACACGCCGCGACACCTGACCGCGGCCTGTTTGATACGCTCGCGCAGCTCGCGCGGCAGCTCCTGATCAAGCAGTTGCCGGGATGCTGTCATCGCGACGCCACGGGCAGCCACGATCATGTATCCGGCAATAGCCAACGCAAATGCCGGATCCATTCGCTGCCACCCGGTCGCGGCTGTCAGCGCCAGTGCGGCGAGGACCGCCGCGTTCAACGCCACATCCATGAGATAGTGAGTCCGGTCCGCGGCGATGGCGGTCGACCCCGTGCGGCGCACGACCCAGCTCTGCATTGCGACGAGAAGACTCGATATCGCGGCGCCGCCGGCCGCAATGCCTATACCTAAGCCGATTTCGGTGAGGAGCTGAGGATGGATCAGGCGCCACAAAGACTGGGCCGCGATCATGATTGCGGTGCCGGCAAGCAGGATTGCTTGCGTAAACGCCGCCAGGGCTTCGCCCTTGCCATGACCGTAGCGATGCATGGAATCGGCTGGGCGCTGTGCGAAGCGAACGCCAAAGAAGGTAGCCGTCGCCGCCAACGCATCAACCACGGCATCGGCGACCGACGTGAGCAGCGCCACGGAATCGGTGGCCATCCAACCCCAAAGTTTCACGGCGATCAGTACGAGCGCGGCGCCGAGCACGATATTGCTTGCCAGTCGGCGCAAAGCCAGATCCTGCCCGGCGCTGCGCATGCTGGCTGCGATTAGAAGGATTGGGACTGTGTGTGCTCCGAAGTCCCTATGATGAGTATGTCGCAATCCAACGACTCCAAGATAGTTGCGGCAGTGCTGCCAATGAACGCGCGGCGCCACTTATAGAATGACGCGCCTATCACCACCAGGTCGGTGTCGAATGTCTCCACCATGTGCTGCAAGCAATCGTGCGGCGTTCCCATCTCGACGTGCAGATGTTGCGGCGACACGCCGTACGCACCGCCCAGGCTTTCAATCTGGCCGTATCTGAACGAGTTCTCGGCCTGCAAGGCCTCGGTGTAATCGCAAGACAGGTTTTGTCTGCCGGCCCGCACCAAGGCGGCGAACGCATTCGGAATGTAGGCGTGCATGATGTGCAAATCGCCCTGCAGACAGCCCGCAAGGGCTGCGGCATATTCCAGGATATGATGATTCGACGCCGCCGCATTTTCGTCGCCATGCTGCAAATCGACCGCCGTTACCAACTGCAGCCGCGAACTCCATGATTTCATTTTTGTGAGCAGCAGCGGCTTTGGACAACCGCGCACCAAATGCCAATCGGTATTCCTGGCAAACGTTCGTCGTGCAAAGGAGAGCTGGTGGGTATCTTTGATGACGAGATCCGCATCGGATCCACTAACATAATCGAGCAGCGTGTCCGGCAAAGATTTGCCATAAATGATGCGCTGGCTGACCCGGGTCCCTTGCGCGCGCAGCGGGCCTGCCAAGGTCTCGAGCATATCCAGAAGTTCGGTGTTGTCGGGGTGCGGACGTTGGGCACTGGGTGGTGCCGCGTCGTTGAAAGCCGATGCGATTTCGCAAATCAGTAATTCGACCGCAGCGTTGCTGCAGCGGGCAACATACGCTGCCTTGTCGACAGCCGCTTGCCGTCCCTTTGTTAATGGATCAACGACAACCAAAATATGGCTGATTCGATTCATAGCTACCCTGGCGAGAATTATCGGGATTTGCGGCTGATCTGCACATAAGGGATTGCGCGTATCGAATCCGGATGGGTACTCACTGCTAGAGCCATCCGTAGAGTTACGGATACCCAGCGCAGCGCAGTTACCCAATAATGCGTGTGAGAACCAAGCGGAGAACGAACCATGCCTGCAATCCATCGCATTCTCGTGTCAATCAAGGAAATCGACGGCAAGCCCCTGCCTGCGGTTCTCAAAGCGGCACAACTCGCCCGAGGCTACGGCGCCGAGTTGGAGCTGTTCCATGCGCTGACCTCGCCGCTGTACAGCGATCCCATCCTGGTGCGCGAACAGGGATTGGACTTCCTCGAGCGGGACGTACGGCAACAGGCTCTGCAGCGCCTCGAGGCCATCGCCGATCGGTTGCGAGTGCACAGCATCAAGGTCAACGTGTCGGCGGAATGGGATTATCCCTCCTATGAAGCCATCATTCGCCGGGCGCAAGCCATCAAAGCCGACCTCATCGTCGCAGCGCGTCACGCCGGCAAACACCGCATGCCCTGGCTGTTGCGATTGACCGATTGGGAATTGGTGCGCCTGAGCCCCGTGCCGGTGCTCCTGGTCAAAAATCCGCGACCCTATCGGCGTCCCGCTGTGCTGGCGGCAATCGATCCTAGCCACGCGCACGAGAAACCCTTGCAATTGGACCGGGAAATTCTGCGCGCCGGCAAGCGGCTGACCGAAGCACTGCGGGGCAGCTTGCACGCGGTGCACGCATACGCCGCTTTTCCGGTGCAATTGCCACCAGAGGCGGCGCTGGTGCCGGGAACGCTGCAGAACCTGCAGAAATCTGCGGAACGCGCTGCAAAAGCACGCTTTCACCGTAGCCTTCGGCCGGTTCGGATCCCACGCTCGCGGCAGTATCTGCTCGCTCGCGAACCTGTCTTTGCCATTACCGAGGCGTCCCGCAAGAGTCACAGCGCAATCGTCGTCATGGGAGCCGTGTCGCGATCGGGAATCAGGCGATTGCTGATCGGCAATACCGCCGAGAGGATATTGGACGAGCTGACCTGCGACATCATGATCGTCAAGCCAGCCAATTTTCGCATTCGCATTCCCCGTGCATCGCGCGGAGTGCGATTGCGGCCGTGCGCGCCGATGGAGACGTTGGGCGGCACATTCAGCTACTACTGAGGCGGTGCGGCAGGAATTGCCGCGACTACGCAACCGTCCTTCGTCTACGCGAATTTGGTTTCAAATGACCCGCGACATGACAGCGGGTTGCCGCACGGCGCAAACCGGCGCCGCGTTGACGTACGCGTCGAACGCCATGGCGACGGTCCGCATCAATAAACGCCCCACCGCTGTGAGCGCAATGTACTTGCCTTTGAGTTCGACCAGGCCATCGGCTTGTAATATCAGTAGCCGCTCACTTTCCGGTGCGAAGTACTCGCCAAAGTCAATGCCGTTGTGGGCTTCAATTGCCGCAATGTCGACACTGCCCTGACACATGATCGCATTGATGACTTGCTTGCGAATACGATCGTCGCGGCTCATTGCTCTGCCTCGACTCGACGGCAACACGCCGCTTGAAAGGGCGCCCTCGTAGGCCGCCAGCAATTTATGATTTTGAACATATAGATCACCCACATGGCCGATGGCGCTGACGCCAAAGCTCACCAGGTCGCGATTGGCGTGGGTGGTGTAGCCCTGAAAGCTGCGGTGCAGCGTACCGTCGCGCTTCGCTTGGGCCAACGAGTCGGTCGGCAGCGCAAAATGATCCATGCCGATGTAATCGTAGCCAGCCTCGCTCAGCTTGCTCACCGCAAGTTGCAGTAGCAACAGCCGCTCGGCGGCATTGGGCAGCTCATCGCTGCGTATTTGCCGCTGCGCCTTGAACAGCTGCGGCATATGCGCGTAGCCGTAGACGGCCAGACGATCCGGCCGCATCGCGACAACGCGGTCCAGCGTGGCGGTGAACGAAGATACCGTCTGTAGCGGCAAGCCGTAGATCAAATCAAAATTGATCGAACGAAACCCAAGGTCGCGGGCTTCCTCATATACCTTGGTCACCATGGCCTCGGGTTGCACCCGGTTTACGGCTTTTTGCACCTGCTCGTCAAAGTCCTGAACCCCAAGGCTGATGCGGTTGAATCCGATGGACGCCAGCAGCCGCAGGCTGCCTGCAACAATGCTGCGCGGATCGATCTCGATGGAGTAATCGCGATCGTCGGCGTCCGTCAACTGGAATTCGCAGCCAAGGCGTGCAACGATTTCGACGAGATATTTTGCCGGCAGAAACGTCGGCGTGCCACCGCCGAAATGCAGTTGATCGACGACTCTGTTGCGATCGAAGAGGCGGCTGCGCAGCGAGATCTCAGACAGGAGATGCCCGACATAGGCATCCATGCGATCCAGCTTGTGGGTGATGATTTTGTTGCAGCCGCAATAAAAACAGGGACTGGAGCAAAACGGAATGTGCAGGTATGCGGATAGAGGTTGTGCTTCGCGGGCACCCCGGCTGCTGGCCACGGCCAGCTCATAGGCATTGGGCGCGAGTCCATCGGCGAACTGCTGGGCAGTCGGATAAGACGTGTATCGGGGTCCCTCCCGATCATAGCGGCGCATGCAGTCGGCATCGAATGAAACGGCGGTTGCTAAGCTCATGCCTGATCCTATGGCATCCCGGTTTTGGCGCCGCCAAGTCGTTCGATCGTGTTTCCCGCATCAAACCTGAAGCGCTTGCTGTGCAGCTCTTGCAGCTGCCGCTTGGCGTTATTGAACGCATCGCGCAGCGCAAGAAATGGATCCTTGTGGCCTGCGCCATCGATCTGCAGACTGTCGGCGTGGATCCGCGCGCCCGGTACTGCCAGATCAATCTGCACCGCGTAGGTTGCGGCGCTGTCATGACCGCCACGCGAACCTTCGAGCGTCATGTGACATTGGGTGATTCGCTCGCCATAGCGCTGCAGCCGCTGTCCTAGCTCGCGCGCGCGTGCCTCGAGGGCGCTCGAGCGCTCGGTGTGGCGAAATGTCAAGGTCATGGGCGACCGCATTGCGTGATTTCGATGTAAGGCATGCGACATTGTCGATGTCCCGTGCCCGGCATGCATCAGGGATTTCCGAGCGAATTTGCGGCAAGCCCCGCGAGCCAGCCCAAGAGTCAAGCGCGGCAGCGGAACGGCGGTTTGGCGGGATTTAAGGCTGCGCGTCGTCCGTCAATGTCAATTGCAGCTTCACAAGATGTGCGACCGAACGCGCACCCATCTTTTCCATGACTTTGGCGCGATGAATCTCCACGGTGCGCTCGCTCAATTCCAAATCGATGGCGATGACTTTGTTTGCGGCGCCGTCGACGACCATGTCCATGACTTGCCGTTCGCGTGGCGTCAAGGTCTCCAGACGATGCAGAACCTCGGCGCGGCGCGACACGATGCTGCGATTCTCGGCGTCCTGCTTGAGCGCGTGATTGATCCGGTCCAAGAGATCCTGGTCGCGGAACGGCTTCTGGATGAACTCGAAGGCGCCTTCCTTCATGGCCTGTACGGCCATGGGCACATCGCCGTGGCCGGTAATGAAGATCACGGGCATCATCGAGCCCATGCGATTGAGCTGCTGCTGTACCTCGAGGCCGCTCATGTCCGGCATGCGAATGTCGAGCACCAGGCAGCCCGGCCCGTCGGCCTTGAAGTTTCCCAAGAAGTCCGAGGGCCGGGAATAAACTGCTGTTTTATAGCCTACGGTGGAGAGCAGAGCATCCAGCGCGCGGCGCATGCCGTCATCGTCGTCAACCACATAAATTACGGGTACCGTATTTTTATCGGGCTTTGACATTTTGACTATCCATCGGCTTCCGCAACCGGCAAGCGGAACCAAAAGCGGCTGCCGCCGGCCGGCAAATTTACAAATCCTATGGCTCCGTCGTGCGATTCAATAATAGCGCGGCTCGACGCCAAGCCAAGACCCGTGCCCTGCGGCTTGGTGGTGAAGAACGGCCTGAATAGCCGGTCTTGCAGATCCTCCGGCACCCCCGGACCTGAATCGGTTACCCCAGTTTCGACCGAATAGCGATCCGAGGAAACGTCGATCCGGATCATAGGCGCGTTCTGCGCCTGAGCGCTGGCTTCGATGGCATTCTGAGTCAATGCACACAGCACATGCTGAATGCGCAATCGATCGATCACCAGGTCGGGTATCGGGTGCGACACATCGACACTCACACCGCCCATGCTCAGCAGCATGGCATCAAGCACCGGCTGCACTTCCGCAATCAGCTCGGGCAGCTGGCATCGGGTACGTTTCGGCAACCCCTGTCCGAATAGCCGGCGAATACGCTGGATACCTTCGCCCGCCGCCAGAGCTTCAAGGTTGATCTGACGAAAAACATCGAGAGCTCGGCCAACCATCGGCTCGGGCCTATTGAGCATGCGCTGTCCTGCCTGGGAAAAGGTCGCAATCGCGCCCAGCGGTTGATTGAGCTCATGCGCCACACCGCTCGCCATCTCCGCCAGCGCCGAGGCGCGCGCAATTTCCATCAATTGCCTTAGAATCAGATCGGGACCCGCAGTATTTATCTTAATTTCGCCCAAGCGAGACCTCGTCTTTGCCGACTAGGCACTCCGAATAATAAGCGTCTGGCAAGAGTACACATACCAAAGCAGTGTGCGTTTTTTTTGGGCGCCGGACAGCCGTGAACTCCCGCAAGAATTTGCGTATGTCCCTTAACGATCGCCGGGGTTTGATCGCGGCGTTCCAATTCCGAAGCACCCACAAACTATGCTAGGTTAGGATAGATAATCCAGTTCATACAGTGGGTTAGAAGCAGTTCATCGCGGTTTTCCTAGGGTCCAAAATGGCCGAATTCAGCTCGATCGCGCAGCGGCTGCTGCAGTTTTCCCCCGATGCTATGCTGGTCGTGGACGAATACGGCATTATTCAATTTTCCAATGCAACCTCCACCGAGTTGTTCGGCTATGCGCCGGCGCAACTCGTCGGTCAGCCGATCAAGCTGCTGATTCCTGAGCGATTCCACATGCGGCACGGTGCGCACCTGTCGAATTTCTTGCGGCAACCGGCCAGTCGCGAAATGGGCGCGCGAATCAGCGACTTATTTGCGCGGCGCGCCGACGGCAGCGAATTTCCTGCCGGAATACGGCTGTCGCCGTTTCAGGATGACGGCCGCAGTTTCGTTGCTGCCGCGATTCGCGATATGACGGAGCGCCGTGCGATCAGCGATGCTCTGGTCGCCGCGCGCGAGGAGGCCGAGCGAGCGAATCGTGCCAAAAGCCGCTTTCTCGCGACCGCCAGCCACGACTTACGCCAACCCCTGCAGGCGATCCGACTCATCAACGCCTCCATGCAAAAGTTATCACAGCAGAATCCGGATATCGGCAATCTGGCGGTTCAGCAGGAAACCGCCATCGACAGTGCCACCCGTATGCTCAATGCGCTCCTGGACATCAGCCGCCTCGAATCAGGAACTGTGGAGCCGCAGTTGTCGCCGGTCAGCCTGGCAATCACTTTTCAGGAACTCGCCCGGGAATTCGATCCGGCAGCCGCGGCAAAGAAATTGCGCTTGGAGTTTGCGGATACTCAAATAGTGATATCGACGGACCACACTCTATTCGCTCAGCTGTTGCAGAATCTCATCGGCAATGCGGTTAAATACACCGAACACGGCTTTGTACGAATAACGCAGGACCTCGAGGCCGATGCGCTGGTGCTCGCAATCGAAGATTCTGGCGCGGGCATACCCGACGATAAACTGGAACGGGTATTCGACGAGTATTATCAAATCGGCCCGCAGGGCACACAACGATTGGGGGTCGGGTTAGGTCTTGCCATCGTCCGCGAGGTGTGCCGCTTGCTGAGCTATTCGGTCGCCGTTTCCTCGCGAGTAGGCGAGGGAACCCGCGTCAGCATTCGCATACCGCGGCACCGCGTACTTACCTCCGCGGAAGCGCCGGCGCCCAAGGTCGCAGATGTTCCCATACAAACGCCGCGGTCCGGCTGTCGATTGGTATTGCTCGAAGACAACGACGCGGTCCGCACGGCGACGGAAATGTTTTTGACGCTCGAAGGCTTTGACACGCGGGCGGCCGCCACGGTCGCGGAAGCAGAAGGCATGCTGTCCGAGATGAGATCGGGCGATATCCTGATTGCCGACTATCATCTGGACGGCAAGCTCACTGGGCTGGATGTGCTGCGGCAGCTGCGCTCGCAGCAGGGCCGCGACGTGCCTGCGATTCTTTTGAGCGGCGATGTACAGTCAATGATGCGGGTGATCAAGACCTCAATTCCGAAATGCCGTTTTTTGAGCAAGCCGGTGGATACCAAGGCGCTCCTCACGGCCATTGCCGAGCTTGGCGCAAGCTAGCCGCGCTTAAGGGTAATCCCTGATGCCCTTCGACGGGTAATGCAGGATACTTGCCCTCAAAGTAAAAAATTGTCGAGGTTATTTGATGCCGCGATACAGCGCCCGAAGCGGCGCATTTCTCATGGCGATGGCAACCTGGTTGGTGCTGGGAAGCCATGCCGTTTCCGCCTCGGAGGAGGCCGTTGACCGCGAGACCCAATCAGCGCTGGCACTCGATGCGCATCCTGATCGAGGTGCCGCGCAATTTGCCCACTATTGCGCTCGCTGCCACGGTTCGCAAGCTCAGGGCGATGCGAGCCGCGCGATCCCCAGTCTGGCGGGTCAGCGGTTCACCTATCTCGTGCGGCAACTGGCAAATTTTGCCGGCGGCGAACGCGAGAGCGCCACCATGCACCAGATCGTGTCGCGCAAGGGAATGCGGGATCCTCAAACCTGGGTCGATATCGCCGCCTATTTAAACAGAACAGCACCGTCACAGCGCGCGCAAACCGGCGATGGCGTGGATCTGGCGCTGGGCCAGGGGATTTTTCACGAACAATGCGCCGGCTGTCATCGTACCGATGCCCACGGCAATGGCGACGATTTCGTGCCGTCGCTCAGACATCAGCACTATGCCTACCTGGTCATGCAAATGCATAAACTGGGTGAGGGCTATCGACACAACATCGATGAGAACCTGATGCGTTTCCTAGATAGCTTTGACGATCAGGATATGACCGCGACAGCCGACTATTTATCGCGCCTGCGCGGCCCGGGTGCAATCCGCAAGGTCATGCGCAATGATGGGGTCGTCGTCGACTGAACAGCCGTGTTCGATGAGCAGACGGTGAATCGAATTAGCGATATTCTAGTCATCGTGAATCCCCTGGGGCGAGACCAGCCGGCAATCGGTAAAGCCGCGCAACTGGCCCTGCGACGCGGTGGTGGTTAAACCAAGAGATTTCGCGCAGAGACTTGCCGTTCTAAACGCTGCCCGGGTGACAATCGATGCAAGCGATGGTGCTACGCGCCACAGGCGCTCCACTGCTTCTGGAGGAGCGGCCGGACCCCCAGCCTGGACCCGGGCAAATTCGAGTGCGCATCGAGGCTTGCGCCGTTTGCCGAACAGATTTGCACGTCATTGACGGCGAATTGCCAGATGTCCGTCATCCTATTGTGCCGGGGCATGAGATTGTCGGGACCGTCGATGTGCTGGGCGCTGGGGTTTCCGCGCCAGCGATCGGCCAGCGCGTCGGTGTCGCCTGGCTCGGCAAGACCTGCGGGCAGTGCGAATACTGCCGGTCCAACCGCGAAAATCTCTGCGATGCGCCGGAATTTACCGGCTATAGCCGGGATGGCGGGTTCGCCACCCATGTAATCGCCGAGGCCGCCTTCGCAATTCCATTGCAAGGCTTTGCTGACACCGCGGCGGCCGCCCCGCTGCTCTGCGCCGGCCTGATTGGCTGGCGCTCGCTGGTGGCGGCGGGTGAGGCAAGAACGATCGGGCTGTTCGGCTTTGGCGCGGCCGCACACATCATCGCGCAAGTGTGCCGATGGCAGGGGCGCAGAATTTTCGCCTTCACCCGCACGGGGGATCTTGCCGACCAAGATTTTGCGCGTTCCCTGGGCGCCTATTGGGCCGGTGCTGCGCTCGATGCGCCTCCCGAAGAGCTGGACGCCGCCATTATTTTCGCTCCGGCAGGAGAGTTGGTCCCGGCGGCACTTAAAGCCGTGAAGAAGGGTGCAACCGTGGTGTGCGGCGGCATCCACATGAGCGATATTCCGTCATTTCCCTATCAAATATTGTGGGGCGAGCGGCGCTTGGTGTCGATCGCCAACCTCACGCGCAGCGACGCCGCCGGTTTTTTGCCGGTTGTCCATCAAGCGCGGATTCAGACTTCGATAACCCGCTATCCCCTGCACGCAGCCAATGAAGCCGTGCGGGATATACGCGCAGGACGCATTCAAGGCGCGGCCGTGTTGGTGCCGGAATAAAACGCCGGGCGATGAGCCCGGCGCAAATGCATCATCACGTTTTTCTAATATTGAATCGATAGCCGATTGTCGACGTTGGCCACACCTGGCGCCGCCCATGCCGCCCGCGCCGCATCCTCGTGCTCCTGCCAAGTATGGACGTGTCCCTCCAAGGTCACGGTAGCATGATTCACTTTCACCTCTATACCATTGGAATCGAGAATTGCATGCCGCTTAAATGCATCCTCGATCTTCTGTTTCACATCGGCCGCTTTGACTGTGGTGTTAACCAAGATGTTGTTGCTAACACCCCTGACGCCCAGTAGGTGACCTACGGCCGTCTCGGCAGCGCTCTTTTGGAACCCCCACTGGACCTTGCCGGTCAGTGAGACCCACCCATTCGTGACCACCGGTTTGATTTCGTAGCCGGCGGTCGCCACATGCCAACGCAGCGCATTGGCAGCGGCTTCCGCGATATCCGAGTCGCTGCGTACACCCGCGAGCGGGATCTTGACCTGAATCTCATTGGCGATCGCGCGTACGCCATTTACCCGCTTGGCGATATCCTCGGCCGCCCATTTATCCGCAAAATGAGACGCCTCGCCTGTCAAGGTCACAACTCCATTGCTGACGATTACCCCTACTTTCTTGCCATCGACGCTGGGGTCCCATTGCAGTTCAGTTTCAACATCCCGGCGAATTGCTGTATCGGTTTTCATGATCGACTCCTTGAAATGATCGGAATGATGTTCAATTCCCTGCACGTATATTGGATCGAACCTGACGGGTTGACCATGCGGAATATCCGCATCGCCACAGCGAGGTTTACCTAGCGCTGCGTACGTGGAACCCACGATGGGTACTCATCGTCCCGCGGGATATGCTCATGTAGATGGCTAGTAAGAGATGCCCTGCGATGACTGACGATAGCCCGGCCGATGTTGCGCTCAGGGGCTGCGTGACGCGGATGCAGCGTTCGCTGGACGCCAAACTCAACGCACTGTCGCGCAGCGCGACGCCGGCCACACTGCACTCCTGCCGCACCCAGACGCGCCGGCTAAGAGCCTTGTTGCGGAGCTTCCGGCATGCATTCAACCCTGCGGCTCTTGCTCGCTATGAGAATGTGCTGCGCCATCTGACGCGCGACCTTGGTGCTGCGCGCAGCGCCGACGTAGAGCAACAACTCATTGCACGATTTGCAGCAGAGCAATGCGTACCTAAAGACGATGGACTTGAGCAGTTGTTGGCAATTGCCGCACAAAACCGCTCTCGGGCAGTCTGGGATCTTAAGGCAAAGATGAGCGATGATCTTTGGCTGCGGCGTCTCGAGCGGCTGCAGCGCGCCGCGTCGGATCCGACGTTGATTGTCGAATCACGCCTGTCGATAGCTGAAATGAGCGCTCGGGCCCTAAGGCGCCGTCGCCGCCGTTTGCGCCGGCGGCTGCGCGCTCGCGAGCGGTCGCCGCGGGCGCTGCATAGGCTTCGATTGAAGATCAAGTCGCTGCGCTATCTGCTGGAGTGCTGTGCACCGTATCAAGCCGTAGTTCATGCGGAAATGAAGCAGCTGCGGCTGCTGCAGGATCGGCTTGGAGAGCTGAACGACGAGTGGAGTCTACAGCGTGCGCTCGCGCATCAACGGCCCTACCTGCGTGCCAATGTCGACATTTGCGCTAAACTTCACAGCCATCGGCGGGAGCTCATGCAATGCATCGACACGCATCGCAAGCACCTGCTGCGGGTATGGAAGCAAGCGCCGGCCGATTGGGCGCGGGCTCGGCACAATTCAAAGGCCGCATGAGCAGTCGCGCGGGAAGGAGAGGACGTTGAACAGCAAGGCAGGCGTTTGGCTGGATCATCGAGAAGCCGTCATTGTCACGGCGGGAGCGACGGACGAGCACAGTGTCCGCCTGCTCTCGAACGTCGAAACGCATCCGCAGCGCAGCGGAGATTCGCCCTTGAAGGGTCCATATGAGCCGCGCCAGGTGCCCGCGGATGACAAGCGTCAACGCGCACTGACGGGGGATCTCAACCGTTACTACGACGCCATTATCGCCGCCTTGGGTAACGCCCAGGCGCTCCTCATATTTGGCCCGGGCGAGGCCAAAGGTGAGCTTAAGCGGCGGCTCGAGAGCCAAGGGCTTGGCTCTCGGGTCGCCGCCATCGAGACTGCAGATAAGATGACCGACCGGCAGATCGGTGCAAAAGTGCGCCAGTATTTCAGTGCATCATGAGTACCGGACACTCGGCATGATGGATAAGAGCAGCGGTGACGCCGCCAAAAACCGACTCGCGTAGCGCCCCACGACAATTACGGTGCGGGCCGACAAGCACCGGCACAATGAGTCCGGCTGCCTGTGCCTCCATGGCGCTGAGCAGCGACACGGCGTCGCACGGGTGCACGATCGCGGTACGAATGGGACGATATTGACGGGCTGCGTCGAGAAGCTGCCGTTATCGGCTCTCCGCAGCAAATGGCGTCATGGTCTGGGCTGCCGGCATTGTCGATGTCATTCTTGAGTCATTCATGGTTACGCCTGCGTGAATCCTGCAGCGCAATTGGGTCGCTGCCTTGTATCCCGACTCCTGTGCCCGTTGCCATACGTACATGCCGAACTCATCGTGCGATCGGTCCTACGTACCTTTCCGAATGCTCAAGCAGCGGTTGGCGCCGCATAATTTCACTCAATGCCAGGAATGGAGGATTAGGTGCCAGTACACAGACGCAAGATTGCAGACAAAAAAAGTCAATTGCCGGCGACGCAAGGCGTCGTGCTTCGTCGCGACAGCCGATCAACGGCTGCCGCGGTTACCTCGCTGTCGATGGTCGGCAGTGTTCCACCGCGGACCCGCATCGTTATCATCGGAGATCATGCGATCTTGCGCGAAGGACTCAAGGCGCTCATCGAGATCGAACCTGACTTTGAGATTGTCGGTGCTTTCGGTGGCGTCGAGGATGCTCTGGTCGGCATCCATGAACTGCAACCCGATCTGGTACTCGCGCATCTTGCCCTTACCGGGACCTCACGGTTCGAACTGCTGTTGGCAATCAAACGGGTTGCGCCGCGTGCACGCAAGCTCGTATTGACGGCGTATGACAGCGAAGGATACATCCGCGCAGCCCTCAATGCCGGTGCCGACGGCTATGTGCTCAAGGACGCGAATCGTGGCGAGCTGATGCAGGCGATCCGCACGGTATCCACGAGACAAAAATTCATGTGTGAGACAGTTGCCAACAAACTCAAGGGCGGATTAATGCCGGCCGGCGAGCCGCGGCGCAACCGCGCCAATGCGCAGAGCATCACCGGGCGTGAACGTGAGGTATTGACGCGAATCGCATTGGGCGACTCCAATAAATCGATCGCGCTCGCGTTGGCATTGAGCGTCAAGACCATTGAAAAGCACCGCTCCAATTTAATGCGCAAGCTGCGCTTGCACAATACCGCCGGGATCACGCTGTTCGCTGTGCGCAACGGGCTCACCAGCGACACGTGATTTCAATGGTTGGCGTCTACGGTAGGCTCGTCAGCTCCGATCCGCTACATGATCTGCGCGGACGTGCCGCCGTCAGCCGAAGGCGATAGCGAGATCGTCGCGCTGTCCCGAGGGAGTTGTCCGGGTTACATACGTATATTCGCGGATCGTCAAGTTAAGGGACCTGGCGCAGTATTGTTTCGTTGGATATGGAAAGGAGAAATTTATGAGTCTTATACGATGGGAACCATTCGGTGAGGTGGATACATTTTTCAACCGCTTGGTGCCGAGCACCTATGCGAACTGGCCACGCCTGTCGGCAGAGGGCAACGGCAAGAAACTCGACTGGGCGCCTTCCGCGGACATAAGCGAAACCGACGAGGAATACGTGATCCGTGCCGAGCTGCCTGCGGTCAAGAAGGAGGATGTGCAGGTGACATTCGACGATGGAATGCTCACCATCAAGGGTGAGCGTAAGCAGCAGAAAGTAGACAAGAACGAGAAGTTCCATCGCGTCGAGAGCTTCTTCGGAAGCTTCGAGCGCCGCTTCTCGCTGCCGGAGAACGTGAACGCAGATACGATCTCTTGTGAAAGCAAGGACGGCGTTCTGACTGTCCACATTCCCAAGAGTGAAATGTCGAAGCAGAAGCCGAAACAAATCACGGTGCAGTGACGGTGGAGAAAGATGCTTGATTGCCGACGGCGGGGCTTGTGCCGCCGTCGTTTCGCCTTGTCGCGTGCGGAGGCCAAGTCGGGGATCTCGGATAAACGAAGGAGAATTTTATGTACGACAGGATCTTAGTCCCCGTCGATGGAAGCGAGACATCGACGCGCGGTATCAATGAAGCGATCCGCCTCGCGAAAATTCACGCCAGTCATCTTCGCTTTGTACACATCGTCAATGAGTACATCCTGGATGTCACCTACAGCGCGGGTCTGTATCCGGAAAACCTAATCGAATCATTGCGCAGCGGAGGTAAGTCCATTCTGGATGCCGCGCAAGCAGCCGCGAACAGTGCGGGCGTCAAAGCGGACAGCGTGATGCTGGAGTCGATTGGCGGCGTCCCGGCTGATTTCATCCTTGCACAGGCAAAGGAATGGAAAGCTGATCTCATCGTCATGGGTACCCATGGCCGTCGCGGGCTCTTGAGGCTCGCCTTGGGCAGCAATGCCGATCTCGTGATTCGTGGCGCGACGATGCCAGTCATGTTGATTCGCGCCGGGCGGCACGACAAGAACGTATCTGCTGTGCGGATCGAGGCATCGGCGGCGTAGGGAGCGGCAGCAGAGCGCTCCGCGACAATCCGCAGCGTTCCGATCCAGCGATCCTGCGCGGTGATCGGTCCAGTTTTTATTGCGATACTCCAGCGCGGATTCGCCGTATGATCGGCAAATGAACGCGCCTGACACGGCAAACTTGGATCTGCTTCGCAGCATTGCGCGGCGGGCGATGCTGGAGCGCGGCTTGCTGCCGGAGTTCTCGGTTGCGGCCCAGCAGCAGACCGAGGCCATTTCCGCAGCTGCGACGCCCGCGGGACACGAAATTCGCGATTTGCGCGCGCTGCTGTGGGCATCGATCGACAATGATGATTCGCGCGATCTCGATCAGCTCTCGGTTGCGCAGCCGCAGAGCGGCGGGGCGGTGAAGGTATTGATAGCGATTGCGGACGTGGATGCAATCGTCCACGCCGGCTCGCCGATCGACGACCACGCGCGCAGTAACACGACCTCGGTTTACACCGTACCGCAGATCTTTCCCATGCTTCCCGAGAAGCTGTCGACCAACCTCACTTCTTTAGGAGAAGGGCAGGATCGTCTCGCCGTCGTCGTTGAAATGACCGTGAACGCCGACGGCAATTTGAGTGCGTCCGAAGTCTACCGCGCGCTGGTGCGCAATCAGGCCAAGCTTACATATAGTGCTGTCGGCGCGTGGCTGGAGGGCAGAAGTGCTGCTCCTGATCGACTGCGCGATGTTGCAGGTCTCGATCAACAGTTGCGCATTCAAGACCAGGTCGCGCAACTCCTCAGAGGCGTACGGCGCGGACATGGTGCGTTGACTCTGGAGACCATCGAGGCTCTGCCGGTGTTCCACGGGGAGGCGCTGAGCGATCTGCGCCCGGACACGACGAACAGAGCCCATGAACTCATCGAGGAATTCATGATCGCCGCCAATGCCGTCACCGCACAGTATCTCACAAGCAGAGAGGCCCCATCACTGCGTCGGGTGCTGCGCACGCCCCAGAAGTGGAGCCGGATCGTAGCGCTTGCCCGGCAACTCGGCGAATCACTGCCCCGCGAACCCTCTGCGCCAGCGTTAAATGCGTTTCTTACCAAGCGTCGCGAGGCCGATCCAGCGCGCTTCGCCGATCTGTCGCTGTCCGTCATCAAGCTCTTGGGCAGGGGTGAGTATGTACTCGATTTGCCCGGGCAGCGCATTGAAGGACATTTCGGACTTGCCGTGAATGATTACACCCATTCGACGGCACCGAATCGGCGTTTCCCTGACCTGCTGACACAGCGTCTGCTCAAAGCGACCTTGAGCGGACTTGCTCTGCAGTATTCTGCCAAGGAATTGAGTTCACTGGCCGCGCACTGCACGGCCCAAGAAGACAACGCCGCCAAGGTGGAGCGACAAGTGAGGAAATCGGCCGCGGCGCTGCTATTGGCGCCGCGCATCGGTGAGCGTTTCGACGCAATAGTCACCGGCGCCGCGGACGCGGGCACCTGGGTGCGAATCTCCTCGCCAACGGCAGAGGGCAAGCTCGTCAAAGGCTTTGACGGCTTGGACGTGGGCGACCCATGCCAGGTCAGACTCGTGCATACGGATGTTGCGCGTGGATTCATCGATTTCGAACGCTGGCACTAAAGATGCAACCCAACGACAAATCTGACTCACCCGCACTCGCTTACGACGATGAAAACTTCCTTGCCAGCGATGACGGCCGGCCGGTGCGCATTCTGGCGGAATACTTAGGACCGCTGCACCGGTTCAAGGACGCGAATGTTCACGACACCATCGTCTTTTTCGGATCGGCGCGCCTGTCGAGCGAAGGGCCGCTCGGCCGCTACTATCATGAGGCGCGAGAATTGGCGCGGCTGCTCACTCTATGGTCGAAAAGCCTGCCCTCGCATGCTCACCGCTATGTCGTTTGTTCCGGCGGCGGCGGCGGAATCATGGAAGCCGCCAACCGCGGCGCTGCCGACGCCGACGGTAGAACGATCGGGCTCAATATCAGCTTGCCGCACGAGCAGCGGCCGAATGCTTACGTGACACGCGAGCTGTCGTTCGAGTTTCGCTACTTTTTCATGCGCAAACTGTGGTTTGCATACCTGGCGCGGGCGTTGGTAGTTTTTCCGGGCGGCTTCGGCACTTTGGACGAGCTCACGGAAATCCTGACGCTGGCGCAGACCCGCAAGCTGGAGCGCCCAATTCCGGTGATTCTCTACGGTACCAGCTACTGGAGCGAGGTCCTCAATTTTGAGGCGCTGGTGCGGCACGGTATGATCGACCGCAAAGATCTCACTCTCCTTCAGTACGCCGACGATCCCGCGCGAGCGCTGACGCTGTTGCAGAATTCGCTGCAGGCGGAACCAGAGCAGGGTAGCCCCTGCTTCGCGCACTCGAGAACGCGCGAATCGACCGATCGCTGACCTTGCGTGGCACCAATTACGGTTAGTTACGTAGATCTACGGATGTGAAGCGGTCCAACCGTGCTTCAAGCTGTCGTCCGGATGGATCAATATCTACAAAGGAGGCAGTCATGGGAGGAACGCTTGCTGCACCAGCAGCGCACAAAGTAGTGCCGTCCGATCTCGCACACGTCTTGGCGATGTGTATGGTGCCGCACATACACGAAGATCGCACGGCTTGTATCGCCGAGGCTGCCTATTTAATTGCCGAGCGCCGCGGCTTTGCTCCGGGCCACGAACTCGAGGATTGGCTGAAAGCTGAGAACCAGGTGGACGCGCGACTCAGCGGCGAGGGCTGCGCCTACTAGAGACGATCATCTGCGCCGCGCGGGGACTTCGCTTAATGCGCTCCATCCGGGCGATTCGAGAGCAGCGGCTCTGAGCCGCCAAGACGCGAAATGTAATCCGCAAGTGCATCCTGTTCCTGGGGGGGCATACCGCGAAGCGCACTGGTCATTTCGGGCGGTAAGAATTCCTTGTGCAAGGACGCAGCCGCCTCGATCTGCCGGCTCAAATAAGGATATTGCTGCCCGGCAATGCGCGGCACGCCGTTGGCCGACTCGCCTCGACCGTCGATACCGTGACAGGCGGCGCAAATGTGCGCGTAGAGTTCCTGTCCCATGCGCAGATGATGTCCCGAACCCTTCACCGGATTCGGGTTTGCTTCGAGGGCCGACAGATAGTTCGCAAGCGCGACGATATTCTGTTTCTTAGCGAATGTCTCGTGCGCCGTTACCACTTGCATCGCGGTATCCAGGCGCGCCCCTGAGCGAAACAGGTTAAGCTGCTTTTCCAGGTAGCGCCGCTGCTGGCCGGCCAGATTCGGGATGGTCCCATCCGGCGAGCCCCAGGCGCTCGGCTGATGGCAGACCACACACGGCGCGTATAGATGGCGTCCGTCGGACATGGTGGGCGCTGCCTGCGCGGCGCCCACAATTGCCAAGGCCAGTGCGGCCCGCAATAATTGAGTGAGAATTGGCTGATTGCAATATTGCACAACAATGACCTTTCCGTTACGCACTCCAGTGCGATTTGATGATTGAGACCTCTTCATAGGTAGGCCTCGCCAGACAATCTTGTATCGCGACAAGGCGCAACTCCTCATCGCACAGGTATTTCCGTTTCGCGAACTTCCAGCCGGCCGACAGGATGCGGAAATGCCGACCGGCTCAGCAATACCGACGGCAAGAAGGCCGTGACTCGGGAAGGCAGCACCGCCCGCAGCTTATTCGACCCGGTCTTTACAATCATGCTCGCAGGGTAGGCCGACTATGGGCGTCGTTCCATACGAACTAACCACGTCGCTTACGGGAAATCCCCTTCGACAGGTCACGAGGTGAGGCTGAATGTTGGTTGATAAGCGCTACACAGCAGCTATCCTGGCGATTCGTCTTGCCCGCGACTTAAGTTGGTGGCTTGCCAAGATGCTCTTCATCATGTTGATTGCAGTCATTGTATTTTTGCCGGCTGTGCGGGCTGATACAGTCTGGGTCTACCGCATTCTGCGCGGCCAGATCACACTCGAGGCGATACGTCGTCAAGTCGGGCCCTACTAGAAGAAGTAACTTGCGTTTGCCAGCCTGAGGCAGGCTCCCGCCCGTGTACGGCAGCGCACATATCGTGCACATTTTTTCCGCTAGAGTGTCGACTTCTGAGCAATTCGCACGGCGCGACTAGCGATCAAGTGAGCGGCAGTGTCGCTCAAGGCCAAGGCGTGCATCTACTGCGGCAACTACGTATTTTCATTTTTCGACGTGTTGCCCCAAAATCCACCAAAGATGCTCTTGTAGCTTCGAACAAAGGGATGTTTCTTATGAACGGACTTCGCCGCTTCGTTTTCAGCGTACTCTCCATCTGCGTCTACCTGTTGTTGACCGTGCCAAGTTGGGCGGTACCGAGCTTCGCCCGTCAGACGGGCATGACCTGTGCCGCCTGCCACACCGTGTTTCCCGAGCTCACGCCGTTCGGGCGCGAATTCAAGTTGAACGGCTACGTTCTCGACAACATCAAACAAGTGACGGGCATCGATACTTCCAATCGCTCGACGCTCGCACTGAATGCGCTGGCGCCCCTCAGTTTGATGGCACAGATTTCCTATACTCACACCAGCACTGCGCTTCCAGACCCCAATATTGCCGGAGCGCTGGCCAAAGACGGCGATGTGCTCTTCCCGCAGCAAGTGAGCTTCTTTTACGCAGGCAAGATCGCCGATGAGCTGGGCGCTTTCATCCAGCTGACCTACAGTGGCGTTTCCGACAGCTTTGGTTTCGACAACACCGACATACGCTATGCACATCATTTGTCGTTCGGGGGAGTGAGCGGCAACGATCACAGTATGATCCTCGGCGTCACCCTCAATAACAATCCGACGGTGCAGGATGTTTGGAACACCACCCCTGCATGGGGATTTCCCTACTCCGGCAGTGCGACGGCCCCTACGGCAATCACGTCGGCGAAGATCGATAGCGGGGCAGGGGGCTTTGGCCAGAACGTCGGCGGCCTCGGTGTCTACGCCTGGTTCGACGATCACTATTACGCCGAGCTCACCCTGTACACCTCGGCGGTTCGGGGAGGCAATCATCCTCTCGACAGCACCGATAGCGCCGTCACGTCCGGAGTTGCGCCCTATTGGCGCGTGGCCTACGAGCAGCGTTGGGACCGAAACTCCCTTGAAGTCGGCGCCTACGGGATAAGCGCGCGCACTCACCCTGGGAACGGCACGGCGCTCGCCGGTCCCGTCGATAAATGGACGGATGTCGCCGCCGATATCCAATATCAGTTCATTGGTGAGGAGCATTTGTTCACCGCGCTCGCGACCTATATTCACGAGAGTCAGACGCTCGACGCCAGCGTTCTCGACGGGTTTGCCGCGAATACCGACAACAACTTGAAGACGTACAAATTGACGGGCGAATATTATTACCACCGGAAGATCGGCGGCTCGATCGCCTACTTCAGCACATCCGGCAGCAGCGATGCGCTGCTCTACACTCCCGCCCCGGTCACCGGCAGCGCGAATGGCAGCCCGGACACAAACGGCTACATTCTCGAGGTGAATTACCTGCCGTGGCTCAATACGAAGCTGCAGGCACAATATGTCGGCTACCAGAAATTCAACGGGCAGAACGGCAACAACCCGGGTGGCTATGACGGCAGCGGCCGCACTGCGTCCAACAACAACACCCTGTACCTGCTGGTCTGGCTGAACTTCTAATTGTGGAATAGCGAGGATTTATGAAGTTAGTGTACGTTGTCGCCTTGGTGATGAGCGCGTCGCTATGGATGACCGGGATTGCCTGGGCTGCGGATGCTCCTGCGGCCTCTCCGGCAGAGGCTCCTTCAGACGCTCCTGCGGTTACCCCCATGACTGACGCGCAGAAAGCCGCTTTACGCAAGACCCTCGAAACCTGCGGCACCTGTCACGGCATCAACGGCCGCAGTGTCGCGCCGACATTCCCGAACTTGGCAGCGCAGAGCGCGCCCTACATCGAATTGCAATTGCATGCCTTCAAGGATCAGTCGCGAGCCGATCCGGACGCGCAGGCTTACATGTGGGGCATGGCGTCGCAGCTTAACGATGTCACGATCAGCGGTCTTGCCAGTTATTTTGCTGCGCAACCAGCAGCAGCGGGCACATCCGGCAACCCGGCACTCATTGCGCAAGGGAGAAAAGTATACGAAGAAGGCGTACCGGCACGGCAGATTCCTCCGTGCGCCACCTGCCATGGCCCCCGCGCCCAAGGCATGGCGACCTTCCCGCGCCTCGCCGGTCAGCAT
>Ga0210394_10002809_pt1 | contig 23136 bp, 20 predicted proteins | sample IncBWC12MmetaG_FD_160121 | JGI IMG/M metagenome (GOLD analysis project Ga0210394, IMG submission 160121) | Forest soil microbial communities from Barre Woods Harvard Forest LTER site, Petersham, Massachusetts, United States - Inc-BW-C-12-M | ecosystem: Environmental > Terrestrial > Soil >... | reverse complement strand
GTCCCCCGAGGAGCTCGCGCGCCACGATTTCGTGGCCGTCGGCAATATCGATGTCATCTCATTAGCGGGACCCAATGGAAAAGTTGAAGTTCCGCTGCGCGTGGTCATGCGCTACCGCGCGGTGGGCGGCCTGGCATACGCCGTCGCCGCCGGCATCGGTCTCGCACCCTTGCCTGACATCATTTTCGAAGAACCGATGTTCAAGGGCGTCTTGACACCGGTACTCACGGACTATCCGGTGCAGGGGCCGACGCTGTATGTCGTGTACGTCAGCCGAAAGTATTTACCGCTCAAGATCCGCGCCTTCATCGATTTTCTGATGGAACGTAGTGCGAAGATTCCGCAGCCCAAATTGGCCGACAGCCGTTGACTCGAGCGCCGCAACGGCGCTTGCCAATTTCCCCTCATGAAACGTTGCATCAACGCTCGGCAGGTTCTTTGCGCCCGAGTGCGGACGTAGAGTCCAAGGGTTGCAGCTACCAGATGGAGACGCCAATGAGTGCGCCTGAGGAAAAGACAAATCTCGTCGCACAGATCGAAGCTTTCGGATTAGAACACTTCAGGATAGTCGAGCGTCCGCTCGCGGCCCTTCGCCACCACGAAATTCGTATCCACGTGCATGCGGCATCGTTGAACTACCGCGACCTTCTCATCGCGCTGGGGCAGGTCCCCAGCCGCGTCAGCGACATCCGCCTGCCGCTCGTCCCACTCTCCGACTGTTCCGGTAAAGTCATCGAGGTCGGGAGCGCGGTAGATCGCTTCCAGATTGGCGACCGTGTCGCTTCAGCGCAGATGCCGGATTGGACGTCGGGACCGTTCAAACCCGAGAACGGGCGCGCCGCGCTTGGCGGCACCGTCGATGGGGTTCTAGCGAGATACTTCAAAGGAAATCAGCGTGGGTTTGTCAGGATTCCCGATGCGCTGTCGTTCGAGGAAGCGGCGGCACTCCCAACCGCGGCTTTGACAGCATGGAATGCCCTCTTCGAGTTTGGTGACCTCAAGCCCGGACAGACGGTGCTGGTGCAGGGTTCCGGCGGCGTGAGCACCTTCGCGATGCAGTTCGCGCTCGCCGCGGGTGCTCGAGTCTTCGCGATCACCGGAAGTCAGGCGAAGGTCGACAGGCTCGAGCGATTGGGTGCGGAGCACGTGATCCGCTATGAAAGGGAACCCGAGTGGAGCCGGGTGGTTCTCGCGGTCACGGGTGGCGCCGGCGTGGACTACGTCGTGGAAACCGGCGGCGCCGGCACGATCGACGAGTCAATCAAAGCCGCCGCCACGGGCGGCTCAATCAGCCTGGTCGGCTTGCTGACGGGCGCCGGGGGGAGCCTCGATATGCTGCCTATTCTAACCAAGACTCTGCGCATTCAGGGCGTGATCGTCGGGTCCGTCGAGATGTTCGAGCGGATGATCGGCATGATCGACCTCCTCAGAATCCGGCCAGTCATCGACGAGGCGTTCCAGATGCAGGATATCGCGGCGGCACTCGCATATCTGAAATCCGGTCGCCATCTCGGCAAGGTCATTATCAAGGTATAGATGGACAGGCTGCCAATTGCCGGTTTCAGTCTGAGCGAGGCCGGTCAGCTCTATGCGCGACGCTTTGAAGAGCGATCTCGTGATCTGGCTCTCGATTTCGCGCAGGCCAGAGCGCTGCTCGTGCTGGCAGAGAATGAAGGAGTCACTCAGCAGCGCCTCTCGGAGTTGACGGGCATCTCTTCCCCCTGGCTGGTCCGCATCCTCGACCGGTTGGAAGTTTTGGCACTTGCGAAGCGGCGTCCTCGCCTTGCCGATCGCCGGGCGCGATCTCTGGCGATCACGGAGGAGGCCAAGGAGGTCCTGCCGTTGCTGCGGAACATCATCGGCGAATCGCTGCGCGAGGCGCTGACAGGCCTGTCCACTGAGGAGACGGCGATCCTGGCTAAGGCGCTGCACCGGGTCATTGCAAATCTATCGGCGCTCGATCGGCTGATAACGCCCCAGCTCGTGACGATTCGCGGTGAGAAGTTCGCCAATTCCCAGCTGGAGAAGTCGCGTCTTTAATCCTGATAACACATTTTTTTGTGTCGTCGATTTGAGTTTTTTTGATCGCCGGTCGGCGCTGGAATCGTTGTCATCCTGCTGATGACCTCATACCTCCTGGCACGTTGTTGTGGATTCAGACACTGCCTGCGAGCCGAACAATTAATTGCCCTGACATGCAGCGTTTCCATTGATGAAACATGGCTGGGGCTCGGTGCGCGTTTTGGAAATGCAGGGCTTCTTCTCCATGGCTGTTCAAGTGTGTAGCGCGTGCGCAAAATAAAGGCATGGAGTGGTTGTTTTACATGGCGCATGCAACCTCGAACCGCACTTTTCGTGTCAATACACCTGCGCTCTCACATCGCAGACACAATCTATGGAGTGGAATATGAAACTCATGACGCAAGAATCCTCACGGCTCCCGGTGGACGACTACAGCGCCGCACTTCGCAATGCCGTGTCGTGGCTCGGCGAGCGTTACCTGTTAGCAGTGCCTGTCGCGCGGACCGAGCAGGCGACGCCTCGCTATCTCCCGCAGGGGCGAGGATGGTATGAGCGCCTGAAGGCCAGGCGTTAGAAGCCAATGGCTGCCCTCGCGGATAGTTGCGCTGCCCGATCGTTGCGATAAGGGGGCCGCCCGAGCTTCACCGTCTCTCATGACTTGATCAGAATCAGAATCGTTGGAGATTTCTATGCTAGACGGCGTTTCACTCGATCAACTTCGCACCTTCATCGCAGTAGCCGATGAGAAAAGTTTCTCGGCGGCTGGCCGCCGCCTGAGGCGCGCGCAGTCCGTGGTGAGCCAGACCCTGGCGAATCTGGAGGGGCAACTCGGTGTGAAGCTGTTCGATCGCAGTGCCCGCTTGCCGGTTCTGACGGATCAGGGTCGCGCACTGCTTGCCGATGCACGCGCGGTGGCGGGCGACGTAGACGTATTCAAGGCCCGCGCAAAGAACTTGGCCGGCGGACTTGAACCGGAATTGAGCGTGGCCGTCGACGTGATGTTTCCGCCGCCGCCGCTGACTGATGCGGTCGCCGCCTTTCAGCAAGAATTCCCTTCGACGCTTTTGAATTTCGAGATTGAATCGAGCGCCGTGCTCGAGCCCGTGCTCGACGGGCGCTGCATTGTCGGCTTGGTGGGCTCGTGGTCTCGCGTGCCGCCAAACATTACCCGCGAACCGCTGCTGACGGTTAGCGTTCCTACGGTCGTTTCGCGGCAGCACCCGCTTGCGAGTTACCACGCGCCGATTCCTGCAACGGTGCTCGCGGAGTACATCCAGCTTATACATATGGATCCCGCGGATGTTTCGCCTAGCGGAGGATCTGCGGTCCGGTCCACGAGATTTTGGCGACTATCGCACCTTGGGGCCAAGCTCGCGTTTTTGCGCGCAGGGCTGGGGTATGGCGCCTTACCTCTGCACGTGATCGAGGCAGACTTGGCAAGCGGCGCGCTCGTTCGGATCAGCCTCGAGGATGCGCCTTCCGAAGGCTTCATGATAGCGATGTCGGCCATTTATCGGACCGACAACCCCCCTGGTCCGGCGGGGCGTTGGTTCATGGAACGCCTCAAACAAGAAGTAGCCGAGCCGAGGAGGAAAAATGCGCGTCTCGATCAGCCTCCCCATCATCGGCCGCAAGCCGCAAGCGACTATCGACACGCCCCGTTGCTTGGAATTCGCAGCCGCTCGCCGGTACATACCTGATCACAGACCTCCAATTACTCTGGAAATATAGCAATGACTACTGATCTGATCGCCGTCGTGAACGGTGCTAGCTGGGATGAGCTGACGCGCACGCACGAGAGTAAGGAGTTGCTCACTACGACACAGAAAGCACGCACGATAAACTTCGATGCGCCGATGTACGGTACGTTCGCGGAGATCGGGGCGGGCCAGGAGGTCGCGCGCGAGTTTTTCCACGCCGGCGGGGCGTCGGGGACGATTGCAAAGTCCATCTCCGCCTACGACATGGTGTTCAGCGACGCCATCTATGGAAGAGCGCCGCGATATGTGTCGCGCGAACGTTTGAACTTAATGCTGGATCACGAATACGGGCTTCTCGTCGAGCGCCTGTCGGCAAACCGCGGCGATCGAACGAATTTCTTCGTCTTCGCCGACACGGTTGCGACCAATAACCGCCCGGGCGCGAACGAAGCACATGGCTGGCTGGGTATACGGTTCCAAACTCAGCCGACCTGCGAGCCGAGCGAAATCGTCCTGCATGTCCGCATGTGCGACAAGGACCCTATTCTGCAGCAACAAGCTCTCGGCATCGTTGGGGTCAACCTCATCTTCGGCGCCCTCTACTACCGCACGGATCCGAGGAGACTAATTGAATCGCTCCAGGACAACCTCGGTGCGGGCAGGGTGGAGGTCGACATGCTGCGCTTTTCGGGACATTGCTTCGAGCAGATCGACAACCGCTTAATGTCGCTGCATCTGGTGGAGTGCAAACTCACGAACGCGGTAATGTTTGGGCAGAACGGTGAGGTGCTTCAGCCATCCGAGGTCCTCCATAAGAAGGCGATCATCGTGGAAAGAGGCAGCTTTCGACCCGTGACGCATGTCAATGTCGACATGATCAACTGCGCGACAGCACAGTTCGTGCAGGAGCCAAGGGTGAAGGGGAAAGAGGTCATCGTCTTGATGGAGATTACGATGAACAATCTGCTCTCGGACGGCGCGCTCGACGCTCAGGATTTTCTCTCGCGGGTCGACCTCCTGGCCGACATCGGCTTTACGGTTCTCATCTCCGACTACTCAGAATACTACCGGCTCACATCATATTTCCGGCGCTACACCAAGGAGATGATTGGCGTTGCCATGGGGATCAATAATCTGCTGGAGGTGTTCAACGAAAAGTACTACGAGAACCTCGAAGGCGGCATCCTCGAGTCCTTCGGGCGTCTGTTCAGAAACGCGGTCAAGTTATACATCTACCCGATGCGGGGGGAGGCCTACGAGAGGTATATCGTAGAAGCCGGGGGTACCAGTGCGCCGGCGAAATCCTTCGCGCCGAATATACTGATTAGTGCAAAGAACGTGAGAATTGCCGACCACCTTGCAAGCCTCTACGCCTACCTGCTCGAGAACCACTGTATCGACTGCATTGTCGGGTTCGACACGGATGTTCTCGACATTTTCTCGCGGGACGCACTGAAGAAAATTAAAGACAACAATCTCCTCTGGGAGAAAATGGTGCCAATCCCAGTTGCGGATGCGATCAAGCGCCGAGGACTATTCGGCCTGGCAAACAGTCCACCGCACTGACCGATCTCGGAAAAACGACGCCTGCTTCAAATAGTCAGGTTGAGAAGTTCGGCAGAACCGGCGGCGCGCGCGTCCGGTTGCGGAGTAGCGATTTGCTCGATCGCCTCGGTCGAACCCAGGCTGCTCCACCCGCATTGCGCCACGCGCAGGGCGCGCAAGGTCAACCAAGGTGGGCGGTCCCAGAATGGCCGCGCTGCCGTGTGCAACGCCACTTGAGCCAGAGCTGGCGTGATTCGGTTTTCGACACCGGGGACGTGCGACTTTTCAAGATCTCGCAGAATCTTGCGGATCAATGTGGGCCAGTATCTGTAGAGCAGCGCAGCCAGAGCGCTGGCGGAGGCCATATAGATGCCACTGGCAACGACTGCTCCTCCTCGGACAAGATCTCGCGCGACCCATTGCGTGGGTCTTTGTGCCGTATAGGCAACAGCAATGGTGGGTCCATCGTCCGGTTCCCTCAGCACCAGATAGTCCTCGTCGAGTCCGGAGCCCATGATTCCGAGCGTCAGAATGCCTTCAGAGAGCAAGCGGCGTTCTGAGAGCGCTCTATGCAGTGCGAGCGTCAGGGCCCACTCATCCGCGACATAGCAGCGAGCGGGCAGCAACGTTATCAAAGCGCTAGGCGTCTGCACGGCTATCGAAAGAACAGCGGCGGCGGTGGTCAGCAAAGACCACCCGGGGGACTCGCTCACGAAACGATGCTCAGCCCGCATGAACCACAGCACCTGTTGCCAATGAGATCGATGTGCTTCGGCCGCTGTGACCATGATGCGCGCCGGGTGGGATATTCGACCTGCGCGATGTAGTGCCTTTTGCAACATCGTCGTGGGCTCCCCGAAGCCGCAAAATTGAACCGGCGTCGATTGCACGTTGATGTCTTGCGAGAACGGCCACTCCGGTCCCGCGGCGTCTGCAACAACGATGCACCAACGCGAGCGCGTCTGACGACGTGTGCTGGTCACGCGTTGGCGGCCTGCATGTCTCGTTCCGTTGTCTCCCAACAGCTCATCACAGGTTTTGGAGATATGAACTGCTCGGGCGAATGTTCAGAGACGAAATTCAGCATGCTTCTCTTCTGCCAGCGCTTTGTCCACCGCATCAATTTCGTTTTGGACCCGCGCTAGGTCATCGCTGTTAAGTTGATTGACGGAAGCGTTATGAAGGCGCTCGACGACGGCACGACGCTGGCGAATAAGTTTGTCGCGCAGCACTGATAGTTTCTTGCTCTCGGTCATCTCGTTTCTCCTAATGCAGACGCAGGACCGTTTTCATGCCAGGAGATTAAAAGCAATAAGTCTAGTCGTGAAGCCGCTATCTTTCGATAGCTTCTATCGTCAAGACCGATACCCACTTGCGCAGTCACGCAAGTGTGCACGCGCTAACTTTTCGCGGCGCGCAGGCAAAGCCTCCTGAATAAGCACGAAGCGCCACTTGGCGTGACCGCAGTCGGGCCGCATCTATCTCGAGAGTCGATAGTGATTATCGAAATAATCAGGCTTCCGCCTTAGATCTCGGCCGCTTAGCTTATGCGCATGGTCATACAGCAAATTGGAGTGGTTATGCCGCAGTTAAATTACCAATTCGATCGTTGTTCGAAACGCTCGTTAAGAGCAATTTCCTTGAAGGCCGCTGCGGCCCGCCTTGGGCTGGCGGCAATGGTCGCGCTATCGGTGCAGGACGCGGTCGAGGCGCAGGAACAGGCGCGTACGCAGTCAGTTGAGGTTTATGGTGGTGAACTTTTCGGCGATAACCTGACTGACGCGCCAGTATCAGGCCGAACTCCGCGTCTGAACGACGACGTCACATTTGGCGCCCGCTATATCTACAACATTACGGATATGTGGGGCATCCAGCTCTCTAGCGGTTATACACCGACTCGCGCAGCACGCGTTGCGAGCGGGGGAAACAATCTCGGGCTCACTACTGTTGATCTCGATGCTGTGTGGAACATTACGCCTCAGTACCCGATCGTTCTCTATGCGCTCGCCGGTGCAGGCTATGCATGGGCGAACTTGGATGGGACCATCACCGGAGAGATCAACGGTACGCCCGTCGCTCTCAGGGACAGCAACGGCGTCACGGCCAATGTCGGCGTCGGCGCCAAGTACTACCTGACAGGAAGTCTTTATGTTGATTTTGAAACACGATATCGATACCTCGACCGGCTCGTCAGCAGCTCGAACCAAAACCTAAACACGGCTGAGACGACGTTGGGTATTGGCTGGCGATTTTGAACGAATGCGCTGGACAGCAAACAGGCAGAACGGCAATCCCGCACCTCGGCAACATCAGCGATCCAAGCTTTATGCAATAAGGCATGAACTCCTGTGCGACTGAGATTCCCAATTGTCATCCTGATTATGTACGCGAGTCTGCTTAGCCTACAAGGATGCGCGCGGATCGCCATTCGGGAACCGACATCAGCCCGAGGGGAAGCACCGAACGCGATCCGAATGCTTGGGCCCGATCAGCTCTTCTCGACCGTATCCTCAGAAAGCGTCGCACGGCGTCTGCGTGCACAGCGCGCGGGACAGCCGATCACCATCCTCGCACTTTCGGGGGGCGGCGCCGACGGCGCCTTTGGCGCCGGCGCCCTGGTCGGACTTACGCGCTCGGCATCGCGGCCACACTTTTCTGTGGTCACGGGGGTCAGCGCCGGTGCGCTGATCGCTCCTTACGCTTTCTTGGGTCCCGACTGGGACGAAAAGCTGATCGAGGTATACACGTCCGGCCGCGCAGAACACCTACTGCAGTCCCGCGGATTAGGGGCGCTCTTCGGCTCCAGCGCATATCGCGGGGAGCCGCTCAAAGAACTGATTGACCGTTACGCCACGATTGAATTGATTCAAGCGGTGGCGCACGAGGCGTCGACCGGACGGCTGCTGCTTGTGGCGACGACCGATGTTAGTACCGGAGAGCCGGTCGTGTGGGACTTAGGATCGATCGCGATGAACGGCGGCCCTGGCGCGCGAGCGCTGTTTCGCGATGTATTGTTGGCTTCAGCCAGTGTCCCGGGACTCTTTCCACCTGTAGTCATTCGCGTACAAGAACAGCAGGCGCTTTTCGAAGAGGTTCACGTCGACGGGACAACTACTGTACCGTTTTTCGTGCCGTTGGCTTTCGTCGAGCCGTCCCCTGACGCAGGCGACCGGGTGTACGGCACGGCTGTATACATCATCGTCGATGGACGTTTGAGCGATCAGCCTGCGTCGATTCGTTTGCGAACGAGATCGATTCTATCGCGCAGCGTTTCTGCGGGACTCAATCACATGTTCAGGACAACTCTTGAACTGACTGCCGCCGACGCAGAACGCGAAGGCGCACAGCTGCAGTTCGCAGCAATTCCTGTCGCCTACCCGCCGCTCGACCCGTTTGACTTCCGCACTCCAACCATGCGATCGCTGTTCCAATACGGCTACACGTGCGCTCAAGCGGGTCGACTGTGGATCTCGATCGCAAAACCAGGCGTCGGCAGCGATGCGGCAAACCGCACAGCCCCCGTCGCGGGTCAGAACACACCGTGTCCAGTCGATGATGAATCCATTGGGCGTTTCGCTGTGCGCTGAAGATTTTCACTTTTTGGTCCGGAGTACAGTACTGCCCGAGTCAATAGTTCCCATTGGCGTCGCCGCCAGGTGCGATTGGCCAGGAGTCCACGCGCGTCCACCGCCGTCGAAGAATATCCGGCCCTCCCGCGGGTGGAGTCGAGATGTGGCGCGGTGGCTGTAGGTCCGTCGCAACTGTTGCCGCCCCTTTCGTCTGGCGGTGTCGCAATTGACGAGCCATGGCTCCGTTTCCACATCCCGCTCATCGAACCGGACGGGCCCGACTAAGGCATCCGGCTCTCGGACAAGCACTCATGCGTTCGCCCACGGAAGGCTGCGCGTCAGCTCAGACAGCCGGATCAGGCCCAGACTCTCATAGAGATACTCGTTGGGTTAGTAATGGACACTGCCACACCTAGCATATCGTCCCCAATTGTAGACTCCCAAGCAGCGCGGCAAATGGTGCCCCATTTCTAGCAGCATTACTGATAGGAGTCGGTATGGGCGCGGAGGCGGACATTATTGCTTATTTAACTAGTCGCTACTTCGGACTTCGAGCGTTTGGTGAGATCAACGGATACGCCTTTGCCACTACGCGAATGATAACGCGCGCCTTACCCTTCGCTGTGGCGTCCTGTGTTTCTGCGTTTCTAGCTGGCCACCGAACAGCTCCAAGGAAGCGTCAGAAAATTCCCCTGCGGGCAAGCGCTGCGGTGTTCAACACCGAAGCGTGATCCGAGATGGCCTCTAGCATTATTGGCCCCTCCGCGAGGGCGCGCCAGCGAGAAAACGTTTGCTGCGGCCGCCGCCCTATGAGCCAGAATGAGCGACCGGCAGTGTCGCCCCGCTCGTTCCGGTCACTCGAGCCCGTCGCCATTCCCTAGGGCTCTCACCGCAGAGTCGCCTAAATGTCTTGGTAAAGTGTGCTTGATCCGCGAATCCGCATTCCAACGAGATCTGACCTAAGGTCAGTTGGGAGGTGAGCGCAAGTCCCTGTGCTCGCTCGATACGTCGCCGCGTGACGTAAGTATGAGGGGCATACCCGAAACTTACACGAAATACACGGCAAAAGTGAAATGAGCTCAGCCGGACCAATCGTGCCAAATCTTTGGTTCGAAGGCTCGAGTCAAGGTGCATGTCGATGTGTGTCTTTACAATCCGAGCCTGCCAAGGGGCCAGCCCTCCGCGCGCTATTGGGCCCGCGATTTCTGTGATGGCGTTGAATTCCGGCGCGCATGCTTCGACATGGAGCAATGCCGCACACCGCTGCAGACTGCCGATCGCCGACTCAAATTCTTCATTCAAAACGCCGTTGACTGCGTGTATCAGTTCGACGACAACATCGCGTAGAACTTCGATCGATACGCTGCGTGCCGACTCCGGCTTCCACGCGACGACATTAGAGCTCATCGCCTCATACGAGTCACGGCTGCGCGGCGTTAGTGGGCCGGCGGAGCGTCCCGCAGGTGCGGGCGGGCGCGCGAATGCGCGTGTAGTGGGTGCTGACAAGATCTGCTCCATGGCCGAACTTCGCGGTCTCTTCCTCGATGCCGACGGCGCCTCGTTCTGCTCTGCCCCAATGTCTTACCTAGCCGACCAGCCGAACACGGCAGTCGAAAATCGCGGCGCGAGCATGAATGCCTTATGCGCTAGTATTCGAACCACCCTTTGAGCGCCTGATTCTTCGCGTCGTTAAAAGGTGAATAGAGATGGTCGATCGCGACGTCGGGCGGGGAGATCAGCATGGACTTGGCGTGACTGAGTGCATCGAACCCGTATTTTCCGTAGTAATGGCCCATCCCGGCAGATCCTGTGCCGCCGAAGGGCATCGTCTCAACAAACAAATGAACGTTCACAAGGTTCACCCCGCCACCGCCGTAGGAGAGTTCGCCGATGAAACGGTCGATAGTCTTCTGATCGCGGCTGAAGATAAACCCGGCGAGGGCCCGCGGGGTCGCTGCCATGCGTTTCATCGCCTCGTCGAAGGACTTGAATGTCAGGATGGGGAGAATGGGACCGAATATCTCATCCTGCATGATTTTGTCCTCCCAGGTGATGGGATACAGGAGCGTGGGATCGAGATAGTGCGATTGCGGATCTGATTTACCACCGGCAATGACCTTGGAGGGGTCAATGAGTGAGGCCAACCGCTCCACTGCGCGTGCGTTGATGATGCGGGAATAGTCCGAATTGGATTTCGGATCTTTGCCAAAGAGTTCCAGCAACGCCTTTTTGGCTTCCGCGACGAAAGCTCCTGCGATAGATTCGTGAACATAGGCGTAGCCTGGCGAAGTGCACCACTGGCCGCCCCACGCCATCGCGCCCCACACGATCTTCTTTGCGGCGTCCGGTACGTTGGCGGTCTGGTCAACGACGGCAGGGTTCATGCCACCCAGTTCGAGAAGGACAGGCGTGAGGTTCTCCGCTGCGGCGCGTGCGACGATCTTGCCGACCACCGTGCTGCCGGTAAAAAAGATAAAGTTGAACGACAACTTCAGAAGCTCGGTATTCTGTTCCTTGCCGCCGGCCACGACGGTCACTGCGGCCGGGTCGAAATATTTTGGGACCAGGTCCAGCAACACGTCGGTCGTCGCCGGCAGCGCCTCACTCAATGTGAGAAGACAAGTGTTCCCTGCCGCGAGTGCGGCCAATGCCGGGCGGATCAGCAGCAGCAAGGGCCCGTTGAAAGGACCTATGATCAGCGCGACGCCATAAGGTTCTCGATAGACGATCCCCTTGTGGCCAGTTTTGGCGAGGAAACGGGGCACGGGCGCTTCAACTGGCTTCATGCACTCCTTCAGCTGGCTTTTCTGGACCTCTGTCTCGCCCGCTGAGGCTTGGGTCTCGAAGATGACCTCCTGCGAGGCCGTCTTGAAGTCTTTGGCCATCGCCTCCTGGAAGCGCTTTTCGTTCTCTCTGATCATGCGCGCCATGCGGTCGAGCTGTTCGACGCGCCACTCGTAAGTGCGGGTGATTCCTGAGGCGAAGAGCGCCTTTTGCGCGTCGAAGATTTTCTGAAATCGATTCATGGCAGCCTCGCTCAAAAGATGAAAAGTATTCTCAAAAATCAGACGCTACGTTCCGTCGCGCTCGACGTCCTTGTCGGTCTTCGATTAAATGCGCCTAGAGGGCGCTCGCCTTGATAGCGTTGATGGCGGTGTTGTCCCAATAGCAATCCAAGCGCGAGATCTTGCCGTCCGTGTTGAAGCGTACGATGTAAGCGTGGGCGATCCGTCCGACCTCACCCTTTTTTACGAGGCCAGGGACATCCGCAGGCATCGTTCCACCGACCAACGCCTGCACTACGATGGTGTTCTCTTCGGCTTGGATCATCTCGACGATTTCGGCCCCGAAGTCGGGGACGGCCTGCGGAAAGCCGCGCCAAATTTGTTCAAGGCCGCCACGGATTGGCGCGACACTGTTCTTGCCGTAGGGGACATATCGTCCTTGAGCCCCCTCAGCGCAAAGGGTGAGCATGCTGTCGATGTCATGCGCGTCATAAGCGGCGAAGAATTTCTTAGTGATCGCTTTCAAATCTCTATTCACGTAGCCTCCGTGTCAGCTCGCTGAATGTCGATGTGCGGTGCTTAGCTCATGGTCAGAACCATCCGAAATCGTGCCTGCCCCGCCATCATCCTTGCGTAGGCTTCGGCGGCTCTCTCAAGCGGCATGGTCTCCACCATGGCCGTGACGTCGGTTATGGTGCTGAACCGGAGCGTCGCGTCGCCGGCCGCTGGGGTCCCTGTCAACGCCCCTTCGACAGCTAAGCTCTGGAACAACAGTGCAAAGGCCGACAATTCGATTGGCTCGTCGGTCGCGCCGAGGGAGATCACGACCCCGCCACGGCGCAGTCCGTTGACGGCGGCCGCCACCGCCTTGCCACCGGAGGCGGTGGCTAAGACGACCGTCGCGCCCCCGAGAGCCTGGAGTGACTTGGCGACGTCGGAGACGTTGCTGTCGACATAGTGGTGCGCGCCCAATTTTTTCGCGAGCTCCGCTCGATCGCCGGCGCCACGATCGATTCCAACGACCTCGAAGCCCATGCGGCGAGCGTATTGCACGCCAAGGTGCCCTAGCCCTCCCACTCCGAGTATTGCGACGAGATCGCCTGCTCGCGCGGGGGAGTTTCGCAGAGCGCTGAATGTCGTGAGGCCTGCACACAACAGTGGGGCGGCATCGACGGAGGACAGGTCGTCGGGCACGGACATCAGCCCGCTGGTCTTGGCAATCATCGACTCGGCATAGCCACCGTCCTGCTGAACGCCGGTGTAACTCTGGTTCTTGCAGTTGACGAGATCGCCGTCGCGGCAGTACTCACAGTACCCACAGCTACCGCCGAGGAAGCCAACACCGACTCGCTGCCCAACGGCCCAACCTTGAACGTCTTCGCCGATGGCATCGATCCGACCCACCGCCTCGTGACCCGGTACCCGCGGCCACTGGATTGGCAAGATTCCCTCGACCGTCGCCGAATCTGAGTGGCACACGCCGCAGGCCTCTACTCGTATTCGAACATGACCTGGCGGGGGCTCCGTGAAGGGTTTCTGCACAAGTTCAAGCTTGCCAGGTGCTACCGCTTGTACGGCTCGATATGTCGTTGCCCGCTGATCCATGATTAGTCTCCGTTAGAACCGGTTCAAATGAACCCCACTCCGTACAATCGACCGACGCTATCGCGCGCTCTCATCAGCGGAAGACCTGCGGTTCGGACAAATGGCCCGCGAATTCCGGTGTCATCCGCTAAATTCATGCGCTGGACCCTCTCCAAAAGCGATCACAACGAGATCTGAGGATGCGGACCCGACGATGACCTAGGAACGCTATCAATGCGCGTCCACTTACGCTTGCGGAAAACAGGCGCTTTTGTTGTTTTTTCTTGAAGACGTCCGGAGGAAGTTGGTGCGCTTGCTACGCGATCCTTAAAGACAAGCTGTCTGAGTCAAAATCGATTCGTGGTTGGTCGCGCCATGACGGGGCCAGTGCTGTAAACCCGTCAAAGAGCTCTCTTCCGTTGGGACTGTGCCGAAGTCTGCGTCACGATCCCTTGAATCGATGGGGCACGATTCCGACTCGTTTCATCTTCGATTCAAGTGTTTGTCTTGGCATCCCTAGAATTTCGGCGGCGCCCTTCGCGCCCGATACTCGCCCCGAAGCCTCCCGCAAGGCGTTCTCGATCATTTCCCTCTCTCGGCCAGCAATATCAGAACCCAAAGTTGCACGACGTGGAGCGATTCTTGGACTTTCGGTTCCTAACCAGTTCGCTTCGACGGAGAAGATGTCCCCTTCACAGAGTATGACCGCGCGTTCAATTACGTTCTGCAGCTCGCGTACATTGCCGGGCCACGGGTAGCCTTCGAAGAGGTCTAGCGTCTCTTTGCTGACGCGACGAAACCGCTTTCCGGCTTTCTGAGCATAGCGCTCGACCAAATATTGGACCAATAAGGGAATATCACCCGGCCGGTCACGAAGCGCTGGCAACTTGATGGGAAACACGTTTAAGCGGTAGAAGAGATCTGCGCGGAAGGTGCCTTGATCGATTGCACGATTCAGATCCCGATTGGTCGCGGTGAGCACGCGCACGTCGACAGCAATCGGACGTTCAGCGCCCACGCGACTGAATTCTCGTTCCTGCAGCACACGAAGGAGGGCGACCTGAGTCTCAAGCGACAACTCTCCGATCTCGTCCAAAAATAGCGTTCCGCCTTCGGCGGATTCGAAGCGCCCCACGCGGCGCTGAGTTGCACCCGTAAACGCTCCTTTCTCGTGCCCGAACAACTCCGAGGAAATGAGCGACGGTGGAATTTCCGCGCAATTTACAGTGACGAAGGCGCGACTCGATCGATTCGAGCGGTTGTGAATCGCGCGCGCGATCAATTCTTTGCCAGTCCCAGTTTCTCCCAGAATTAAAACCGTGGAATCCGTTGCAGCGACTTTTTCCACTTGGGTCAATACGCGGCGCAGCGCGGGTGCGGATCCTACCACCTGTTCGAACATCGAGGAGCGTACCAAGTCCTCGCGCAACAGAATGGTTTCGTTGCGCATGCGAATTTCCGCGTGCTTGCGGTCTTCCACGTCCGTCGCCGTCGCAAACCAGCGCACAACGAGTCCGGATTCATCAAGGACAGGCCTAAAGCGGAAGAGAAACCAGCGATAGCTTCCGTCTTTGGCAAGGAGTCTTTGTTCGAGTTCGAAGGGCGCGCCGGCGGACAGCGCCGCTTTGCGCTCCGCCTGCACGCGCTCCGAGTCATCCGGATGAAGACCGGCGCGAAACCACGCTCCCGGGGCCGCCTGTTTGACTTCGTCCAACGTCGAGCCACGATAGTCAAGCATCGTTTGATTCGCCTGGAGCACGGTGCCGTCGCCATCGAGGACCAGCACACATTGGGGCATAAAGTCGATCAACTGTCGTAGCTCGCGCTCGTCCTGCCGAAGCTTGTTCTCCGAATGCTTGTGATCATCGATGTCCGTGGCCGTCGAATACCAGCGCGTGGTGCGGCCGTTGGCATCGAGCAATGGGTTGTATTGGCTCAAGAACCAGCGATAAGTGCCGTCTTTGCGGCGCACTCGTTGCTCAAGTTCAAAGGGGGCCGTGAGGGCGAGAGCACTTTGCCGAAATTCGCGCAGTCGCTCGAGGTCTTCTGGGTGGATGATCCGCTCACGAAACCCCTCGCCTCGAACCTCCTCGAGGGTGAGACCTGCGTAGTCGAGAGCGACGCGATTGGCGTACATTGCCGTCCCATCCGGATCGAGCACCAGGATCGCCTGAGCAATGGCATCGGTCGTGCGGCGAAGTTCTTCTTCCGAATCGCGCATATTTTCGAGAGCTTGGGTGAGCGTCTCATGCGACCGTTGGAATTGGATGGCGAGGTGCGCGATACATCCGGCAGACTCGGTCAACGCGAGGTCTGCATCCGTGGGGGCGCCGGGCTCACTCGAATAGACCGCGAACGTCCCGAGAACTCGGTTGTCATTGGTTAGAATTGGCTGAGACCACGCCGCGCGTATGCCACATCGAAGCGCCAACTCGCGATGTTCTTCGTAGCGCCAGTGCGGCTCGGTCGCAACGTCTTCCACGATGACAGGAGTCTTCAGGCATGCGGCGGTGCCGCACAGGCCGATTTCTGGCGCAACCGGTAAGGGCGAGATCGCCCGCATCCAGTCTGGCGAAATCTCCGGACCCGCTTTCGGCCAGAGCTTTTTCCCGTCCGGATCTACCAGCAGGATCACCGTTTTTGACGGAGCTACCTGACAATCAATGGCAGCACACAGCTGATTGAGGGTGTCGGTCAGACTTGCGCCGTTGATAATCATTTCCAGCGTGCGCATCTGCGCGGCGTGCAGCGATTGCCTCCGCCTTCGATCTTCTGCGATCGTCAGTCTCTTGCGATTGGCTTGCTGCACGATGTTAGCGCTCTGCTGCCGGTCTGATCAATCGAGGCGCGCGAAATGGGGCCCCTGGTCGCTCTGGCAAAGAGTTGAGGGTTTGACTGTACCAAACGGTATAGTCCATTGCCATAGAGGACGACAGGGCGCAAATCTACCCTGTCGATCGCTTCCTGGCCCTCGAACGCTCGACAGACGCAATCCCCATAGTGAGTCGCTTTTGGTCCTCCGAAATATTGTCCAAATCGGCTGTTTTTGCTGAATTAAATTCCTCGACCGCTCTTTAATGAAGCACCGTGACCTCAACAGAGCTCTCATCGCCTACCCGGCTCTCGAACAATGCCGACGTTGCAAGCAAACAACCGGCGGAGCCGACCAGCGAGGGCATGCGCACTCTGTTAGCGAGCCGCGAGTCATTCTTTGAAAGGGCTGGCTTTCAATTGACTCTCCAGGCTCGGGCAAGGGCATCCCGGCACATGCTCGTTGGCGGTTTGGGCCATCCAGGTCATTGCGGCGCTTTGCGGCGCATGGGCGATCGTGTCAACGATCACCTTGAAGAACGCATTGTTGAAATCGTGACGTGGAAGTGCCTCGATCGTCTCCGCCACGAGGTTCTTCGGCAGATTGTCGAGTCCCCTTCCGATGACATCGAGACCGGCGCCGAGATGGACCAGCGCGATCTCGGGACGCTTCCGGCTCGCGATGCCGATCGAAGTATGAAGCGCGATGGCGTCCCAGATGATCTCGCGCCGCTCGGGGTTCACGCCTTGATCTTTGAGGAACGCGTCGGCGGCGTCGGCTCCGACGACTTCGAAACGCTCAAGACCTCGGAATTGTCGAGTAAGTCCCAGGTCATGCAGCACCGCCGCGAGGAAGAAAAGCTCCTCGTCATAGCGTAGTTTCTGGGCTTGGCCGACCAGGGAGCCGAATACAAAGGTGCGCATGACGTGAGCGTGAACAACTGCTGGCGAGACGCGGAACGACAGGTCGACGGCCTTCTTCGCCAGGGCACTATCGGGAATCCTGACGCCGGCTATTTCATGCGGCAGGGCGGATTGCTGGGAGGAAGCTGCTGGTTGGGACACGATTTTCTCCTGTGGTAGTTAAGACGACGTTGGGTTGCAAATCGGGCTGTGTCAGAGGATCAGTGCTTGGACTTCAGCTCCTTGGCAAAGCTGTCGAGATGAAGTGCGATCTCCTTTGGCGCTTCCAACGGAGACAAATGCCCGACGTCCGGGAGCACTTGAAGAACGGCGCCAGAGATTCGCGGCAGGAGTTCGCGTTTGAGGGTCTCGACGGGGTCGACCTTGTCCTTATCGCCTGAAATCACCAGCGTCGGCACATTGATTTGCCCTACTGCGCTGGTGATGTCTTCGAGGCTGGTCTGGCGAGGCCACGCGGTTCTGGCCGCCGGCGAAGCCCGGACGGCGTCGGACACGAGCAGTTCGGCGTCCTCGCGACTGATCGGCTTGAAGGTCAGGACCTGCTTGAGGGCCGCGGTCACAACCTCACTAACATTGGGCCCGCTCATGTTGACGCGCGTTTCCTCGGGCAGGTTCAACGGCGAAGGCGGAGCAGGCGCCACCAGGACCAGGCCGACCAAGCCCTTTGGGCGGCGTGACGCCAAGAACTGCGCAGTTTTGCCACCCATAGAGTGGCCGACGAGGATATAACGCTCCAAGCCGAGAGCCTCAATCGCACCCGCGGCATCGTTGGCGAGATCCGCAACGCTAAAGCCGCTGCTCGGATGCTCGGATGAGCCCCATCCGCGTTGGTCGATTGCCACCGTTCGGTACCCGGGCGGGAGCGCTGCGAGAACCCGGTCCCAGGTACGGGAGGAGCCACCCCAGCAGTGCAAGAAGACCACAGTCAGGTTTCCGTGGCCGTTATCACTCACGTGCAGGTGAATACCATTAGATGTGATGTTCATAAATGTTGACCTGATGTTGCGGACTAATGGAATCAGTAGCCGACGGTGAAGCGCTGGCGCGGATGCTTCGGCTTCTCCACTTCGTCGGCAAGGGCGATCGCAAAGTCCTCGAACGAGATGGAGCTGCCTTTGCCGTTAATCAGGAGGGTGTCCTTGCCAAGACGAAAATTGCCAGTGCGCTCGCCCGCAGTGAAGAGGGCGGATGGCGACAGGAAGGTCCAGTTAAGATCTTTCTCCGCGCGCAGTCGATCGAGGAAGACACCCCCGGCTCGCGCTTCCGTCTCATGCTCCTTCGGGAAGTCTGGCGAGTCGACGAGAAGTTTGCCGGGCGCCACTTGAAGGCTCCCAGCGCCCCCAACGACCAGGTAGCGCGGGACGCCGGCAGCTTTGACGGATCGGATCAGTTGGTCCGGGTCGCTATCGACGAAATGGACGGAGCTGATCACCGCGGCGTGCCCCTTGAGGATAGGCACTAGCGCGTCGGTATTGGCAATATCGACAGCGTTCGGCTTGACGCCGGGCAATGCGGAAATCTTGGCGGCCTTTCGCGCAATCGCCGTGATCTCGTGGCCGCGGCTGGAGAGTTCGGCAGCAATACGTGATCCAACATTACCTGATGCGCCGATAAGTGCGATTTTCATTGGGATACTCCTCTGTGAGTTCTGGAAAAGAAAAAGGGAAATCAATTGGCGGAGGTTGCTCTGCCTCTAACCGACTCAAGGGACTTCAAGACCACATCAGGGCCGCTGTAGAGGTCGCCATTTCTCCTGGCCCTCGAACGCTCGACAGACGCAATCGCCATAGTGAGTCGTTTTTGGTCCTTCGAAATATTGTCCAAATGCGCTGGTTTTGATGAATTAAATTCCTTGACCGCTCTTTAGTGAGCACTGTGCGATTTTCATTGGCATAGTCCTCTGTGAGTTCTAGAAAAGCGGAAGTCGATTGGCGGCGGCGGTTGCTCTGCCTCTAACCGACTCAAGCGCCTTCAGGACCACATCAGGGCCGCTGTAGAGGTCGCTATTTTGAATAACTTCGCGATGCTTGCCGAAGGTCGCGAGTAAGAAAGGCACGCCCGACTCCGAGAGCTCGATCATTCTCGCCCGCGTCTTTCGGATTCGCTCCTCGGCACGCCTCGAGAGACCCTCGTCGTTGGTGAGCTTGAGTGCGAAGACCGCCTCGTCAATGGAATGGCCATGCTCTCTGCCCACCTTCGCTGCAAGCGACGCGACCACAGCTGCATCGGAGGTTTCCATGGCATCGACGTAACGCGCCGTCTGCAAGGAATCCAACAGCGCGGGCCCGAGCGTCGGGTCGATCTCACCCAAGGCCACGATCGCGCGAGTTGCGAAAATCGAATCGAAGATGCCATGCGGTCTGCGGAGAATGTTGTCGTGATATTGGACGGTGTAGAGCTGACCTGTGAGCTCGGCGATCCGCTTGGCGTTCCGCCACGAATGATCGGCGATGGAAGCGGTCGGACGTGCGCCGGCAAAGAGTCCCGACGGCCGCATGGTCAGGGCGGCGGGAAATCGCTCCGCGACCGCCTTGAGTGCCGGCGCACTCGCATAGCACCAACCGCAGAAAGGATCGAAGAAATAATCCAGCTTCATGGCTTCGTCATTCACGGCGGTAATCTCCATCCACGTTTCGGCGGGCAATACCCGCTAACTGATGTACACAATGACACCGGTCCATTGAATGCAGAAGACCATCAATATTGACGGACTGTATGCTAGTAGTGAACAATAGAGCGTGATCGAGCCAAGGATCTTGAGCCGATTGGTCTATTTCGCCGCGGTCGCGGAGACGAAGGCCTTTACCCGTGCCGCCAAACAACTTGGCATCACCAAGGCGGTCGTCAGTCAGCAGATTGCGCGCCTAGAAGCGGATCTCGGCACCAGTCTCTTTGTGAGGACAACACGGCGCGTCGAACTGACCGATACGGGTCGCGTGTTATACGAGCGCGCCGTTGGCGTGTTGCAGGATGCACAGGACGCCATCGCAGAGACCGCCCAAGCCAACAGTCGACCTCACGGGACCCTGCGGATCGCTGCCCCGAATGCGTACGGTACGATCATGATCGTGCCCGCTGTCGTCAAGTTTTTAAGCGATTACCCGGACTGTCGTGCTGACCTAAGGTTCAACGATCGAATCGTCGACATTCTTGCCGGCCAGATCGATGTGGCGATCCGAGTTGGCTGGCTTATCGATAGCAGCCTTCGCGCCCGCCGGCTGGGGGGTTTTCGGCAGATGTTGGTGGCGTCGCGACAATTCGCCGGCGCGCTCGAAGGGATGAAGTCCCCTCAAGACTTGGCAATGCTTCCGTTTGTGGGAAATACGGCGTTGCCCGAACACAGAACGTGGACCTTCACCAATGATGCCGGTATTCGAATGGCATTCAACAGGACGGCGACGCTCGCCGTCGACAGCACCGGCGCAGTCGTTGCGGCACTTCTGGCAGGTGCTGGATTTGCGATCTTGCCGGACTTCATGGTCAAACAGGATCTCGCGGCCGGGCGTCTGATTCATGCACTGCCGCAATGGCTCTTGCCAGACGGCGGCATCCACGCCGTATTTCCCTCCGCACGCTTTCGAGCGCCCAGAGTTGAGGTGTTCATCGAATTGCTTTCATCAATGATCAAAGGGTCGGAACCCACGCGAGTGCGGGCGACAAGAGCGCGCGACTGAGCATACGGTAGTCACTGTTGATTCGCGGCTTTCTCCAGCAAACAGAGTCACTAACAGCCAGCCGTTTCGCTTCATCCACCGGCGCACGACAACCAAAGTTGCCCGAAGGAAAGGCGCAATTAAATTGGTTTTTTTAAAACAAAATGACCGTTTCCGGCAAGATCATTTCTTGTGCAGCCACCACCCTGCGGTGCACTCAAACTTGCGCATCCGAGTGGCGGAAAGTGATAGAGGCACCACAATTGCCCAAGACACCCTTCGGATCCGTTTCGCTCGCTCTTGCAACGCAAGATTCTGCCTCGCCAGAAGCCTCAGGGCATCTGTGCGCTCACCGTTGCAACTTGGCGCAAATTCGGGCCGATGACGCTGAAGATTGAGCGCCACGTAGAGGGCAACCGGGTGATTCTTCACCTGGTGGGTAACTTACGCCTCGAGCATCTCGACGAATTGAAGGCACAAATCAGCGCCGCGGGTCGCGCGAGCGCGCTCGATGTTGGTGGTATCTCCCTGATCAGTGTCGAAGGGATCCGATTCCTCAACTCGTGTGCGGCATCCGGCGTTTCCATCGCCAAAGCGTCTCCGTACATTTCAAAGTGGATGGCCCTCGAACGCAAGTTCCCGCAATGAGGGAGAGAAACAATGTCTATGACGAGGAAACCCGATTCGTGATCCTCATTTGCCTTCGCCATTGGCCCGGGGTGATGCCAACCACGGCTTTGAAGGTGCGGCTGAAGGAGGGCTGATCGGAGAATCCCGCCTGTTGAGCGACTTCACAGAGCGCGCGGTTTGTCCCCGAGAGCAGCAGCTTCGCGCACTCGACTCGTTGCCGGACCAGGTAGTGGTGCGGCGGCGTTCCGAACGACTGCCTGAACGCGCGTGCGAAATGGCTCACCGACAGGCCGCACTGGCGAGCCAGCATAGGCAATCTGATCGCGCCATCCAGATGTTCCTTGAACAAATCGATCACTCGCCTCTTTTGCCAGGGCGCCAAGCCTCCACGCGGACGCGTCACCATCGAGGCCGAGTACTTTTGGGCTACATGAGCGCAGAACAGCAGTCGAAAGTATTCGAGAAACAGGGTCGAGAATGACTGGGGTAGCGTCAGGAACGGCAGAATCAACTGCGTTAGTTGGTGCAGAACGGGATCGACCGTGCCATGTAAGACGTCCAACGATTCGATCCGAGAAACCTCGTTGTCATCGGTGAACGCATCGAATGTCTCGCGTGGGACATGGTAGTGCACCCAGTCCACAGGACCCCGATTGCGGACGCGAGGGTTCGCTTCGAGATCGTAAATGCCGACCCCACCCGCAGGCCAACTCGTGATGCGAGTGTGATGATCATCGACCCAGATCTCACATCCCTCCGAACTTGCCGGGGTGAGGTGCATTGACACGACGAACGCTCTTTCCACCGGAATGCTCTCCGAGCGCTCCGCCAGACCCGCCTCGGAAACCAATCGGGTGATCGCGATCGGAGGCTTTGCGACGGGTTGGATGACCAAGCTCGAGGCCTTCGGAAGCCGAAAGTAGGTTGCCATTTGCAAGCCGTAAGCCGGATCACGGTGAGAGTCAGTCGTCATGGGCCCTTCTCCGAGTTGACTTGAATCTAGGAGAGCAAAATTTGGGCCAACTGGCAACCCATTGGATTTATTGACCCAACCTCAGCTGCCGGATGCTGAGGGCATCAGCAACTGCCGAATTTTCGGCATTTGCCGATGCCCTTGATGATAGGGCAGCTCGGCTTCGGCCGCGATCGAGCCTGCCAGGCGGTGGCCTTCTTTTATATAGGGTGATGGTGAATCAAGCATTGAGAAACATTCGCGTATGCTGCACAAAAAGGGGCGAGTACTGGAACAATGCCCCATGGCCCGATTTTGGATAGATGATGAGCTGCGCATTCGGAATGTTTGCCGGTGTCTGTCGCTTGTCAGCGCTTGCCGGGTGCAGTCATGCCGAGAAAAATTGAGAAGCAAGTCGCCCTGGATCGCGCGTTGACCGTGTTTTGGGATCACGGGTACCGTGGCACATCCATGGATATGCTGACGGAGCGGCTGGGTGTCGAAAAGCCGAGTATTTATGCCAGCTTCGGTAGCAAACACAAACTCTATCTCAGCGCCTTGGGGCGCTACCGGGAATGGCTCATTGATTCGGTACGACACATCGTTTCGGCTGCGCCTTCTGCTCGCGCAGGCGTGGATCAGGCGGTGCGAATGATGATGCTTCGCCGCTCAGCCAAGTCGCGGAAAGGATGTTTCGCGACCAATGCCACGCTCGAGGTCGCAGATCATGATCCACTCGTA
>Ga0210394_10002808_pt1 | contig 23137 bp, 21 predicted proteins | sample IncBWC12MmetaG_FD_160121 | JGI IMG/M metagenome (GOLD analysis project Ga0210394, IMG submission 160121) | Forest soil microbial communities from Barre Woods Harvard Forest LTER site, Petersham, Massachusetts, United States - Inc-BW-C-12-M | ecosystem: Environmental > Terrestrial > Soil >... | reverse complement strand
AAGACGGAGCATCTCGAGATCATCGACGTCGAGTACGCGCCCGTTCCGATGGATCCTTTCCGCGAACCGCTGGGAGCTCAGTCAACTCCCAAGGTCGAACGCTCCTAGACCAAGCCGCCCGACTCTGGTTCCCCCCGATCTTTGTCGTTTTTGCACATTGTGTCGTCCGCAGTTGGACAGCGAAATGTTCACAATAACTGCTCGGCGATTCCTACAGTCAAACTAGCTTATGTCCGGCGATTCTGACCGAACCACCGGCCACCCGGAAGTAATCCTCGAGTTCCGATTAACGAGGTGGATTCGATAGGTCGATGCAACACTAGCTCGACGCCGACCTGCAGAGGAGTTAAAATCCAAAATCGTTTAATTCAAACAAAGACATTACCCTGTCCAAGTCTGGATCGACTGTAGCCGGTTCTCCAAGAGAAGTACTGTCGGATCAAACGATTGGGAGGTGTTGCGTCGACCCCTTGAACCGGCAGCGGCTACAGGGCAAGTTTATTGCAGCGAAGCCCGGTTAGTGCCCGGGCCACCCCCCAACCCAAGCATGCATCGATTAGTTTATCGCCGGAGATCGGACAAAGTCCTAGAATGGGCGTTATGATTCGTTTGCGATTTTCACAATCTAGGGTTCACTTTTTTCTTTTTTTGGCTTTGCTCGCCCCCAGTCCGGTTTTCTGCCAAGAACCCAGCCCGGCCCCATTACCGAGCCAAGCCTCGCAGACGGCACAGTCTCCGACAGGGTCAGCATCGGATCGCGATGTTTCGTTACGCTCACTTCCAAGGAATTTTCTCGCGGATCAGAAAGATATTTGGCTTTTTCCGACGCAACTCGGGAAAGGGAAGCACTGGATCCCTACCATCACCATCGTTGGCGTCAGCGCGGCGTTGATCGCCAGCGACCCGCATACCGCGCCGAGTTTCCGAACGAGCAACAGTTTTGGAGGTTTTAACCGGGCTTTCAGTGATGTGAACACCGCCGCATTCATCGCCGCCGTTCCGGCGTCGATCTACGTGGTCGGACTGTTGAAGAAGGATTCCTACGCGCAGAATACCGGATTGCTCGCAGTGGAGGCGGTTGCGGATGGATTCGCGTTGGACTTGGCATTCAAAGCTGTCACGGGAAGAAAGCAGCCCTCGGAATACATGGGCAACGGCCCGTACAATGACAGCTTCTTCAACGGAACACACAATCCGTTACATTCCGGCGGCTTCTATTCGATGCATTCGGTGGCCGCCTTTGCGGTAGCTACGGTAATCGCACACCGCTACCGCAATCATCGCTGGGTTCCTTTCGTGGCCTATGGATTGGCCGGCGCTATCGCCTTCTCTCGGGTCACCAGTAGTGATCACTTTCCTTCCGACGTCTTTTTTGGGAGCGCCATGGGATTCGTGATCGCGCGCTACGCCGTCTTGCCTGCACGATTCTGAGGCTTTCATTCGCTCCGGCCATTCGTGGGCTGCGCAGTCCGGGCCAACCCGCCAAACTGCCAAACCGGACAAGTGCGTTCTGTGCTACGTCGTCCGGCAGAAATTTGAGCGCTACAAACCGGCCAAGCTCCAGGTCCTCCGCTTTGTAAACCACACCCATCCCGTTGCGGGTGATAGCCATTTTAGGGACAAGCGAGACGCCGACACCGTCCGCAACCATCCCCCAGGAGGCTGCACCGAACGGGAGAACCATTTCGAGGGCACCCGCATCCATATCTGCTGTCACCAATTTGGATCGGCCATATCAATTCTGCATCGATGGAGAGGTCGGCTTGAAAACATACCAGCTCGCTATTGCCCCATTTTTTGTGATGATCGGATTCGCGACGGTTTTGACGCAAGCCCCAGCTTCTGACGCGACCCTTACGACGAATCCCGCTTACCAGAAGAATTGTGCCAAATGTCATGGCAAGGCCGCCGAGGGTCGCACATTCGCTGGGCCGTCGCTAATCTCCAAGAAAGCCGCTGCTACTGGCGCCGAGGATCTCCGCAACATCATCGCCAACGGCAAGGGCCGTATGCCAAAGTTCGCCAGCAAGCTAACACCCGAAGAAATCGACGCGTTGGTGCGACAAGTTCAAGCACTAAATGGTAAATGAGCTCTGATCCTGTTCTTTTTCCGCCCGTGAAGCGCAGGGAAGCTCTTCGGAGCCGCGGCGTTCGAATTTGTTCGGCAAAGAACTTTTGCAGGGCAAGGCATCTCGAAGAACTAGCCGTGCATCAATCTAACCCATATGCAGACTAGGCAAGCAACTCTTGTCTCGCCGGACGCTCAAGCGGCTTTCTCGAACTACGAGGAATACGTTAACCCCCAGTGGGTCTCGCTCCTCAACCTCCTCGACATGAACGTCGAGTACGAACGTTGTCTCGGCTCGGAATTGTTCACCAAAGACGGTCGTCGCATTCTGGATTTCATCTCTGGCTACTGCGTTCACAATGTGGGTCACAACCATCCATACATCATTCAGGCATTGAAGGATGAAATGGACAAGTGTGGCCCAACCATGCTGCAAAGCCACGTCCCCGAGATCGCCGGTGAGTTGGCGCGGCGCCTGTGCAACTCCGCCGGCGGGGGTCTCGAGAAAGTCTACTTTGGCAGCAGCGGGAGCGAGGGCGTGGAAGCGGCCATCAAATTTGCCCGTGCCTCAACCGGACGCGACGGCATCGTTTATGCCAAGAGCAGCTTTCACGGGCTGACTGCCGGCGCATTGTCGCTCATGAATGATCAGTTTTGGCGCGAGAGATTCGGCCCCTTGCTCGCCGACACACAGGGAGTGCCGTACGGCGATATTGCCGCGCTCGAAGGCGCGCTCGAGGGCAAACAGCAGGCTGCTTTTGTTGTCGAGCCTTTGCAAGCCGAAGGCGGCATTCATGTTCCATCGCCAGAATATTTGAAGCAAGCAGAGAAGCTCTGCCGTCGGACCGGGACGCTTTTTGTCTTGGACGAAGTCCAGACTGGTATGTACCGCACTGGAACATTCTTGGCTGCCCACCAGTTTGGCCTTCGTCCTGATATGGTCGTGTTAGCAAAAGCGCTCAGCGGTGGTTTGATGCCAGTGAGCGCCTTGCTCATGACCGACAAGATCTACCATGCGGTCTATTCCTCCTTGAAACGCGCCATCGTTCACACCTCGACCTTCAGCGAAAACGGTCTATCCATGAGAGCTGGCCTCGCGACCCTCGATGTCTTGGAGAGCGAGCAACTTGGCCCTCGCGCGCAACGCTTGGGCGAAGCCTTTCGCGCCCAGCTGCGCCAGAAGCTTACTGGTTTCGACATGGTCAAGGATGTTCGCGGAATGGGGCTCTTGAACGGCATCGAATTCGTCCCGCCGAAAAAACTCGCGTTTCGCGCGCTCTTCGAGGCATTTCACCGCATCCATCCAGCAATGTTCGGGCAAATTGTGGTGATGTACATGTTTCGCAAGAAGCGAATCCTTACCCAGGTCTGTGGCAACAATTTCATGGTGCTGAAAGCATCGCCGCCCCTCACGGTCGCCCAAGAGCACCTCGATGAATATGTAAATGCCATCCATGACGTCGTCGAATTTGCTCAGAGCTCGCCGGCATTTTGGACGGAAGCCCTGGGCATGGCTCGGCGCGCTGTCAATATTTGAGTTCTCCCCTCCGTTGTGATTTTGTTTTGCCGAACACCCAGTGCTTCGGAGCCGCGTAAGATATCTTTGTCGAGAAAGGCGGTCGAGTGGCTCGTCTACAGGAAAGGACGGACGTTTTTGTTATCGGCGCTGGTCCCGCGGGGCTTGCTGCGGCCATTGCCGCACGGCAAAAGGGATTCGAGGTCGTGGTTGCGGATGGCTCTGTGCCTCCGATTGAAAAGCCTTGTGGCGAAGGGATGATGCCGGAGACTTTGGCGGGCCTGCGCGCTTTGGGTGTCGAACTTGGTGCGGCAGAAGGACACAGATTCTCGGGGATATGTTTTGTCCAAGGGGGAACCTGTGTGACTGCGGATTTCCCGCAAGGTCCAGGAATTGGGTTGCCCCGTTCCATTTTGCATGAGCGGATGGTCGCAAGAGCGGAAGAGTGTGGCGTACAACTTCGATGGAAGACACCTGTAGTAGGCATCGATCAGGAAGACATCCAGCTTGCCACGGGCAAGGTGCGTGCTCGGTGGATCGTAGGAGCCGATGGGCAGGGCTCCCGCGTGCGTCGCTGGGGCGGACTGGACGTAACCAGGCGCAACCAAGTGCGATTCGCCAGCCGCCGACACTATCGTGTGAAGCCGTGGTCGAGTCACATGCAAATTTGGTGGGGCCAACATGCGCAAGCATACGTGACTCCAACTGGCCGCGAGGAAAACTGCATTGTCATTATGTCGGAGACTCCCGGGCGCGCATCTTTCGATGCCGCGCTTCAGGAATGGCCCCAGCTTCGCGAACGTTTGGCGAACGCACCGTTGGGGAGCCGAGAACGTGGGGCAGTCACTTCCATGCGCTCACTCCGCCGCGTGCAGAGCGGGAACGTCGCTTTAGTGGGTGACGCTTCGGGCAGCGTCGACGCCATCACGGGTGAGGGACTTCGTATGGCGTTTCAGCAAGCGACCGCACTGGCAGAAGCGATGGAAGCGGGTGCTCTGAAGCCGTACGAGCATGCGCATCGAGCGTTAGTGCGGCGCCCTATGTTGATGGGCGATTTGATGCTGTGGCTGGGACGCAATCCGGGCATTCGTCGTCGAGTGGTCGGCGCCATGAAGAGCAGGCCTGATCTGTTTGCACGTTTTCTGGCGATTCATGTGGGAATGACAGATCCCAAGAGCCTACTGTCGGCCGGCGCGCAGCTTGGTTGGCAACTGCTGCATGTTTGAGGCAACAACTCAGAACAGCCCGGACAGAACACGGCCACTCCGACTCCAGTTGGGCCCGGAGCCACCGGTCCGCGGACGGAGAGGGAGATCGAATCACGGAACTCAGAAGAAACCGGTTTACTTCCGCACCGTTTAGATGCCTACTCGGCCATCTGCAGATTCAAAGCGATGCGCACTCCGTTCACCAACACCTGTCCTTTATCGAGGAGTTCCTGATTTGTAATTTCGGAGTTGGCGAATTTTTGCGCAAGAATTGTCGGTAGCAGGAATTCAATCGCCTCTGACCGCTCCTTGCCACCCGAACTGGAAAGAAGGGGATTCACGACCGAGAAATCGTAGTAGTCCACCGGCAGGTCGCGGGGAACGGCGTCCAACACATCCTTCATTTTGGGAGCGACGAACAGGTCAAACGTTAGCGCTGCACGTTTATAGAGCGACGTTTTGTCCGGATCGTAGCGCACCGAATTCTTCATCGTCATCTGCAGGACCATCTGCTTGCTTACAACGACAAATGCCGGAGGGTCGTAATCCACAAACCCGAACTTGGCTCGCCCCGTCTCGGAAAGCGCTTCGAGCTGCTGCTGATATTGCGACTGAAGTTTTTCTGCGTCGGCTGGTGTCACTGCCGGCCTTGACTGCGACAAGTCAACCTTTGGGCCCGTCGAAAAAGAAGAATCCATGCCGTTCCCGGCCGCTGCCGATGGCAAGAGGTTCGGATTGCTGCGAATCAATCGGCTTGCCGAAGTGGAGGAACGCGCTGTCGATGTCGCATCGATTTTAGTAGATCTCGAGCGCGCCTGAGTGTCGACGACCATCGGGTCCCTATCCAACAGGGACAACCCAAATTCGTTCCCGCCAAGATAAATTAGCGAACGGTTCAAAATGTCCTGCCGTGCCTTGTCGTCCTTTTCTAATACCAATTGATACGCGTCCTTACGGTCGAGCACGACCACAAGAATGTCCGCTCCTTCATAGTCATAACTTTTCTCTACCTCGCGCACATGGAACGACACTTCAATCCCGAAGGCGTCGCACTCCACGTCCGGCGGGATATTCCGCGTGATACTTTGCAGCATTGGAATAAACACGTCTCGAAACGTGCGCGCAGCCCTCTCGTTGCGCGTGAACTGCTTCGAGTCGTATGCCGCATTGTAATTCCCCGTAGCTTTGAGAATCACGCGGTCTTTAAATCGCCTGAACTCCAGCCCACGTGTATCAGCCTCGACCTGCTTGGAAGGATCGAGGCCCACCATACGATTGAGATTGAAAGTGAACGGGAATTGTGTCCTGGTGATCTCCTGATTGATGGTCTTCAGTTGTGCAAAGTACTCTTTCTCAAGCGATTTCAGAGTTGGATCCAATATTTCATTGGGACTAACTTGTGCATCTGCATCGATTGCACAGCCAAAACTCAAAGCCACGAGCCAGACAAAGTGGAGCACCCTGCTCCGCGCGATTGGGCGCATCGTTTTCATCCCCTGATCCTAGCATTCACTACTTAATTGTGTACTGCTACCCCAGCCGCCCCGGTCTCTGGTAGGCGGGCTGCGCGATCGCCCGCATAAAGGAAATCACTGCCTTGATTTCCCCGGGGCTCAGGGTTTTGCCATACGGAGGCATCATCGCGGATTTACCCTGCGCGCTGCCGCCAAGGCTGATGATTTTCAGCAGAGACTCGTCACTTTCGCCATTCAATTTTTCTCCGTCGTTTATCAGCGAAGGCACGGGAGTCAGATTACTTCGGTTCGACGGACCTGCTGGAGTCGCATCGGCGTGACACCAGACACAATATTGATAAAACAGGCGCTTGCCCTGGGCTTCCTGATAACCGAGGGGGATCAGTTTGGCGCCGTCGTTCCAATCGGGTTCCGAGTCGTAAGTTCCTGAGACGGAATCCAGCTTCACAGCGGCACTGCTCTTCTTGCATCCTGATAACCCCAGTACACACAGCACGCTGCAGATCAGCATGGCGATTAGCAGGAGTTTCGATTTCATCGGCCGTTTCCCTGCGCGATGGGGTGCGCATTTGCCGCGGTTTTTGGGGAAGGCCTCGTGATGCCGACGCGCAAGGTGATCAGGTACGCCGTGAGCTCACGAATCTCCTCTTCCGTGAAATCGCGGCGCGGTTCAATCGTGCCGGGCTGCAAGGCCTGGGGATTCCGCAACCAAGCCTCAATCCACGCCGGCGTCAGCCAGTTGCCCGCGTTGTTGAGGTTTGGTCCCACGTAGCCGCCCGAACCCCCGATGGTGTGGCAGGACTGACATTGATACTTCGTCTGGTACAGAGCCTTGCCGGCTGCGGCCATCGCGGGAGTGAACTGCCGGGGATCGACACTTTCCGGATCAACGGTGGGGTTTTGCACAGCCAAAGAGAGATATTCGGCCAAGATGGAGGCTTCTTTGTCGGTCATATTGAATTGCGGCATCCGCAGAATCAGCGCCGGACGCACGGTCTGCGGATTCTTCAGGAAATCGAAAATCCATTTCTTACGCGCCAGGCTTCCTTCGTAAGTAAGATCCGGCGCGAGTGCACCGCCATAGCCATTAAAGCGGTGACAGGCATAGCATTTGTAGCGCTCATATACTGCGGCAAATACGCCGACCGCCTGGAAAGAGGCTGGCTTCTTCGGCACGACCAACTGCTGCAGAGCGCTGGTAGCGGGTTCCCCAGTCTGGCTCAATAAGGCAGTTGTCACGGCGTCGAGGTCTGCCTGATTCCAGGAGTATTGCGGCATGCGCGCGGTTGGATTTACAGAGGCGGGATCTTTCAGCTTGGTCTGGAGATATGAAACTAGGTTGTTCGGGGCTTTCGATTTACCGAAATCGAGTTCCGATGTGTTCTTCGCCCCCATGGTGGTCAGGTCGGGGCCAAAATCCTTCTGCGGGGGAATTCCCTGCAGCGAGTGGCAAGTGGCGCAGCCCTTTTCGAGGAAGATCTTCTTTCCGTTCTTGATGTCTTCGGCCGCCGGTGCGCCGAGTTGCGGCACATTACTCAAGAGGTCGGAGTCCGTCAGTCTGTTCATTACATATTGCGAGACCTTGTAGAGTTCCTCGTCCGTCCACCCGTATCGCGGCATTTCGGCGTGCGGGAGATACCCTTGCGGATCGTGCAACCACGAGACAAGCCAGTCCGCTTGTACCTTGCTCCCCACTTTTGTAAGTTCGGGAGCGATGTTTCCGCCAATCAATTTTGTCTCGCCCGCCCGGGTTACAGCGACCGGGTGGCAAGTGGTGCACATCAGTTGTCGAAAGCGTTCCTCGCCTTGAGAAAGCAAATCTGGTTTTTTGCTCCAGCTAGCCAGGACGCTCGGGTTTATTTTGTAGGATTCGAGGGCCCGCGTCTTTTGAACGCTCAGAAAGGCAGAGAGGGAGAGAAGTTCCTGCTCGTTTAGCCGATACTGCGGCATCCGGGATTCTTCACCGCTTTCATAGCCGTTGACGGTTGTATTCCCATCTTTGTCGAGAATGGTGCGAGGTTCCTTGAGCCACTTGTAGATCCAGGCGCGAGAAACCTTATAGCCGATGTTGGAGAGATCCGGGCCCAGCGAAGGGGTTTCTAGGTGATCGAGCTTGTGACAACCTTCGCAATTCAGACGGGTCAACAGTTCACGGCCACGCGCAAGTTGCGGTGCCTCGGGGAGTTCGCCATGATGGCACGAACCGCAGGACGCTTGAATAAACTTGACAGGGAGCAACGGCTTTTCCCAGGCTCGCGTGGCGGTGTGTGCTTCAGCCAATTCCGTCGCAGGGCCTTGGCCGCGATGGCAGACTACGCAACCCCACTCTTTCACATCGTGGCCTGCGGGCGGATGCGCCTTGAATGGTTCAGGGACGGCCTCAGCGCCCTGCAGAGTGTTCTCGGTGACGCCGAGATGGCACGTCGTACAGCGATCGACGACGTTGAGATCCGGCAGCCAGATTTGCTGGATTCCACCGGTGTAGTGGCGTTTCAATGTGCCGCCATCCTGACGGGAGGAAAAAAAGGAGATGTACTGCCTCTGGTTGCGGCGCCATTCGTTAAAAAAGTCCTTGGTAGGGGCGATCGCCAGCGTGATCACGAGCAAAACGCTGGCCCATGCAAAGCGGTGTGCCGGGGACGCGAAAAACGTCCGATGAAGCCAGGCAATGATTCCGTGCTTCCTCACGGAGTCCTCCAGGGCCACACCCAGACCCAACCGGGACCACGGAAAATCGACCCAACGGTGGTGAGGATGATCGCTTCCATCAAAAACCAGGTCATGATCCAGAACGAAAACGGCTTTGCACTCAGCCAGTTCTGAAACTTCCCGGACGGTTTCCCGAACCAGATGAGTGCGAGACCCATCAGGGCTCCAATGGTCAGGACGGGTATTACCGCGTCCCATGCGCCTGCACGCAGCAAGACGGCGGTCAGCACTACCGCGACGCTGGTCAAAATCGTCAGGCGTTTCGACTTATTCCGCGCCCAGAGCGGTTCGTCCGTAATATTCACGCTGAAGAAGGGGATAACGATCAGCGCGAGAACAATCAGGGTGGGAAGTATAATGCCGGCCACAAAGGGCGGGAAATAATGGAGTAGCTCCTGCAATCCCGTGAAATACCACGGGGCCTTGGCGGGATTGGCAGTGTGTTGCGGGTCGGCAAGCTGCTCGAGCGGAGCATTCCATAGAAGCGCCATGCAAACCAGGACTACCGCCAGCATCTCGATTGCGATCGTCTCCCGGAAGAGCATTTCCCAGTAAGGGATACTCTTTTCGCCCGGAGCACGCGATGGGACATGCTCCGTGTCCGGCGGAAGCGGGAACTTCATTCGGACTTCTCCACGTCCTTAGAATCCGGGTGAAACATTCCGCCGTCTTTGTGCAGGCGCCACATATGAACGGAAATCAAAAGAATCACGGACAGCGGCAGGATCACTGCGTGCAGGACATAGAACCGCAGCAAGGCGTTGGCATTCACGGTGTTGCCGCCGAGCAACACAAAGCGAAGCTTCTCGCCAATAAATGGGGTGGACGACATGATGTTCGAGCCAACCGTAACCCCCCAGTACGAAAGCTGATCCCACGGCAGCAGGTAACCGGTGTAGCTGAGGAGCAGCGTGAGCATCAGGAGAACGACGCCGACCACCCAGTTCAGCTCGCGCGGGGGCCGAAAGGCGCCTTTATAGAATTTCCTAGCCATGTGCGCGAACACCAGGAAAACCATGGCGTGGGCCGACCAACGGTGCAAATTTCTGAGGAAGACACCGGACGAAACAACAAACTGCAGGTCCTTCATGTCTGCGTAGGCCTGTGGGGTAGACGGGTGATAGTAAAGCATCAGGAGCAAGCCGGTGGTCAACTGAATCGTAAACGTGCCGAGGGTGAGCGCACCCAGATACCAGGTTGCGCGGAATCCGAGCTGCGGCTCACGCACACGTTCCATGAACATCTGCTTGAACTCGGCAGCCCAGCGCGCAACTGCCACCAGTGGATTACGGACCCCGCTATCGTGTTCGGTCTGCATAGGATTGTCCATGTTCAGGCTCGAACGTATTCTGTGCCGGGAGCAACTTTTACGGCGCGATCCACTGTCAATTCGCCGTCGTCAGTCATCGACATGCGCAACCACGGCATGGGTTTCGGCGCGGGCCCGGCGATGATGCTGCCGTCCCGCCGGAAGGTACTTCCGTGGCAAGGGCAGGCAATGGTCTCGGACTCCTGTTTCCAGACGGTCAGACAACCGAGGTGAGAGCATACCGCGCTCAATGCGTAGAAACCTTCGTTTGAGCGCACAATGAAAATTCCGAAACGCGGATCAAGCGTGACAGAGTCCGGCGGATAGTGTTCTGGCCGGCCAACGCTCACTAAAGGAGAAGCTTCGTAGAGGACATTCGGAGAAAGGTACTGCGCCGCGAAAGAAGTGGCACCAACGCCGGCGATCGCCAGAGAACCGGCGCCCAGCTTGATGAAGAACTTCCGGCGGTTCAGTGCAGCCAATTCGCGATTTGCGTCCCGCTCCACATTTTCGTCTGGCATCGGCCCCCCTCGCGCTTTCAACATGTGATCAACCATCAACACTCTTGCGCAGCCATCGTGACTGACAAAATTCGGTTGAGAAAGCGGGGACTCGACGTTCGGCAGATTCGAGTCCCGCGTAGGTTACTTCTTCACCGTCAAATCGGCAGTCGCGCCGCTACTGGACACGTCGACGCTTTGCGTCGTTGGCTTGCCGTCTTCGCTCCAGGTCTTCAGGGTGTATTTTCCGACAGGGACGTTTTTGATTTCATAGTTGCCGTCCTTGTCGGTAACCGCGAAATACGGTGTGGCCACCACGACCACGTATCCAGACATTTCAGGATGGACATTGCAGAGGAGAGGCGCCACGCCGAGGTCACTAAATTGGAAGGACTTTTTTTCGCCTTTGGGCCAGGTTCCCAGGTTGTGGGTCAGTTTCTTGTTGCCGCTGATAGATGGCCAATAAACGTTATGGCCCACCGGATCGCTGTTCGTAAAATCTACCGTGGTTCCTTGTAGAACAACAACGACGCTCGGAACAAACTCCATTTTCTTCTGATCGACTACGACGTGCTGCGACGGCGCATCGAATTTTTTGTCGGGTATGATATCCACATAGACCGCGATGTTGGAGGCAGACTTCAAGCCCTGGACACTGACCTTGCCCTTAATGTCCCCGGCGAGGTTTGAGCCCGCGGCCAAAAGGATGATCAGGCTGAGTTGAGTTGCTTTGATGGTTAATCTCACGAGTTTCATTTGATTTTCCTTTAGCTCCAAATTTTCTCGAGAATGACTGCTTTGCTGGCTACCGGGACTAGAACGAATAGTCGATGCCAGTGACGAAGGTGTTCGGGCGGTAGAAGAGCGTATTCCCCGCTGCATTTTGATAGGGGACGCCCCAATGGCGCTGGTATTCTCCCACAACCTTGATATTGGCACGCACGAGGATCTGATAGCCAGGGCTGAACCTGTTTCGCGTTTGAGATTCGGAGACGCCGTTCACAAAATCAGACGGTGAATTTACGAAGTCATAGCGCATGGTGGCGATCAGCCAGGGATAGATCCAGTAGTTGCCGACCACAAAGCCACCGGTCGATGTGACCGCGTTCGTTTTTGTTATAGCCCCCGCGCCGGTGTCTACCAAATGGTTGTCGTCATGATTGTGCATGCCCACTGCATAGAGTTCGAACTTGCTGCGATATTTGAATCTCAGCTCGCCGCCGACTCTGTAGAAGGGGTCGTTAATCGTGCCGGTGAACGGGAATACGCTCCCACCGAAATTCTGTTGGTTGCTGCCGTGGTAATAAAAGGCGCCGACGCGAATCGAGGTGTGATCGTGCGGACCAGTGGGCCCCGCGGCTTGAATGGCGTGGCGGCTCTCTGAATCGCGCTCCAGGTTGAACTGATAGGAGGTATGCAGATACACGTCTTTGGAATTGCGTGCAGACAGGCCCGGACCTGTTCCGTAGGCCGAATTGGTGCCGTCGACAACAGCGACAGACCATACGAAGTTACCGTTGTTTGGATAGCCTCCGAATTCGATGCCACGCTGCGGAGTCCCGAGGACGAACGGATTGTTGGTGGTGCCACAAACGGTAACCCCGGCTCCACATGGGGGGCCTTGGGCCAGTGCGCCTTCGCCCAAGATGTCATAGCCTGAAAGGTAGGGAGTACGCGCGTTGGTGAAGGGTAAATCTAACTCGAACTGACCGAAGCGTACATTGAGTGCATTCAGGGGCAAATGGAGGATGTGCCCGAGATCGTTGTACTTCAACCATCCGTCGCCCAATCCGCCGCCAGCTCCGGTTGCTCCCGCCGAAATATCATCGTCTATCCAGAAGGAGAAGTTGGGTCCAAAACTTCCAGCGGAAATGATGGTGAAAGTGTTTGGCACAAACAAATCGGTGCGCGCCACATAACCACCGTTCGCGATTACCGACCCCGGCTGTGATCCGTTGTATACAAGATTCCCTTCATAGCGGAAGGAGATTGGTATCGCTCCCGGAATTTCCCCTGGATACACCGCCTCCGGAAATGCTCCCTTCTGTGCCTTCGACCCCAGCAACACAGCATCCTGTTTAACAAAGGTCTCGTCGTCCTTGGGAAACTTGAAGCCGTTCTTCTTGAACGCCAGGCCAAAATCATTCAATTCAGGGTAATTGTTGTGACACGTCGAGCAGGAGGTCCCATACTTCCGCGAAAACGCGGGGATAGCGGAAGTCTTAGGCACCGACGCGAGCATTACCCACAAAACAACCACAACAGCTATCAGACTCGCCATAATGCTGGTATTGAGTACACGGCTCTTCATTCGATCGCCCTCCAAATCTTGCTCGCGAAACCGCGGGCCGAGTTTCCGAACTCACGGCTAGGTTTCAATGGGTACGCATTGTTATTGCTTGAAGCTCGGTCGACCTACCGTGACGCCCGTCACCTATTGGTGTGACAGGCATCACATTCAACTTTAAAGAGGGAGAATTTCCAGGAAAGGGAGCCATAGAGCTAAGAGCCCATGACGCTTTCGAGCCACGTTTTGACGTGGTGATCTGCATGATGGCATCGCCCGGATCCTGGATCGTAGGGAGGGTCTTGTCCTCCCATGCAAGCTTGCCCAGACCGTGGTAGAAGAGCACTTTCACGGCAGTGCTGGTGCTCAGAGTTGCGGCACTTTTAGTCGCCAGTCCGAAGTCGCCGGTTGTCATCGACATGTTCTCAAAAAGGAAATGATCGTAAGATGATTAAAACTCCCGTGACTGTCCACTATTGGACACTTACCAAAATCAAAGGGAGCCGCCCTGTTGGGCAGGCTCGTTCTGGATTGCCGCGTCCAACTAATGCGTCTGTCGTTATTCGCTGTATAGGCGGTGACAGAATGAGGGCAGGAGATTACGAGTTCAGATTTTCAGTAGGCCGGTAAGAGGTGTGGAGCGGGTCAGGCGCCTACAAGGTTTTCGAGGCCGTCCTTGTTTTTGATAGTGACCGTGGAACCTTTGACCTGCAGGAAGTGCTTTTTCTTGAAATCGGCGAATAGCCGCGTCACGGTCTCTCGCGAGGCTCCGATCATCTGGCCGATTTCTTCGTGCGTGAAGGTAAGTGTGATCTTGACCTCGCCCTTCTCTTCATCATGATTTCCCGGGAGGTCCAGGAGGAAGCGCGCCAACTTCTCAGCTGCGGAATGAGAGAGGCCAATAGTCCTCATTTCCGCAATCGCCGAATGATAGGTTTCTCCAAGCTGCTGCGCCACGCGCAGTGCTGCCTCGCCGTGCTCGCGCAAGAAAAGCAAGAAGTCCGGCCGAGAAATGAAATTTGCTTGCGCGGGTTCAATTACATCAGCAGTAAGCTCGTAAGGTTTTCCCGTGAGCGTCGCGGGCAGACCCAGGACCTCCCCCGGTTCCGAGATTCTAAGGATGAGACTTCTCCCGTCGGCAGACGAGGTCGATAATTTGACCTTGCCACTGCATAAAACGAAGACACCGCGCGGTAACTGCCCTTCTACAAAGAGGGCCGCGCCTTTGGGATAGGCCGCGACCGAGGTGATTGCTTCCAACTTCTGTACCGCGGCCGGAGGGAGGTTGCAGAATAACTGATCTTCGCGGTGAGGGCAGGCGAGGCAACTCTCAACGATTTCTAAGCCGTAGGGGGCGCGCATCAGTTCACAAGCCCGGAGTATACCCCCCTCTCTACGCGATACAAAACGAAACCCGCCCGGCATACCTAACCTTATCTTCCTGTAGATGACTGCCAATCTTGATACTCCTACCGAAACCGACCGTTCCCTGTCTGTGACCGCTGTTACGTTGGTGTGTGATGCGGGTTACAGCACTCTCTTCGGAGCTGAGTCCATATTTTGAGTTGAGCCGGAGATGCAAGATGCAAAAGGATGCCCGCGACCTCTTGGATGTTCTTAAATTTGAACTTCAATTTCTCGAAGATGGAGGCTATGGGCGTTCGCCGAGGTCCCCCTGGAGGCCCCAATATATTTTTGAAGATTCTGTCACTTGCATGAATCACGATTCCAAGGAGAATCCCGGTCCATGCAGTGATTGTGTGCTGATGCAACTGGTGCGACCCGAGCGCGGGTCCGAAAAGATACCCTGCCGCCACATTCCGTTCAGCACATCGGGGGAGACCTTGGATTCCCTCTACCGGTATAGCAACCGACGAGAGACCGAAGAAACGGTCGCCGCTTGGCTGAGTGCCACCATTCAGGGTCTGGAAGAAGAACGGGCATCGGCTCGACAGGCTCGCAGCAAACAGCCACCCTGCGGCGACGGAACGGTGAGAGGAACGCCTCTGTTCCAGGGGCAGCATCCCAAGTGTGCAAACCCGGCGTGTCCGACTGCTTTTCATTGGACCGGGGGTGACAACTTCTTCCGGTTTCGGCCCGATCTGGTTTCGGATAATCGAAATAATCCAACAGCTGATTCGCCGAGCGGAATGCATGGCGTCAGGCATTATTGGCTGTGTGAGCGTTGCTCCCGTTTTATCACACTGGTTTACGGGGAAGAATACGGAGTCGTGCTAAAGATGCTCTGGCCGGAACTTCCCGTCAAGGAAACTCAGAAGGAGTTGTCGGTAGCCTAGCGGTTGGGCGCTTGGGGACTGCCCGGTTGTACATGCAACGGTTGCATCTGAATCAGCGCGGTCGCTGAGCTCAGCTTTTTTCACCAAGCGCTCCTCCAAGACTTAGTTAGCCCGCGCCGACCGTCCCGAACAGCAACCCTACGCCCGCAGTCAGCGCCATAGCCGCCGCGCCCCAGAACGTGACACGTATCGCGCCTACGGTTACCGCTGCGCCGCCGGCGTAGGCAGCCAACCCTCCCAAAAGGGCGAGAAAGGCCAGCGAGGTTGCGGAAACAAGAGGAATCAATCCCGCAGCCGGGACAACAAGTGTAACCAAGAGAGGCAGCGCAGCTCCAATAGCGAAGCTGCCAGCCGATGCCAACGCAGCCTGAATGGGACGTGCGCGGAGGGCTTCGGAAATACCCAATTCGTCGCGAGCATGCGCACCTAAGGCGTCATGGGCCATCAGCTGGTCGGCGACCTGCTTCGCCAGTGAAGGTTCGAGTCCGCGGCCCACATAGATGGCCATCAACTCCCGGTGCTCGCCTTTGTCATCTGCTTTGAGCTCTCCACGCTCAAGCTCGAGTTCGGCCTCTTCGGTGTCTGCCTGTGAGTGGACAGACACGTATTCGCCAGCGGCCATAGACATAGCCCCGGCCACTAGCCCGGCAACTCCGGCGACGACGACGCTGCTGTGAGTGGCATGAGAAGCTGCCACACCGAGCACCAGACTCGATGTTGAAAGAATGCCGTCGTTCGCGCCCAGGACCGCTGCGCGTAACCAACCGATGCGTTCTGTACGGTGTCGCTCGTTCTTGCCAACAGGCATTCTTGAAACCTCCTCGATCTTGGACTTTGGAAAACATGATATGCAAAAACACGACGACAATCATCCGTCTGGTCGGAACAAGTAGATATCGCGCACGTGGAGTCCGATAGTTCGACTTGGAAAATGTATCTGCTCAGGAACTGAAGTTTATTGCAGCTTTGGGTACTCGGACTCGGCGACGGGAGAATGGGATTGTCCACGACTTTTCACAGTGTGAGGAAATCCTGATAGGCGGCCCGGGCTTTGGCCGTGTTGCCTCGCAAGGCGTAGGTGAGGCCGAACCAGCGCGCCGGTAAGATTAACTAAGAAAGGGCCTGTCGGAGGTAAGCCGCCACATCGGTAACGAAGCGATGAACCGACACCTCCGCGATGCGGTGGCCGACGATCGCGTTGATGGCCTTTCCGACGGCGCCGAATGGTGGTTCGTAATGGCCCGAGAAATCCAACTGCGTTTCGGTAGCGGTCAGCGGGTAGATAAAAAGCTCAGCCTCCATGAGCGGGAACAAACGTGGCAGGGTGGTGGCCTCCCATTCGAGCAGTAACCGAGTGCCGGGAGTTGACATGGCATCAAGGATTTTCTCCTCAACCGCTCTGACGGAAATCCTAATGTCGGTCTTGACCCCAATACCACCAACGTCGACGTGCAGTTCTGCAGCGATCGATTGCGCCCGGGAAGCGGCAGCCTTCGTAGCCGCCTGGAAGACAGCGAGTGCGTCCTGCCTCAACGCATCGCGGACGCGCTCGTAGGGATGATTCACATAGTCGTAGCAGCGAATCTTGCGCCCTTTGCTCATAAATGTCGTTCCGCCCAGATCTACAGACTGTCTTCGAACTGCAGCCACAGAACTTTACCATACTGCGATCGCGTGCCATAAGATCACGACTTTTGCCGGATCTCCCAGACTCATCGTACGCTTCTACTTTCCTCGACACACGAATTTGTCACATAGCATCCCGGAAACACGACTCCGAGAGATCGCCTCCCCTTCAGAAACGCGACACGACTAGGCGCCATTCTGGGAAGTTCAAAAGGTAGCCAGAATCGGCGTTTCCTTATCGTTGTTCGGGTTCCAAGTCCCAAAATTCGTAGCGGATTCTAGAACGTGTACTCTGCCGAAAGCTGTATGGCTCGACCACCTCCTGATAGTTGGATTACCGCAGAGAATTTCGGGCAGGCGCCAGGTAGTTCGCCTCGCACCGAGTAACGCTTGATGGGAGTTCACCTAAGACGTCTCGCCACCTTCGTGGCTACGGGGTGACGTGCTGATTCGCAGGAAATACGGGGTCGATCTTAGCTCGGGAGTTAAGATCCCGCGATAAGATCAGCTTCAAAGTTATCTTATCCGACGAGCTTGTCAGTCCAAAGCCAACGCCAGCCTCGATATTTACTTTCTTGGAGTGCCGATCGAGAACCGCAAACAGTTCCTGCGATTGCCTGCCCACTGAATAGAATTGGCGCAGCGGACCGTAGTCCGCGTACTCCTCGACCGCTAGAGCCCACTTCGAGCCTCGATTGTAGGCAACGCGTATCGCTGGAGCGAAATCGAGATTTTTGAAACCGCCTACAAAAGAGTTGTCGAGAATGGGATTCACGATAATGTCAATCGGGTGCAAATGCCAGCCAATGATTGGCCGAATCTCCGATGTGAAGTGGTATGGCTCCCAGTGCAGAGCGTTGTAGCTAAACTCAAAGTTCGCACCGTAAAAGAACTTACGATCGTCCGCGTGCGGTTTGACGAAGAGCATGCGGATCTTGCCTCCGTTGATCGTCACGCCACGGTCTTGGGAGATGCTATAAAGCGGAAGGTAAAGTCCGGCTTCGAACCATTCGGTTACACCGTAAGCCCACTCGGTCACGCCGTTGAAGGACTTGTCCGGTATCAATCCACCGCGGAAGGCAGGCGCATTCGCACCATCGGCAATAAAGTTATTGTGCCATGTGAGGTTGAAGACTCCGGGTTCGGCAATTGCAGCGTCGTAAACTTGGATTTCATCGGTCTGCGCGAGTGCTACAGCCGGAGACAAGAGCATTGCGCTTGCTAGCAAGACAAACGCGGCCGAAGTCATTGAAGAGCAGCCCGAAATAATCGCAAAGCAAAACCATCCGCGCATAGGGAAATTCTACCGTCCAACGGAAATGCTGGCTAGCTGGCTACGGAAGGGAATCGTTTCAGGAGGACTAAGTCGGCTAGTGGGTGATTAACGCGGTGGTCTCCATGGGTCGACGCAACACTCAGGTCAAACCCGACATGCATTGAACCGCCGACGGGCAGTATGATCGGTCGATTTAGAGCCGCGCCACACTCACATGGGGGGGGTGTTATGGCCACGAATCCTGTTCCCGTCTTGCTAGAAGTGGTGCATTGATCGGATGAGAAGGACGACCGCGCACAATAGCGCACCGACGACTATCAGCCCATAAATGACGTTGCGAACGCGACTTGACACCACTAGAAATGTCTCCAGTCCATACCAATCTTCGACGAAGCCGTACTTGCGCCATCTGCGTCTTCGCATCCTGAAATTTTGGCACTCGCCCAGCAAAGGGGACGATAGGTAAAAGGCCTTAATTCGCAGTGAGGGACAGCCGTAAGTCAATCTCGGTAGCACACAGCAAAAAGGAGAACCCGGAGGCACCGGAGTTCTCCTGGGCACAATGTCAACACGTCAGGTGTAAACGAAGTGCTTGGTCTAATCTTCGTGCCTTGCGGGCTTGGACCAAATCCGTTGAATGCGGTAAGACGGGGAAATCACGAGCAGATGAAGGTACGGGGTCCGGCGGCTCTGTGTAACACGGAAAGCAATAGAAAAGCCCGGACTGGTCCGGGCCTTTCCAATGTCAGTTTGGCTCTAAACCTCAATGACGGGGATGTTATGATCTCGCGCACCGTTTCCGACGGCAATACAGACAAATCCTTAGCACCAAAGGACAGTTGCAAAAAATAGGTTGCCGCTCGTCCTAGTACGGCACTTGATTGCATAAGAATGTCGGCTCTTGACCCCAGTCGACTGTGGTTGCTTACCCGCACTGCCGTGAGAGGACAAACCGCGAGTCCTGTCGGCAACAACAGCTCGCACTAATTTACTTAGACAAAGATTTATTTAGATCCTGCCACGGGAGAGGTCACATGCGGGCGCGGCGCAGGAAGCCCGCGATGAGCTGAACGGCAAAATATTTTGCAGCGAACACTACGTCGAATCGCACGCCCTCACCCGAGGGAAACAGGGACGAACTAACGCTTTGTTCAGCACAGTTTTGTTGCGCAGTTCCCGAAGTGCCAAAAGAGCGGCGTACTCCAAACTATGGCGCAACGGCCAAACGCGGCCCATTCTTCTCCGAAAGCAACGCATCGCGTTAGGGCCGGGGTCAGTAGTCCTGACCCTAAACTGGCCGCATGTACAGCTGGAAGCCATCCATTTGCAGAGTAGCCTGCCAAGGACCAGCCACATCTGTCTCGTAAGGTTTCGGAGGCATTATGCGTACCGTAAAGATCTTCCTTGCGGTCGTCGCCCTAGGTGCGCTCCCGCTGGCCGCGGCGGCGCAGCAACAGACGCCCCTGACGCAGGTGGTGGACAAGATAATCGCGCAAGAGCAGGCGGAAGTGCAGTCGCTCCGCCAATATTCACCAATCGTCGAAACGTACATCCAGATATTTCGAACGGACAAGGACGCAAACGCGGTGCCGAACGCGGACAAGTATTTTCTCGGACGCGCCGAGCTCGCCAAAGGCGTACAGCTCGAACCGCTTATCAACAGCACTCGCGCCAATGACAAAGTGTTTGGCAGTTTGGCGAACTTCTTTTCGATGGAATTTCTACCGCGTGGTTTCCTTCAAATGATCTACCTGGATATGAATGGCTTCGATCGACAGCACTACAAGTTTGAGTATGTCGGCCGCGAGTTTCTCGGTGAAGTTCGTTGTCTGGTTTTCGACGTCGATCCACTACCGAAGGCCGACAAAGGCCGCTTCGTTGGGCGCATCTGGGTGGAAGACCAGGATTACCACATGGTGCGTTTCAATGGCGGCTATGGCAGCCGCTCCAAGACCAGCTACTACTTTAATTTCGACAGTTGGCGCACGAATGGTGGGAAGAACGAATGGCTCCCGGCTTTCATCTACAGCGAGGAAGTCGACAGTCTGACGGTCAAGACGTTCAAGGCACAGACACGCCTTTGGGGCTACGCTCCTGACCGTACGCGGGAAGAGCAGGAGTTAAGCAAGGTGGTGGTTGACACGGTGAGGCCCGTGAAGGATCAGACTGAATTCGCAAACAGTTATTCACCGCTTCAGGAGAAGCGCGCCTGGGACCGCCAAGCCGAAGATAACGTCGCTGCCAAGTTGGAGCGTCTAGGCTTGATGGCACCGTCCGGAGACGTGGATAAGGTCTTGGAAACCGTGGTCAACAACCTAGAAGTCACCAACAACCTCGATATCCAACCGGCCGTTCGCTGCCGCGTTCTAATGACCTCTACCCTTGAGTCCTTCACCATGGGCCACACAATCGTGCTGAGTCGCGGCTTGGTGGATGTCTTGCCTGACGAGGCCAGCCTTGCAGCCATCCTTGCCCATGAACTAGGCCACGTCGTGCTTGGACATCGCATGGGCACGCAGTTTGCATTCTTCAATCACCTGCGGTTCGACGAAAAGGAGACATTCCGTCACTTTGGCTTTATGCGCACACCGGCTGAGGAGCAGGCGGCGACGCTGAAAGGAAAAGAATTGCTGAAGAAGTCGCCCTACCAGGATCAACCCGGGAACTCACAATACTTTCTCCAAGCGCTGAAGGAGCGTTCCACAGCGATCCCCAACCTCGTCAGTCCCCACCTCGGCAACAGAGTTGCCGCAACTTGGACGATCGCTCCGTCGGAATCGTCGGCGGTAAAGCCACCGGGTGACCTCGTTGCTGCGTTGCCGCTAGGCGGACGGATTAGAATTGAACCATGGAACAATCGGTTGGAGATGATGAAATCCAACGCGACAGGCCCGGTGGCCGAAGACGAGAAGATGTCGTTTGAGGTTACTCCGTTCGTCCTCTATCTCACCCGGCAGGCAGACACTGCATCGAAAGAAACTCTTGGCGCAGTATCTGTGAAGTCAGATATGGATTCGAACATACCGCAAGCAAAGCCCTGATCGCCTTGAAAAGTGGAAGGGTCTTACAAGTCAATCGCCACGTCGCCCTCAGGTCGCGAGCAACAGATGAGCAGATGCCCGAGGCGGATGGCGCGAGCGAATCCGGCTGGTAAACGAGCCGCGGGCGATGTGTTTTTTCTCGACTTCTGCTTTATAGAACTACACAGCGAAGTAAAGCTAGTTATGTCCGCTGCAGCTTCCCAGAAAGGACTTCGGCGGAGCCAGGCGTTTGATTTCAACGACTAGACGGCCCGTACGAAGTCAACTGGCCTATCCGAGTGCCCCGCGACCCAAATGCAAAGTCAAACTGCAGCGACGGCCCACCGTCACATGTGTCAAGATTGGATTTCCAACGGAGATCTACTAGTCTGACTTGAGTCTCCTGAAACGCGATTTGCAGTCCACCCAGGAATCTGTTCCGCTCTTATGAAGGAATGTCCACGCTGCCACATCTGTCTGGACGATAGCGCGGAAACTTGTCCGCTCGACAGTGGCCCTCTTGATGCGGCATTCCCTGTCGATCCTATCGTTGACGGCAAATATCGGGTGGAGCAACGGCTAGGCCGCGGTGGAATGGGCGTTGTTTACCGCGTGCGACACCTTGGTCTTCAGCGCCGATTTGCATTGAAGTTGATTCTTGGCCCGCATGCGGGAGGCCAGCATTTCCTCGATCGTTTCCAGACGGAAGCGAGGGCGTTGGGCCGCCTTAAACATCCGAATATTGTTGAGGTCACCGACTACGGCGTGGACCCTCGCGGGGATGGCCTGCCTTATCTGGTCATGGAGTACCTGGAGGGTCGGACTCTCCACGAGTTGTGCCGGAGAGCTCCATTGCCGATGGAGCGGGCACTATCGCTGCTTGATTCGATCGCGCAGGCGATTGACTACGCCCACCGCGAAGGTGTTCTCCACTGCGACCTCAAACCAAACAACGTGCTAGTGGTTGAAGACGAGAACTCCCACGAAACCGCAAAGATTTTGGACTTTGGCTTGGCGCGACTCTTGGCGGCAGAAACTGACGTCACCGGAGTTGTACGCTCCCAATTCCGTGCGGAGGGTCGCCGCGCCCGAGACAACCCGAGCGTGAGTGCCACGACACCCGCCGACGCTGTAAACAGCGAGACAAGCGCCGCGCCGACACTGGACGTTCTAGCGGGAGCGGCGTCGGGAGTCTCGGCCGGACAAGGCATCTCGGTGGCCCCTCACGTGTCTCAAGCAAGACTAGAAGGCACGCTGCCGTACATTGCTCCGGAACTAATTCTAGGATCTCCACACGCGTCGAGTACCGATATATACGCTTTTGGCGTTCTAACGTACGAAACTCTGGTGGGCAAGCAGCCTTTTTCGGGCTCGAGATCGGAACTTGTTTGGAAGCACTTGCAAACGCTGCCCCCAGTTCCGTCCCAACTGCAGACTCTGCTTCCACCGGAGCTCGATGCGCCGTTGCGCGCGGGTCTCGACAAGGTTCCTGAACGCCGAGCAATGAAAGCGAAAGATTTAGTCGCGAGCCTGCGTTCGGCCTGGCAAGTTTCCGAGCGGAGAAAATGGCGTGTTCGTGAGATTCCCCGGCGTTCGACTCTTGCCGTCATTGCCGGAACGGTTCTTGCGCTGTTGTCCTGGCCGCTGTCGCGTTTTGCCTGGGTCGAAGATCTGGAGCGACATACGGTCGACGCGCGATTCGCTCTCTCCCCCACGCATCCTCCGGACGGTCGGCTTGTCACTCTGGTTGTGGACGAAGCTTCGCTGGCTGTTGATCCGACGCCGTTAGCTGAAAAGGCTGATCAGTTTGCTGGGGTCATTGATCGAGTGTTCAACGCGGGCGCTC
>Ga0210394_10002807_pt1 | contig 23157 bp, 27 predicted proteins | sample IncBWC12MmetaG_FD_160121 | JGI IMG/M metagenome (GOLD analysis project Ga0210394, IMG submission 160121) | Forest soil microbial communities from Barre Woods Harvard Forest LTER site, Petersham, Massachusetts, United States - Inc-BW-C-12-M | ecosystem: Environmental > Terrestrial > Soil >... | reverse complement strand
AGCATCGTGCGGTTGAGCTTGGCTACCACCATCCCCTGGTCCAGTAGAGTTTGATCCCGTCCGGTCATTTCACTAATCGTCTCGCAGATGCGGTTCACCCGCTTCTTCGAGGGAACCGTACCCAGGTACGCGCGCCCTGTCTTCGACGAATAGCACCGACCAAACGTGTAACCCAGAAAGTCGAACTTCTCTTCCGGCAGTTTACAGACCCGCGTCTTTGCTTCATTCACCGTCAGCTTCAGCCTCGTCATGATATTCCGCATGATGGCCAGCGCTTCTTCCGCTCGGCCACGGCAGCAGATCACCAAGTCATCAGCGTAGTTGACGATGTGTGCAGTAAGACGCTTCTCGTGTCCGAGCTTCTTCCATCCCAGCACGAATCGACGCATGTACAAGTTGCTGAGCAACGGGCTGATCGGAGCTCCTTGCGGAGTTCCACGTCCCTCATCCCGATTGCGCGTACTCCGATGCGTATTCCCTCTCTCGTCGGTCTCCTCAACCGGAGCTTCCAGCCACATCTTGATCAAATGGAGCATCGCTCCGTCGACGATCCTTCGAGCCACCGACTTTAGGAGGTCGGAATGTGGAATCGAATCAAAGTAGCCGCTTAAATCGGCGTCTACAATTTGTCCATGGCCGGTGTTGAGCAGCTGGTGGACATGCTTCACGGCATCCAACGCGCTGCGGTCTGGCCGATAGGCATATTGCTCCAGCGGCAGGTCGGCCTCGAGTATCGGTTCGAGTACTAACACTGCTGCCGTCTGTGCCACGCGATCTTTGATCGCGGGCACTCCTAACGGTCTCTGTTTCCCGTCCGGCTTGGGTATCCACACTCGCCGTACGGGCTGCGGTCGATAGGTTCTCCTTCTCAGCTCTTGCGTCAGTTCGTCCAACCACTTCTTCACCCCGTACTCTTCGATGTCCTCAAACGTTTGGCCATCTACTCCTGCTGCTCCGCCATTGGCTTGGCAACATTCATAGGCGAAGGCCAACACGTCTTCTCGGTACACCTTGTCGTACAGGGCATAGAAGCGAAAATTGGGCGATCCCTTCGCTTTGTCGTGCAACGCCGTCTGCAACTTCTGAACACTGAATGGAGTTGTTAGGCTCATCGCCAATCCCTCAGTCCTTTGTCGCTTCTTGCGTTTCCTTTCAACTGAGGCTCCTTCCCTCCACCGGAGTTACCCGGCTTCCTCGGTACTGCGAGCCTCTCCGCCATCCCAGTCGGCCCGGCCTTTCTCTCGCGAGATGCCCGTTGATCCGTACTGCGATCACCGCTGGGACTTCCCGTGTTGCGTCTGATCCACTTTGCCTACATGCCGTCGCCAATACCCCGGCAGGTTCGATGGAAACTGATTCGCTCATACCATTCCATCGTCTTCGGCCTTCCCCGAATCGGAGGCGGGTCGGCTCCTGCGTTGTCGGTTTCGGGGCCTGCTCAGCGTTTACTCACGTTACGGCCTGCATGCTCGCCGAGTCGCCTATGCGACCTTCTACACCGAAGGCTTCAGCAGCTTCGTTGCCTCCGCTGCTGCTTCGATTGCTACCGGGTGGAGCGAACCAGTTCCCGGGCGGGTCTACTCCCGCTGTGGATCAACGCCTTTTCACGGCGCACTCCGGTTACGCGACTAATCAGGACTTGGGTTGACAAATCGCCACGCGCCTAGACAACATTACTCAATGGCCCAACGCGACCGGGTTCACCTATGAGAAAAATTCTTTCAGGTTTGCTAGGGATGGCCCTTCTAGTGCCCGTTCTGTATTTCAGCTATATCGTTGGCGAAGATACCTACGACAATTATGTTGTCTTTCCTAAGACCAAGGAGCGGTTCGTGGTACCGACTCGCTGGCAGGATTTTGCATTTCTCGCAATCTTTTGGACGACAGTCCTGTTGCTGTCATTCGTTTCGCTCCGCTTGATTCGATTTGCGATGAAATCGCGCACTCCGGCTGAAAAGGGAGAGTCATAGGCGAGTTGGGGACTTGTCCGGTAACGCGACAAATCAGGACTTACAACGGTTTCTTTCGGATCGAGATTTTAGCGGGCAATCGTTCCGTCTGCGAGGCAGTTGGCCGTATGCTATTATCCAACGGCACTCGGAAGCGTTATGATGCCCCAATTTCTAATCGTCGTGCTCACGGCTGTTCTTTCATTTACCGCTCCATTGCGTCCGCCAGAGAGCATTCTTTTTCACGACACCGGCTCGTCACCCACCGTGCAACTTTACGGAACGAACTTGGTCCGGTCAGCAGACGGTCTGCATTTTCGGGCGTTTTTAGTTAACGAATCGAACCAGAGTATCGAAGTGCCTTCTTCGGAATCTATTCGCGGCATTATTTATCTAGAATGGCGCGTGGTTGACGCTTCAAATAACGCAGTCAAAACCCGATGGGCGGGGTTCACTCTCTGCACTTCTGGAAAGAAATTTACCCAGCGGGATTTTCTCGTCTTGAAGCCCGGGCAGCGCGTCGAACTGCCAGACATGCAAATTCCCGACGGACTGCTCGGTTCAGAGAGAAGAGGCAGTTACAGGATTTCTGTTCGCTACGCATTTCCTAACCCGAATGCGGTTCTTCTTCCAGACGACTTTCTACGGAGCAAACAGCATTTCGATATAACTTCGAACGAATTGACGGTCCTCTTCGCAGAATAGCAACGAGGTCGATTCGGGGCTAAACCAAAGTCCTGATTAACGCTCTTACCGGTAACTGACGCGATCCATGATCGGAGGGGCGCTGTTCCTCGTACTCCTGCTCCAAGGCCTCGAGGTTTGCTACCAGAAATATTCACGCTCAGTGACGATTCTTCTTGAAACGCACGATCGCTTCAGTTCATATTCGCTTGGCAGCTCTGTAGCAAATCAGCGGTCCGGTCACCGCTTCGCAGGGGTGATCGCATTGTTTCCACGCGGAAACGGACGTCCTCGAGGCTGCAAAGATAAAACCCCGCGCAAAATGCAACCGGCGAGCCTTGCGAATTTGCGGCCAGGTCCGAAGCGCCGAAGGCCTTCGTCGTTTCCGCCGGCGCGCGAGCCGAGACGATACAGCGGCGCCGGTCGTCCGCCTGGCGCTCGAGATCGCCATCATCCCCGCAGAATGAACCGGGAAAGCTTGAACAATCTGCGGCCGCGTCCGGCGTGGAGGCGTGGAGATCCAAGCCCGAATCCTGCGGGCCGTGCATTGCGAGCGCGGTTTGGTCACATCAGCGAGAAAGGCCGCAGCGGGATTCAGCGGCACCTCGAGCAACGAGTAGAAGAGCAGCGCAGATCGCACCGCGAAGTGGAAGAGCGCAGTGCGGAGCAATTGCGGATTGCGCGTGATGAGCCGGCACCGTTCGATAAATACGATTGGTCCGGGCACCGCCAAGCGGCGCGCGCGCGTCGAGGATTTGGGGAGCGGCGACGGTGAAAAAAGCAGACCGCGCGGAAATTCTGGCGATTGTGCGCGAAGTAATTGCGGAAGCGATGCCGAAGGAAGCGCCGAAGTCTGAGCCTGTGCCGGCAGCGCCGCGAGGAATGCGGCCGGAAGAAAGTTTTATCGTCTATTACTCCGGGGAGACCGATACGCCGGAGGCGGTTGCGGCGGCGAAGCAGTACACGCTCAAGCAGCGAGTTGCGTTTCTCGAGGAGACGCGCGGCGAGTTAGTTGCGCGGCTGCGCGACGTCAGCAGCGAGCTCACGGTGCGGCGGAAGCAGCTAGCGCAATTGCCGGCCGAGCGGGCGTTGCTTGCGGAGACCGAAGAAAAACCAATTGTCGAGGCGGAGTTGATACCGGTGTTACCGGAGGAATCGCCGTGACTGATTACACGCCGGGATTGACCTACGCGGCTTGGGAAACCAACGCAGTCACGAAAGAGGAGAGGCGCGTTGAAGCCTTTCGCGTGACGGAGTCCGGGAAGCGATGAACGTCGCAGAGCGCGAAACAATCGTGATGAGACTGCGCGCGGTTCCAGAGACAGCGTGCATGGGCCAGGACGTGGCGAAAACTTGGTGCGGTGTGCTCGAGCGAATCGACCAGCATCCGGACGGCGAACTGAAACGGGAAATGATTCGCCAGTACGCCAAGGAAATCGCGGGCATCGAGCTGTGCGCTTTTTGCTGGCGTCCGATCGATCACCTGTTGCGGATGTTGCTGGTGCCGGCGAGGGTGCAATGAATTCGAATACCAGCTCGGTGACGGTGAGCCTTCGCAGACGCGAGATTTTTCCCGCGTACAAGGCGAACCGCCACTGGCGTCTGCCGCCGTCCACGATGAAGTACGAGTGCTTTTGTCAGTTGAAGTTTTCGACCGAAGGGCAGCTCGAAGCGCACATCAGGCGCGCGCACGACCCGGCCGGAGATTCAGCATGAGGATCTCGCAACACAGCGAGAACGCGGCGCGCCTTCTCCCGCGTTGCGAATGCCTAGGCAGCGGTGCCGGAAGCGGTTCTTTCATTCACCCGGCCGGCACCGTCGCGTTCTCGAGGAGTGAATCGTAAATGAATTACCGAAAAGCGTCCATGAGCATGTCGGTCACGCACTTCACGAACGCGACGGTTGCCGGTGTTCCCGCCGGATATTCCTTTGACGTAAGCGACTCACCCACAAACGAAATCGAAGTCCTGGCCGCGAAGCGTACCGAAGCGCTGCGCAGCCTGGCTTACGTGAGCCGGGAGTTGCAAGTGGTTCTTGCTGCAGCCCGCAACATTTCGCGGCCGGTTCCAGCGCATTGGGTTTGCTGCAGTGGCGAAGAAATTTGTCCGGGAACGCTGTTGCCGGAAGGCCCGGAAAATCTCCGCTGTAATCGCTGTCATCGCCTGGCACACCCGCGCGATCAGGTGATGAGGAAATATCTGCCGACGGATACGTTGTCGAAGGAACAGGGGAAGCAAATTCTGCGGACCAAGGCAGCGTGCGAGCAATTGAAAGCGGACCTGGACAAGATTGAGGAAGAGATTCGCGCTGCGGGAATCAAGTTTCAGCGGCGCCAACACGGTTGGACTTAATTTCTAAGGAGGATGCGATGCAAGTCGAGAACGGAGCAAGTGTAGACACGATCAAATTGGTTTTGGACGAGGAGCCGGTTGGGCCAGTGAAGTACGCGGACATTGCGACGCCCGTAGTGAAGTCGCACTGGGGTGGCGAGCCATTTGTTCCGGCAGTCGGCACGGCGACGCCGGACATTGACGGGTCGATGTTCAAAGCCACTGCTGGGAGAGTGGATCCGGATGCCGCGACGGATGAGATTATCGCCGACGTCTTGAAGCAATTGTCGGGCGGTGGTGACTTCCGCAAAACGAGCAAGACCGACGAGCGAGAGCCGGAAGACCATGCCGATGATGAGCCGTCCGAGGCCGTCGAGTTCAGCGACGCATTTACGGAGTTTTGTTCGCGGCGAGCGGCCGCGTAACAGTTCGGCTCCCCGCAGGTTCGCGGCACACAGCACGTAGAGCGAGCAGCTGCGGAGTCTATCCCCGTCGCTGGGAGCGGGCCGAAAAATCCCAGCAACTTTTCGGGAGGACACGATGGAAAGCAATCCGCCACTACCGCCAACGAACGTAGAACGATGCTTGAACGAAGGGCCAGGACCGACGCCGTTCTACGAAGATCCCGGTTGGCTCACGTCTGCATTTGGCAGTTACAACCCCCCGCCACCCGATTTCTATCACGGCGGCCAGTATGTCGATCCCGCAGCACCCAACGTCCGCAACCTGAGCTGGGGCCAAGGCGCGGCGGCCGCATCCTCGATTGCGACGGGCGTTCCTTGGCCCTACGTCCCATTCGACACGCAGAATCCAGCGGACTCGCCGGCGGTGGACCTGAGCACGCAAAAGTCAGTGCCCGGGCCGAATGTGATTGCGCCCGGTCCGACTTCGCCCGGGAACTACATTCAACCCGGGGGTTGAAGCAGTCATTTCAGCATTTCCGGAGGACAGCATGGCGCAGAACGAATTGATGAAGGGTCTGAAAGCGCATTGCGCGGTGATGCAGAAGTCCCACGACGCGATGGCCGAGTGTCACCAGGCTCTTTCGGAAGCTTTCAAAGCCGAACAGGCCGAAGGGTTGCACAAAGGTTTCAAGGACCACCATGCCGACATCGTGGCCTGCAATAAGAGCATGTCGGAATCCTGGGGCCGGCTCGCCGAGAAGTGCACCAAGAGCGACGATGCGGAATTCGTGAAGGTGATTGTGTCGAGCGTCATGGGCGCCGTCGATCAGAAGTACGGCTCGATGATCGTTCCGGACGGCGTGCGCAAGACGTTCACCACGGAAGATCCGTTTGCGCCAGCGCCGGGATTGACGTTGATGCCGCGCAGTGGCGGCCCGACGCCGCCCACGAATACCGAGCGCATCGATCCGGCCCTTCGGCAGCTAGTGCAAGAGTGATCTCGAGTTTTGCGGGATGGGTCCTCACGTCCAGCCTGGTCCGCTGGACGCACGCAGGCGGCGCGCGTGGTTGAACTCCTTCCTATCCCGCAAAAGCCTTGCGCTCGCCGTGGTCCTCCTGCGGTGAGCGACGGCGCGCGACGGTGTGAGAGCTGGCGCGCGCCAACAAGTTCCGGGGCCCACGTTCCTCGGAAACTCCCGGCGGCGAAGGTTTGAGGTTGCCTCCTTGGGCCTTCGCCGCTCGCTAAAATTTTGCTGCGGGCTAATCTCTGTCACCGGAGGCACCGCAACGAACGGGCGCGGCGTGCGACTACAGCGAATTAATCGCGCGCCGCACCGTCATCTTCGATTTTCCCGGCCGCGATTTCACGATTCATTGCTCAGAGATGGCTTTACTCACGTCAGCTCCCGTCATCTGGTCGTCACGCTCCAAAATAGACGCAACCTTTTTGATCGAGGACCAGTTAGCGTTAACAAGTTTCTCAGCGACGGGGCGCGCCTTATTCGCCCAGATACGCTGGTCCTCTTGTCCGATGGACAGAGCGTTGAAAAGTTCGTCCATGTGTATCCAATCGAAGCCGCTGTGGGAATTCGCAAAGATCTCATTTCCGGTTTCTTTCTGAACCGCCTGATGCCCCGCGAAGAGCAGAACCAATTCGTCGTGAAGCATCTCTTTCGACACCGGCCTGTGATCCGTTTCCGTGTAACAGTTGTTGCGCCCCGTCGCGACGACTTTCACAATTGTCCTGCCGAGATGTACGGCCACCACTGCGTGACCGGCTTCATGGATCGCAAGTAGTTTGCGGCTATTCTGGGCTTCCCACAAACGTTCCGATTCTTCGTCCATATCATCCTCGCTACGTTCTGTTTCTCTAAGCGACACCGCGCGGGTTGGGGTTGCGAGCGTTCCAGAGCTACGCGACTTCGTTACCAGCGTCGCCACGGTTTCGGTTTGCATTGCAACACGAGAGGATTTTTAAATTTCGCCCGCGCAAATTCGTGCAACAGAAAGCCAAGCCATCCGCGTACGCGCGTTTGTTACGGCCAGTCGCTCCAAAGCTTCTTCAGTTCCTCCAAAAAGCGGTCGCAATTTGACGGGGACCAGCTCACGGAGGACGTCCCGAACAGCCAATCTAGACCGCTCGCGCAAATGAATTTGCTCCGATTTGCCCCAAGGATCCAATTAATACACTGCACCATCGAGTCTTCATAGCTTCCGCCAAACTTGTCATTGGGTACATTGTAGAGCAAGCCTTCGAGGAAGTAAGACGGCGCGACCGTGTTATCAATGGCACCGTTATCCACAAGCCTGCCGCGTAGATTTTTCAAAATTCTGACCAGCGGTTTGAACCATTGGCTTGTTGCTTGATGCTTCGTCGTGCAATTGGCGGAATGTTGTTTCGGGAAATTCTCTATTCGATTCGACGACGAATCGAAAAAACAGATTCCAGGGTAATAAGTAGACTCCGGCAGGGATGGGAACGTGACGTAGCGTTTGAACAAAGCTGCGGGAATCACGTCCGCGTTTCTACGTCCCCCGGCCGCTTTCACCCGAAAAGCTTTTTTGCCGGACTCTACGTCGTTGCCGAATCTGTTTTTAAGAGTGTCCAGCACGTCTGCTTTGAAGGAAGGGTAGCTATACACACCGGGGCTTGAAAATGCCGCGTGAAAGGCTGATTGCTCGTTTAGCGTCAGCTGATCTGTGTTGTAAAAAAAAGTTGAATCAAGGCGAATAACAATGTCCACATCACTTTCGGCGTAAATATTTGTGTCATTCCCGTACGAGCCTTGTAGAAAAACTTCGAACTCCTTATCCGCGTACTTCGTGGTTACTGCCTCAAGGGCGGTCTTTATCGTTGCATATGTCTGGCTGGATTGCGTGATGGAGCCTTGTTTTGACCAGGTGTCGAGCTGAGACTCAGGAATCGCCATGAAATCATTTTCCTCCCTTCGGTGGGCGCGGCGGAACAAGCATGGCTTTTATCTCCTTTTCGTATTTCGCAAAGGTTTCCCCTCCGCGTTGATAGAGCATGTCCAATTTCTTCAGGTCGAACTCCAAGAGGTCCGTGGCCATCTCGGGTTGCTCGAAGGTGTCATTCAATCTAACCGTAGGGATGTCTTTGAAAAGTATCGCTCGAAGCTGGTCCATAGAGGCGGTGTTGACATTAAGGGTTTTCTGGAGAAGCTGCACACTCCTCAATTTTCTTACAAACCATTCACGGCCGTACCGTTTTGGTTCCGGATACATCCCAACGCCAACACTTACAACCCGAAGACTGGTGTGAGGTTTTTCAAGGGCAACAACCGCGTCGGCGATGGCGTAGAGCGTCGGATTGTTAGCGCAATAGCCGCCGTCGATCACCTGCACGTGATCACCTTTGCTCGTCGTAATGCTTACTCTTTCGAAGAACGGATAAGCGGAACAAGAGGCACGCACAGCATCCGCAATTGTGCAACCGAATCCAGGAACGAAAGTCGCATGGCGCCCATGTGCTTGATCGGAGCTACTCTTGAATATCATCGGTCTTTCCAACATCCAGTGAGTCGCCACGATTCCCACGTCGGTCTTCACGTCCCGGAAAGTGTTTTTGTCGAAAAGTGTCTTGGCCAGACGCTCCAAAGCCTGAGTTTTTTGTCTCGGCTTTCGGAGACGCATTATCGCCGGCACGCCTTCTTTGTATTTCTTGTGAATGTCGGCAACGGTGTGTCCGAGTGCCAGAAGGGCCGCAATTATGGCACCTGTGCTGGTGCCGAAGATTAGGTCGAATTGATCACACAGAGGCCCGCCTAGCAGGGCTTCAATTTCCTTGAGCACGCCCAGGGTGTAAAAGCCCTTAGCTCCTCCGCCGTCTAGCGAAAGAATGCGACAAGTGTCAACGGGCGTTGCCATGTTCACTAGTATGCTAAGTATGCCAAATAGATGATTAGCAGCCACCAGAGACTACCGCCATCCGGTCAAATTGACAACCATCTGTGGATGTCAACCTGGCGGCCAACATAGGTCGCCAGCGTGCCCGCGATCGCGCAGATGGGCAATCCCGTCGTTGCGGCCTACGCTTCGCCTGGCAGCGTGCACTAATCGGCGAACCTTCGACGGAGCCTCTCAAAGAATGTCGGCGGCTCGATATCGACGTATGCCACATCCGGCAAACGTTCGCGGATATACTTTCGCAGATGTATCGGGCTGACTTTCAGGATTAATTTCCTGCTGATGTTCCGGTTTTTAATGCAGGTCAGTAGGTATCCCGCATTGAAATCGGCATTGAGCAGGCGCTTCTCGTCGTCAAAATTCCCATCAGCGACTTGCTGCCAACCGGAATACAAGAGTTCAATCCAGTACCTCTCGTCGGCCCCAATCGTGTAGTAGGTGATGGGGTCGCGTTGTGCAAAATCGAAGCACGATCGCTTCAGACTTCGGCCGAAGCGGTATCCAATACCGGGCGTCATCTCTGCGTCACGCTTTGCCATCAAAACCTGTCCGTCGAGTGCTCTGAAATTAAGCACCATCTCGTGGTACAGACTCCGACGCAGTTCTCGCCGTCTCGTCCATCGTCCGATGGCGGCTCGTATCGGCTCGATCAGGCAAACGGTGAACAAGGACGTGATAAGTGCGATCGACAGCGTCTTGAACCACTCCGGCATGTCGATTCCGATCATGCGGTGAGGCTAGGTGCCTGCACAGCCGCGCCAGCGTTCTGCACTGTGCAGGCGTAAAGGTCGGCTACCAACTTGTCGAGGTCCGGTCCGTAGTAGACCGGCGCGATATTATTCGGCTGTGGAAGCAACTCGACTCTTCGTTTCCAGTATTTGTCCAGCATCGCAGCACTAGCGCATCCGCAAGCGATTACGGTGTGACAGAAATCCAGCCCGTCACCTTTTTTAATTTTCCGGCCCTTCGCGGCATCAAGTATCAGATTTCGAACCAGGTTGAGGTACGCAAAAGTCGCCGGCTTCGATGGGTTGAATGGCACCGCCGGAAAAGCTCGGTCGAGCCAATCCGGGTCCCGTTCGAAGTTGGCGCGGTATCCGTCAATTCTCTTGATGAGAGCGTTGTCGAGGTCCACCAAGCCCGCACGAATAGAGTCTCGCTGGGGCCCGATCCATTCAAGCACTGCGCCGAGACGAAAGAAGTCCGGCGAAAGGTTGATGATTTTTCCTGAATTCGCCCTCAGTCGGTCGGCGAAGAAATCCCGCAAGAAGCGTTCCGAAAGGCAGTTCATTGCCGGGACTTCGCCTTTCCGCTCGCGCTCGACAACGACCGCCGGGTCCAATTCGACCGGAAACCAGTGTGCGCCAACTTCATCGAGAAATACCTTCATCGTGTCGAGAGAAGCCCCGGTTGGACCGGTAAGGTCAACGAGGTTCGACACTGAGAACAAAAGCTCCGCCCCAGAATGAAGCGCCGAGACAAACTGCTGCCTCCGCGCCACGTCGCCCTCGGCGAGGTCGATGATCGCAAAGTTATCAAGATACACCGCGATTCCGACCAAGCTTGCGTTCACCGTAAAGGCCGCGCCATTGTTGCCTGCTACAACTCTCAGCACCTGGGTCTCCTTCGCGTACGCCCAATGAACAACCCCAGAAGCGACGTGTACGCCTTTTTGCTCGCCTTGTTCTTGTACTCCTGTGCTTAAGTATGCGCGGGTGTGCCTGAGGGTGCAAAGAGTGGAAAAGAGTTACGGTGCAAATCCTTTGCTTTGAGGACGGCAAATCGCATTCGCAACGAGGAGGTCAGGGGTTCGAGCCCCCTCACGTCCACCACTTCAACTCTTTTTACTGTACGCACTTAGTTGATGTTTGGCCTGCGGCTTCGGAAGAGGGAATTGGAGCCGGTACCCAAATAGTGTCCATTCGATCGCGCTGCGAATCCATGTACTCCGGAGATAGCTTCGCCTAGCGCTGCGGCATCTTCAGATGCTTGTGCCCGAGGATCTTCAAAAGCGTGTAGAGTTGCCCGCCGCTCATCATGTAGTGACTTGTGAACCTCTGGCGCAGATCGTGAAACCGGAAATTCCTGATTCCGGCGTCCTTCAAGACGCGACCGAAGCTCCCCTGCACATCTGCCATCGGAACAAGCTTTCCGCTGCTGTCGAAACTGGCGGACACCAATTCTTCGTTTTTTACGTGGGTTCAATGCTCCGACAATTCGTGAAGCAAAATCGAGTCAATCGGTAACCGCTGTCGCGATTCTTGTCATCCTCTTGGTTATCCTCGTGGTTGTGGTCGTGCTTGGCGTGGCAGGGATTTTTTTCGCTCACAAGCCGTGGACGGGACTCTCGTCATCCCTGCCGACAACGGTTATTGGCACTAGCGCAATTTGGCAGCCTTTCGTGTTGACGTAGGGAAAATCGGTGGCCGGTGCGGCAAGCAACACCGTAACTATGGAACCGGGCATTTCGCGGATTGCGCGCCGCTCATAAAAGTTGGACAGGTAAGGTAGCGCGCCGCCTCCGACGGGAATCACGCCACGGAAATGTTTACCCGCGAGCGATTTCTAGCCTAGGACGGCGACCTCAGCGCCACTGGACGGCAGCTCCGTCCTATACCGGACTTAAGTAGCTCGGTGAATTGTTCGGCGACTACAGGCGGACTGAAATAGTAGCCTTGTCCCTCGTCGCAGTGCCGGTCCTGAAGAAAAGTGAACTGTTCGCGCGTTTCCACTCCCTCCGCAGTTACCCGGAGGTTGATGCTTTGGCCCATGCCGATGACTGCCTTTATAATTGGGGCATCATTTGCGTCGCCGCCGATCTCTTGCACGAACGACCGGTCGATCTTAAGCGTGTCAATTGGAAAACGCCTCAGATAACTCAGACTTGAATACCCCGTGCCGAAATCATCGAGCGCCAGCCGCACACCTAGTGCTTTCAGGGCCTGAAGTACGGAGGCCGTGGCGTCTGAATTCTGCATCAGGACGGTTTCGGTCAGTTCAATTTCAAGGTAACGTGGCTCCAGGCGAACATCCGTCAGGATAGCTCTCAGATCTGCAATGTAGCTGTCGTTCCGGAACTCGGTAGCGGAAATGTTCACCGCCACTGGCACCGCCGGAAAACCCGCGTCCATCCATACCCGCGCTTGCGTACATGCCTCGCGCGTGACCCATTGCCCGAGCGGCACCATGAGGCCACAGTCTTCGGCAATGGGCAGGAACTGACTAGGAGGAACCAGACCTCGATCTGGATGCAGCCAGCGTATGAGCGCCTCGACGCCGGTAATAGCACAGGTCTCCAGATTTATCTTCGGCTGGTAATGCAGCACAAACTCTCGGCGCTCCAGGGCGTGCCGCAGGCTGCTTTCGAGGGATTGCCGCTCGCGAGTGTGTACATTCATGTCGCTTCTGAAGAATTGATAATTGTTGCGCCCCTGTTTCTTCGCGTCCGACATCGCCGTGTCCGCGGCCTTCAGCAGCGCCTCCGCATCCTCGAAGTCATCGGGATAGATGCTGATACCGATGCTCGCCGTAATATCAAGATTGTGCTGATCAATGGAATAGGGCACCATGAGGTCGCTGAGAATCTTCTTCGCAACTTCGGCCGCGTGGTCCACGCCCCTGATGTCTGAAAGCATTACGACAAATTCATCCGCACCTTCGCGGCTCACTCTATCCGAGGCGCGCAGACACGCCACTAAACGTTCCGCAACCATTTTAAGAAGTCTGTCACCCATTACGTGTCCCAAGGCCTCATTGATGTTCTTAAAGCGATCCAGATCCAGAAACAGCACCGCCAGTCGATAGTCGTGACGCCGGGCTAACGCCATCGCGTGCGTCAGCAACACCTTGAGTAGTATTCGGTTCGGCAAATCCGTAAGACAGTCATGTTGCGACAGATGGGACATCTGTAGCGCCAGCGCTCGCGCCACACTGACGTCATGGAACACCATCACGCCCCCGGTGACGTGGCCCTCGCGATTGTGGATGGGCGCGGAGGAATCCTCGATGCCAGATTCATCGCCGTCACGCCGCACAAGAATACAGTTCGTGGCTAGCCCCACCACCTTGTTTTCCTGGATGGCTAGTTCCAGGGGGTTCCGAGAGGGTTCACGCGTTGAACCGTCGATAATTTTGAATATTTCGGTGGCCGGGCGCCCCGCCGCCTCTTTCCAGGGCCACCCGGTCAAGACTTCAGCTACCGCGTTTAGATAGGTTACGTTGCCCGAGACGTCGGTGCTGAGCACTCCGTCACCGATGGAGTTCAGCATCACCTGGGCGCGTTCCCTTTCTAAGAACAACGCCTCTTTTAATATCTTTCGCTCGACCATGTTGCGCAGGGCTCGAGGCAGCCAATAGCGGTCCAGATGCGTCTTCAGGACATAATCCTGCGCTCCCCGCTGTATACACTGCGTCGAAAGAAGTTCACTTTCCGCATCACTCAGGATCAAGATCGGGATATGTGGGACGGCTGCAAATACCTCGTCAAATGTCGCGATGCCTTCACTATCGGGCAGGAACAGATTGAGCATCACCGCAGCTACCCCTGTCCGACTCAGTCGTTCGAGACCGTCGGAGCGTTCCCGAACCCATTCCACGTCCACCGGAACGGTGGCAAGAATGTCCCGGATCACGGCAGCATCGACGGGATCGTTCTCAATGAGGAGTACGCAGTCCCGCTTGTCCATCATGTTCATGCTCCCAGTAGTAAACTAACCTGATGCTGCATCAACGGAAACTCAGCCTCATTAGACAATTAACGACGAAAGCTTCCTTGGGAATACCAATACGCAGAAGTTGAAGGACGGCAGCACCCGCAACCACGTGCCAGTTCGAAAGGGGACTCAAGTCTATACTTGCGGCACCAGGGGGCACACCTGGCCAGGATGCAGATGTCCAATAGATTACGCGTCTCCAATTGACCGCAGGCCTTCGTCGCGTCCGGCTGCCGAGGCACGATTTTGTGAACAACAAAACAAATGCGCTGTCCAGCGCAGTGTCCAACCGACCAAGTAAAACGCCCTCAGCAGCTTGCGGCCACGGAAGGTGTTTTGTTGAACGCTCAGGACTTCAGGAACATCCTGAACAGCTGATTTGTCATTCGCAACGAGGAGGTCAGGGGTTCGAGCCCCCACAGGTCCACCAATTTCCCCCACGATTTTGCATCTGTGAATCGCCCTCCGCTACCGCCAGGCGCGCGCCACTGGCCGCTAGCAATGCCGCCGCGAAAACCTGCGCTTCGCCGCAGAGCTCATCATCGAGCACGCCGATCAGGCCAAACCCAGCCCGGACGCCATCCTCCGCGCCATTCGATTTTGCGCACGCATCAGCGGACGCGGCGACTGGGTAGAGCCGGCCAAGCGCGTCATCTTTAGGTCCGGCAACGCGCTCGTCGCGACCGAGACAGAGTCCGCGCCCAAGTCCTCACCCTGCAAACGGCGCCAGAAATTGCGACGCATCCGCAACTTTCCGCCCCAGTCAGCCGTTGTACTGACGGACCCACGAATCCTAATCGTCACCGCGTCGATCAGAAAATGACGTAACGAACTGAAAACAAAGAACCGGACCCAGATCTAATCGACACCCTATCGCAGAAAACACCGGCGCGCGGCGTCAGCAGGATGCCGCGATGCCGACGCTCGTCGAGGGGAGTTCGGCGGCAAGGAACTGGGCCACGCACAGTTCCTTGGGAAAAAGCTGAGTGTCTGAGGATCTTGGGAGTAGGCGGGAGGAGCACCGCTTCTGAGCGCGAAGCGAAGCGTCCTGAGGGTATGAGGTGTCCTAAGGTATTGCGCGCGCCCGATCCTTCGCCCCGTTGATTCGTGCGAAAGATAAGGGCACTTGAATTTCTAGCCGCGAAGCTCTCACGGAGGCGATCGAACGAATCGCCAGTCGCTAGCTCGATGCTGCGGTTCCGGTCGCTTGTCCGGCGGTTTCTCGCGCCGGTTTGTCGGGTGGTGTCAACGCGTCGTGCGCAGGAATGCTCGGTTTCGAAGTCGTGTTCGCGTTTCCAAAAAATGCGTTGCGGGCCTTCTCAAACGAATCTTGCGGCATTGCAGTGTTTTGTTCCATCTGGGCTTATTAATCTCCTTGTCGTTCGTCTCGCGATCAGCGTTCAGCCCAGCTATCCAACGCATCGCAATCAGGGGCCACAGAGGGCTGGCACCGCGGTCCCTGACCTAAATTGCTTCCCATTACGTCCAGCGGCCTTCCCTTACATGCGGCCGCAGGGATTCGGCGGAAATACAGTTAGCGGCTTGACTGGCGAAAGAGCCTTATTTTTGAGTGACTTACGGGTTCTAGAGGTTTTGCTTTTCTTCGCCGCCATCGCAATCCTCCTCTGTATTTCCGCTACACAGGAGGATAGTGCAATTCACCGACCGAACGTTTCATCGCCGGCGAAGGCCGCGAATCGCAGATGCAACTGGACTTACGGAACCGACCCGCAAATCGCGGCGGGCATCCGATACCTCGCCGGCGCTGAATCGTTCAACGCATGTTGGATTTTTCAATATTCTTTGCTGTTGGGATGAGGCATCAAGTGCGGCGAGGGCTCAAAGCTAAAAGCCGAAGGGCACTGCGTCCCTCACTGCGGTAGCAACGCAGTCTGTACATCCATCGGCGCCTTGTTGGGCGGCTTCGCGGGTGGGCCGCTGAGGTATAAGCGCATGCCGCTGAAATCAAGCGTCAACGCGTACGTCCGGAAAAATTGGTGCGCGATCAATCCAGCGATTCGGAAACCGTAAGCGTATTCGAATCCCGCAGGAAACGCGCCTGCAATCGCCGCAACATTTTGCTGCCGCGCTTCGCCCAAGTACAAATCGCTCACAACAAATGGCGCAGAGTTTATGCGCCGCGACGTCGCTGGCACCATCGCGCTCTGCCGGTCAAAGGACAGCGCTGCCTGCTCGATCATAGATTCGGGACACGTGAACCCAGAGGTAAATCCGGTCGCCACCAACAGCAGCGCCGGTGGCGCCTGATTCACACGTCCTCGCGCCACGATCAGGTGGTCGCTCGCCATCCAGAAGGGCACTGCAATCTGCTTTTCCGCCTTTGCGCGTGTTTCAAACGCATGCAAAGTTTCCGCGGACCTGCGCCGCAAAATCAATTCACCGTTCGGGTAGTCGAGCGTCGCGAGAAAGTGATAGAGCAGCACGGTTCCGAGCACGCCATCGAGCTGGCGTCCGGCAAAAACGGGAAGTGGCCGGATCCACACAGCGACGTTCTGCACTGCGAAATCTCCCAACTGCAGAGAAGCGATGCGGCCAAGCTGCATCTCCGTCTGGCTTCCGTCCAGAAGCGTTCCAGAAATCTTGCTAGCCCCGCTAAGCTTGAGCCTCTTTGCGAAGTCGGCATCGAGTTGCACTTCACCGCCGCCCGTATCAACCAGGAACGACGCCAACTCGCTGCCATTCACCCGCACCTGCACGATCGGCAGCGGATCGGTGACAAGAAACCGCAGTCGCGTTTCGTCTGGCGGCCCAACAATCGTGTACGGCGTTTCGTCGCCGAACAGTTCCAACGGCTCAGCGCGCTCAACGCTGCCCACAGCGCGAAACCAGCGCGCCGCCTCCGGAAATTGGTCGCGCCGGTAGAACAACTCGCCCAGCAGATTTTTCGCCACGTCTTGAAACGGCCCCGCCTGCGCAGCGGCGCGCAGATATTTTTCCGCGTTGTCCAGGTGGTTCGAGAACAGCTCAATCATGCCGAGCAGCGTGCTGACTCGGAGATCGCTGGGGTGCTTGTGAAGCGCCTCGATGTACACCGCTTCCGCTTCCGGGAAAAAACCATTTGCGAACAACGCATCGGCGCGGTCCGGCGCGGCAGCAGCGAGAAGGGAACTGCCGGCAAAGAAGAGCAGCCCCATAAACACGATGAGCCGGCGGACTCGCATAATTCTGTACGGACGGCACAATCTGTAAACGGTAAGCGACGCGCATTCATTTATTGGCGCGCCACGCAAAAAACATCACGAACCGCACGACCACGTACGGAATTTCGTACAGGCACGAATCGCAACGAAAAGTGGTACGCACACTGTGCGCAGATTCGGAGCAGCACGTGCGAAAAAGCGGCGCTCCATGCGGATTTGGATCACGGGACCGGCTTAATTCCTGCCAGTCTTGGGGAAAGACGGTCCGATCCTAGAGCCGCAGTGGTATCATCCGGGCTCGCGCGTCGTCCAGCGCTAAGCTCGGGAACGAATACAAAACTCCGCGAACGGCTCGCCGATCGGTCACAAGTGTTGCCGCCAAAGGCCGGCGCACAGGAGCAAGCCGCCAGAAAGACGAGGCGCCCGTGCCAGACCTCAGCTCGCTCGTTGCATCATCTCTCGCCGGATACTATGAAGAAGTTCGCGAACGCCTGCACCAATGGGTTGCGCCGCTCTCGACCGACCAGCTTTGGCGAAAGCCCTATCCCTACGGCAATAGCATCGGCCACTTGCTCCTGCATCTCACCGGCAATCTGAATTACTACATCGGCGCGCAGATCGCAGGCACCGGCTACGTGCGTGATCGCGACCGCGAGTTCAACGAACCGCGCAAGCTACCCAAGGAGCAGGTGCTCGCGGACTTCGACCGCACGATCGCCATGGTCGCAGCCACAATCCGCCGGCAGTCCGCCGAAGATTTCGCCAAACCCTACTCCGCCGCGCTTGAACCAGAAGCCCACGACCGCTTCACCGTATTCCTGCGCATGGCCGCCCACGCCTACCATCACGTAGGCCAAATCATTTATCTCTCGAAGGAAGTCAGGAACCCCGCGCATCCGTCAGTAGTGATTGGTGAGTCGTGAATCGCGGCATGGACAATCTTGTCAATCGCTCCACACCGTCGTGCCCGTGTTCGCCTGCGAGAATTTCAACCGCTTCCGCGCTCGCCGAGAAATAAAATCGCAAAGGCTGCGCCAGCTGCGCGGACCAGGAACCGCGGCAGGAGTTCCACGAGAAGACGGAGCGACGCTGCGCCTAAACGCGTACCGTTCAAAAAACCGAGTGCCCGGCACCCGCCTGGATCACTAAATTGCATTCCAATCTGCAAGGTCTTCCGTCGTGGCTTTTTCTCTCACGGACTTCGTAAGATGAGGTTTCGTAACTTCCCTTTTCAATCGGCGTACCAGTGCGGCGTGCGATTCTCTATTTCGTTTCTTTCCTACGGTCTCAGCAGCCAAGAACTTCCGGGCTACATGTGGATCATTTCGTCGGCCACCCGCAAACAGAATGCACGGCTTCCCGATGGCGACGCCACATGTAGGACAGCGGACGGAAGATATTTGGCTGCGTGTTAGGTGTCTTATTTCATTTCTCCGCGGGTTTCTTGACCGACAAAGGACGGTTTTGCAGGAACTCGATGACCTGTGCGTTATGTATTTGCAAGCCGCCGTTGTAGCTGACCAAACCCTTCTTCTTAAACTCGTTCATGAACTTACTTACCCTCGGCCGGGTGGTACCAACCATCTCCGCCAGAGTTGACTGGCTCACCTTCAGCGCGGAGTCGGACTTCGATTCCTTGGTGATCTCCCCAAACAACAACAGAACCCGTGCCAGTCTCCTTTCGCTGAAGTTGAAGAATTGATCTATTAGGTCTTCCTCGATTCGCACAACCCGCGAAAGCAAGAATCCGACAAAAGCGGCTGCAAACTGCGGATCTCTCCTGAGCGTGCGAATGGTGCTCTCTTTTTGCAGCTGAATGACATCGGATTGTCCAATTGATCTCGCCGTGCAAATTCGCAGAGCTTGCCCCGCCAGACAGCCCTCGCCAAAAAAACTACCTCGCGGCAGGATGGCAATGATCGCCTTTTTGCGCGTGCTGACCACCGTGAGCTTCACGGTGCCGCTCTCGATGTAGAAGATGGAATCAGCCGAATCCCCTTGCGAAAACACGACCTCCTTGTCTCGGTAGCTCCGAAAAGTCATCCCAGCGCGGAACTTTTTGCGCAGAACTGTGTGACTCAAACCGAGACTACGCTTGCTTGCCATTCGAGCCTGCTCCTTCAATCAACTCAGGAAACTTGTCCAACGGGCACCAATCGTAGGCTTCCCGGACCAACCCGTCTAGATGACCAAAATTGACCACCTGCAAGGTGTACACAATTGGACATTCAGAGATGAGCAAAATATGGCGGGTGGCTCGTCCTTCCACACCTGCGTGACGGGCGCCTCTGGTTTTTCGGGGTGCCGCACTTTCGCTGCAGGCGAGGGTGCGGGTTTAGCCGCAGCGTCCCGACAGCCGTCCCGTCGAGCTCTTTCTTCGGCTCGCGATCCGGTGTGCGCGCATTCTGCTCCCCACACTGAAAGAGCCGATAACCGCACCACCTCACTCGTCACTCCTGACGAATCACCAGTCAGGAATCACCGCTCACCCTCCGTTTGCCTGCCTCTTGCGACTCTGCTAAAGTGAATGCGATGGCATCCCTCATCCAGGAAGTCGGCGAAACCTTCTTCACTCTCTACAAGGGCTTCAGCGTGACGCTACGTACCATGTTTCGCAAAACTACCACCGAAAGCTTTCCGGACGCGCCGCCCACCGTACAACCACGCTATCGCGGCATTCACGTTTTACAGCGCGACGAGCACGGCTACGAAAAGTGCGTAGGCTGTTTTCTCTGCGCCGCAGCCTGTCCTGCGAACTGCATCTACATCGAAGCCGCCGAAAATACCGCCGCCAATCGCATTTCTGCAGGCGAGCGCTATGCGAAGGTCTACAACATTGATTATTCGCGCTGCATTTTCTGCGGTTACTGCGTGGAGGCTTGCCCCACCGATGCGATCACTCACGGCCACAGCATCGAACTAGCCCCCTACAATATCAACGCCCTGATTTATCGCAAAGAGCAGCTCCTTGAGCCCTGGCCCCCGCGCGCGAAACAACCTTAATTTCCAAGACTTTGCGGTCGGCCGCCGCTGCGCTCCTGCGCCAGCGTGCAAATCGGGACGCCGCAGTCGCCCGCACATTTCGTGTTGACGAGTGGGTTCCCGCCGCGTCCGGGGCCATTCGCTGAAATCGCTGCTCGTTTCGACCAGTTCGACCTGCTTTCGCCGTAGCCGCGCGTAGTGGTTGCTGTTCCGGGCAGTGTCAATCCTCAGACAGCGTCGCCGATAACCGCGTAGGCATCGCACGAGCGGAAGTCTTCCAGATGCAGCGTGCGCATCGCCAGCGCGAACTGCTCGCCGAAGAATAAGCGCGCGGTCACATGGCTGCATGGCGCGAATGTTTTCAGACGTGCCTTTCAGCGGAGGAAGGAGAAATCGCGCCTGTGGACGATGCCCGGGAGGTCGGATCATTTCTCCCCGCGGCGATGAGACATCGCGAAATCCGATGCCGCCCGGCGCAGTGTCTGGCCGGGACACGGGCTGCAAGAACAGCTGCTGATCCATAAACGCACGGCACGCGTGGGAAAAATGAAAGCGACGGAAGTCTTCGATACCAGTAACGGGCGGTACCGCAGTTTGCCTGTTTGGCGGGAAGACGCCACAGGCAAAGTGCGCGCGATGGATCTCGAATCGCCATCATCGGGTTATACCTCGCGTCCGGCGCGCGGGCGTGCTTGTGAGTATCTGGCGGACTTCGCGCGGATCGGCCGCCAATCCTTGCGGCGGCCGCAAGGGAAGGGCCGGCTGAAACTGTTCGAGATTTATTTTCTGCACGGCATGGAATGCCGGAAGGCTATCAAGTCGGTGGGCGTGGCCGAGGGGACGTTCGATTGCTGGATGCAGGAACTAAAGGGTTCGGCGGGCCGCGAGTTCTCGCGCTGCGGCTTGTTTCCGCCGTCGAGCTATTTCCATTCCTGAGCTACGATTTGCGGTTGCTGGCTCGAAACAGTTGCTTGAACAGCGACAGGCCCCCGGTGAGCGGTATTGCAAAGATATTTTTCACGAACGCGCTACGCCGTTCCAGCTTCGCCTCGATCGTGTCTTCTTCCGGTCGTTTCGCTGCGACGACCGCGCCGATATATTTCACGAAGTTGATTCCGCATTTTTCGCACTTCACGCCGGTGCGTTGCTTGTTGCCGCAAGAAGGGCAGTCAAAACGCATCGTCATGTGGCAACGCTGGCAGAAGCGCGCGACTTCGCGCACTGCCGCGCCGCATTTCGGGCAGGCGATCGTTGCTTGGGGAACCGGCGCAGCCACCGGATCCCACAGGTTGCGAGGATCTGGCCGGCTCTGCCGAGTTCCTGCGGCGGGCGCCGCAGCCTGTGCTTTGGCGACAGCAGACATCGGTTTCACCGCTCCAGCGCTGGCGTCCGGTTGCACCCCTGCCGGCTCGCGCGTCGCGCGGGGCGTCAGGTCGGGCAGCGCGTCTGGCGGTTTGCCGCCATTTTGCCCCGAAGGTGAATTGCCAGCCATAACTCATCTTAACGGGGACACCGGCTGGATAGGTGCGTCGCGTCGAGCCATGCGTCCGCCGGGTTACCCTGTCCGGAGGTACAGGTACCCCAAAGTCACGTCATTCGTTCTCGAGGAGACGCGCAGGGGCGGGAGACAATGCCGACCGAGGTTTAGTTGGCTAGCTTATCGGCCGCTCGATCCGGAGCATTTAGTGCAGAAGTAGCGCGGGTAGGTGGTGGTAATTGCGAGCGGATGAGCGATTCGACTCGTTTCCATACCCGTGGATCGCATTCGATTTCGATGTGGGACTTCATGAAAATTCGATCCCACCAGGGATAGGCGTTGCAACGGATGGGCTTCGCGGCATAATCCTGCCGGAAATTTCCCAGAATGCGGGTGTGCGCTGGATCGGCGGCGCGAATCGCGGGGCGTCCGTGGAGCAGCCCGTCGCTCTGGTAGAAATTGATGGCCTGCGCGACGTTCGCCGGGATCACCGAATCGTCTTCACCCGATTTCGCGACGCTGTCGACCTGGATCGTCAGCAGCACCGGGATTCCGTCGCGATTTAGCTGTTTTGCCAGCGCAACCGTTTCCGAACCACCCCAGCTATGCCCGTAGATCACCACGCGCGCGTTGCGTTTTTCATCAGCGGAGAGCGTACCGTCGTGATTGCTGTCGAGAAGACTCAGGACCTCGCGGTGCGCCAGCTCACCCTGATGATTTTCGAACGTGTTTACGTAAACGCCAGAAGGGTAGTCCTGGCGCAGACGCGCGGCGAGTTGCACGCCGCTGTGCACCAGGTCATCGTGCCGCACAAATCCGCCGACAAAACCGATCACGATGATCTGAGACGGCTGCTTTGCGGACTCCGCGCTACTGGAATTCTCGTGGGGCCTCGCAAAGGGCTGCGCGCTCCCCGGAATCTTGGCCGCCGTTACCTGGGTCGCGCTTCCACCGGCAAGAACAGCGGCGAGCACCAACGACAAGATCAAAAAAACAGAGCGCATCATTTTGCCTGCGGAGCGCCCGATAGTAGCACAGTGATTGGCGCGTCTCATCCAACTTCGCAAATAGCGTCGCACTCGAGCTTCATGGGACGACGGTTCGCTGAGGCCTACGCACATTCAATCGTGTTTGATTGTGTCGAGTTCGCAAGCAGCAACAGCGCGCAAGGCGCTAGATCGTCGCTATCTCTCATCAATTCAGTAGCTTAAACGCTTGGTTTCATTGGCTAGCCTGAAGTACGCGTCGAGAGCCTACCCAAAAACCGGCGCTAGCGCTTCCGGCCGACGTGTGCTATTATCGTAGTGGAAAGCGGTCTTATCTTAAGTGACACTTTAATTGTCTGAGGGGACCGGCGAAACCTTTCGCTAGGTAGCCGCGTCTAATTCGATCATGAGCAAAGAACAGCTGAAGGGCAGTGGGCGTTTAGTGCCGACGCGGTTGACCGGCGTCGAGTACAAAGTAAAGTACGGCATCGAACTCACCGAAGAAGCCAGAGAACATGGCGGCAGATGGGGAGCGGCGCGCGGCG
>Ga0210394_10002806_pt1 | contig 23160 bp, 14 predicted proteins | sample IncBWC12MmetaG_FD_160121 | JGI IMG/M metagenome (GOLD analysis project Ga0210394, IMG submission 160121) | Forest soil microbial communities from Barre Woods Harvard Forest LTER site, Petersham, Massachusetts, United States - Inc-BW-C-12-M | ecosystem: Environmental > Terrestrial > Soil >... | reverse complement strand
GATGGCTAAGCAAAACCCGACCTGGGGTGAGGAGCGCATCGCCGCCGAACTGCTGTTGAAGCTCGGGATTCGGATTTCACCCCGGACGGTTCGACGCTATCTGCCTGATGGAACAGGATGCCGCCGTGGCCCCTCGTCTCAGCGTTGGGTGACGTTTGTTCGCAACCATGCTCAAGGGATGCTGGCCTGTGATTTCTTCGTTAGCGTGACGGCCAGCTTTCGGGTGCTGTACGTTTTCGTGATCATGGAAGTGGGAACGCGCAGGATCGCTCACTTCAACGTCACCACTCATCCCACCGCGGACTGGACGCTCCAGCAGTTCCGGGAGACCATCACGGGAGAGAAACCGTACCGGTTTCTCATCCACGACCGCGACAACATTTACTCCTCCGAACTCGATTCGGCCATGAAGTCGATGGGCCTGAGCATCTTGAAAACGCCGTTCCGCGCGCCCCAGGCGAACGCTTTCTGCGAACGCCTCATCGGAAGTATCCGCCGCGAGTGTTTGGATTTCCTGATTCCGCTGAACGAGGGACACCTGCGGCAAATTCTCAAGGAGTGGGTAGCTCATTACAACCGAGGCCGCCCACACTCCAGCCTGGGACCAGGTATTCCCGAACCGTCGGCAGGCATTCCGGCGCCACAAATTCCAGGTCACCGTATTCGGTGTGGTCACCGGGTGGTTGGGGGACCTGTTCTGGGCGGTCTGCATCACGAATACCGACTGGAGAAGGTAGCGGCATGAAAAGTGGGCGAAAATTCAGAACGATGAGAATTCTTGCGGAACACACGTCTTTCCGGAATGTATGGCAATCGCAGTAACCTATGATCCTGCTTGTCGGGCATCATCAAATCGAACCGCTAGAGAAGCCCAATCCTCCCGCAGGATCGCATTCCCACCGTAGCCGTCCGCCTAGTTCTTTGTTGAGGACTTCGAGTTCGACCCCCACCGTGGAAAGAGCCAGTTGCAATGCTTGAAAAGGATCGATACCGCACACATACCTCACCTTCTCATCCCCAGCGCCCTTGATCTGGTATGGGCAATAGTAGTCGGAAAGGTCCGGCAGCTTTTGGGGCTTGCCCAGCAGCACAAGCACTTCCGATGGTGCACCTTGGTCCCGAAGCATTGCGAGGGCTCTGCTTGCGATCACTTCGCCAATGTTCTCAAGCTTCACAACACTCGACCATTCTGCAAAGAGGGATACTCAGTTCGTCATAGTGTCGCAACTAATCTCGCTGCATCCCTATTCGTGTCGCAGCGCCACGCCGGGATCGACGCGCATCGCCCGCCACGCGGGAATGTAGGACGCGAGCAGGGCGACGATGATTAGCAGAATCGCCACCCCAACAAACGTCGCCGGATCAGTCGCGCTCACGCCATAAAGGAATCCCCGCATCAGCCGCGTCAGCGCCAGCGCCCCTAGGAGCCCAATCGTCACGCCGGCCAGCGCGAGCTTCGCTCCCTGCTGCAACACGAGCCGCAGAACATCGTTCCGCTGCGCGCCGAGTGCCATGCGGATACCAATTTCATGTGTCCTCTGAACTACGGCATAGTTCATTAAGCCGTAGATACCCACGACAGCCATGGAAAGCGCAAGCGCCGCAAAACAGGCCAACAGGATCATAGAGAAACGCCTCGGAGAAAAGGAGTCCGATAGCAACTTGTCAGCTGTCATGATTTGAATGACCGGCAAGTTCGGATCGATTTTGTGTATTTCTCCCACCGATGCGGCGGCCACGGAAAGCGGATCGGAAGCGGTACGGATAACTAGACACGGAGTCCATCCACCCGTACTGTAGATGTCAAACGTTGGCGCGGCGTCGAGTCCGAACTGGTGTACGTTACCGACCACGCCTATGATCGTGGACCAACATGGTTGAGGGGCCAGTGAACAAGCGTTGATATGCTGTCCAATCGGGTCAGAAGTGGGCCAGAATCTCTTCGACATCGCCTCATTGATCAAAATTCGTGGGAGTGCCCAATCTTGGGCAGTAAACAAGCGACCCTTAAGTAGAGGAATTCCCGTCGCGGCGAAGTATCCAACGCTGACGGTCCGAATTTCTGCGGATGGTCTGGCACTCACAAGGGGCACAGGTTGCCCTTCTATGACGAATCGCGAGGACTGCGACATGGAGGACGCCAGGGGAAGTACATTGATTCCGCCCACATGCTCCACTCCAGGCAGGCTTTGGACGCGCGCGGCTAGCTCTTCAAATTGAAGGGACCTTTTCTTCGAGAATTGCGTTAGTTGATCGGGAGACATTTGGCGCAATTCATTGAATGGTGTGGCACCCTCCGGAACCTGCATAGTCAAAAGATGGTCTGATCGGAATCCCGGATTAACTTCGATCAAGTAGCGGAAGCTACGAATGACTAACCCGGCCCCAATCACCAACATCAAGGCCAGTGCAATTTCAGAAGTCACCAGGAGACTTTGGGCTTTTTTGGTGCTGAATGCGCTCGATCCGTGCCCACCCTCTTTCAGAACAGTATTCAAATCGGTTTTGACAGATTGTAGAACTACTGGGGTAAGTCCGCAGAGAATTCCGGTAACAACGCAAACCACAAATGTGAACAGGAGGACGCCACCATTTAGCCTCGCCTCTTTGACGCTTGCTAAATCGGGAGGAATCGAACTACGCACCGCGCTCAACCCGGCAGTGGCAAGAACCAGACCTAACGTGCCTCCTAGAGTGAAAAGTAGCAGATTCTCCGTTAGAAGTTGTCGCACGATTCGCATTCGGCTCGCTCCGACTGCTGTGCGAAGAGCAACTTCTCTTTGGCGAGCCGCGCTACGCGCCAAGAGCAGATTCACGATATTGGTGCAGGCAATCAGCAGCACTAAACCCACTGCAGCAAAAAGTTCTTCGAGTGCCTGGCGCATCTTGGCAGCGGAAGACTCTTCAAGCCGATGGACCGTGACTCCGAACTTCTTATTCGTTGCTGGGAACGATATTTCTGCTTGATGAGCCAATGTCGAGAGCTCCGCCTGCGCTTGCGAGATCGAAGCGCTGGATCGCAGGCGCGCAATGACAGCAAATGGGTGGTGAACTCGGCCCGTCAGCTCATCAATGTCCATCTGGCCGGCCGGCAGCCATAAGTCCGCCCAATTAGCGAGAGTAAAATCCGCAGGCAAGACTCCGATTAGTGTGTAGCCCATTCCATCGAGTATGATCAATCGTCCGACGGCATCAGAGTCACCGCCAAAAACGTTCTGCCACGCGCGATGGCTAATCATGACAACAGGTGCACTGCCGGGTTTGTCCTCACCGCTAGAGAAGACTCGCCCGAGGAAAGGACTCACTCCTAGAATCGAGAACAAATTGGAAGTCGCATAGGTCCCTTGCAGATGCTGCGGGTCACCTTGACCTGCTACGTTGAATCCGTGGCTCACAAATCGATAGCCGCCCATATCCGCAAATTCGCGAGCCTGTTCCCTCCAGTTTTGAAAATCAGCCCCAGAAAGCCCGGCCTGTGGCAAGGTTGGATATGTGTTCCAGATCTCGACGAGATTATGTGGATCTGGGTAAGGAAGAGATTTCAGGAGTACTGCATCTACTACGGAAAAGAGTGCGGAGTTGGCGCCGATCGCAACCGCGAGTGTCAGCACGGCAACAGTTGTAAAGCCAGGATTCTTTAGCAGAACCCGTAAACCAAAGCGCAGGTCCTGAATTGCAGACTCAATAGTGGGAATGCCGCGGCGATCGCGGTAATTTTCTTTGGTTTGCTCGATGCCTCCTAGGGTAATAATCGCTTGCCGGCGGGCCTGTTCCGGTGGGAAACCAGCGCGGACGCTGTCTTCGATATGCAACTGGATGTGACTATCGAGCTCTTGGGCGAGATCTAAGTCGCGCCTCTCTTTATGGAAGAGCCCGCGTAAGCGCCAAATCCATGATAGAAGAATTCGCATTAGTGGTTTATGAGCCAATGTTATTCATTCACGTCAAAAGCTGACTGTTCAAACTGTGCCTGCCTGGGCCTGGCCATCCACGATCCAGCCATCCGCTAACTGAATAATGCGATTGCCGTAGGCAGCCCAGCTATCGTTATGAGTAACCTGAATGATCGTGGTGCCTTCTTCGTTCAATCTCTTCAGCCGGTCCATGATCATTTTCCCCTGGCTTGAATGCAGGCTCCCGGTTGGCTCATCGGCGAGGATCAGTTTCGGCCGCGCCACGACCGCTCGTGCCACCGCTACGAGTTGCTGCTGCCCTCCCGATAGCTGATGCGGATAGAGCGACTTCTTGGCTACGATCTGAAAACGATCAAGAACGTCTGCGACCGTTCCTTGACGCTCCGATTTGCGTATATTGCGATAGGAGAGGGGCAGGTCGAGATTTTCCGCCACCGTAAGATCGTCGATCAGGTGATATTGCTGGAAAACGAACCCAATATATTCTTTGTGCAGCTCAGTGCGCCGCCGAGTATCGAGCTTATGCACGGCGTGATCGTAAAGGTAGTATCCGCCATTCCAAGCACCGTCGAGCATGCCAATGATCGCAAGGAGCGTCGATTTTCCGGCTCCGGAAGGTCCCATGATGGTAATGAACTCACCTTCGCGGACTTCGAGGTTGATGCGGCGCAGTACCCAAGTTCTCTCTGCACCCGATTCGTAGAATTTCTCTACGCCGACCAGCTTGATCAACGTGAGTTCCTCCGCCGAACGCACCGTCTGTTGGAACTACTCGTATCGGAGTGCCACAATCGGATCGACTCTTGTCGCCCGCAATGCCGGGACATAGCATGCCAGAAGTCCTACGGCAATCAGCGCGAGCGAAACGATCACCAGAGTGAGTGGATCTGTTGGGCCTACGCCGTAAAGCAAGTGTGATAAAAATCGGGTCAACGCCAAGGCACCAAAAATCCCAATGAGCACACCAGTAAGTGTCAGTTTCAAACCATCGGCGATCACCATCGTCATAACGTCGGACCTCTGCGCGCCGAGAGCGACACGAATCCCGATTTCATTCGTTCTTTGTTTAACTGTATAGGCGAGTAACCCGTAAATGCCGATAGCAGCTAAAGATAAGGCAAGCAAACCAAAAGTTATCAGCAGAAACATCAAATCCCGCCGCTCTGCCACCGAGGCAGAGATCAATTGCTCCATAGGGACTACAGTATCTATTGGCACATCCTTATCGATTTGCATCACAGCATGCCGCAGCTGCTTGATGGCCACTGTCGGACTGTTTTGAATACGTATGACCACCCACCGAGATGGTATAGGTTTGTGATATCTCTGATGTTGATTTAGGGGAACGAAAACCTCTGTACCTGCTGGATCGTCGAGACCGTGTTGTTTCATATCACTAACGACGCCGACAACGGTGAACCAGGGATTGCTCGCGCTGGCCAAGTCCTTGGCGGATAAGCCTAAACGGATCCGCTTCCCCAACGGATCGTCATTTTTCATTTGGGTTTTGACAAAACGTTCACTCACAAGCGCCACAGGCAGGCTCTTATCATTGTCGCTGTAATTTATATTCCGTCCTTGAATGAGGGGGATTCCCATTGCGCTGATGAATTCCGGACTGACGTAGTAAATTGACGCATGCGCATAGTCGGCGGCTGTCGGAACGGGGTCTCCTTCTCGTAGAACTCCGTAGTCCCAGCAACACCCACTGAACGGAAGGGGAGCTGCCACTGCAGCAGATGAGATACCAGGAAGGCCGTTAAGATTCCGTACCAAAGTATCGAAGTATTCATCAAGTTGTTGCTGCCGTGGGTACGTACTCAGTGGCAGTTGAATCGTTGTTGTGATGAGATTGTGACTGTTAAATCCGGGACTTACTCTCATTAGACCGGCAACTCTACGGATCAACAGGACAGATGCAGCCAACAGCAACAGCGAGAGGGCAAGCTGAGAGATAGCCAAGAGGCTTGAAATTCGCCGCAACCCTAGACGGTTAGCAGTTTGTGTGCGTTCCTTTAGCGAGCCATTAGGAGACGAAATACGCAGAGCAGGTGCTACTCCGAATCCAATGCTCGACAGAAACGATACCGCTAATGTGAATGCGAGCGTTACGCGATCTATCCTAGCCATCGGGGCGATGGCAAACACGTCAGACACGGCGTGCAGCAAAAGACGCATCCCGGCGCTAGCTATCAACAAACCCAGTGTTCCTCCGAAAGCGGCGAGCAAGATACTTTCTGTAAGCACCTGCCTGAATAACCGCGCGCGCGTGGCGCCCAATGAAACGCGAATAGCCATCTCGCTTTGCCGCGAAGCATTCTTCGCGAGCAACAAATTCGCGACATTTACGCAAGCAATCAGGAGAACGGCTATGACAGCCGCGGAAAGGATGAGGAAGAAGGGCCTGATGTCTTGGACTGCAACTTCGCCTAGCCAATTGACGCCGCAATTATCTGCGGTGTTGGTCATCGGGTAAGCCTTAGCCAACCTCGCGGCGATGACACTCATATCGAGGCGAGCGCGTTCTAGCGTTGCGCCAGGTTTCAACCGACCGATAGCGACAATGCCGTCTCGCTTTCCCCGATCGAGGCTCTCTGGAGTGTTGGCAGTCAGACCCAGCGGCAAGAAAACATCACTCTTCTCGTCTAAAAACTTGAAATTTGCGGGTAGCACTCCAATGATCGTGTACGATGTGCCGTCCAAAGTAAGTTGGGTGCCGAGCACTTTGGAGTTGGCTTCGAGGTGTTCCAGCCAAAAGCTATAATTAATGAGAGCGACTGGAATCGAGCCAGGTTGATCGTCGGTGAGTAACATTCTACGACCCAGAATTGGATCAACTTTCAGAGTCGGAAGAAAAGCTTCTGAGATGCGACTGCCGGAGATCAGATGAGCTTCTCCGCCCATTGCGAGGACAAAGTTGCCCGGTTGTATTGCACCCATTCGCTCGAACACAGTGTTTTGCGCTTGCCAATCGAGATAATTCGGATAACTAATACTCTCACTCTCACCGCGATATTGTTGGTTTAAGAAAACCAGCCTCTCGGCCTGTGGGTAAGGTAAAGGTTGAAGCAAGAATGCGTTCACCACGGAGAAGATTGCTGTGTTTGCACCGATGCCAAGAGCTAAAGTGACGACGGCCACCGCTGTGAATCCCGGATTTTTTCGCAGCATGCGCAGGCCGAACCAGACGTCCTGAACAAGCATTTCGAAGCCATGGAATCCGCGCCTGTCACGATATTGTTCTTTTGTTTGTTCCAGACCACCCAGCTTGATCAGGGCCCGGCGACGAGCTTCTTCTGGTCCCATGCCCGCCCGTAGGTTGTCATCAACATGCATCTGCAGGTGAGTTTCAAGTTCGGCCACGAGTTCACGGTCGCGCTGTTCCTGATGGAACAGGCCAGCAAAGCGTGCCAGCCAAGCCCGCGTGAGCCTCATCACGTCCCCTCGTTCACACTTCCGCTATTCGTACCGCAGCGCTACCATAGGATCAACTTGCGTCGCCCGCCGCGCCGGGATGTAGGACGCTACCAGCGTCAAGCTCAACAGTGCCAGCACAACGACAAAAAGGGTTCGGGGATCAGTTGGACTGATTCCGTAGAGCAAGCTGGATAGTAAGCGGGTGAAGATTAGTGACGCGGCGACGCCGATACCCGCGCCCGCCAGCGCCAGTTTCATACCGTCGCCGATCACCATTTCCAGAATGTCGCTGCTTTGAGCACCATGCGCGATGCGAATGCCAATTTCGCGCCTCTTTTGCTCGACCGCATACTTAATCAGGCCGTAGATACCAATTCCCGTCAAAAGCGAAGCGAAACCCGCGAAAATGGAAGAAAGCGCTGCTGTCACTCGTTCACTCGCCGTACTGTCATCAACTTCTCCCGCCAGAGTATGTACTTCTAGAAATGCCAGATTTGGGTCAATGGACGTGAGCACCCTCTGTATAGGGCGAATAACCGACTCCGGCTGCATCTGCGTGCGCACGTTCAGTACAAATGAACCAAAGCTCGTGGTGGCGACGTAATATGTCGGAGTGATCGGCTGGCGCAGCGACCGATATCTGGCGTCGCTCACGATTCCGACGATCTCGAAATCCGGGCCAACCACAGTTTCTAGGCCGTTGCCGAAGACCTTGCCTACCGCATTTGTATTCGGGAAAAAGTGCTGTGCGAAAGCCTGATTCACAACAGCCTTCACGTGCTTGCCGTGTGATTCCAAGTCCGGGCGTGAAACCGAATCCGCGCTGGTAAGCAGGCGGCCAAAAAGCAGACGGATGCCCATGGTGTCGAAGTACTCAGGCGTGACCGCATTAAGGTCGCTGTTTAGGAAGTCGGCGCGCGTAGCCCGCTGGCCGGTTGGCGCTACGGTTGCGGCAAGTCCGTGCTGGCGCATAACACCAACCGAGGCAATTGCCACAGAGACTACGCCGGGTATTTCGCGAGCCCGCTCCGTCAGAAGCTGCAGAAACGTAGCTTCTGCCTTTGGCGAATAGCCGGCAGCCGTCGTATCCGCGGTGAACGTGGCCACATGTTGGCGATCAAAGCCCGGGTTTACAGCGCGCAACTGCTCGAACGTCCGGGCCAGGAGAATTGCAGCCGTGAGAAGGAATGTGCATAAACCGATTTGACAAACGATTAACGCTCGCCGTCCGCGCCAATTATTAGTTGATCTGGCCCCGCGAAGCGTGGCATCGAGGTTTGTGCGGCTGGCGGTGATTGCTGGCGTTAAGCCAAACAGCAAAAGTGTCGCCAATGACAATGCCAAGGAAAAAAGGAAAACATACGCATTCACACGGATATCCACGGAAATGGGAATGAGTGCGCTGCTGAGATCGCGCATTGGCGGCAGTACCCGCACGGTCAATGGAGTCGCCACAAAAGCTACTAACAACCCTCCCGCCATACCCAAGACCATGAGCGAAAGATTTTCTGCGAGCATCTGGCAGACAATCCGGCCCCGCGTCGCGCCAAGCGCCAACCGCACGGCCATCTCCTGCCCCCGCACCGCACCGCGAGCAAGTTGAAGTCCAGCGATATTACTGCAAGCAATAAGAAGAAGGACGATGACTGAGGCCATCAACAATTTCAATACGCTGCCAAAGCGGTCGCGCACGATTGATACGCCTTGCTCCAGGGAATCCAGCGCCATCCCTTCACTAAGCAACGCAGAAATCGTCTCTGGCGCCCCCTTTTCAACGTCGCGCAGATATGTTCCCATCGTGGAATTCCACATAGATAGGCATTCTGCCTGCGCTTGTGCCCGCGTAAATCCCGGTTTCAAGCGTCCGGCCAATTCAAACCATAGTTCCTGCTCCCTGTTGAAATTTGTGAAGAGCAGCGGATAAGCGCGCAAGGGAATGCGTACGTCGGGCGCGGTATCGACGGACAATCCATTGAACTCCGGCGGCGTGACTCCAACGATTACGAAGCGGTGACCGAGCAGCGCGATCGGTTTCCCCATTACTTGCGGATCGCCATCGAAGCGTCTCCGCCAGAACCCGTAGCTCAGTACGGCCGGAGGGGTATCGTAATCTTCCTTTTCGTCTGCGGCGGTGAGCACGCGTCCGCGCAACGCATACACGCCCAGCGCATCGAAAAATTCAGGCGTTACGGCGTGCACGATGATTTCCTCGGTGGGCGTGGGATCGGTCATCGCAAAACGCCGATAACTACCTGTTTCTCCAAAGACGCTAGCCAGGGTCGTGGAATGGTCGCGGAGCGCATCATAGTAGGCCAGTGGGAAGCTGCTCACGGTGCCCATCCTTGGGCGGCGCTGCACCATCCTCACCAATTCCTCTGGGTGGCGCACAGGAAGCGAGCGAAGCAACACTGCATCTAACAAACTGAAAACAACTGTGCTCCCACCGATGGCGATGGCCAGGGTGAGCACTGCTACTGCAGTTAGGTTTGGATTCTTGCGTAGCATGTGCAGGCCGAAGCGAATATCTTGGACCACCGTTTCGATCCACGGCATGCCACGGCGGTCTCGGTAAAGTTCCTTGGTTTGTTCCACGCCGCCGAGTTTGATCAACGCCCGTCGCCGCGACTCTTCGAGTGACATACCCGCGTGCAGATTGTCATCAACATGCATTTGCAGGTGAGTCTCCAGTTCGGCCGCGAGTTCACGGTCGTGCTGCTCCTGATGGAACCAGCCTGCAAAGCGCGCCAGCCAAGACCGCAAGAGCCTCATTACGTCCTCTCGTTCACAGTTCGCTATTCGTGTCGCAGCGCCACAAGGGGATCTACACGCATCGCATGCCGTGCCGGGATGTAACACGCCAGCAAGGCCACTGCAAACAACAGAATCGCTACTCCCGTAAGGGTTGCCGGATCGGTCGCTCTCACGCCATAAAGCAACCCTCGCATCAGTCGGGTCAACGCCAACGTCGCAATGAGCCCAAACACCACTCCGCTCGATACGAGCTTCGTGCCTTGCTTTAATACAAGCCGGAGCACATCTCGTCGCTGCGCTCCGAGCGCAATGCGAATACCAATCTCATGCGTCCTAGTGGTGGCGTCGTATGAAATGACACCATAGAGTCCGATGATCGTTAGAATTAGCCCTAACGTTCCCAGAAGTGCGGCCACTCCGGCCCCAGATTGGAAGGTCAAAAGCCCAGGTAGCGTGTAGAGAGCCTCATTCATGCTCTCCACATCCCACGCGGGCTGGCCCGGCGCGAAAGATGGCAAGGCACGTTGGAGGTCCGCAATCATCGATTCGGGGGAGCGCGTCGTGCGAATGTGAACCGTTTCCCATGAGTCATCCCAGGGGCGTTGTAAGAAGGGAATATAGAAGTAGGCGGCGACGGGCCCTGCGATATCCCGATAGCGGACATCTGCGGCCACTCCAACCACCTTCACAATATGTTGTGGATCGCCCGCCATCTTGAAGGTTCGACCAATCGGATCTTGGCCAGGCCAATATTGCCGGGCAAAGGCCTCGTTGATAATCGACACATGGCTCGCATTGTCGTCATCGGCACCGGTAAATGAGCGGCCTTCCCGCATTGCGATGTGCATCGTTTCGAAGTAATTCGGAGAAATCGTATTGTATTGAACGATGGGCGGTAAGCCGACAGGCGACTGGTAATCGCTGATCGTTAACGCGTCCTCTATTGTGATGTAACCCATAGGCGAAGAGTAGGCCGTGCTTACGGACACAACTCCGGGCAAAACGCGAAGGCGATCCACAAGACTTTTGAATAATTCGATGCTCTGCGCTCTGTGGTAGCCGACTAGGAGTGGATCCATTGTGAAATTCACAACGTTTTTCGGATCAAATCCAAGGTTTGCGTGCTCAGCCCCAAAGAGGCTACGCGTGAAGAGCCCCGCGACAACAAGCAGGAGCATGGAGCCAGCCACCTGTGCCACGACCAGCGCGCCGCGGGCACGGTTGCTCTTTTGAGATATGCCGGGCCCCGCTCCATGAAGTGTTGCGTGCAAATTCTCGCGCGACACTCGAATCGCCGGCGCAATTCCCATAATCGCGCCCATAACTAGCGTTGAAGCGAACGCATAGATGAACACGCGCCAATCGAAGCTGAAATCGAGGCGCAGTGGCAGTTCTGTCCGCACGTTTACTGAACGGGCAATGGAACAAACCCATGAGCTGAGGATGATTCCGGCAATAACGCCTCCAACAGCTAAGAGGGCTCCCTCCGTGATCAACTGACGGATCAAACGATTGCGCCCAGCACCGAGTGCAGCGCGAACGGCAATTTCGGATCGCCTCGTTCTGCTATGCGCGTTAAGAATGTTCACAACGTTGAAGCAGGACACGAGGAAGACGACCGATGCGAGTCCTAAGAAGACTCCCGAAACGAGAGTTAGCGTGCTGGTTCGAGGATCACCGAACCTGCTGTTTAGTTCGGGGAAAAGCGCCAGGCGCAAGCTCGCGTCTTCAGTGGGATGGTCCTTCGAAAGCCTTTCCGCTATGACGCTCAGGAACGATTGGGCTTGACGGAGACTTACGCCGGGCCGCAGGCGCCCGAGCACAGTGACAGGGCGGTATCGCCGATTGCTTATGAAGTCGTTCGAATCGACCCCCGAAATCGGAGCCATACCCAACGGCAGGTAACCTTGTATGTTTCCCCAGGGATTGACTCCGTAAAATCCTTCCGGAGCCACTCCGACCACCGTTATTGGTTGGCCATCGACAGAAACTTTCTGTCCAATAATGTTGGGATCACCGCCGAAACGGGTCTTCCAGTACGTATACCCGAGAACTATCACCGGGTCGGCCAGAACGCGTTCGCCCTCCGATTCCAATAGCAGGCGGCCAAGCGCCGGCTTAATACCCAGAATCGAAAAGAAATTTCCCGTGACGTACAGATCTAAAACTCGATCTGCTCTGCCATTCAGACCGAGTCCGTCTACAAGCTCTCTTTGGGCTGTTAAACCTGAGAATACGCTTGCACCGGCTTTTTCAATGTCGCGGTAATCTGGAACTGAAAACGACCGCCGCAACGAGTTTCCTTTCTGTTGAATGTAAGGCACAACCATCTCCGCCGAATCCTTCACGGGCAGAGGACGCAGGAGCATGGAATCGACCATGCTGAAGATGGCTGTGTTGGCCCCGATACCCAGGGCCAGCGTGAGAACTACTACGACGGTAAATCCTGGGTTCTTGCGTACCATGCGCAGGCCGAAGCGGACATCCTGACTAAAGGCTTCGAGCACAGGGAAGCCGCGGCGATCACGATAAGCTTCCTTAGTCTGTTCCACTCCTCCTAGTGCCAACACCGCGCGCCGACGCGCCTCTTGTGGCGTAAGACCCGCGCGCAGATTGTCATCGATGTGGAGTTGCAGATGGCTTTCCAGTTCCGCGGCGATCTCCAGATTGCGGGGCTTCTTGTGAAAGAGTCCGACTAACCGCCATAGCCATGAACGAAGAGTTCGCATTGCGGTTTGTGCTGGCTCCTATTGATCAATTCCGATACCACTAGGCTGTGCCTGCAGGGATGCGCCGACTAATCGGCCATCGAGAAGGTTTACTGTGCGCTCAGCGCAATGCGCGTAGTGTGGATCGTGCGTGACCATGCAGATCGTTGCGCCGCCGCGATGCAACTCCTGAAGAAGCGCCATTACCGCTTCGCCATTCGCGGAATCGAGATTGCCAGTAGGTTCATCGGCAAGCAGGATAGAAGGGCTCCCCGCCAGGGCTCGTGCGACGGCAACGCGCTGTTGCTGACCTCCAGAGAGTTGCGAGGGAAAATGCTTCATCCGATGCGACATCCCCACGCGCTCAAGTGCCTCTTGTGCTCTCTTTTTCCGGTCGGCCGCCGGCATATTTCGATAGGTCAGAGGCAGTTCAACGTTTTGGTAGACGGTAAGATCGCCAATCAAATTGAATGCCTGAAAGATAAAGCCGATCTCCCGATTTCGGACGCGTGCGCGTTGGGATAGGGTTAAATTCTCGACCGGCTCGCCTTTGAGCAAATAGGTTCCATTCGAAGGTGAATCCAGTAATCCCAAAATGGCCAACAGCGTCGATTTCCCGCAGCCCGAAGGGCCCGCGATGGCGACATACTCGCCTGGTTTAATCTGCAGATGAATATCGGAGAGCGCATGCGTTTCGACTTCGTCGGTGTAGAAGGTTTTGCCGACCCCATCTAGGGCGATTAAGGCCCCGTTCCTCGGAGTCATCTTCACTCTCCTGCGAACTGGTTATTCGAGACGGAGACGGTCGTAAGAATCCCAGGCGGACATATCCGATAACACTACCTGGTCGCCAGCTTGCAGCCCGCGCAGCACCTCAACCGAATTGACCGAAGTGCGGCCGAGCTCGACGCTTACGCGAACAACTTGCGCGCCTCCGTCGAGAACTCGGAACAATCCAATCTTCGAATTCGGCTGGCCTTGTACAGGACGGCCGACATACAGAACACTCGGCAAGCGCTCGATCTCGATTGTGCCATCGACACTAAGATCAGGACGAGCGCCCGCCGGCAGTGCACTATTGAAGCTGACATCCACGGCAACCGTGCCGTTGACGACGGCAGCATCAACTCGGGTCACGTGTCCTTCGGCGGTTCCGTTGTGTGTGTCAATCGTGGCTTTCTGTCCGATGGCAACATCTTTCGCTTGAGTTTCTGGAATCTGTACGGTGGCTTTCAGATGAGAAGGATCGGCTACCCGGACGAGATTCGTACCAGGTGCCACCTGCTGGCCCACTTCGACGGAGACCGCCGAGAGCACGCCATTCAGACCCGCCCGCACATGCAACGCGTCGAGTTGGCGCTTCTTCAGCTCGTATAGAACCCGCTGCTGTTCCAGGTGCGCTTGTTGTGCGGCGATCTGCGCCTTGGCGGCATCATCGGCAATCTTGAGCTGCTCTTGAACCAGTTCCTCCTTGATCGCAAGCTGCTGTGCTACGACAGCGGATTTTTTTGCGGTCAGTGCGGCTTGTATTCCCTCTTCGCTCAATTGTTTGTCCACCTCAGCCTGCATCTTCGCTTGTTGGTATTCGCTCTCAATATCCGCAGCCGCACTCTTTTGACCCATCAGACTGTTTGCAAGCTGGACCTTCAGATTAGCGAGATCGGCTTGCGCCGCTTTGTAGGCGTATTGCGCATTGAGTGCATCCAGCTCAAGCTGCGGATCGCTCAGTTCCAAAATGATCGAACCGGGCTTGACCATCGCGCCGGACTGCAGAACGATTTTGTCCACTCGCGCCGACGACTGGGCTGGAATCCAGCGAACATCCACGGGAACCAGCGTGCCCAGACCGCGTACGTCACGCAACATTTCTCCACGGCGCACGGTATCCAGCCATACGGTCGAACGCTCCACCGCCGGCGCAGCGGGCTTCAAGCGGGAAACTCCGATCGTGAGCGCAGGCAAGGCGACAACCATCACGGCTCCGTAAACAATAAGCCGGACTCTTTTTTTACGGGCGAAATCAGGTCGTGCGATGTCCATGCCCTTCCCCTATTCGTGCCGCAATGCCACCACAGCGTCTAGCCTCATGGCCCGCCGCGCCGGGATGTAACACGCAACCACCGCCACACAAGCTAGAAGAAGCGCCACGGCCACAAATGTGAGCGGATCGCTCGGTTTGACGTCGTAAACAACAGTGGCCATTAGACGCGAGAAAACCAGCGCGGTGATGATGCCAATCACAAGGCCCATGGCCGTGAGCATCATGCCCTGGCGCAGCACGAGCAGCAGCACGTCGGCAGGGCTCGCACCCAGCGAAATGCGAATCCCGATTTCATGCGTGCGCCGCGACACCGAATAGCTGATTGCGCTGTAGATGCCGATCGTGGCTAGCAACAGCGCGAGGCCGGCAAACACCGCGAGCAGCAGCATAGTAAAGCGCTGTGGAGAAAGAGACGCCGAAACCAAATCGTCCATGGTCCGGACATTCAGCAGCACCACTTCTGGATCCACCCCGTGGACGGCTTCGGTCAATGCCACAGCAATGCTCGATGGATTTTGAGCTGTGCGTATAACCATGTCCATTCCGAAGGATTGCCACTCTAGACCTTTTGGCGCCGACAACTGCGCCAGCGGGAAATACAACTCGACAGCCGCGCGTTTTTGCTTCAAGCCGTCCTCTTTGACATCCGCCACGATGCCCACGACCACACGCGTCAGCTGGGGATAGAAGTACAGTGTGACGTGTTTGCCGATCGCATTCTCATTGGGCCAGAACTGCTTAGCCATGGATTGGCTGATCAGCGCTGCTCCGGCGCGGCCTTGAGCGTCGGAGTCGTCGAAGTCACGCCCACTCAAAAGCGGTATGTGCATAGCACTAAGGTAGCCGGGGCTGATCACGCGAACGTCGACCTCGGGCAGATCGGACATCGGTACTACCGGCCATCCCTCCGCGAGGATCGGCTCGTGGGAACCGTCACCTAGCGGCAGGTCATCGTTCAGCCCGGCGCTCTCAACTCCCGGCACAGTGCGAACCCTCTCCAAGACGTCACTGAAGAATCTGATCTGTTGCGCTGGACCGGTAAATTTGGTGGGCGGAATGGAGAGTCCCATGGCTAAGACGTGATGCGGATCGAAGCCGGGATTGACGCTGCGCAGCGCCCACAAGCTGCGAATCAGCAGGCCGGCACCAATCAAGAGCATGAGGGAAAGGGCAACTTCTGATACCACCAAAACGCTGCGCGTGCGGCTCCCGACCGCATCTGAAGCTACTTGTCCCGGACTCTCCTTCAGCGCTTGATTTGATTCCTCTTTGGCCAAGCGTAGAGCGGGCAGCAAGCCGGCAGCGAATCCGGTTACGAGCGAAACGCCCAGCGTAAAGGCTAATACCCCGCCGTCTAAGCCAATCTCCCTGGAGCGCGGCAGTCGCTGCGCCAAATAATTAACAATCAACTCCACACCGTAGTGCGCAAAGATCAGGCCCAGCAAGCCTCCCGCGAGAGCCAATAGGAGCGTCTCCGACAGCACCTGCTGCAAAAGTCGCCCGCGGCCCGCGCCCAACGCAGCGCGGATGGCGATCTCCTTTCGCCGCGACAGCGTCCGGGCCAGCAGAAGATTGGCGACATTCGCGCAGGCTATCAGCAACACAAAAGCGACTGCGCCAAGCAGAATCAGCAACGAAGGCCGTATTTCGCCTACTATGTCCTGACTAAGCGGAATCGCAATTGCGCCCCAACCCTTATCGTCTCTCGGGTACAGCTGCATTAGGCGGCTCGAAATGCCATCGAGTTCGGCCTGGGCTTGCTTTAAACTGACGCCATCCTTCAAACGCGCCACAACTAAGTAATTGTGGATGTCGCGAACGGCTCGCTCCCTATCCGTCCAAGCCATAGGCTTCCACAACTGCACGCGCAAGTTAGGATTTCTCACAATCGGAAAATCAAAGCCGGGCTTCATCACACCAACGACCGTGAAGGGCTCCGCATTGAGCTCGATGTTCTTGCCAACAATCTCGCGGTCGCCGCCGAAATGCTCGAGCCAGAAGCTGTAGCTCAGTACAACCTCGTGATCGCGACCGGGTTCGTCCTCGTCTTCCAGGATCACACGGCCAATCAGCGGGCGCGCACGCAGGAGGGAGAAGAGGCCGCTGTTTACTAACCCAACTGAAATTGCCTCGGGGCGTCCTTTGCCGGTTAGCGTGAATCGACGGAATCCGTATGCGGTCATTCCTTCGAACGCCTGGCTTTGGGCGCGCCATTCAAGGAAATTGGCCGGCGAGACGGAGAAGGTCGGAATCCCTGGAAAGCTGGCTTGCGGCGGCGTGTGATAGACCTTTACTAGCCTGTCCGGCTGGTCAAAAGGTAGCGGCTTCAGCAAAACAGCATTGATCACACTGAAAATCGCAGTGTTGGCGCCGATGCCGAGGGCCAGCGTGAGCACGGCCACGGCGGTGAATCCGGGATTCTTGCGCAGCAGGCGCAGGCCAAAGCGCAAATCCTGGATCCCAGCTTCCAGGACAGGAAAGCCGCGGCGGTCGCGGTAACTCTCTTTGACCTGCTCCACGCCGCCCAGCGTAAGCATGGCTTGTCGGCGAGCCTCTTCTGGAGCGAGGCCAGCGCGGATACCGTCTGCGATGTGCATCTGGAGATGGCTCTCCATCTCCGCAGCCAATTCCACATCGCGCCGCTGCTTGAAAACGAGTTCGCCTAGCCGCGCGAACCACGCCCGCAAAAAACGCATTTACGACTTCTCCTCAGCCAGAAATCGCGCCAGGATGGCCGTGGTTTGCTCCCATTCGCGGGTCTCGCGCTGCACTTGTTTTCGGCCCGCTCGCGTCAGCCGGTAATATTTGGCGCGGCGATTGTTATCCGAGACACCCCAAGCGGATGCGATGTAGCCTTCTTGTTCCAACTTGAGCAGCGCGGGATAAAGCGTTCCGTAATTGACCGACAGGAGATCTCCGCTGGTTTGCTCGATGCGGCGTGCGATGCCGTAACCGTGCAGTGGCCCCATGGTTTCGAGCGTCTTCAGAATCATCAGTGCCAAGGTCCCCTGCAAGACATCGAGCTTTTCGTCAGGCATCGGACGACTCCTTATTGGATACCAAGAGGTACCACGAGTCATATGGGAATACAATAGATACTTATTGACAACCATAAAGCGCCGGGTCTACGCTCCTACAGAAACTCTATAGGAGCAATCTTCGTGAGCCCAGAACAGACGGAACTCCTGCGCGGCACCTTGGACTTGATGATTCTGAAAGCGCTGTCTCAGAACGAGGAAATGCACGGCCTGGGAATCTCTCGGCGCATCGAACAAATCACAAGGGGCACATTCATTGTTAAACCCGGTTCGCTGTTCCCGGCTCTTCACCGAATGGATCAAGCAGCGTGGATTTCGTCCACTTGGGGAGAATCCGACCACAATCGTCGTGCCAAATATTACCGTCTGACAAAGGCTGGCCGGAAACAACTTGGAGTTGAAGCAGAACGCTGGGGTCGGATTTCTCTGGCTATTGGTCTTGTTCTAGAGGCCTCTTGAGGTGGATGCCAAGATGCCGTTAGCCAAGATCAGACGATTCTTCCGCAATTGTTTCCAAAGGGATGACATCGAGCGTGATCTCGACGACGAACTCCGGGCCCATGTCGAACTGTTAACGGAGCAAAAAATCCAAGAAGGCATGAGCGCGGTGGAGGCACGCCGTGCTGCAAGAGTCGAATTCGGTGGCCTCGAACAAGTAAAAGAGCAGGTGCGTGCGACATGGACCGGAGCTTGGTTCCAAAGTCTGCTGCAAGATGGCCAATTCGGGTTTCGCGTCCTGCGCAAGAATCCCGGCTTCCTATGTATTTGCATTACTGCCTTGGCGCTCGGCATCGGATTGAGCACGGCCGTATTTAGCGTTCTCTATGCTGTGGTTTTGAAACCCCTTCCGTTTCCGGGACAGGATCGGATTGTTATCGGCTGGCAAGCGGACCCATCGAGACACGTTAACGAGACAGCCCGGCAGCTGCGGGATTCCCAAATAGTTGAGTTGTCCTATCTCGACTATAGGGATTGGCGCGCGCAGTCCACTAGCTTTGAGGGCCTTGCTGCGGTACCCACGACAACTAATGGGTATAGCTATATTCTGACGGGACAAGGTGAGCCAAAACAGCTAGAGAGTTCGAGAGTTTCAGACAATTACTTTTCGGTTTTGGGCGTGATTCCGTTTTTGGGCCGCAGTTTCAGACTTGAGGATGATCGCCTAGGTGCGAATCCTGTTGTCGTCCTTACGTATGAATTCTGGCGAACGCAGTTCCACGCAAATCCAAAGGTTATAGATTCGGGCATTGAGCTAAGTGGTGTCGAATTCACAATCATCGGAGTTTTGCCGCGAGAATTTGTATTTCCAGAAGGCGTTGACATCTTCACGCCAGTGTCGGTGCCGAGTTATGGAGCGCCTAGTCAGCAGATTGTTGAAAACCGTGCAGCAAGGTTTCTTCAGATTGTAGGGCGACTGAAGCCAGGAATTTCGCTGAAGACCGCGAACGCGGAACTGAACACAATAGTCGCAAGAGTCGCCGCCCAACACCCAGAGACTAAGACCGAAGGACAAATCGCGGTCATAGAACCCCTGCGGGACTACATAACAGGAACGAACAAGACTCTCATTTATTTGCTTTTTGCGGGTTCTCTGATTCTGCTGCTAGTTGCTTGGATCAATCTAGCAAGCCTCCTGGTGGCCAGAGCTATTGGGCGTACTGGTGAGATCGTGGTGCGAGTCGCGTTGGGCGCCAGTAAAAAACAGCTCTTTAGGCAATTCTTGGTTGAGGGGCTGCTCCTTGCGTTGATCGGCGCCGTGGGCGGTATCACTATCTGCTTCCCGATTGTGCGCGCGCTCGTTTATTTGGCACCCCGCGAAATACCGCGAATCGCGTCAGTCTCCGTAAGCGGCCCCGCCCTCCTATTTACATTGGGTTGTCTCGTTTTGACCATGCTCGTGTATGCAATCACCCCTATTGTGCTTATGCGAAGCCCTAATTTGGAATCCATTCTGAGAGAAAGCAGCGCCAGCATTACAGGCTCGTCAAGTAGCCACAGACTAGGCCGCGTGATGCTGATTTTGGAAATATCCTCCGTTTTGGCTCTCGTGGTGCTGGCCGGCACAGTAGGCCAGAGTTTCCGCAATCTTCAGAATGCAAAGCTCGGCTACGATGCCGATCGGGTGTATACCTGCGCGGTATTTCTGAATCCCACGAACTATCCTGATCCACCGGCTCGGCGCCGATTTTTTCAGGAATTGATGGAGAATCTTCAGAACAGACCTGAGGTTCTAGCCGCAGGAGCAGCAGTCCTGAGACCACTCGAAGGTCCTGTTGGCTGGTATATGGAATACACGTTGCCCGGGCAATCCGAGAATCAAGCAAGCAAGAATCCGAGAACCAATTTCGAGGTTGTCACGCCCTCCTATTTTAGGTCCATTGGAACTCCACTTATCATTGGTCGAAGTTTCGAGGAAGCAGATGACGGAACTAAGCCGCGCGTCACTGTAGTAAGCGAAAGCGTCGCGCGAGCGATGTATGGGACGCCCTCACGAGCCCTAGGCCAGCATTTTAAGATGAGAAACAATGCTGCAAGCCCGGATTGGACGATCATAGGTATCGTGGGTGACGCTCGATACCGTCAGCTGAATCAGGTTAGCGGCGACATCTTCGTTTCCTACAACCAATCTGGAGTGCCGTTACGTTACTTGATCGTTCGTACTAACAATGATCCGGCGGCTATGGCGAAGGTCGTGCGCGAGGAAATCTCTAAAATCGACCCTTCGCAAGCTGACGGTGACGAGGCGACTATGTCGGCCATAGTCAATCTAGCGCTCGCACGAGATCGCTTCAACAGCAAGGTGCTACTGTTATTCAGTGCTGGTGCCCTCTTGCTCGCGGCTATCGGTACCTATGGAGTAGTTTCCGATTCCGTAGCTACACGAACAAGAGAACTTGGGATACGCATAGCTTTGGGGGCCGAGCCAGTGGAAATCATGATCCAGGTACTGCGGTCCGCGCTGACGTGGGTTTTATTGGGAGAGCTTGTCGGCTTGGGTTTGGCAATCGCTGCCACCTCGGCCGCCCGAGCTACGCTATTCGAGGTTAGTCCAGTCAATATGCCGTCAATCTTTGCAGGGTGCGCTGTTCTCATAGTCATTTCATTTATAGCCTGCATTCTCCCCGCATTGCATGCCGCGCGCACCGATCCGAACCAGGCGTTGCGACAATAAATTGCGACTGGCAACGCCACATTCGGGGGTTTCATCGATTAGCACTGAAGACTTTTTGGTTTATAGGGCGTCACGCTTGCTAGTTGGGAAGGCTTGGAGGAGGCTAAGGACGCTCTGACCGCCAGAGTCGGGTGCAGCTTCGGTTAGATGGTCGCGATCCTTCGTGCGTGGCTTCGACTCCCACACGCTTCCGCCACATTTATTAGCGATACCGTGACTTACAGAAGAAGCAAGGCGGCAAAAGGCGGCAATATGGGGAACTGGTCCGGTTTTGAAGTCGAATAGCTTCGGCGGCGCGAGTGACAACCGGATAGCACAACATCACTTTTCCGCTGGGACCTATTTGCGAGTTCGACGAGTCTGCTACGCAAATCGCTGCCGAGAGTCATGATCACCTAACCAAAACCCGGGCAGGACTCGAACCTGCAACCTGTCGGTTAACAGCCGAAGTGGTTGAAATCCTAAATGCTTTATCGTGTGTCGCTTACCGGGAAACACGACCGATTTTCAGTCCCTCAGTTGGGCTACTTAGGCTACCAGCAATTGACTCAGTAACTCCAGCGACCAAGCTAGATTGGGAGATTGGGGTCAGGACCAAAAACAAGAGCTCTTACGCCGAAGTGACGCAATGCCTCCCTCGATAACTCAACTAGGGAGAGCACCTGCTTTGCAACTAAGCAGGTTAAATCACATAAGTGCCGCATCTGGTGTCGCTTACACGCAAACGTACGGCGCAATCATCGCCTTGAATTGGACGGAAGGTGGACGGAACATGGAGTTCACAAACGGTCAAGAGCTGTCGCACGTTTAAATTGAGGTCCTGCAACGATCCGAATTTGCTGATCCTAACCATTCAGATTCTGGTTTATCGATTTTTTACCGGTGCGAGTGACAGCCGGATAAAGCGACTATCAGAGCGGGACTAAAAAACCCATACGCTAAGCTTTGGAAACTAGAGCTCCAATACTGTGGGTGGCGGAGAAGGTGGGATTCTGCCAGCCGATTATAGATGTTGACGGCTGTTGACTGGTGTTTGTATGTCGCTGCCGATGTGGAGTTTGAACGATGACGATTTTTGTTCAGATTTCATGCGGGTTCTGAAACACGCATCATCGTCTTTTTTTAGTGACATCAGCACATGGAAACGGCCCCAAAATGGCCCCAAATTATCGAGAGTGCTCTGCGCAGATGTGGTCGTCAAACTTCTCTTTAGCGCGTTCGCGAATGTCGTAGGGTACATCGTATTTGCCATACGTTTGCTTGGTATCGTAGGTCCATCGGCAGTTGCTAGCCATCCATCAATGGCATCGGAGCCACCGCGCTAGGGCAGCGCTCCGGCGGACTTCAGGTAGTTGTAATCGTCGAGCTGGTCGGCTTTCTTGAGCATCGATTGCATTTCGACGGGGGAAACGTGGGGCGCAAAGGGCCCATTGCCGTCCGCTATTGCGTAAGCCGTCACGGCGGTCACCACGGCATCCTGCACCAGGTCTTTTTCCACCACAGAATCGAACGTGTCCGAAGCCTTATGGTGCAGCGGGTTGTATTTGTCTATATCGTTCCACAAGACCAGCGAAGGAACGCCAAGTACATCGAAGGCCGCGTGGTCGGTCTGAAACACGAATGAGGCGTCCGTCGACACGCCGTCCGCGCCAAGCCCGCTGAGCAGCGGCTTCAGCGCGCCCACAGCGTCCTTTTCATCGTCGCGCCCCATCAAGTACCACCCCTTGGCAGGCTCGGCACCGGAGTCGGTGACCACCACGGCGTCAATTTTCGCCAGGTCCGCCAGGTGTTGCCGGACGTAAGCGGTGGAACCCAGGAGCCCCTGCTCCTCTCCTCCAAACAGCATGAATCGAATGGTGCGACGGGGCGCGCGTGGGAGCGCCTTGATTGCCCGCGCGACCTCTAGAACGCTGGCCACTCCCGTTCCGTTATCCTGCGCGCCGGTTCCCGGATGCCAGGAATCCAGGTGCGCGCCGACGATGACGACTTCGTCCGGGAGCGCGCTGCCGGGAATTTCGGCGATCACGGTCGGGATCTGAACTTGCGTGCGAATGTTGTTGGTGAGCGTGAACTGCACGGTGACTGGGCCGCGGTCCAGAAGCCGCTTGATCAGTGAGGA
>Ga0210394_10002803_pt1 | contig 23202 bp, 21 predicted proteins | sample IncBWC12MmetaG_FD_160121 | JGI IMG/M metagenome (GOLD analysis project Ga0210394, IMG submission 160121) | Forest soil microbial communities from Barre Woods Harvard Forest LTER site, Petersham, Massachusetts, United States - Inc-BW-C-12-M | ecosystem: Environmental > Terrestrial > Soil >... | reverse complement strand
TCGGGTCCGCGACGGCACTAACCAGACGCCAAGTCACGTCCATCGAAGTTCTGGATTGACGGGTGCACAAACTGTCATAAATCGCCGGTAGCGCATCAGCGTTACCGTCACACTCCCGTTGGAGGAAATTGGAATGAACCGTACCATTCGGCAGCTTGCGCCTGCCGCGATTGTGGCTATTTCGGCTATCTGCGCCAGCTCCGTGCGCGCTGAAAACGAGCAAGACCCTGCGCGCAACGCCTACGCCGTAACCCCCGTCGTTTCCGACATCGCGGGTGTGGCTGCCAACACGGATCCGGTGCTGCAGAACGCTTGGGGAGTTACGTTCTCCCCTGCGGGAAGCCCCTTCTGGGTCAACGACAACGCCACCGGCTGTTCGACGTTGTACGACGGAGCCGGCGTCGCAGTTGCGCTGCAGGTGAAAGTTCCGCTGCCGGGCAACGTCGTCGCACCGGGCACGTGCAAGCATGTCGATCCGAACAATCCTCCCAACCCCACTCCGGCGGCACCGACCGGGATCATCTGGAACGCTTCGGCGGCCTTCCTTGTTCCCGGCACCAAGATCCAGGCGGCTTTTATCTTTGCCACCGAAGACGGCACCATTTCCGCATGGGCCGGCGGTCTGACCCCGAGCGACACCGCAGTGCTCGCTGCCGACAATTCCGCCGTCCCGAGCGCTGGCAATGGCGCCGTATACAAATCGCTGGTGTTTGCGGTCAACGCGAAAGGACCTTTCCTTTTCGCGACCAATTTCCGCGCCGGCACGATCGACGTGTTTGCGCCCACCGGCGCTAATGGCTCCTATGTATTGACCACCACGGATGGCGGTTTCACCGACCCCGAGATTCCGGCCGGCTACGCGCCGTTCGGCATGCAACTCGTCGCTGGCGATCTGTTTGTCACGTACGCCAAGCAGAACGCGCAAAAGCACGACGACGTGGCCGGGAACGGCAACGGTTTCGTCGACGTATTCGACACCGACGGCCACCTGCTGCGCCGGTTCGCAAGCCGCGGGCACCTGAATTCGCCATGGGGGGTCGCGGTGGCTTCGTACAACTTCGGCCCCTTCAGCGGCGCGATCTTGATCGGCAATTTCGGCGATGGCCGCATCGGGGTGTACGACCGCCGGGGGCGCTTCATCGATGAGCTGCGCGACGTCGAGGGTCGTCCGATCGAGATCGACGGCCTGTGGACTCTGTCGCCCGGTGGCGGTCGCCACTCGAGCCCCGATACGCTCTTCTACACGGCGGGGCCGAACGGCGAGACCGACGGCGCCTTCGGGACGATCACCCCGGTTCCGGGCAATTGATGCACGGCTCGGGCCGCACTTCGCTGCTCGGCCGACCTAGCGCGCGGTGGCGCCGAGCCGCCGCGCGAGGTCCGCACGCAACCTGGTGACCTCCTCGGTCGACAGGTGGCCGAGGATGCCGTGGCGGGCTGCCGGTATGTGGCCCGTCACGGTTGCGGGGGCGCCAAAGACGTAGTGTTCGAACAGAGCACCCCACGCCTTGCGGGTCTCGGGTGGAAGGTTGCGGATACTCAAGATGCCGTGCATCAGGCAATCGAATGCCGGCCCCGCCGGATGCTGCGTGCCGGCCGAGGCGTGCCACCAGTAGTTGACCAGCACGTTGAACGCGTCGCGCGACTCAACATTGTGCCACCACAGCGGTGGAATGAAGAGCGCGTCCCCCGCGTCGAGGTCAGCGACCTGGGCCGCCGACAATGCCTCCCGGAATCTCGGGAAGCGCTCAAAATCGGGATCGCTGAGCCTCACCAGGCTCATCGGTGCGCCGGTGGGCGCGAAGTCCAGTGGCCCCACGTAGAGGTTGGTGATCTGCTCCGGCGGAAACAGCGTAAAGCGCCGGCGTCCGCTGACGACGCAAGCGATGTTGCACCACTCATCCAGATGCGTCGGCGTGGTGATCGCATTGCCGAGCCAGATACGCGGCGAGATCGATTCATCCAGCAGCGCGAGCCGGTTCTCGGCCAGAAAGCCCGGTACGCAGTCCCGAATCAGCGCGCTCTGCGCGGCAACGGCCGGTGGCTGCGCAAACGCGGAATAGCGCAGTATCTGTTCGACGACTGCCGACAGCGGCAGACGGTTGCGCAGATAGTTGAAGCCATCCATCGAATCGTTGTAAAAGATCCTGCCTTTGATCTCGGGAGGCGTCATGATCGCGTCGACCAGCGCGCCGTTGTCGAATTGGCGCAGGTAGCTGGCAATCGCGGAGACGGAAGAGCGGGCATGCGCGACGGCCGGCCAGGCATCCACCAGCCCGCGTAGCACGGCAGGCTGTCCGGACGCGATCACATCGCGCCGGATCGCTTCGTCGTCCAGGCCGAAGACTTCGCGAATCGGCGTCAAATCCACAGGCAACGCTCCCAGCGTCGGCCCGGACAACGGGGCCGACCGAAAGCATACGCGCCGAATCGACGGCGCCGGCTAGAGGTTCTTCCGGTACTGCAACATGATCGTCAGGGGCTGCAGCGTCGCGACCTGCGGAATCAGGTTGCCCGCGGAGTTGAACTGGGCGTAGCCCACGTAGCCGATGTCACCCAGGTTCGGTTTCGCGTTGGTCAGATTGCGGATGTTCAGCGACACCTCCGATTCCTGGAAGTCGACGCCCAGACGCATGTTGACCAGCGTGTAGCTCGGACGCGTCGACTCTGCCCCAAAGCCCGAGTTCAACAGCGAGACGCTGTTGCCGGTAACGCTGTAGTCGGCCGATACGAACCCGTCCATCGTGCTGCTGATGGATCGCGTGTACACCCCGCCCAGCGTCAGGTTGAAGGCCGGCGTGCCGAAGATGCGCGAATCGGTGGGCACGCCCGCGAAGCGGAGCGCACCGGGATCGCCGATCTTCGTATGCTCGTAGCCGGCGCCGAAGCGCAACGACAGCGAGTGCGACAGATGGCCCGAGACCTCGAGCTCCCCGCCGTCGATCGTCGCCTTGCCGCCGTTGACGGTGAAGTAGTAGCCGCAGGGCAACGCAACCTGCTGTTGCAGGTCACTCCAATCGATATGGTAGCCGGCGGCCGAAATCAGCAGCCCTGGATGTGGCACCTGGATCTTGGTGCCCAATTCGTACGTCCACAGCGTATCGGACTTCAGGTGCGTGATATCGGTCGTGGACAGGCCTGCGGGAAGCGGGCAAAAGGTGCCGAGCGACTGGGCGCCGCCGGAGCGGAAACCCTTGGAGGCGGACGCGTAGACCATTGCCTCGTCGGTCGCCTGGTACGACAGAGCGATCTTCGGGTCCAGGCCCGATTCGCGGTTGCTCTCCGGAGCGCTTGGGGTGGCGCCGAAGTTCAGATAGCCGTCTGCGGTGAAATCCGCGGTCTGCTTGAGCCAGTACTGGCGCGCACCGAGCGTCAGGTTGAACCGCTCGAGAAACTTGTAGTAGAACTCGCCGAACAGCGACGTGTCGTCCTGGGTCGCCGGGTTGTTCTGCGTCCAGATCTCGTCATTGGGCCATGGGCCGACGGCACCGCTCGTGGCCGAGGCCGCCACCAGACCCCTGGCATAGGTCGGGGGAATATAGAAGCGCGTGTTCGCATGCGCATAGAACGCCCCGACCGTCCCGCTCAGATTGTGCCAGGGCTCCCAGGAAGCGCGAATCTCCTGCGCGAACTGACCGTGGTAGTGCTCGCCGTCCCACAGGAAAGGCTGTGCCGGCAACCCGCTCAGCTGATAAAACGCGCCGGTCAGGATCTGCTGAGTGCCGTAAGTCGAATCCTCCAGGTCGCGCGTGTGACGATAGAAATAGCTGGTCGAGGACACCAGTGACCAGCCGTTGGCGTGATAGTTCAAGTCGAGCGAAGGCAGGTTCCAGACGTCGGATGCCTGCGGCTGAACATTGAATGCGCGATCGATCGTGTAGTTCGGAGTGAAGTTGGGCAGCGGTGCGAACGCGGCGGGAAACCCGTTGTCGTCGGTGATCTGAAGCATCCAGCGCAGGCGCGCATCGAAGTTGTCGGTCACCTTCAGCAGCGCGGCGATCGAACCGCCGCTGGTCGTCTGCCTGCCCTGATCGTCAACGCGAGTGCGCGCCACGTCGAGGGCTGGGTTGCTCGTCCCTGGGCTCTTCGGGTCGGTCGGGTAGGTACGCACGATGTAGCCCGCGTCATGGTTGGCGAACGCCACCATCCGCAGCGCGAGCCGACCTGGCGACACGACCAGATTGCCGATCACGTTGGCGCCCGAATCTATGCCCGAACTGCCGGAGGTCCCGCCCGCCTCGACCATGTAACCGAGCCCGTCCTTGTTCAGATCGGGCTTCTTCGTGATCAGCCGGACATTGCCGCCGAGCGAGCTCTCGCCGAAGAGCGTGCCCTGCGGCCCTTTCAACACCTCGATGTTCGCGATGTCGAGCACGCGCGGATCGACCGAGCCCGGAATCGGCGTGTCGTCGATGTAAAAGCCGGTGGCGCCTGCCGTTCCGTACAGGTTCTGGCCCGTAATGCCCCGGATCGCGACCGCGCGCGAGTCAGCAATGCCGGTTGGCCCGCTTCCATAGGAGAACGATATGTTCGGCGTCTTGGTGGCGTAGTCGTTGAACGACTGGATGTTGTAGTCCTCCAGCGTCTGCGCCGTGAACACCGTGATACTCGACGGCACGTCGGCGACCGACTCTTCGCGCTTGCGCGCGCTGACCGTGATTTGCTCGATCGCACTGGCGGGTTCGGTGGATGCGACCTCGCCGCTCGCGGCATAGGCGCCGGGTGGCGCTGTCGCAGACCCCGCCGCCGGGGCGTCCGCGCTCTGCGCCTTCGATGATGTGGGGACAAGAGCGCCGGCGGCCATTGTGGCGCAAGCGCAGCACAACGCGGTCGAAATGCGGGTACGGCCCGACTGCGGCCCGAGCTTGCTCATCAAGATCTCCCCCTTCTGTGTTTGTGCGGTCGCCCCTTGTTTCGTTCTGAGATGGCGCTCAACTGGCGCGGATCATGCGGGCAATCCGTGCACCTTGAGCTACATTTTCCGACACATACTTTGCAGAAACCGACGCGCCGTCGCTGCCGCCAAGTTTGCAGTGCAACGAAAATCGGGACCTGCTCCACGGGGGGCCAGCGCAGATTCAACGCAAGGCACACGTGGGCGGCGTGGCACCACCCCGGTGCGTGGCTGGGTCAGTTCGTGTTCGGGTGGCGGTCCGAGCTCGGTGAGCGCCCGTAGCAATCCCGATAAGCCCGCGACAGCGAGGAAACCGAATTGAAGCCGGTTGCGACCGCGACCTGGACCACGGACAAGCCGGTCTCGCGCAGCAGGTGCTGTGCGCGGTCCAGCCGCAGGTTGCGGTAGTAGCGGGCCGGAGACTGACCGACTGCGCTGTCAAACAACCGCTCCAGCTGTCGCGGAGTCACGCAGACCGCTTCCGCCAGCGCGCCGACGTCCATCACCTGCTCGATGCAGCTGTGCATCAGCTCGATGACCTGAAGCACCTTTTCGTTGTGCACCTGCAGGCGCGCCGCCAGCTCCATCCGCTGGTGATCGCGGCTGGTGCGGATCCGATCGTGGATGAACTGCTCCGAGATGGCGCACGCCAATCCCAGGCCATGGCGCGCGCCGATCATCGCCAGCATCAGATCCAGCGCCGCGGTGCCGCCTGCGCACGTGAAGATGCGCTCCTGCACCTCGAACAGCTCTCCGGTGACTGGGATATCGGGGAATTCTTCGCGGAACGCGGGTGCGGCTTCCCAGTGAATCGAGACGCGGGACCCGTTCAGCAGGCCGGCCTTCGCAAGAACGTGCGCGCCGGTATCCAGCGCCCCCAGGCGCACCCCGGCGCGCGCAAGCTTGCGCAGGGTGGCCAGCGTCGACTTCGATTCGGCGCGCTCCGGATGAAAGCCAGCGCAAACGATCAGCGTCGGGGGCCGCTCGGCGCCGAACGGCAAGTCGGGCACGAGGCGCATTCCATTGGACGCTTCGACCGGATCGGCGTGCAGCGCATAGATCCGCCACTCGTACAGCGCGCGACCGGCCAGGCGATTGGCCACGCGCAGTGGCTCGATCGCCGAAAAAAACGCCATGGCGGAAAAGCCCGACACCAGCAGGAAGCCGATCCGTTCCGGATCATTCGGCGTCGAAGCCTCATGCATCGTGCGTTGCCTTCAGATGGGTATCAACGGCGGCTGCGTTGCCAGTTCGCGGCACGGTGTCGCTGCGTCGGATTATGCAAACTTTCTGTCGCAAAATGTAGCTCAAGATGGACGGATTGCCAGCATCATCCGCGCCACTTGAGCACCGTCTTCCCCGGTGGAGTTGTCGATGAACTACGAGGTCTTCATCACCTGCGCGCTGACCGGAGCCGGCGACACGGTTGCCAGGCACGCCGGCGTGCCGGTGACTCCCAAGCAGATCGCCGATGCGGCGATCGAAGCCGCGCGAGCCGGTGCGGCCATCGCGCACATTCATGTGCGCGACCCGAAGACCGGCAAAGGCTCGCGCGATCCGGCGCTGTACCGGGAGGTCGTGCAGCACATCCGCGCCTCCGATGTCGACGTCGTGATCAACCTGACCGCGGGGATGGGCGGTGATGTCGTGTTCGGACCGGGGGAGACGCCCCTGCCGCTGGACCCGATCGGCACCGACATGGTCGGTCCGCTGCAGCGCTTGGTCCACGTCGAGGAGCTGTTGCCGGAGATCTGCACGCTCGACTGCGGCACGATGAACTTCCTGGCCGGCGACTACGTGATGACCAACACGCCGTCCACGCTGCGGACGATGGCCGCGCGCGTGAAGGAGCTGGGCGTGCGGCCGGAGCTGGAGGTCTTCGACTCGGGCCACCTGGCTTTTGTCAAGCAGTTGCTGGCCGAGGGGCTGCTGGACGATCCGCTGATGATTCAACTGTGCATGGGCGTTTCCTACGGCGCCCCTGACGATCCGCTGACCTTGATGGCGCTGGCCAACCAGATGCCGCCGGGCGCCGTGTTCAGCGCTTTCTCGCTGGGTCGAATGCAGCTGCCGTACGTTGCGATGGCTGCGCTGGCAGGCGGCAACGTTCGTGTCGGACTGGAGGACAACCTGTATCTGGAACGAGGCCGGCTCGCGACCAACGGGGAACTCGTCGAACGAGCGGTGACGATCCTGCGCGCGATGAACGTGCGCGTGATCGGCGCAGGTGAAGTGCGCCAACGTCTCCGGCTCAAAAAGCAGCGGTGAGCGCGATGACGACCACGCCAGTGCGCAACGCCGCGGTGATCGGGGGCGGAGTCATCGGATCCGGATGGGCAGCCCGATTCCTGCTGAACGGTATCGACGTCAGTGTCTATGATCCCGACCCCGAGCTCGCGCGCAAGCTCGCAACGGTCCTGGACAACGCGCGTGTCGCGCTGGCGCGCCTGCTGCCCGCAGTCTTGCCGCCCGAGGGGAGGCTGAGGGTCGCCGCTTCAGTCGCAGACGCCGTGCGCGGGGCGGACTTCATCCAGGAAAGCCTGCCCGAGCGGGTCGATCTGAAGCAGGACATCCTCGAACTGATCGAAGCCGCGGTTCGGCCGGGCGTGATCATCGGCTCATCCACGTCGGGCTTGCTGCCTTCGCAGCTGCAGAGCCGGATGCGCCATCCGGAGCGGTTCGTGGTCGGGCATCCGTTCAACCCGGTCTACCTGCTTCCGCTGGTCGAAGTCTGCGGTGGCCATGCGACGGCCGAATCGGCACTGACGCAAGCCGAGGCCTTCTACCGCTCGATCGGCATGCAGCCGCTGCGGGTGCGCAAGGAGATCGACGGCTTTATTGCCGACCGCCTTCTCGAGGCGCTGTGGCGCGAGGCGCTCTGGCTGGTGAGCGACGGCGTCGCCACCACGGCGGAGATCGACGATGCGATCCGGTATGGCGCCGGCCTGAGGTGGTCGTTCATGGGCACGTTCCTGATCTACCGTGTCGCCGGCGGCGAAGCGGGGATGCAGCATTTCCTGAGTCAATTCGGCCCTGCACTGAAGCTTCCCTGGACCAGGCTGGAAGCACCTGAACTGACGGATGAGCTGGCCGATCGCATCGCGCAGCAGTCCGACGATCAGGCGGGCGGGCTGTCGATTCGCGAACTGGAGCGCGTGCGCGACAACTGCCTCGTCTCGGTCCTGTCGGCGCTGCGGCGCAACGATTTCGCGGCCGGAACGACGTTGCGCCGCTACAGCGAAACGTTAGCCGTTCAGGCGCCGAAGACAACAGCTCCGATCGATGAATCGCAGCCTCTTGCCTTGCATGCGGCCACCGTGCTGCCGGACTGGATCGACTACAACGGGCATATGACCGAGGCTCGCTACCTCGAAGTGTTCGGCTACGCCACCGACGCGCTGCTCGAGCACATCGGCGCCGGCCCGGCCTACGTGGCCCGCGGCCACAGCTATTTCACCGTCGAGACGCACATCCGCCACCTCGACGAAGCGAGCGAGGGCGAGCGGCTGCGCGTCACCACGCAGCTCCTCGGGGGCGGGCCCAAGCGAATCCACCTGTTTCACACGATGCAACGCGCTTCGGACGGCGCCATCCTGGCGACCGGCGAGCACCTGCTGCTGCATGTGGACATCCAGGCCAGGCGCGCCTCGTCTGCGCAGGGCGACGTGCTGCGCGCTGTCGAGCGCCTCGCCAAGGCGCAAGCCGGGCTCGCGATTCCCATGGGAGCGGGCCGCGCCGTTGGCGCGCCTGTTGCCTCAGACCCCAGGGCAAGCGTCTGAAGATCGAGAGCCGGTCCATCGACTACGTGCCTCTGAACGAGCGGCACGGCAAAGTCTGGCACCTTTGGCCGGTCTGGTTCACCGGCGATGCGCACCTGGCTACGCTGGCGACGGGCGCGATTTCGGTCTCGATGGGGGCCAGCCTCATCTGGTCGGCCATTGCCATCGTGACGGGATGCGCGCTCGGCACCTTCTTCATGGCCTTTCACTCGACGCAGGGCCCGCAGATGGGCCTGCCGCAGATGATTCAATCGCGGCCGCAATTCGGTTACATCGGGGCGCTGCTGGTGTGGGGCGTGGCCCTGGTCACCTATGTCGGTTATTCGGCGTTCAACGAACTGTTGGCGGGCGACACCCTCCACCAGCTGACGGGTGCCTCGGCGTCGCTGGCCTACATGCCTTTCGCGCTGGTCGCCGTGGCGCTGGCGGTGGCGGGCTATCACTGGATCCACATCGCCCAGCGTTATCTGGCCTACGTGATGATCGCGGCCTTGTTGCTTTTCACGCTGGGTGCGGCCTTCGTGCTGAATCTGTCGCCCGATACGCTCGAGCTGGGGCCGTTCAAGCGCAACCCGTTCCTGATCCAGCTCTTCGCTGCGGCCGCGTATCAGCTCAGCTGGTCGATCTATGTATCGGACTACTCGCGCTACCTGCCGCGCAGCGTGGGTGTGGCCGCTTCATTCTGGTGGACCTTTCTCGGCGCCATGATCGGCGGAGCCTGGATGATGCTGGTCGGAGCGCTGGCGGCGGCCTTTGCGCCGAAGCTCGACATCGTCGCGGCGTTGCTGGCTGCGGGTGACGCGATGCGGCCCGGCTTCGGCCTCGTGGTGCTGTTGGCATCGTTCCTGGGGCTGATCAGCGTGACGACGCTGAATCTTTACGGTGCCTCGCTGACGCTGCTCAGCATGGGCGATTCGCTGGGGCTCGAGCGCAAGCCATCGGCACGGATCGCGGGCGTCGCCATGGTCGCGGCGGTGGCGACGCTGATTGCCTATCTCTCACCAAAAAACATCATGGAAGCTTACGAGGACCTCCTTTCGGTTCTGCTCTATCTGTTCACGCCGTGGACCGCAATCAACCTGGTCGATTTCTATCTGGTTCGAAAGGCGCATTACTCGATCCGCGAGATCTTCAACCCGAATGGCATGTACGGCCGCTGGAGCTGGCGCGGCATCGCGGCTTATGGAATCGGCATGATCGCCATGGTGCCGTTTTTCTCAACCGATGTCTTCAAGGGGCCGGCAGCGCTGGCTTTCGGAGGAGCGGACATGTCGATGCTGGTGGGCCTGCCGGTTTCCGCGCTCGCCTATGGCCTGTTCTGCCGATCGCTGGATCTGCAGGAGGATCGGCGCCTGGCCGAAGCGGCTGACCGAGGCTTGGAGCCATGAAGAAGGTCCTTTGGGCGCTGTTCGGTTGTCTTTCACTGGCGCAAGGCCCCGTTCACGCGGCGGCCGCGCCCGAGCCGATTGACCTGGACCGCTTCGACTCCGCCAAGCGCACCGTCGCACTTTCCGATGGAATCGAGCTTGCCTACCTCGAGTTGGGTGACCCGCACGGCCAGCCCGTCGTGTTGATCCACGGCTATACCGACAACGCGCGTGATTGGGTGCCGCTGATTCCCTATCTTTCCCGCGAAATCCGCCTGATCGTCGTCGACATCCGCGGCCATGGGCGATCGTCCAAACCCGAATGCTGCTACTCGCGGCTGGATTTCGCGTACGACATCAAGCTGCTACTCGACGCCTTGAAAGTGGAGCGGGCCGATGTGGTGGGTCACTCGCTGGGCAGCATCATCGCCCAGACGTTCGCCGAGTATTGGCCCGAGCGCACGCGCAAAGTCGTGCTGATCTCGTCCACCGGCGGGCCCAAGCCCGGTGCACACGCGACCAAACCAAAGCTCGATTTTGCCTCCGAGATTCGCAACCTGAAAGAGCCGATCGATCCGGACTCGCCCTTCATGATCGCCTGGTGGTCATCGCCGACCGCGGTCAACCAGGACTTCATTCGGCGCCAACGCCAGGATTCGGCGCGCATCCCGCTGAAAGTCTGGCTGGCGGTGCTCGATCAGGGCATGACCACGATGGACCTGCAAGCGACACTGGCGCGGCTGAAGGCGCCTTGCTTGTTGATCTGGGGCGAGGCGGACCCGATTTACGGGCAGGAAGCTCGGGCTACGCTACGCGAGGCCCTGCCGAACGCGCAGGTGAAGATCTACAAAGGACTCGGCCACAACCCGTTCTGGGAAGACCCGAAGGACGTCGCCTCGCGGATCAACGACTTTCTGACCGAGCCCTAGCGGGCGACTGCTGCCGAAGACTGCCTCCGAAGGGCACGTTCGTTCGGGATCAGGTTGCGTCGTCCGCCAAGTCGTCATCCCAGGCGTTACCGAGGCCTGTCGAATCGGCTTTCCTCTGTCGCACCCGCGACAGCGGCGTGATCAGGCGGCCGGGCTCGGCATTGCCCAACAGGCGCTCGACCCGTTGCCGGTAGGCAGCGGGATCGACGAACTGCAGAAACGGATTCGCTTGCTCGGAGCTACCGGATGGCTCCGATTCCGGCGCGGGAGTCTCCGGGCCGGGCTGGATGTCATCGTACGGCATACGTAGTTTCCTCAATAAAATTCGATGGCACGTTTCGTTTTTTGGTGGACCCAGCCATGACCACTGGCCTTTTGAAATCTCCGACCCGCATCTCCCACCTGCAGACTATCTGCGCAACGTCGATCGAATGCCTTGTTTCGTGCCATTTTTCCCATCCACACCGCGTGATGGCACATTACGCCCTTGGCGGATCAGCGGGTCCATGTGGCAAAAAGGCCCGCAACATCCAGGCAATTCTGGACGTTGGCGGGCCCCAGCGAAAAGTTCGAGGAACGAAGCCCGTCGCCGTCCGCAGGACGTCCCCCACCCTGAGGACGCCCCCGTTTGCGGACCGCGAAGGGCAGCTTAGCCGAAGTTCACGGTGTGTTGCGTGACAGCCGGTCTGTCACTTCCAGTCATCGACGAAGTCTGCGCGCCGATTCTCCGACCAGCATTGCTCTTCGTGGCACGCTGCGCGCGGCTTTTCCTTGCCGAAGCTCACCGTCTGGATCCGCGCGGCGGGCACACCAAGCAGCTCCAGCTTCTCCTTGACCGCATCGGCGCGGCGCTGGCCCAGCGCCAGGTTGTACTCGGCTCCACCGCGCTCATCGCAGTTGCCCTGCAGCGTCAGGACGTCGTGCGGATTGCTTTCGAGGACCTTGGCGTGCTGCGAAATCAAAGTATCCGCCTGAGATCCGATCGCGTACTTGTCGTAGTCGAAATAGATGCTATTGCCGTCCAGGGACGAACGCATCCGGTCGAAGCGCTGCATCGGGGACTCGGTGTCTGCCACCGGCGCGGGTTTGGCCTGCGGCGCCGAAACCGGAGCGACCGGCGGCGCGGGCGCAACGGCCACAGGCGCCGGTGTGGGCGCCGGTGGCAGCGGTGTCGTCGAGCAAGCGGCGACTGTCAAGACAGAACATACCAGCAATGGCAAGCGGTTCACATTGACCTCCCTTTCAAGATTGTCCGCGGTTAAAAACAGTGGATCCATCGGTCGACCAGACCATCAAGTCTCGGAAGGCATGAACCTCATCCTCCAAGGCCGCCTTCCGCAACGCCTTCGAGCATCGACACATGAAGCTGATGGCCCCGGAGCCCCGGAAATTCGAATGTCGCGCGAGCTGTCCTGTCCGGCACGACCAGCACAGTAGATTTCCTCAAGGTGTGGTTGTCCAGCGTCGCCCGGATCGAATAGCGACCTGGCGGCAGATCGACCAGCATGAAGGGCCCTCCCGCCCGGGCGTCCAGCATCGTGTGGCCGTGCCGATCGGAGATTTTCACGATCGCATTGGCCGTGAACTCGTTGGCTTTTCCGGCGCGCTCCAGCAGCTCGATCGCGAGCGGATGCTTGCTCGACTGGCGCTCGAACAGTTTCGCTTCTTGCTGACCCACGCCACCCGTCACATAGCCCACAGACCCTTGATATTGCTCGGCGGGTAGCTTGACCGCACCCATGGTGTCCGGCGCTGCCATCGCCGGTAGCCCAACCGCTGCCAGACCCACGAGGGCCAGGGCACGCCATCCTGCTATCCATTGCGTCTTCATCGCTTTCTCCTTCACGAAGTCTCAGCCACTGCAACCGGATCGGCCGGCTGGGTCGGCCCGGTCTTCAACATCAGAATCGGAAGTGCACTTGGGGCCATCGCGACTGCGGTTCGGGCGGCCACGACGGCGCGTCGGAGCTCGCGAGCGCGAAATCGGCCTGCTCGATCTGTCTGTGCGCGGGCGACTCGTGCCGATCCTGTGATCCGAGGTCGACCGTCAAGAGCAGCCGATGCACCAAGGGTGCTCCCCGTTCGAGGTCCTGGCCTTCCGAGGCCAGCTGTGCGAGATCATTGCGGCTGGGCGCCTGGGGGCCGAAGGTCTCGCCGTTCGGCGAGCTCAGCGTCCCGAGTTGGGTCGAGGCCCGCTCGATCGCGCGATTCAGGTCGGCCAGCAGGTCGTCGGTCCGCATCCGCGTCTTGCCATGCTGTTGCTTTGCTGCCGCCACCAAGTGGTCTCGCGCCTTCCGCAACAGCGCGAGCACGTCGGCGTTGCTGGCGAAATCCCACTGCAAGGTTGCCTGCTTCAGGCAGCGCACAGCTTGATCGATCTGCGCCTGTCCTGGCTCGCGCTGGAAAGAAGGAACGACTGGCGCGCTCGGGCTGGGGGACACCGGCACCGCATGCGCGGCTTCGGTCGGCCCGATTCCTGCGTAGGAGCTGGCGCCGTAAGCGAGCAGCGCCACCGCTGCCGAGAATCCGATGAGGCTTCGATGCAGATCCATCGTTGACTCCTGCCGGGGCACGCAACCCGGTTCTGGTTGGCCCACCTGCTGAGTTAAACCTTAGGCGCACGCGATTAGACGTGCGTGATGCGGCGGTTAAGCCAACGTTAAGTCCGTCGCGTCCAAGACCCTGGTGGCGACTGCATCTTTGCCTGGAGCGGGCTTGATTCGGTTGTCTTCAAAAACAAGGGGTCGCATGGCTGCGACCCCTTAATTCTCTGGCCTGCGCAGCCAGACGCGAAACCCGTGGCTAGCGATCTGCGCGACCGCGGTCCTCCCGCGGATCGGAGGTAACGAAGATCATGCCGCGGGTACTGTTGAACCCGGTCGCAATCGGCGTCAAGTTGCCGTTGTCGAGGTTCAATACGTTGACGGTGCCGGCGGTGTCGGATGTCGAGTAGGCCGTTCCTGGCTCGAAGCCGAACCCGGGACTGTCAAGCCGATAGACGGTGTTGGTGCCGATATCGGAGAACAGCGCGTAGGACTTGCCGCGCGGTGCGAACACCGTGTCGTCGATGGTCGTCGCGATGTTGTCGGTCGTAATCCGGATTTGGCCCGCGGTCTGGTTGTGCGCCAGCGGGTACCGGACGAACACGAGCACGGCGTCCGCCTGGCTGTCGACGACGATGTTGCCGCGCGGATCGACGCTGAGCGAATCGGGGTCAGTCAGATTCAAAGTGATGGAGTTGCCCGTTGTGATGTCGATCGCGGGCGAGTTGCCGTAAAGAACTGGCTCCAGGTCGACCGACCCGCCCGACAGCTTGGCGCGAACCAGCGCCGGGAATTCATTGACGCCGTTGGCGTCGAGATTCGGGTTGGACGCCGTGATATAGATGTCGTCGCCAACGACGCGCAGGTCGTCGTAGCCGCCACCATGCGGCGATGCGAGCGCGTAGCTCGTCTGGGTGCCGCTCTCCAGGTCGATCACTATGAGCGATGGGTTGCCATCTTCGTTTTCCAGAGCCCACAGCTGATCGTCGCCGATCACGCGCAAACCGTCGTTATGGCCAAGAACGCTGAATGTTCGCTGCACTGCACCACTCAGCGAGTACTGGACGATCGTGCTGGACTTGCCGTCCGATCCGTCCTTTGCAACGCCGTTGGCGAAGCCGATCAGCACGCTGTTGCGCCACTGGACGATCGAGTCCGGTTGCGAATACGCGGTGGTACCTTTTGCAAACGTCGCCAACGTGTACGGTGGAACCGCCGTTTGCGCCGCGGCACCGCTGCCGGCCAGCACGGACACGCCCAGCAATGCCCCCGAAGCGATCGCACGACGCGCGGTTGAATGGAAACGCAGCATGGCAGTCACCTCCCTGTCTCCTCGAAGTTAACTGGGTAGCATGGGCGCGCGAGGTGACCCGGTCGTGACCCGCTGGATTTTGTTCGGGCTCAGCCGCTTTCCCCTTTGGTCGCCGCCGGGATCAACAAAGCCAGGGCAGAGCTCGCGGCGATCAGCGCCGCGGACAGCAGGAACACTCGACCGCCGAGCCACTGGTACAGCACGCCGCCCAGCAGCAGCCCGGCCATGCTCGCAACCGCGCCCGTGCTGCTGGCAAAGCCCTGCACCGCACCTTGTGCGCGCGGGTCCGTCATCTTCGAAAGGATCGCAAGCACCGACGGCCACATCAGTCCGTTACCGACGGCCAGCAGCGCGGTACCGAAATAGATCAGGAGCGCGGACGTCGCGCTAAAGAACGGAAAGCTGGCGGCCAGCAGCGCGCCGCCCGCGACGACGAGGTCCCGATCCGACCACCGTCGCGACAGACGCTTCAGCAGCGGTCCTTGAGCAAGCGCCATCAGCAATCCCATCGCGGCAAAGTACACGCCGATCCGGCTCAGCGACCAGGCGATCTTCGTCGTCGCGTACACCGGGAACGCGACGTAGTAGAGGTTGAAACCGAGGAAGACAAGAAAGTACACGGCCAGCACAACCGTCATCGTCGGCAGCGCGAGCAGCTCGGCGACGGTCAACGCCCCGGAAGCACGATCCTCAAAGCATCCTTTCTGCTGTCGACCGAGCACTTTGCCCACGCTGGCTTGCTGCGGATCGGCGCTCGGAGTGACCCGCGCCGCCTCAGGCAGCCCGAAGCCGACGATCACGATCGCCAGACCAGAGATCAGCAGCGCCGCGATCACCGGGACGACTTCACTCAGTCCCAAGGCGCCGATCAATCCGGCAAGCGCCGGCCCGGCGACAAAGCCGAGATTCGACGACGCGGCCATCTTGCCGAAATACTCGCGCCGGTGGCGCTCGTCCGTCATGTCGGCGAGATAAGCGTTGGCGATCGACACGTCCCCATCGGTGAGTCCGTCCAGCGCCCGGGCGACGAACAGGACGACCAGCGGCACCGTCAGCGTAAAGGCGCCCAGCAGCGAGGAATCGACCGTCGCCAGTGGCACCTTGGGGATCGCCAGCGCAATCAGGAAGATGGTCCATGAGGCGAAGGTTCCGACCTGGCACAACAGCAGGATGCGGCGCCGGCCGTACCGATCCGACCAGCGGCCGAGAATAGGGGCACCGATCAACTGAAAGAAGGAGTACGCGGCGCCGATCGATCCGAACATCAGCGCGTTGCCGCCGAGGCGCGTCACCACGAAAACGAGCGACGGCATCACGACGCTGAAGCCCAGCGTGCCAACAAAATTCACGGTAAGAATCGGCAGGAGGGGCGGGCCGACCGCGTCACCGCTGGCAGATGGATGGTCTGGCATGAGTTCGAACCGGTAAGATAGGCTGAACCGGCGATGCGCGGGAAACTCCAGCTGCCGAAAAGCGCGGCTAGAACATCGACATTGCTGTGATGGGCCTGGGATTTCTCGTGCTGCCAGCCGGGATCGCGCTGGCCGATCCACAAGGCACGTCCGCGTTCGGCTGGCTGTTCCTGAGCTGCGTCTTGCAGTCCATCGGGGAGCTGCTGATCTCCCCGGTTGGCTACGCCATGATCGGCAGGCTCGCTCCCCAGAAGTACCAGGGCATCATGATGGGCAGCTGAATGCTGGTGGCCGGACTGGCGTCTTTGTTCGCGGGTGATTTCTCGGGGATGGCACCGGACGCCGAAGGCAAGAGCGCGCTGCAGACCAATACGGCTTACTCGTCGCTCTTCGGTTACCTGGGATTGGGAAGCGCCGCGGTTGGTGCCGTGATGATCTTGCTGATACCGCTGCTCCGCAGCCTCATCCGGGACCGGGTAGAGCCTGAAAAGTAGGAAGCGCTGGCCGCGGCCGTCCCTCGATGAACTTGGCCAGGATTGTTGGACTTAGCGGCCTACGAACAGCCCTCCCATTCGCTGCGGCGCCGAGCGCAGGTATTGATTGGGCACGCGAACCTGGGCACCGAGGGCAGCGGCCGCGTGCCACGGCCAGCGCGGGTCATAGGTAATCGCACGCGCCAGCGCGATGAAGTCGGCATCGCCCGTCGCAATGATCCCTTCGGCCTGTTCGAACCCGGTGATCAGCCCGACGGCGATTACGGGGATCCGAACCGCCGACTTGACGGCGCGCGCCAGCGGCACCTGGTAGCTGGGACCGAGCGGGATCCGTTGTGCAGGATGCAGTCCGCCGCTCGAGACGTGGATTGCGTCGCAGCCTCGTTCCTCAAGCGCCTGGGCCAAGGCGATGGTTTGCTCGATGTCCCACCCGCCCGGCATCCAGTCCGTGCCCGATACTCTCATGGTGACGGTCCTTCTCGAGGGAAATGCCGCCCGCACGGCTTCAAATATCTCGAGTGGGAACCGCATCCGGTTCGCCAAGGACCCGCCATATTCGTCATCTCGCTTGTTGGAGAGCGGCGACAGAAACTGATGGATCAGATAACCGTGCGCCCCGTGCAGTTGGATCGCGTCGACTCCGATGCGACCGGCGCGAACCGCGGATGCCGCGAAACCGTCGCGCACACGTCGTAGGCCATCCCGATCCAATGCGACCGGGGCAACACTGCCTTCCGTAAACGGGATCGCGGAAGGGGCCCCAGTCTGCCATCCGTGCGTCTCGCTCGGAGCAAACTGCCTGCCTCCGGCCCAAGGAACCTCGGTTGAGGCCTTGCGGCCGGCGTGGGCCAGTTGAATGGCGACCGGGATGTCCGACCAATGTCGAATGCTCTCCACGGTCCGGCCGATCGCGGACTCGGTCTCGTCATTCCATAACCCGACATCGGCCCAGGTGATGCGTCCTTCCGGCAGAACCGCAGTCGCCTCGATCGTCAGCAGTGCCGCACCCGAGACGGCCAGACTGCCGAGATGGATAAGGTGCCAGTCGCTCATGCACCCGTCACGGGCAGAGTACTGGCACATGGGTGCGATCACGATTCGATTGGCCAGATCGAGATTGCGGACGCGCATCGGGGTGAATAGAGCAGGTTGACTCATGATGATCTGCCTATGTAATGCTCCCGTTCTGGAGTGCCGCGATCCGCCATCCCTCTTGCTCCATCACCAGGCGGCATTTGATGGCGCCGCGTCGCGGGTAATCGCTTGAGCTGGCAATCGCTTCTTTGACAGCGATACTGACGTCCACGCTGCCTCCGTGACCATCGACTTGGCGCCCGATGATGAGTTCGTCTGTGCTCGACTTCGCTCGGTAATGACGGCATTTGCGTCTGGTAGTCTCAAGCCGTTTCGATGGTTTGATCGACCATACTTCATCACAGTGTGCAGAAAATGATAAATGCATTGCAAGGCGTTCACTCGCTCGTTTTTTTGCTAATCGCAACCACACTGGAAGTCAGCGGCGACGCTGTCGTCCGAATGGCGATCTACGATCATGTTGGCCCAACGCGTTTGGGGCTGTTTCTCGCCGGCGCGGTACTGTTGACCGGCTATGGATCGTTCCTCAACCTTGCGCCGGTGGAGTTCGGGCGTGTGGTTGGACTTTACATTGCGATCTTGTTTGTAGTCTGGCAGCTGATCAACTTCATCGCCTTCCGAACATTGCCGACCATGCCGATTTTGGTGGGCGGCGCATTGGTTATCGCGGGTGGTGCCGTCATCACGTTTTGGCAGCCAAAATGAATCAACGCAAGTCACCGCCTGCCTGTTGCAAATGCTCGGCAACGGAAACCAGGCGCCGTAGCCGCGTATCCCAGAGGATGTACCGTACGGAATGAGGCACCTGAGACAGCCGGATGCGAGTCACACCCGAAAACACGTGCTGATATTCGTCATGGCATGCCACCAGGCCGTAATTCGGGATGCCGGCACACAGGTGGTGAACGTGGTGATACGCCATGTTGGCGGTGAACCAGTTCAGCCAGCGCGGTAAGACGAGGAAACTGGTGCCCGTTATCGCCGCCGTATTGCGATCCCAGCCTTCGTTTCGACTGGCGTAGGAATGTTCGAAATTGTGCTGAACCGTAAACAGCACGATCGCGGCTCCCCCCGCGAGCGACATGCTCACGATGTAGCAGGCAAAAAACAGGGTCGGTCCGATCAACCAGATCATCAAGGCCCAAAGCGTCAGCAGCGTGACGTTGTTCGCGAGCATGTGTCTATATGCCTGAACCGATGCGCAATACGGTGTCTTGAAGTCACGCACCAGCGACCGGATCGATGCGTCCGGGCAAGCCATCTTCTTTGTAATCGCATGACGCACCAGGCCGATGCTGGCGCGCAGCCAGGTAACGCGCGGAGGCACGATGAAATAAAGGACACCGCCTAACGGCGACAGCCAGATATTGCGCAAATATCGATAACAGCGCTGTCGAAACCTGGTCATGGCTGCATATTCATCGACCGAAATGACATTCAGGGGCCCGCGATACCGGTCCCAGTTGCCGTTGGTCAAATGATGGTAATGGTGGTGCTGTGCCCAAACGGGTTGCGGGATGCCCGATAACACGCCAAAAACAAAGCCGCACGCCCGGTTCAGGTAACCTGTGCGAAACAGGCTGCCGTGGCCGCAATCGTGCATCAGCACGAAGGCGCGCAGCAAGTAAAAGCTGATCAGCAGCGTGAAACCGGCCGTCAGCCAGAAGGATCTGCCGGCGTTCGCTGCAACGGCGTACCAAAGGCCGGCAATCGGCACCAGCGTGCTAATGACCTGGATCGATCCCTTCACGTTGTCCGGCCGTCTATGGCGATCGACCATCAAACGCCGGCATTCCTTAAGACTGGCTGAAGCCGACGCGCGGGGACAACCTTGATTAGAAGGGATGGACGGATGCATGGCGCGAGATCATAGCTGGTGTCGTGGAGGCGAGTCACTCATTCGATGACTTTCTCGCGCCCCGATTTGATCGCGCTGCGGCGCACCTTCCTATCAAGCCGCTTGCTTCCGAAGCTCTCTTCGGGTGAAACGGTGGGGCAGGGACGCATACGGGCAAGCCTCTCGACGATGCGAAATCTCGAACAGGTCACTTCCTCACCGCCACCACCCCATCACCATTGAACTGCGCAACGAAGCCGGCGTATCGCAATCGATTCCGCACTTCGTTTGGCACGTCGCGTCCGCTGGTCAGATTGTTCGGTGTGCCAATGTAGTGAAACAGCTTTCCGTTCCGCTTGAGAACACGGGCCAGCTGGTTATAAAAAACTTGAGAGTAGAGTTCTCCCGCGATTCCGAAACGAGGCGGGTCGTGCAATATCGCATCGATCGACGCGCTGGCCAGCGCGGTAATCTGCTCGGAAATGTCTGCCTGCGTCAACGTTAATCCACCGCCAGTCTCAGGCGACCATGGGTTGATGCTGCGCAGCCAAATGACGTCGGAATTCCTTTCGTAAGAAAGCACCTGCCTGGCGTGTCCCTGCAAGCAGCACCCTGCGAAATAGCCAAGGCCCCCGCAAGTATCCAAAATCACCTTATCTCCTGGTTGAATCAAGCCAACTTTGCGTTCGGCATCGGCATAGGGCGAGACTCGGGCCGAGGGCAACATCTTGATGCCATCGATTTCAAACGTCGGTGGACCCCAATCGGTCGGCACGAGTTTGATCAGTGAGGTTGTGAAGCGCGCCGCTGGCTCAAAGCTCTCGCCACCCCAATAGTAAATAGTTCTGGCCTTGCAATTTTCCAGATAGGGGAATCGCTGGCCCTTCCAGATCCAACCTGCATCGCCCACTTCGACCATGGTCGTCGAACGTTGCAGATCGAGAGAGCACTCAACCGTGGCTGCACCGGCGAGCGTTGCATCGCGCAATATTTCAAGTACTTGTAAAGTCAATAGCGGCCCCTTCATTTCGCCGTCTGCCACGATGATCGGTAGGCGATTGTTCCATTCCAAGCAGGGACGGATCGAACCGAGCGACTTTCAGAAAGAAGATCTTTCAGAAACCGGTAGGCCCTTCGCAGAAACGCCATAGGGACCGCGTACCGATTGGCGTCACGCTTCCTACTTACGTCGATCTGTCCTACGAGTTGCGCCTTCAAAGTGCGGCGCGCTCGGTCGGTGTAAGCATCATCCTGATGGACGACGAAACGTCCCTCGCCACCCCGCGCACGTGACCGCACCGACACCGAAGCGGGAGCTCAAACGGCCCATAAGATTTACCTCTACCCATTGCATTTCAATTAAGTCACAGCTTGACATTCCAGCTTGCCGGTTCTCGGATCGTCAACAGGATCAATCCCTAAGCCCAGCGGTTGGCGTTTTTTGGAAAACCGGGACGCTGTACCCGTACGACGCAAAAGCGTTGACCCGTGGGCGCCTGCATCACCACCCAGCGTTCGAGACGACTGACTACCGTAGCGCCCAGGTTCTCCAAGCGCGCTACTTCGGCAGGGATGTCGTCAGTCTCGATGTCGAGGTGAACCCGACTTTCGTGGTCCACGCGTTGGATCTGCACGATCGGCTCGTCCTGCGGAGTCTCCAGCATGCGGTAGTTGCCGCGGCTGCCCGGGTGCTCGGGATCGATCGGGCGACCGAGCGCCCTGCTCCAAAAGCGCGCGGCCTCGTCCACGTCGGAGGTCCTGCAGTCGATCAACACGGCGCAGAGGCGGGAAGAGTGCATTTCAATGGCCTCTCATGCAGACTCGTGGAATTCATAGACCCCGAGCGTTTGGCGCCGCGTGCCCGTCATGTTCTATGACCTTTGTATTCACATTCTGTACGCCAACTCGCCGATCCGATGATCACCCCCAAGACCAATCCACTCCTTTAACACCTTAAAGATCTGTCGGCGCTTTGGCCCTTACGCCATCCGAGGATTGCTGCGACTTAAGTGGAATTGACACTCCGTTGGGCCTAGCCAATCATAGGAACTGAGAACAATAACCACAAAGCTTTCGCTCGTCGCCCCTAGCGCTGCATGGCACGTCCGTGCGAGTTCTTGTGCTGCGTGACCGGGCGTCATCGAGCAAGGTCAAACCACCAAGGAGGTTTCATGAAAGAAATGAAGGGTTCGTATGAAGCGACCCACATGGTTCATCGACCGCGGGGCAACGCTTCGTCCATCCCGGTTCGTTTGATGTCGCTGCTCGCGTGCGCAGCGCTGGTCGGCGGCGCGGCGTACTTGCGCGCCGGCGACACATTCGCGCAGGAGTCCGAGGCAGCAGACGACCAGAACGAACACGATTTCGGCGGAACGAAAAACCAGAACCTTCTGCAAGGTCCCACCAAACATATCACCGTCGAGATGCACGAGGGCACGAACATGTCCGCCGTGCCCTCGCCCGACGGCAGGAAAATGGTCCTGTCGCTCCAGGGCGGCTTATGGATCGTCTCCTCGAGCGGTGGCACCGCGACGAAGATCACGTCGTGGAACGTCGAATCGACGCAGCCCGTATGGTCGCCCGACGGAGAGTGGATCGCGTTCCAGAACTATTCGACGGAAGCCAACTACGGGATCTGGCTGGTGAAGTCCGACGGTTCACAGCTTCACGCGCTCACCAGCGGTCCTTTCGACGACCGCGAGCCGGCGTGGTACCCGGACTCGAGCAAAGTGATCTTTTCGTCGGACCGCAGCAACGACAAGCAGTACAAGATCTGGTCGGTTACGCTGGGCGGCGCACTGCAGCAGCTCACGACGGGCACAGGGGCGGAGAGCAACCCGGTCGTGTCGCCGGACGGCACGAAGATCGCATTCGTCAACGCCAACACGATCTACACGATGCCGGCGAACCTGAGCGCTGCGCCGACGCAGTTCGGCAGCGGCAGCTATCCGCAGTGGACGCCGGACAGCCAGAATCTCGTGTACCAGAGCACGGCGGGCAACCTGGTCGTGAACGGCAACGCAGTCACGAACGGCGAAGACATGTTCCCTTTCCCCGTGCACTACATGGGCGCGAACGAGTTCGTGTATACCGCCAGCGGCAAGATCCGTACGCGTGACGCGAACGGCGGCAACCTGCAGGACATCGCGTTCAGCGCGACTCAGGTCCTTCGCCGCCCGATTATCAAGCCTCTGGCCACGCGACCGAGCCTGGGCGCCACGACGCCGCAGCCGGTGAAGGGCATCAACGGCCCTGTCATTTCGCCAGATGGTAAGAGCATCGCGTTCGTCGCGCTGAACGACCTCTGGATGATGAAGATCGGCGAAGCGCCGGTGCGACTCACCAACGACTCGGATCGCGACGTCGATCCGCGCTGGACGGCGGACGGTCGCTTCATCTACTGGTCGACCGACAAGAACAACGCGGGCAACCTCGCCGTCGACAAGATCGACGTCGCCACGCACCAGCGCACACGCATCGCCGCGATCCAGGGCGTCTCGATGATCCAGCCGACGCTCTCGCCGACGGGGGATCGGTTTG
>Ga0210394_10002802_pt1 | contig 23204 bp, 21 predicted proteins | sample IncBWC12MmetaG_FD_160121 | JGI IMG/M metagenome (GOLD analysis project Ga0210394, IMG submission 160121) | Forest soil microbial communities from Barre Woods Harvard Forest LTER site, Petersham, Massachusetts, United States - Inc-BW-C-12-M | ecosystem: Environmental > Terrestrial > Soil >... | reverse complement strand
GGGTGAAGTCGTAACAAGGTAGCCGTAGGAGAACCTGCGGCTGGATCACCTCCTTTCTAAAAGAAAAGGGAGTACGACCTGCTTCGGTAGCAGGTACGGCTCTCCACCGGTTCCTTAGTGAACCGGGCTCGGCTCTCAAAGCCCGACGGGTTCTGACAAGTACCATCCGATTCAGTCAAACGAGTTTGCTGCAGACAAACGCAAGCCCCGTTCCGGTTTACCGGGACGGGGCTTTTTGTTGTGTGCCGAGCGTCGGTCGTTTGCCGGTAGTGAGTTCAGCCTCAGGCCGTCACGTTCAGGTTGCTGCCGTTTGCCTGCGACGGAGAAGAAGAAGTACTCGACCCGGTCGTCGAACCTGAGCTACCACCCGCGGTGAATTGCTGCAAATCCTGCTGAAGCGTCGCAAACGCTGTCTGGGCGTTGGTAAGGTTGCCCGCTTGCAGCGCCGTTGAAAGCGAACTGAGAGCCTGGGAAACTTGACTTCCCTTTTGCCCGCCGCCACCACCGCCATGGTGATGATGATGAACCTGGCTGGAACCTTGCTGCTGCTGAAAATCCTGCTGGATCGTTGCGTAATCCGTTTGCGCAGCTGAAATATTGCCGTTTTGCAGGTCCTGCGATAGGGCGGCGAAAGCCTGTGCGATCGGGTTCGAATTGTTCGCCGTAGCCGCAGCGGTAGTTGTGGCGGCGGCCGTCGTCCCGGTCTGCGCGCCCGAGAAGTTTTGCGACAGCGTCGCATAATCCTGCTGCGCCTGCGCCAGGTTCCCGGTCTGCAGATCCTGTCCTAATTGTTGGAATTCACTTTGCACCTGCTGAAATTTCCCCTGGCCACTCTGTGCACTCTGTGTAGCGGTCAACAAGGAACTCAACGCTGTATTTACGATGCCTGAAATAGACATTCTTCACCTCAGATGACGATTGTGTGACGCGATCTGTATGTGCCGTATTGATACAGTCTTGCCGCCGCACGGGTGACTAGGATCCGTTCGAAGGAATTTAGCCCGCGCAGCGCGCCCAACCACCTTATCGGCAGTCCGCGTCCAGACTTGAGGACGTCCCTCAGCGCTTGCTCCTCTCAGACACCCATGTGCAAAGCATCCGCCAGAGAAGCCTGGGTCGCGAGATTGATTCTGCTGCTGACAATAGAAGAGTTAGAAGGAAGCGCCTGTCCAGAAACACCGCCACCGCCAGACGACTAGGAAGCGAGTGACACGCATCGCAACCCCGCTCGGCAAGTCTTGCCGGCCGGCCGCTCCTAGATTCTGATCAAAATCACGACGACCGCAAGCGCGAAGCGGCGAACCTTTACAAAGGCTCGCCGCTCCACTCTCACTTTTCGACTGCAAACGCCAGAGACTCGACGGCTCACTACTCGATTTGCCCCGCGGCGTTAAACAGGAACGGAAGTACGTGAATCTGTTCCTGCTTCACGGCTTCCAGTTCGTTGGGGTCGAAGCCAAGCGCTTTGATAATCGTTGGCGCGACCTGTTGGTTCAACACTGCCGCCTTGATGGTTTTCGGCGTGGCTCCAGGAAATGAAACCAGCAGAGCCGCGTGGATATCGTCCTCATTCAGCCCGCCGTGCTCGGCAATTTTCGTGCCGCCGGTAAAGATCACGCCGGTGTGAACCTTCAGAATGATGTCCGGCGTCCGTGGATCGCTGCCGGGATCGTTCCATTTGTCTTTCATGGACTGGCCCGCGAAAATCTCCTGAATCCCGAGCGTTTGCTGACTCTCCGGCTCACTCAACAAAGCCACCACGCTCGGAGTGAGTTCCTGGTCGGTCAACCATATCAATGACCCGTCGTCGGATATATCGAACGCATCCGCCGCGCCCAGCAAAGTTGTCGGCTGGCCATTGCCAATTCCCACGCGCTTGCTGAGGTCAATGGGAGACTGCCCGTGCTTTGCGCCGATAATGATCAGCGTGGAATCGTAGACGCCCTCTTTCTTCAGTTCCGCCACAATCTTTCCAAGAGTTTGATCCACGAAGTCCAGCTCAAACGCCAGGCCCTCGTTCGGCGTGCCCAGAACGTCGAAGTAGCCGCCGTTTACGTTCGCACCGCCGGCTACGATGGGACCCTGTTTCAACTTTTCGCCGACGCTGACCGCCTGGTAATTAAATCCAAAAAGCGTCGGAACGCCGACCTTCTTCGAGCGGTCGTGGGTATAGCCGTCAATCTGATTGATCACCGCCTGCACGTGCAGCATGTCGTAGCACTGAATGTCCCGGAAATCGTTGGTCCAGCCATCGTCGAACGTGGTGTCCGGGAAAGGCACCGGGCTGCAACCTGGAAACTGCGGCAGCGCCACTGGAATCGAGTTGATTTCAGGGCCGTAGAAATCATCCACGCCCTTGCCGCTGGGGCCCTTGGTCCATTCGTAGGAAGGATGCTTGTCAATCCACGCCGTCGTGCCGCCATTGGCTTTCACGACTTCGAAGATCGTGTTCACGCGCATATACTCGTGCGGGTAAACCGGGCTGCAATTATTATTCGGATCGCGCGGCAGAAAATGAGGATTGATCCCGCCGCCTCCGTTCAGCTTGGTCAGATCATTGTCAATCGATTCATCGTACGCCATCGGCGTGCCGATGATGTCCGGGCACAGATTCGGCCCGCCCGTAATTGGCAGCGAGGTCGTTGTTGCCGGCGGCGAAAGCGCGCGATTGTACGTCACGTCATACCAAAGGCCCGCCGTGATCGGAGATCCACCCGTTACCAGCGCAGCGAGCCCGGGAAAAGAGTCCGAAGGCGTGGACGTCGAAGCGTTGGTGTAGGTGATTCCGCTGCGGCTGAGCTTCGCGAGCGTCGAGTCTTGGTGAGCGTTCACGTAATTAGCGAGATCGAGAGCATGCAGGCCGTCAACGCTGATTAGCAGCACGTGCTTGACGGTCGGGCCGGCACTGCTCGCTCCATTTCCTGCGGCGCTTGCTTGCAGTGGGGACACGAGCAGTGAGGTGGCCAAGACAGACGACAGCCAAGCCTTGGTAATGCGCATTTTGGATTCCTCCTGAGGTGGAACTGAGCGCCAAAGGTTAGCGGAAGGCCGTCGCGAGCAGATGAACGCCGTTTGACGCGACGGTAAAAAACCGAAGAGTGCGCGCTGTAATAAATCAATGAAATCGGGGCGATGAGGATCTATTCGATGGCCACCAAATACTTTGCTTTCTTAACTGGCTGGGCATCCTTCTCAAATGGGCGCACGTATTCAAAGTCCAGATACACCGCGCCTTTGCCCACCGCCTCAAACGTCCAAACCTCTTCACCGGGGGCGCCCGGAGCGCCGGAATCAGCCGCGAGATAATCATTACCGACCTGCTTCAGCAGCGCGGGAGCAATCGGCGTGGCCAATCGCCAAAGGTAACCAGTCGTACGGTTGGCGAGGAGCTTGATCGAAAATTGCTTGCCCGCCAGCACGCGTATCTCTTCCACTCCGCCCGCTACATCGAATCCGGTCGAACTCGCCGGAAGTCCAGCGCTCTGCGTAGCGGCAGCTGCCGTGACATTCGCCACGCGAGCACCCTGGAAATTTCCTTGTGTATCGAAATTGAACGCCAGCGTGGCAGTCCCGATTTCGGCGCAAGCGTGGCAACCGTCGCGCAACGTGTACTGCACCAAAAATGTTTGGGTTCCCCAGCCGGTGGAGGTGACCGTAGGCAACTTATCATTGAGCCGATCGCCGGGCCACACGCTGATATGCGGATATTGTTCGGCGAGTGCCGCGTAGGGAGCGTTCTTGCGCATCTCGGCATCCATCGTAAACCGGTCGTCATCTACATCAATTGGTGAAGGATTCCCGTTCACCAGCAGCACACCTTCCAGTTCATTCGCGCGAAACGCATATTCGATGTAGGCGAGGTCCACTCGTCCGACGGGGCGAAACGCTCGCAGGTAGACGACTCCGGTGGATGCGGCGAGACTTTCCGCGAATGCCAGCGCCTCCGCGGACGCCCCGGCCGACTTCATTTCGTTCAAAAAACATCGTTCGATGTGTGTGGGATCCGCTGCACCACATTTCTGGCGAACGGCGGCGGGCTTGTCAGCAGGTGGGCTCCATACCGCAGCGACGCTCACGCGTGTCAGCGGATGCTGCGCTGGCTTTGCGGGTTCCTGAGCCACCGCCAAGGAAGATGCCGCGCACACGATCGCAAGAAGAATCCCGATCCGGGTCATGTCCCCCTCGCCCAGAAAGAACTGCTGCTTGCGCTCACCTTACGCGAAATTCATTCAAAAAGTGAAGAACGATTTTCAGGGACGCCACGCCGCGCAGCCTCGCGACCGCTCGCCACTCGCTGCGCCGCCCAAAAAAATGGGGCGGGTGTGCCGCCCGCCCCCCGGTGATGTGGGATTGCGAAAGTACCGGCGTGATGCCGGTCACAAATTAAGGCCCAGGCACCCACACCTGGTCCGCGCTGGAAATATCAATCTCGCGCAGCTCGGTCCTGATGCGGTAGGTGCGCAACTCGCCTTTCCCTTTGGCCGGCCGCTTGGTGTTCCAGCTTAGGAAATATTGATTCTTGAGAATGGTGTCCAGCTGTTCCAGGAACGGCGCGAAGGCGATGGGCGTCTGCAGCCCCTGGAAAAACGAATACCCGCCGGTCTTGTCCGTAATCTGCGCCAGGTTGCTTTGTCCGTAGTTCACCCGGAACATATTATGACTGGCGCGGCCAACTCCGGAGCAGTACAGCGTGTGAATAATCACGCCGGCCTTCTCCGCCGCCACGTACGTGCTTTGGATGTCCGGACTGAACGGGTCGCCGCGGAAGCGATCGATACCATCGGCGATCAGCAGGATTTCGCGGCGCACGCCCGCAGCCTGCGGCCACCCCTTGATCAGGCTCATGGTAGAAAGATAAATGCTGGAATAAGCGCCGAAATTTCCAAGCGGCAGGCGCAAAGTCTTGGCCACGGCTTCGTGGTCGTTGCTGAACTGCGAAGCGGGCTGCACCCCGCCGTTGCTCGCATAAAACACTCCGACGCCGGTGGTCTTGGGCTGCGCCGTAATGAACGACTTGATATCGTTCAGCTGATTGCCCAGGTCGGTCGAGCTGGCCTCGTCGATCACGATCGCCAGTTGCAGCACCGCCTTTTCGCCCTGCGCGGGAGTCCAACCCGTCACCTCTTTCTTTTCCTTCCCCTCATAAACGCCGATGTCGTCTTTGCTGATCGCCGGGGGCGCTGTAAATTTCGGCCCCAGCACGGTCACGACGGTTGTTACCGATGCGGTAGCGGGAGCTTGAGCTTGCGGCGCTCCTGCGACCGCCAAGAATGCGGCAACCACCAAAACAATTGCCACGACGTAAGCCGATTTGCGCATAGCCGTCTCCTAGCTGGAGGGATGTCCGCCCTGCTTCGCACTTGCGCGGGATCAACAGGACTGCAGGAGTTCCGCCAGATGCCGCAACTCTATTGAGCCTGCCAGAATCTGTCAAGCCCCCGGCGCGCACGAACCCGAGCGAGGCGGGAGTCTCAATACACCAGGCTGAGATGCTTGCGCCGCTCGAGCCATTCTTCATTGTTGAAGATTTGCGGAGTCAGTTCGATCAGCCGGGGCAGCATATTGAACACCGCCACCGGGCCCCACTCCGCGCCCTTGCGCGTGCGAAATCCCTTGCGGTTCAGTTCCTCGGCCACTTTGACCAGCGAAATATCCTGAATAATCAGCTCCATCATCGACAGCAGAAATTCCATCTCGGCAGGATTCTGTTCCAGGTGCTCGCAGTCCCCCGCGACGCGCAGTCCGAAAGGCGCGTCTTGCAGGCTCGGTGCCGGTTCCGCTGGCTGCGCAGGAGCCACCGGCGCCGGTGCCGCGCGCTCCCACTCGACCGCGACCATTTTCCATCCGGCCTGCTCGCGCTGCTTCACGTAGGTCGCGTCCAGTGGTGCCTGCAATGACTCTCGAATGCGTTCGCTCTCAGCCATGGCGTCTCCTTAAGAACCCAATTCCGTCTCTCGGCCCGCAAGCCTGGTCGTTGCTTTGCGCCGGAAACAGACACCTCCCCGGGAAATGTGCTGAGGAATTCTGCAATTCTTGGGCCTACGACACAGAGAGGGAAACTGATGTGATGCAATATGTTAGGCTGCATCGCGAGCCTATCGAGATCCCGGGAATGCCCGTTTCTGGGATGCGCTTGTCGCTCAAGCGGACAAGCTTCACGCGCTCAAAGGTATCGCTTGATCGTCGGAACCGAGCGGTCTTATACCAGCCGCTGCGACCAAGCCCCTGCCTCGGAAGGGCGGGTCCCCCGCCCCGCCGTCAGGATCCACCACGCGAAGGGGCTCTAGCCAGGGAAGCCATGCTCCCGTTCAGGGCTCAATTTTGGAGCGGAATCGTGCCGCCGAAATACGATTCTGCGATAGCGCGCCGCGGCCGGTCAAAACCTCGCCACAACTCCGCCGGTCTGTCGTAATATATGTCCGCCCAGTTCACCTGCAGTTCCTGGTTACATCCTAATTGCAATCTTCGCGGGGGAAATCATGAAGCTTGGCCCATTTGCTGCAATTTTTGCCGGCGCTCTCGCCATGGCATCCGTAGCCAGCGCCGATACCGTAGTACTGAAAAACGGAGATCATCTGACCGGAGTGGTGGAAGTTTCCGACGGCAAAGACGTCACCCTGAAAACCGACTACGCCGGAGAAATCAAAATCCAGTGGTCTTCCGTACTGGAACTAAAAACGGAAAAACCGATTTATGTCGTCACCCCGGACAAGAAAACCGTCAGCGGCACAGTCACGACGGACGGCTCAAACCTGGTAATCCACACCGCAAATAACGGAACAGTTCCGGTTGCTCTCGCGCAAGTGACCGTCATCCGTTCCTCCGATGTGGAAACCGCCTACGAGAAGAGCCTGCACCCAAGCCTGCTCGAAGCCTGGAAAGGTGGCGCGAGCCTGGGCTTCGCGATCGCCCGCGGGAATAGCGAGACAACCAACCTCACTACCGGATTCACGGCCGACCGCAAAACCTTGCGCGACGAGCTCACCTTGTATGAGTCTTCGTTGTACTCGACGAATGATCTGCCCGGCGGCGGCGTAATCGCCAATTCCATTCTGGGCGGCGCGAAGTACGACCGCAACTTCACCAAGCGCATGTTCGTCTTCGTAAGTGCGGATTACGCGCACGACGCCCTGCAGGATCTGAACCTGCGCCAAATCTACAGCGGCGGCTTGGGCGTGCACCTGATCAACAATCCCAACACGACCTTCGATTTTCTAGCCGGCGTGAACTACACCCGTGAAACCTACGGCAATGGCGCCGCCATCTCTGTGGATCGCAATTTGGCCGGCATCACCCTCGGCGAAAACTTCATGCACAAGTTCGGAAAATCCACCACGTTCACCGAAGTCTTCTATTTCTACCCGGACCTCAGCGACACCAGTCAATACCGGTTCTCGCTCGACGCAGCTGCCGTCACCAAGATCAACAAGTGGCTCGGCTGGCAGACGTCGCTTACCGACCGCTACGTCACCGATCCGCCGATCGCCGGAACAAAATCGAACGACGTAATCTTCTCCACCGGCATCAATGTCAGTTTCACGCACTGATCGCGCAGCGCTGGCAACTCACGCAGCCGCGGTAACGCGCCTTGCATGGCGCGTTCGTCCGCGGCCTTCAGTTGCTCACGGCCTTCGGCAAATTCCAGTGCTGCCACACGCTGATGATGCGCAGCAAAAAACAAAAAGTCCCGCCCACCACCGCCGCCTGCGTCGCGGAAAGCCGCAGTTTTCTGCCGAGGATCAGCAATGCAGATCCGGCCAGCGCCGCAGTCGCGTACACTTCGGCGCGCAGCACCAAGGGCACCTGCGCCAGCAAAAGGTCGCGCACGGTTCCTCCGCCCACTGCCGTCATTGCGCCCAGCAAAATCGCGATGAACGGATGCACGTTGAAATCCAGCGCCTTCTCCGTGCCCGCCACCGCAAACAGCGCCAGTGCCGCCGCGTCCAGCACCACCATTACGGGCCCGGGAATCCCCGACACGTAACGATGCAGGAAAAAAACGATCGCTCCACCCGTGAATGCCATCGCCGAATAGCGCCAGTCGCGCAGCGATGCCGGCGGCGTCGCGCCGATCAGCAGATCACGGATAATTCCGCCGGCCAGCGCCGTCGCAAACGCCAGCACCATCACGCCAAGCAGATCCAGATTGCCCGCGATCGCGGCCGTCGCGCCCTCGATGGCAAACAGCAGCGTCCCGGCCATATCCACCGCGAAAAGCAGCTTGTTGCTGTCTTTCCTCATCACTCTGGCGCACCCGTTCGCTCACCTGAAATCCGCGGCCAAACTATCACGAATCACACACTCTCGCAGCGTCCTCGCCGCCGCCCGGCAGGTGAGCCATGCTGGGCCGGCCGCGCGCACTTGCGGGATCCCCGCCGAGCCCTTGAGTCCGAGGCACCCGGCCTTCCCCGGCTGCGAACTCGGGTTATCAGTTGCGAAGCATCTTTTGCGGGCGCGCGTTGGCCGTTGGCAGGGGGCTATGCTATAAGTACGAGTCTGCTTATTCTGAGGAAATTGTGCCGTTTATAAATTTTCCCGCTCGCGAAATTAACTGCAAGCTTGTTTACTACGGTCCCGGCCTTGGCGGGAAGACCGCCAATTTGCAGTGGATCTACGAGCACACCGGAGTGAATCAAAAGGGAAAGATGGTTTCGCTCGCGACCGAAACCGACCGCACGCTTTTCTTCGATTTTCTTCCGCTCGATCTGGGCACCGTACGCGGCTTTCGCACACGCTTCCATCTCTACACCGTTCCCGGACAGGTTTTCTACGAAGCCAGCCGCCGCCTGATCTTGAAAGGCGCCGATGGCGTCGTCTTCGTCGCGGATTCGCAGGAAGAGCGCCTCGACGCCAACCTCGAGACGCTCGACAACTTGCGCGAGCACCTGAAAGATCACAGCCTCGACTTCACCACCATCCCCTATGTCCTCCAACTCAACAAGCGCGACCTCCCCAATATTCTCCCCGTCGCCGAATTGCAGAAACATCTGCTGGTAAAGGGCGAGCCCACCCTGGAAGCGGTAGCCGTAACCGGCCAAGGCGTCTTCGACACCCTGAAAGAAGTCGCCAAACTGGTCCTCGCCGAGCTAAAAAAGAACGCGTAGCCGCCTTAGTACAAGTGGAAAGAAACCTCTATCGTTTGCACCACCGCCGCTGGTTTGCCGTCAGAGCCGGTTGCAGGTCTAAATTCCCAGTCTTTGATTGCTTCGATCGTTTGCTGATCCAGCCCGCAGGGAAGCGCGCGCTGCACTGATATTCTTTGCGCCTTCCCATCTGGGCCAATCACTGCGGAAAGCATCACGGTTCCCATGACTTTGGCTTCGACAGCTGCAACGGTAAATGGAACTTGTGGGTAGTGTATGCAAACGGGATAGGAGTACCCGCCCGCTCCAGACACGGCTAAGGGGATCGTCGTCTGCGAACTTTCATCGCGCACCCAGACCGTCTTGTCTTCTTCAAAAATAGCCTCTGTACTAAGCGCAGGTTTGGATTTCAGCGTTTCCATCACAGCAGTCAGAGGCGTGATGATTCTCTTGCCCCAGAGCCCATCGCCTTTGGCGAGAGGATCGACCTCCAGGTCGAGGATTATGTTCTCGGGCGTATATGCGATTCGGCCCTTCACGATTAACGTCGCACCTAATTCTGGCGCATAACAAGCGACTACGGAGCGATTCGAAAGCGCTCCGATTGGCAATTTGTGATTCGAGATCGCCGTCTCAACGTCACCGTGATCTAACACTGTGAAATTGCGCGCGTGATTTCGCAGGGATTGAGAGAAATTCTGTGCCAGAACCACTGCAAGCTGACTATCCGGGTCGGACATCTCCGTAAAATCAGTAACAAGAACAGTGGTGTGCGCCGAGCCTGCCGAAGCCTTGTCAATTACGCCAGCGGCCTCAGAAGCAGTGGAGTTGAAGTCGTAGAGATCCTGAGCACGCGCACTGCGAGCCCTCACGCACACAGAAACGAAGGCCAGAAGTCCAAGCAAGGGAAGCCGCCGCAAGAAATGAGCGGCAAAATGCTCGGGCGAGTTCATTGGCAATCCGGGACGTTCGCCGTCTACGGGGTGCTACGCGTGCGCCACGCCGCCGCGAAACGCGGCGACAGCCTTGCCTTCATCAGTAAACGTAGGAATTGACTGTATCAACCGTGTCAGCTCCAGAACTTCGCGCACGTGTCCTGTAGGATTGAGCAATTTCAAACCGCCGCCCTGCCGCTCCAGCGTCACAAAAGAACGCACCAGCGTGCTGATCCCCGAGCTGTCCATTTGCGAGACGGCCACCAGATTCACCACAATCTCCGACGGCCCGCCTTCAGCCAATTTGCGTAATTCGGCGCTTAGCGAATCGTTGCTCGTGCCGATGATGATCCGCCCCACCAAATCCAGAATAATTACGTTGCCGGATTTTCGCGTCGAAATTTGCAGGCCCATGTTCGCCTCCCAGGCCGCGCTCGCGACCCTGCTCTTTCGTGGCAATACCAGGCGGAGGGTCCGCCCGTTTTCGAGCGCCAGCGCCAAGCAGCCGCGCCAGTTCCCAGGCGCGCGGCTAAGTGGCCGCATTATAACCCTTACGGTGGTTGCGAACGCAAGTTCTGCGCATCGTGCCGGACACAACCGGGTCGCTCGCGCGTCCCAACAATCTTTCTCGGCCGTGGCTTCACCAACGGCGTGAGAACTACTGATTTGCGCTAAGGCAAGGCTGCAAGTTTCGCAGGAAGCGGGAATCAAGTGTCATCCCGAACGGAGTCCTGCGCTTTTTCCTGCCCGCCGTAGTTTGGCGGGCGCCGGACGCACAGGGGAATCTGCGTTTCACGGAACGGCCTAGTCCGTCGGCGGACCGGCGGCCTGGACTATAGCGGAGGACTCAAGAAGCCAGGCAGGTCGCGGGGTTGGCGACGACATAATCCCCCGCATACTCCCAATGGCTACGGCTGCTGCAGCACGAACTTTCCGCCGGCGCAGCGGACTCGAAGGCTTTTGGGGCGCACCACACCCCGTATCCCCATGAATCCAAAAGTATTAAGAAACAGCTTCCCCAAATAAAAACGGGAGGCAGATGCCAGGTAGCATCCACCTCCCGGGGTGGGTGGGGTTGTTGCAAGAGCGTCGTAGAACTGGCTTGCGTGTGGAGAGCCTGACGCCCTGGCAATCCAGCGTTTCCGCCGGAATCCACTGTTGTAAGAATCCTTATCACGCGGAGAGAAACGGTGTCAACTCCATTTGGCGCACCGCGGCCGCCTTCCTGCGATTTCGACCGACGCACCGAGCGGCAGGCAGTTCTACCGAGGACGCCTGTCCCCGCAACCACAACGCCTAGGGGCGCGGCGTCCACGCTAAGCCGGGTGAACCGTCGCGGGCTGCCGATCCAAGGTTTCGCGGACGCGCCGGGCGAGCTCCCGCGGCACGTAAGGCTTCTGCAGGATCGTCAAGCCTCGCTCCTGAGCGCTCTGCAGCAGTGTCATTTCGGAACTGTACCCCGTAGCAAAAATTACCGGGACGTCTGCTTTTTCCGCGCTAATCCGGGCATATGCTTCGGGTCCGTTCATCTTCGGCATCACCACGTCCAGCAACAGCAGGTCAATCAGGTCGCGGTTGGCCTGGAACAGGCGAACCGCTTCTTCGCCGTCGCAGGCCAGCACGATGTTGTATCCCAGATTCGCAAGGGTTTCGCGCGCCAACTCACGCAGCCCTTCGTGATCTTCAGCGAGCAGAATCGTTTCCGATCCGCCGCGCGCGGGTCGCGATTCCTCGACGGTTACTGCAGTTTTCTCCTTAGATGGCGTAACCGGCAGATAGAGCCGGAACGTCGTGCCAATTCCTACCTCGCTGTACACATGCACAAATCCGCCATGCTGCCTCACGATTCCGTACACGGTAGCCAGCCCCAATCCCGTTCCCTTGCCCATTTCCTTGGTCGTGAAAAACGGCTCAAAAATACGGTCCAGCGTAGCAACATCCATGCCCGTGCCGGTGTCTGTCACCGCCAGCATGGCGTAATGACCGGGGCGAGCGTAGGTCTGCGCGGCGCAATATTTTTCATCGAAGGTTGCGTCGCCGGTTTCAATGATCAGGCGCCCGCCTTCCGGCATGGCGTCGCGTGCGTTGATGCACAGATTCATCAGCACCTGGTCCACCTGCGTGGGGTCGGCGCGCACCAGAGTCAGGTTCGCAGCCAGCCTGGTTTTTATCTCGATATTGCTGCCAATCACTTTCTCCAGCAGGCTCAGCGTCTCGGTCACGTTCTGGTTCAGGTCCAGGTTGCGCGGCTCCAGAATTTGGCGGCGCGCGAATGCCAGCAATTGACGGGTCAGCGCCGCGGCGCGAATCGCCTGATGCCGGATCTTGTCGAAATGGCGATGTAAACGCGCATCGGCTTTCGTCTCATCCATGCCGATCTCTGCCCACCCCAGCACCGCGCCGATCATGTTGTTGAAATCATGCGCGATTCCGCCGGCCAGCTGGCCGATTGCTTCAAATTTCTGCGCCTGCCGCAGCTGCTTCTCCAGCGCGATGCGTTCGGTCACATCTTCGACCATCAGTTCCACGCTGTCGCTTTGACGGCGAGCGTCTCGCGAACGCCGGCCGATCAACCGGACCGTGATGATCTTGGCGTCCTTTCGCTTCCATTCCACGGTGGCGTCGCCGCGGTCGTTTTCTAGATACCACTTGGCGATCTCGTCACGCTTCGAGCGGTCGCAATAGAGATTCACCGTGTCGCCGAGCGAGAGAAACACCTCAATCGATTCGTAGCCCAGCATCTGAATCAATGCCGGATTGGCGTCCAAAAGGGTTCCGTCCAATGCCACCCAGTAAATCCCGTACGTGGCATTGTTCACCAGGCCGCGATAACGCGCCTCGCTTTCCCGCAGCGCTTCCTCCGCCAGCTTGCGCTCCGTCACATTCAGAATGCTGCCGCGAACCAGCCGGCGCGCCGGCGACGGCAGCCGCACCACGTGCACTTCGCAGGGAATTTCGTGTCCCTCTGAATTCCGGTGTATCCACTCGAAGTGCGCTGTCGCCCCAGGTGTCGCTCGATCCATCCATTCGCGCGCCGCTTCGGCCGACTGGCGCCCGTCCGGCTGAAACGGCGGGCTTAACTCGCCCGGCCCACAACGCAGCAGTTCGCTGCGCGCGACTCGAAACAGGCGCAATGCATTCTCGTTGCAGTCGCTAAAGGTGCCGGTATCCAGGTCCAGCACCAGGATCGCGTCCGGCGCATTTTCCACCAGCGTTCGAAAACGGGCTTCGCCTTCGCGCAGCGCTTCGGCTGCTTCCTTCTGCGCGTCACGATGCCGTTTTCCTTCCTGCGCGCGCAGGATCGCCATGGGCAATCGCGCCAGTTGCTGCTTCAGGACGTAATCCGCTATCCCGATCTGAATGCATTCCACCGCCTTCAAATCGCCCAGCGTGCCGGTAACCAGAATCATGGGAACGTCCTGGCCCGATTTTACGATTTCCGAAAACGCATCCATGCCGCTCCACCCCGGCATGCGGAAATCGGAGAGAACCATGTCCACCGATTGCCTGCGGAGCCTCTCGACGAACGCTTCACGAGTGCTGACCGAGTCGATCTCCAGATCGAGACCGGACTTTTTCAGCGCACCGATCGTCAGTTCCAGGTCGGCCGGATTGTCTTCCGCGATCAGTATCCGCAGCGGCTTGGAAGGTTCGGAAGAGTCTTGCGAGCGCACGTCGGACATGAATTGACAGGCTCCTAAGTTCCCTGAAACGCGGCGGCGGGCGGCTTGGTGTTCACCAGCAGCCAGTACATTCCAAGTTGTTGTACGACTTCCTGAAATTCCGCGAAGTTCACGGGTTTCTGGATGTAACTATTGACGCCCAGCTGATAACCGGTCGCCATATCCGATTCTTCCTTGGAGGAGGTCAGCAAGATCACCGGAATAGCTCTGGTCCGCGGATCGTTCTTGATTTGTTTCAAGACCTGCAGCCCGTCCACCTTGGGCAGTTTCAGGTCGAGCAGGACCAGCACGGGACGGACCTTCGCATCGCGAGTGGAAAACTCACCGCGGCAAAACAGAAAATCCAGGGCTTCCGCGCCATCGTGCACGTGCAGAATGCGATTGGCCGCTTTGCATTTCTTCAACGCGTGCAGCGCCAGTTCCGCGTCGGACGGGTTGTCTTCCACCAGCAGGATTTCGACTGGTTCCGTCTCAGGCATGTTTTATCTCCGTGGTCCGGGAATCCCCGGACGATTGCGGCGGCGGGCCGAGCGTGAAAAAAAAAGTAGTTCCCGCATTGACCTGCGATTCCGCCCAGATTTCTCCTCCATGGCGGCGAATGATCCGTTCTGCCGTAGCCAGTCCGATCCCTGTTCCTTCGAAGTCCTCCTGGCGATGCAGGCGCTGGAACACCCCAAAGAGCTTATCGGCATACTGCGCGTCGAAGCCCACTCCGTTGTCCCGCACAAAAATCGTGGGCCGGCCCTCCATGATGCGGGAACCGACTTCGATTACCGCAATCGGCTGTTGACGCGTAAATTTAAGGGCATTCGACAGCAGATTAATAAAAACTAATTTCAGCAGCCCGGCGTCGCAATTCAATTCGGGCAGCGGTTCGATCCGCCATTGGATGTTTCGTTCCTGCGCTTCGCAGGGCAACTCGGCGATTGCTTGCTTTAGCACGCTGGCGATTTGTGCCCGGTCGCGCGTTAGCTCTCTCCGGCCGATCCGCGCCAGATTCAGCAAGTCATCGATCAGTTCGCCCATGTGCGTCGCAGCCTCCAGGACGCGGTCCAGGTAGCGGATCGCCTCCGGAGGCATGACCGGCGAATATTGCTCTTTCAGAATGCGCGTAAACCCGTCTACATGCCGCAAGGGAGCCCGCAGGTCGTGTGAGACCGAGTAGCTGAAGGATTCCAGTTCACGATTGACGGTGCCCAGTTCCTCAACCCGCCGCTGCAGCTCCGCATGGAGTTGTTGGATTTGCTCTTCCGACTCGCGGCGGGAAGTCATGTCTTTGTCGATTTTCACGAATCCAGTCAGGGCGTCGGCGCTGTTGCGCAGCGCCGTGATGACCATCTCTGCCCAGAACCTCGATCCATCCTTGCGCACACACCAGCCCTGATCTTCTACCTGCCCCTCTGCGGCGGCGTGCTGCAACTCCCAATCGAGCTTGCCGCGATCGATATCTTCCTTCCCATACAGCCGGGAGACATGCTGGCCGATGATTTCCTCTGCCGAATAACCCTTCAGACGCTGGGCTCCGCTATTCCAGCCAGTGACCAAACCGTCCGGATCCAAGCTTATGATCGCGTAGTCTCGCACCGCATCAATCAGCAGCCGGAAACGGATCTCCAGCAAGCGCTTTCGCTCTTCCTCCCGTTGCTGCGGTTCCTCAGCCTCGCTTGCGGCGGTGATCACGCGATCGCTCGGCGGAATTCCGTTTGGGTTTCCTTGCGGATCCCGTCGCAGCACCCACAGCGCGAGCGGGATCGCGAAACAGGACGCCGCAAGCAGCGTGCCGGAAATCACGTGCAGCCAAAGCATTCCGGGTTCCCGCAAATAGCAGTAGGCGTACGGGGTGAATTCGCCCGGCCCGAACAGCTGTCGCAGAAAATCCATCGGAATCCTTGCGCAAGGTGCCGCACAGCCTCGCGCAGTCGTTTGTGCGCAATTCCAGAAACGCAAGCTTTGCTAGGCCCGTTGTCCCTGACGGCCTGCGCAGTCCTGCGACGGAGTTATCGGAAGAATCGCCAAAAACTTGAACGCTGCCCCGACTTGAAACACTCCGGCCATCGTCTGCCAGCGATCGCGCAATTGGCTAATGCAGAAGCGCACGGCTTCGGCAGCGCTGCAGGAACTACCGTCTTGCGTCATGGCCCCTCTTTGCGATTCGCCGAAGGATGGCATGGCGCGTCATCCCGAACGAAGTCCTGCGTTTCTTTTTTCCCGCCGCAGTTTGGCGGGCGCCTGACGCCGAGAGGGGTCTGCTTTGGGCGGAACGAGCTAGTCTGTTGGGGAGGCGGAGCTTTGCATTCGATGCGCAAACGCGTGGAAATTTAGTGGTCGCGGCTGCAACCCCCCGCAGTACCGATCGCGCAGCGGTGACGCCAGCTCGTCACCGCCGCGTCACTTCCCGGGTTCCGCCTGTTGCGCGGGGTGGCTTACAAAATACTGCGTAATGCCCGCAGAAAGCTGCTGCAATCCAGCTGTCACGTTCTTGTCCATCGCTTCGACAATCGCCGGCACATTCTTGCCTTGCACCGGTTCATCGTGCGTATAGATCTGGCTCCATACCGTCGTGCGCGACGCCGGATCGTATAGCTCCAGCTGAATCGAGAAACGCGCCACTAGCTCGGGCTGGTCCACGCCATACATCGAGTACAAGTGGCCCCGCACCACGTACTCGCCGCGCGCGTTGCCGGTGACTTTCGAGACGGATTGGAATTGGCGCGAAGAGCGCAGAATCGTTACCAGCATATCCTGCACCATGTCTGCCGCGGGTTCCGCCCAGCGGTCGTACTCGTACGTCCCCAGCTGCACGGGACCCGAACCGTATACCAAACGATCGTCGTGATACAGATGCGAGGCGATGAGTCGCCCCACCAGCAATGTCACTGGAATCTGCGCCGATGGGGAATTGGCTGGAGCGGGATTCACATCCAGGACGTAATACTTGACCGGGCGCGCCGCGCCGCATCCGGCCACCAGCATCGCCAGCATCAGGAGTGCGCTAAACTGCGTGCGACGGCTCAACACTCTTTGCTCCTTCTCGCGTTGTTTCTTCGCGTCGTTGCCTGCCTGTTTCTGCAAACGAATCGTCATCCTGCGGGCGTTCCACTATTTCGGCGGCGCCGTCCCGGGCACATGCGCTTTCGGTTCAGCCGCGCGCAGGATCGAATACGGCCGCGTCTTGATGGACTCGGTGAACGAATTCAGGTTTTCCGTAACGTGACGCAAGTTGTCGATAATCTCATCCAGATTTTCCGAATTGCTGGTCACCGTGTCGTTCAGCGAAGCCACCATCGAATTCACATTCACCAGCGCCTTGCGCAGGTCAATAATGGCCTGCCGGATGTCGGCACGATTTTCCGTGAGCATCCCGTCCAGATGCTGCAGCGTCTCATCGGCTTGGTCCGAAGTCTTCTGGAAGCTCGCGATCACCGGTTTCAGGTTGGCGGTCGCGTCATTAATATGGTTCAGAGTCGAGTGCACCAACGGGCGATCCTCTTCCAGCATCCCGCGCACGTGGCTCAGACTTGCGGAAAGGTTCGCGCGGTTCTGATCGTTCAGCAGGTCGTTCACCCGGTCCAGGGTGACTTTCAGCTCCACCACCCGCGAATTCAGATTCTTCAGCAATTCGTTGGCGGCCGGTGTCAGCTCGTTGATCTTGTCGGCGATGTCGGAAAAACTGGTCGGCTCTTTCGATTTCAGCACGGCATCGCGTTGCGCACGGGGCGCCGCGGCGGAACCAGCGAGTATCTCCAGATAATTTTCGCCCAGCGGACTGCTGCTGGTCACCACCACCGTGCTGTCGGTCTTCACCGGAATGTTCGGCTTTGCCGTGAAATCCACTTTCATGCGCGCGGGGTCTTGCGGATCAAACTGCACTTTGCCCACGCGTCCCACCGGAGGGCCATTCAGGTAACGAACTTCGGCGCCCGGTCCCAATCCGCCGGCATTCTTGAAATAGGCGTGGTAGGGCGTATCCGCTTTGTCGAGCGTACCGGAGAGCGCAAAGACCGTGGCAATCAGCAACGCCGCCACTACTAACACAAAAAGTCCGACGAATGCCTGCTCGCGCCTCGATTCCATCCGTGTCCTCGACCATTTCTGCGCGCTGCGCCGCGCAGTTGCCCCTTGATTGCGGGGGAGTATATCACGAGCCCTTTGCTTGGCCAGTCCCGCCACGCGGGATCCGGACCTTTGCTATTGACGCTCCGGCGGTACGTCCCCCGTCAGCATTTGCAGGTAGTCAATTTCCCCCGTCAACTCCGGTTCCGGCACCCGGTCCAGAAACTGCCGAACGCGCGGCTGCAGGCTCTTCTGCAATTCCGCCACCGTGTCGTTGGCCACGATCACACCCTTATCCAGCAGAATCATCCGGTCGGCGATCAGGAAAGCGCTGGCCAGCTCGTGCGTCACCACCACGATCGTGATGCGAAAGGCTTTCTTCAGCTTCAATATCAGTTCGTCAATTCCGGCCGCAATGATGGGGTCCAGCCCCGCCGAAGGTTCGTCGAAAAACAAAATCTCCGGATCCATCGCCAGCGCCCGCGCGATCGCCGCCCGTTTTTTCATCCCGCCGCTCAATTGCGCCGGCATGTAATTCTCGAAGCCGGAAAGCCCTACCTGGTCCAGCTTCAGGCGAATCATGATTTCGATGGTGGATTCGTCCAGGTTGGTATGTTCCTGCAGCGGCAGCGCTACATTCTCCCCCACGGTCATGGACCCAAACAGCGCCCCTCCCTGGAAGGACATTCCCATCTTTTTCAGCAATTCGTCGCGCTCGTTCTCCGATATGGACGCGAAATCCTTATTCTGAATCCAGATTTCGCCGGAACTGGGATGCTCCAGTCCCACCAGCGTCCGCAGCAGCGTGCTCTTGCCCGAACCAGAGCCGCCCAGGATCACCAGGGTCTCTCCGGCGGGCACCTCAAAGCTGATGCCGTGCAGAATTTCGCGCTCGCCATACTTCACGCGCAGGTTGCGCACCGATATCGCCGAAGGCGGCGCGCTGGGCTTGGATGTGGCAGCGGGGCTCATCAGTATTACCGTGGCGCCGTCACGTAGAAGAGTGTCGTGAAAATCAGGTCAACCATAATCACCATGAAAATTGATTTCACGACTGCCGAAGTCGTCGACCGTCCCACTTGCTCGGAACCAAGTCCGGTCGCGAATCCCTCCTGGCAGCCCACCGCCGTAATCACCAGTCCGAACATCGCGGCTTTGATCAGGCCGGTCCGGATGTCGCGCAGCAGCAGGGCCTCCAGTGTGGCGTGGATGTAGCTGGCCCAGGTGAAACCGGCGGTAGTGACGCCGAACAATCCACCGCCCAGTACTCCCATGAAATCGGCCCAACACGTCAGGCAAGGCACCATCAGCAGCATCGCCAGAAATTTGGGCGCCACCAGAAACTGCACCGGCTCCAGCGCCATGGTTTCCATCGCATCAATCTCTTCGTTCACCTTCATCGTCCCGATTTCCGCTGCGAACGCCGACCCCGACCGGCCGATCACGACAATCGCAGTCATCAACGGCCCCAATTCGCGCGTCATCGAAATCGCGACGGCGCTGGCCACCAGATTCATGGCCCCAAATTTGCGCAACTCATACGCCGCGTTCACCGCCAGAATCGTCCCCACGAAGAAGGAAATCAGCGAAGTAATCGGCAGCGCTTCGACGCCGACGGACATCGCCTGATGTACCGCCCGGCTCATATGGAATTTCTTGCCCTGGAATGGAAGGATGAAGACGGCTCGTATCGCGCCGCCGATCAAACGCGCCAAGCCGCCCACATACGCCAAACCATCTATGGTGGCCGCGCCTATCGTTTCCGTGAGTGGCATCAGTGAGTCCGGACGGGTGCAACCTTGCAACCGAATCCGCGCAAAGACCGCCCGAAATCCTATCTGGCGGGAGCGACGTTGGTGCTGCCGCCGCGCAATGCTTCTTCTTCGTTGTTATATACCTCAAATACCTTGATCAGGCGCGTCAGCTCCAGCACTTCCCGCGCCGTCCGGCTCAACCCGAACAACGCAAACGTGCTCTTCAGGTCTCGCGAAAGCTTCAATCCCTCGACCAACGACGCCACTCCCGCGCTATCGATGTACCGCACCTTCTCCAGATTCACGATCACGCGCGGCGCCTTCTTATCCCTCAGCAATTCCAACAGCACCTTGCGCACCTGCGGCGAGTTATAAAGTGTGATGTCGCCCACCACGTCCACAATCGTGGCCGTTCCAGACTGGCGCGTTGAAATGTCCATCAGGATTGCCCCCCGGGGGCGATAGAGTGTTTTGCCAGAGAATCCCGCCAGATGCAATCACTTTTCCGCCACCGGCTCCGGGGAGGAGCCGTTTGCAGAGAACGCCAGGCGAATCGAACTATACAGTAAGAATCCGCATCGCACCTCGCCAATTTTTGTCGGTGACAGCTTTATCGCCTCGGTGAGAGGGCGAGAATGCGTGTAATCTTAGGTGCGCAGCTCGCAGAAACCGCATCGCAGGTGTCATTTCGAACCGAGTCCCGCGCTTTTTCTCTTCCGCCGCAGATTGGCGGGCCCCGGACGCTAGAGACGAATCCCCTCTTCGCCTGAGCCGTTCCACGCGGGTTCGACCGGAAGGGTCGGGCTTCGGCCCCGGCAGGGGTGCGCTTGCTGTTCCCCGCGCAATATTCATGATGCGGTTGGGGCTTCGCTCGGCGGGTCCGGGCCTCGGACTCTAAGCAAGAACGCGATAATCGCAGGTGTTTCCGGCCACGAACCACCGGTCACTGCCTTTTTTCCGAACGCATTGATCGCAACCGGCTCGTCCGGGCTCGCTACTTGCGGTCATCCAGCGAAACGTACCCACGCAGATCGGCGCCCAAATAAACCTGCCGCGGCCGCGAAATCTTCTGCTCCGGATCCAGCAACATCTCCTCCCACTGCGCAATCCACCCGGCCGTGCGCGGGATCGCAAACAGCACCGGAAACATCGTGGTAGGAAATCCCATGGATTGATAAATCAACCCGGTATAGAAGTCCACATTCGGATAAAGTTTCCGCTTCACGAAGTATTCGTCTTCCAGCGCAATCCGCTCGCATTCCAGCGCAATTTCGATCAACGGGTTTTTTCCCATCACATCAAAAACTTCATACGCGATGTGCTTCACGATGCGCGCCCGCGGATCGTAATTCTTGTAAACGCGATGCCCAAATCCCATCAGCAGCTTTTCTCCCGCCTTTACGCTCTTGATGTAGGCGGGAATGTTGTTGATCGACCCAATTTCCACCAGCATGCGCAGCACCGCTTCATTCGCTCCGCCGTGCAGCGGCCCGTACAGCGCCGCCGTCGCCGCCGCCGTCGCCGAATAGGGATCCACATGCGAGCTGCCCACCACGCGCATCGCCGTCGAAGAACAATTCTGTTCGTGGTCCGCGTGCAAAATAAAAAGAACGTCCAGCGCGCGTTCCAGCGTCGGGTTGGGACGATACTTCAACTCCGTCGTGCGAAAGAGCATGTTCAGAAAATTCCCGCAGTAACTCAGGTCGTTGTCCGGATAAGCAAACGGCATCCCCAGCGTGTGCCGGTACGCAAAGGCCGCCAGAGTCGGCATCTTCCCGATCAGCCGGTAAGTCTGCTTGCGCCGCGAATCCGGATTGAAAATATCCTTGGCGTCCGGATAAAAAGTGGAAAGCGCCGCCACCGTCGAAATCAGCATCCCCATCGGATGGGCGTCGTAGTGAAATCCGTCAATGAATTTCTTGATGCTCTCGTGAATGAACGTGTGATGCGTGATGTGATAGGACCAATTCGCCAGTTGCGATTTCGTGGGAAGTTCGCCGTACAGAATCAGAAACGCGGTCTCGAGGTAGGTGCTCTTTTCCGCCAGCTCTTCGATCGAATAGCCGCGGTAGCGCAGAATTCCCTTATCGCCGTCAATATAGGTGATCTTGCTCGTGCACGAAGCCGTGTTCGTGAACGCCGGATCGTAACTCATCATCCCAAAATCGCCGTCGTGCACTTTCATGGGGCGCAGGTCCAGCGCCTTGATCGTCTCGTTCGTGATGGGAAGTTCAAACTGCCGGCCCGTGCGGTTGTCGGTGACGCTCAGCGTCTCGCGGCGCGTTTCAGCGGCGGCTTCATTGCTGACGATCGATCCTGGTTTGGTCGGATTCATAACCGGACCCTTTCGAGGCGCAGGATGTTTCTCGGCGCGATTCGCTTACGCCTTAGAATGTACACCAAATTCCCCCGCGCGCGGAATCGCTTTCGCTGAGCGCAAGCGATCCTCCGACGAAACACGCCATACGCCGCCGTACGGCAGCACTCTCACCCCGCGCATGTCTCAACCGCCGCCTCCATTCCGCAGCTCCCCTTCCGCATCGCCTCCGTCGTCACGCGGTGCCGGCATGCAAACACCCGCCCGAGCTTCGGCCGCACCATTCCACTCCCAAAAAAATTTCCCAACGCGCCGAACCGCAGCACCTGCTCGATGCGGTCCTCCAGCCGGCAAGACTCCGGACCCTCAGCAGTGATCGAATGCGTATGCTCCCAGCGCCGAGATGACCGGAAGTCTGCGCGTCCTGGAACTGCCGCCCTGCGCTAGAGTCGCGCTGTTCGAATTTCCGGCGCGTGCGGACGGGACCCACCTAAACCCCCATCGCGAATTCCGCGCGAGCGCGCGATGATCTCGATCCTTTCCGGTGGCGGCGTCAGGCGTTCCAGCGCGCCGGGCTCCGCGTGCCAGCGAAACAGCCTCTCGGCGGAAGCCTTGATTCTCGAAGCGGTGAGTAAGACATCCGGCCGCGCCATATTTTTTAAAGCAATCCTTCCCGCACAACTTCCACGCGCTACATCCAGAACTCAGCAGGCAAATCGTCCCACAGGCGGGATGCTCGGCGCCCGAGGGAGGGTCGTCGCCGCGAGCCGGTTTCGCGGCTTGGAGAATTCCAGCCGAATTCCTCAGCTCGCGCCTTAACGAGGAGCCGTCTTCTGCTCGACGCTGTCGGCAGAATCAGGAACCCTCGCCGCCAGATCCTCGGCCCGCGCCAGCTCCGTACGGTTTCGTCCACGCTCTTTCGCGCGATACAGTGCGGCATCGGCAAGCCGTAGGATTTCCTGCGAATCCAGTGGAGACTTGTCAATGCTCGCGGTAACGCCAAAACTCGCGGTCACCGCAATGGGAATCGAGTTCGCCATCATCGGCTTGGCTTCAATCGAGCGCCGCATTCTTTCCGCCAGTCCCATCGTGCCCATCGCGTCGGACGAAGGCACCACGATCAGGAATTCCTCCCCGCCATAGCGCCCCACCGAATCATAGGGCCGCACGCAGGCCATCATGCGCTGCGCTGCTTCGCGCAGCACCTCGTCGCCTGCCAGGTGGCCGTAGGTGTCGTTCACGTACTTGAAGTGGTCCAGGTCCACCAGCACGACTCCGAATGCGCCGCCTTCGCGCGCCTGGCGCGCACGTTCCCTCCGCAGCGTATCCATGATGACGCCGCGGTTCACCATTCCCGTCAGGTTATCGTGCGTCGCGCG
>Ga0210394_10002801_pt1 | contig 23227 bp, 20 predicted proteins | sample IncBWC12MmetaG_FD_160121 | JGI IMG/M metagenome (GOLD analysis project Ga0210394, IMG submission 160121) | Forest soil microbial communities from Barre Woods Harvard Forest LTER site, Petersham, Massachusetts, United States - Inc-BW-C-12-M | ecosystem: Environmental > Terrestrial > Soil >... | reverse complement strand
TGCACCTGGGAAAGGGCCAAGTTTGCGTCCACCACGCGGAAGTAGCAAACCGCGTTTACTTTAACGGAAACGTTATCGCGCGTGATGATGTCCTGAGAAGGCACGTCGAGAGTTTCGATGCGCAACGAGATGCGATAAAGAGTCTCGATGGGCCAGAAGACCAGACGCAATCCCGCCGGCTTCGCTTCGGGCAGCATGCGTCCCAAACGCAAAACCACTCCGCGCTCCCATTCCTTGATCACGTAGAGAGAGTTCCAAAACCAGATCAAGAAGATGACTATGACAATGAGCGGGCCGGTGAAGCTGAAGTCCATCGTCGTCTCCTTCCGCGAGCCGCTATCAGCGGCGACCCATGCTTCCCAGTTATAGCTCGTCCAAATTATCGCGCTACAGACTCCGCAGGCGTGACGTACACCGTGAGGCCCGCCACCCGCACAACTCGAACTTGTGCGCCCGCCGGGATGGCCACCGGAGATACGGCGCGCCAGAGCTCTCCACGCAAGCGGACCATGCCCTGAAATGAGGCAGGTACGGCTTGGCCGCTCACAGGCGCAAACGTCTCCGTGACCTCTGCCGGCGCGCCTACAAGTTGATCCACTCCGGCGGACTGCTTCCACGTGCGGGACCGCAGCACCAGACGCATCAGAAAAATCGTGATGAGCGCCGCCGGCGCGGTCACCCCAAGCGCCACCCCAAAACTGACTCCCGCGCCCGTGAGGGGCGAGCGGATCAGCATGAACGCGCCCAGCAGCATGGCGATAATGCCGCCGGCAGCCAGAACACCGTGGCTTGTGTACTTAGCCTCCAAAACAAACAAGCCCAGCGCCACGATAATCAAAAGCAGGCCCGCAAAGTTTACCGGAAGAATGTGCATGGCGAACAGCGCTAACACGAGCGCGATTGCGCCAATCACACCCGGCGCAATCATCCCCGGATGCGTGAATTCGACGTAGAGACCGAGGACACCCGCAATCAGGAGTATGAAAAAGACGTCGGGCTGCACGATGCGCGACAGAAATCGCTGACGCGCGGACATCTGCACAGTCACGACGTCTGGATTACTCAGGTTAAGGCGCGTTTCGGAACCGTCAAATCGCTTGATCGTCTTTCCGTCAAGTTTGGCGAACAGATCCTCGGGCGAATTGGCAATAAGATCGATGAGCTTATCGCTCAGCGCTTCCGTTTCGGTGAAAGCCTTGCCATCCGTGACCGCCGTTTCCGCAATCTCTACGTTTCGTCCGCGCTTTCCCGCGTAGCTACGCAGGAAGGCTGTAGCATCGTTGAGAATCTTTTTCTTGAGCGTGTCGTCAACATTTAACGGCACGCCGCCAATCGCAATCAGCGGCGACGCCGCGCCAGCGTGCGTCCCCGGCGCCATGGCGGCCACATCGGCGGAGAGGAGAATAAAAAATCCTGCCGATGCGCCGCGGGCCCCAGCCGGAGAGACGTACACGACAACGGGCACAGACGAAGAAAGAATGTGCTGAATAATATCTTCCATGGATGTGCCAAGGCCGCCGGGCGTGTCCATGGTAATGAGGACTAAGCTGGCGCGCTGCTGGCCTGCCTGGGCGATGACCCCATCGACGTATTCGGCCATGATGGGCTCGATCTCATCGCCGATTCGCAGTTCGACAACGCGCGGACGGGAGGCGGGATTGGAAACCCGGCTGGTCTGGGCGTTTGCTGCCGAGGAAAAAGAAAATATCAGGGTAAGAATCACAAAGAACAGAAGCGTCGCACTCGCGGTGTTGCGCGGCGGATTTAGGGTCTGATGTAGACGCGCAAACATTCGGGAAGAAATCGCGGAAATAGGACGAGCTCGCGGACTCAGCGGAACCGCAAGCGCATGGGCCGGAACGCAGCGGCGGGACATTCCTGCGCAATTGTATCAAAGTGCCCCATTCGCGGCTGTGGTAGTGTGACCGCGATGATCGCGATGATACGGGTGGTAGCGGGGATCATCGAGCAAGGCTGGCACGTGCTGATCTGCCAAAGACCGGCGGGCGGCATCTTCGCCGGTAAATGGGAATTTCCCGGCGGAAAAATGCGGCCCAGCGAAACGCCGCGCCAGGCGCTTGAGCGCGAGTTACGCGAGGAATTGGGCGTGTCGCCAAAAATTGGCGAATTGGTCCAGATGGTTCGGCACCGGTACGTGGAGATGAGCGAACCGGTGCAGATCTCGTTTTTGCGCGCTGCACTTGAAGAGGTGCCGAGAAACCTCGCGTTCGAACGAATCGTGTGGGCGGCACGGCCGGAATTGCCACGCTACGATTTTCTTGCCGCCGATCGGCAGGTGATCTCACGGCTCGTCCTGCGAGAAATTTAATGCCTGTGAAAAGGCCGGGGCACGAAGACCTATTCATGATGGGATTGAAGCACCGCCGTCGACAACTAGAACTTGGCCTGTGACATATTCCGAGCCAACCAAATAAATGACCGTGTTGGTGATGTCATCTACGGACCCCGTGCGTCTAAGCGGAGAGGTACGAATAGCGCGTTCGGCAATATCGGGCGCGTCCTCGGGGAATGAAATTGTTCCAGGAGCGATGGCGTTTACGGTAACGGCCGGAGCGAGCGCGCGGGCCAGGCAGCGCGTCAGCATGATCACACCCGCCTTCGAAACGCTGTAGGCCGTGTACGTGGGCCAGGCCAACAAACCGCCAAGCGAAGCGAAATTGATGATGCGGCCGCGTCCGCTTTGCGTCAGCAGCGGTGCGGCGCGCTGAGCTGCAAAGAACTGCGCTTTGAGGTTGGTATCGAGGATCGCATCCCATTGTGCTTCTGCGGTCGAACCGACAGGCGTTGGCGAAAAAATCGCGGCGTTATTCACGAGAATATCGAGGCGCTGGAAGCGCTCTTCGATCTGCTTGAACAGGCCATCGATTTCGTTGACGCGCGTGATCTCGGCTTGAATGCAAATAGCTTCGCCACCATTGCGGACGATTTCCGCCGCAACGGCCTCAGCCTCTGAGCGCGAATTGCGATAGTGAACGATGACGCGAGCGCCCTCAGAGGCCAATCGCAGAGCGACGGCGCGGCCGATACGACGTCCTGCGCCGGTAACCAACGCGACTTGTCCGTGAAGGTTCATGCCGAGCCAGGAATGTAGCACGTACCGGAGGCGGCGACTGGCAAGGGTCGCGGCCTTAGCAAGTCATACCACAGAATCCCCAGAGCGCCGTGCGCTACAATCGGGCGCTTCTACTTCCGTTGGAGGCGCGATGAAACTGGACCTGCTGGCGATAGCCGCACATCCCGATGACGTGGAACTCACCTGTGGCGGGACTCTGATCAAAATGGCTCGGCGGGGCTATTCAGTAGGAATTTTGGATTTGACCGGCGGAGAAATGGGCACTCGCGGAACCGCGGAAACTCGCCGGAAAGAGGCTGCAGCGGCTGGCCGAATTCTGGGCGTGGCGCATCGCGAGAACCTCGGTTTGCCCGATGCGCGTCTCGAGATGCGCATGGAATACAAAATGGCCATCGCGGGGCGCATTCGCGCTTTACGGCCACGCACAGTGATCCTGCCATATTGGGAAGGCCGGCACCCAGATCATTACACGGCGTCGCGGCTGGGTTATGAGGGTTGCTTTCTGGCTGGATTGAAAAGACTGGACTTAGAGGGCGAGGCTCACCGGCCGTTTAAAGTGCTGTACTCGACGAGCTATGATCCCACCGTGCGGCCCTCTTTTGTGGTGGACATATCGGGCGAGTTTTCGCGGCGCACGCGGGCGATTTTGGCCTACGGGTCACAATTCCGTCCGAAGGGGCGCGAGCGGAGGTCCAAAGTGTATATACCGCTGGACCGGCTGGTGCATGAGGTTCACCTGGTGGCGCGGTTCTATGGCGAAATGGTCGGTGTGGAATACGCAGAGCCATTCCTAACCAAGGAAGTTATGCAAATGGAAGATGTGGTGGAGATACCAGTGCGCTCGATTTAGAGAAGTCGAGCTAGAATTCGTCGGAATCCTGAGCCATAGAGAAACCAGGGATGGCTTGGCTTGCACCTTTTCGAACCACCTTAATGCGAAGAATGGCAGCGTTTTCCTTGCCGGCAGGGCGAAGAACGGCGAAAGTCGCCAATGCTTCGCTGTAAAGGCGGGTGACAAGAAACGTCTCTTCGCTGCCTGCCTTCTTCCAAACCTGGCCTACCTGTACCTTGGAAACGGACATTTTTGAGTTATTACACCGAAACGCGTTCAGACCGTATCGCGACCTACGCTAACGACCTATATCCTGGACAGCTTAGGCAGGTTCGCCTTTGCATCTTAATCTTGGGGGCAGGCAGTGAGGGCTGTCAACTGACCGTAGGTACAGTGTTTGCTTTCGGGCTTAATGCCTCATGCCGGGAACTGTCCTGAGGCTATACTGTCCTGAGGCTATAATTGTTTAGCAGACGGGAAACCCCGGTCGGATAGTAGCCATCAAAGGAAGGGACTTGTATTCGCGGGGCTCGCCTGGATGTATAATTCGACAGAGCGAAGCGGTGGGGGCAAAACCATGGCACAGTCGCGTACCGTAATTAGCAGCGGCTTTTGGAGCCGAAATGTTTTAGGGCTGGCGTTGGCCGTGGCACTCGTCTTTCCCGTTATCGCCGCGGCGCAAGCGCCCTCGCAACCGGCGCCACCACCCGCCAATCCTGCACCCCAGACTGCTCCGAGCGCGCCCACGCAAGATCCGACGCCCCCGGCACAGCAGCCCGCTCCTACGCAAACTTCGCCGAGCGATTCCAAGCAGTCGCAATCAAAAGACGCCAAGAAAGACGATACTCCGATCCCGCAAAAGGATAAGCCTGACGTCAAACCGGGCACCAAGGCAGACGTAGACGCGATTGGCAACCGCGGGGTGGGCAAAGGGGTCAACTTCTATTCTCTCGAGCGCGAGATGGCGCTTGGCAAGGGTCTGGCTCAGGAAGTGGAGCGCTCATCGAAGCTGATCGATGACCCGGTCGTTTCCGAATATGTGAACCGCGTCGGCCAGAACCTGGTGCGCAACTCGGATGCCAAGGTCCCCTTCACCATTAAAGTGATCGACTCCGATGTGGTGAACGCGTTTGCGCTGCCTGGCGGATTTTTCTACGTTCACAGCGGCTTGATCCTGCGCGCCGATTCAGAGGCTGAACTAGCGGGCGTGATGGCGCATGAAATTGCGCACGTGGCGGCACGGCACGGCACCAAGAACGCCACAAAAGGCGAGATTGCCCAAATGGCGACGATCCCCCTGATCCTATTGGGTCCGGGCGGCTGGGCGGGTTACGGACTTTATGAAGGATTGAACTTCGCCATCCCGATGTCTTTCTTGAAGTTCTCGCGAGACGCTGAATACGAAGCCGACTACCTCGGGTTGCAATACATGTACGCGGCAGGGTATGACCCGAACGCGTTCGTAACCTTCTTCGAAAAGGTTGAGGCGGAAGAAAAGCGCCAACCGGGAACAGTACCAAAGTTTTTCTCCACACATCCACCCACGCCGGAGCGCGTGGTGTCGATTCAGAAAGAAATTGGCAACGTGCTGCCGGCGCGAGATCAGTACATCGTGACCACTTCGGAATTTGACACCGTGAAGACACGGCTGCGTGGCATCGAGAACCGAAATAAGTTGCGCGACGACAAGACAACAAGGGATAGGCCCACGCTGCGTACGCGCACGGAACGCGGCCAACCACAAGCAGGCCAAGGTGGACAGCAGCCCGGGGCGCAGGGCGGCGACAACTCTCCTTCTGAAGATCCGGATCGACCCACGCTAAAGCGGCGTCCCGAGGATGATCCGAATGGACAGAGCACCCCTACTCAATAAGGGCAGAGATTAAAATTAAAGGGCGCTCGTTTTTAACGAGCGCCCTTTAATTTTTGCTGCGAATTTCTTTCGGGAAGAGAGCTGCGGTTCCGCAGCACCCCAACTCTACTCTATGATGTGCCGCTCGCAGCCGGTTGATGCGCGATACCCATCCTGCGCATCTCCTCCCCGTAATATTTACGATAGAGGAGTTCCCACTCCTCGCTGCCCTCGAGAATCTCTTTCTTCTGCGAACCAATTTTCTGACGGACCTGCGCGTCCACTTGCTCTTCTTCTTTGAGCAAACCAATCAAAATCTCCACCACATTCTGGCGAATGGTGGCGCGGTCCTCGATGAACTCGACGTCTTCCCCAGCTACGAGAACGTCGGTAATGATGTGGGACAAACGAACGGTTTTTTCCCGGCTTAATCGCATACGATTGCGCGAACCGCATCGGACGGCAAGTTGCGTCGCGCGTAGGGCGTTCAGCGCAGAATCAATTTGCGCTGTCGCGCCAGCTCACCTTTCACCTTTTTATACATCTCCTGGTAAGACACCCCTGTGCGGCGCATCTCTTCGGCATGCTGGCTAAGAATCTCGCGGACTTCTTCGTTCAAGCGGTCTTCGATGCCGAGCTCCTCGGCCATTTTCACGCGGATACGTTCTGCCAAAACAGCAGGATTGCCGGCTTCGATCATCTTGTTGGCGACGAGGCGCTTCGCAACCTCGTTCGCCATATACCCCACGAAATCACGTGATAACAGCATTGTCACCCAACCCCAACGAAAACATGCGCATTTTGAGTCTACTGGCAGCCGCGAGAAGGTGTCAAGGAAGGGTCTTATACAAGCGCGTCAAAGCCTTTAAAATGTAGGTTAATCCAGGGTGGAATATCCTAGCGCTGTTTACGGTTCAATGATTCGATTACGGATGGCGTACCGCACCAGGCCAGCAAGAGAATCCAAATTGAGCTTCACAAAAACCCTTGCGCGATGGAACTGCACCGTCTTTATGCTGATATTCAAAATGGCGGAAATCTGCTTATTAGAGTTTCCATTCGCCAGGAACCGTAGAATTTCCCGTTCTCGAAACGTAAGTATCATCGCCGGAGCTTGTGAGCCGAACTGAGATTTGGGTAACCCTTTTCTTGACCCAATAAATTGCTCCGAATCGGCTCCAACAAGGTTTTGTTCTTCGAGCGATGAAAAAGTTACTAGCGGCTCTTGTGTCTGGCGCATATTGACCAGAAGCTTTTCGAAGAGCCGAGTGCTCATTGGTGCGCCATTCTGGCCTTTGGGAGCCCCTCTCTCGACCACAAATGCACCAACTTGTTTAAGTTTTCCGCGTCCGTCTCGGATTGGGAAGTGAGCGCCCGTCCAGTGGACGAATCCCGGCCTCGTCGGAACATTGCCTACGAGTTCAAAGCAGGTAAGCACCTTTCCCGTATCGAACACAACCCCGAGCGCGGGCTCTATTCTGGACGCGGCATCGCCAACGATACTGCGAAGGCTTTCGCCCTCATGAGCTTCTGCCGGAACTCTGTGAAGCTTTGCAAGGGCTTCATTTGCAAACCGATATCGAAACCGATCGTCGAAAACAGCGAAACCAATATTCGAATCCAGGAGCCCGTCCAGCACTTGACGCGAGAAATGGGCCAGTCCCACGTCCATCAGTTCCATGGCGCCTTGCCTTGCGCCAGAATCGCGTGAAGCAATACAGATTCTTGCGCGCTATTGAAGTTTGCTTATTCGTCCCAAGTTATAGGACATCTAACGTAATTCAATTGTTAAGGCAAGTAGGTGTTTTGCCTACAACTCGACAAGTCCGCTCCGGATTGCGTAGCGAACGAGGCCGGGCAGTGAATCAATTCTCAATTTCTTAAAAATTCTGGTTCTGTGAATCCTGACTGTGTTTGGGTTGAGGTTCAAGAGCGAAGCTATTTCTTTGGGCGATTTTCCCTCGGCTAAAAGCTGGAGGACCGTTCTTTGCCGGGGAGGTAACGTGCTCGGAGGGAGCTCACCTCCGGATTTCCCTAGCTCGCGAGCGGGATCGAGCGCCGCGATCTCTGCCAAAATTTGCTGGAATCCTTTTGTCAAGCGCCTAAACGTCTTTACGTTTTGGTTGATGTCAATATGACGAGTGCGACCGTGGGCAGCAGAGCGTAAGCACTGATTGACTCCAGACTGAGCCAATCGAAGCATGGATGTCAGCCGCTGATGCGTTTTCGTCCGATAGTCTCGTAACAGCTGCTCCACTCTTTTTTGCTGCGTAAGCTCGACAACAACCACGCATACATTCGAGATCCGTCCATTTTCATCGAAGATCGGGAGATAATCTTCAAGCCAGTAGCCAATATCCGGCCTTCTGGGCAATTTGCCTGAAACCTCGTAGCCTGTAACAGCCTGTCCGGTTTGCAGCACACGTTCTATGCGCTCACCTACAACGTTAGCTAAATTGCCAATGATGGGATCGAGCGGTTTGCCAAGGTGAGCCTCGGCGGGAACCCCATTAAACGAAGCTAGCGTGCGGTTGATTGCACAGAAGCGAATCTGTCGATTAAAAACCGCTACTCCTATTGAGGACGCCCCAAGCCCACAGAGCGTTGGTTCCGGTCGATAAAGTGGATCGCTTACAAGTCCGACTCTCGAAAGAGAGCCGTTTCCTCCGCCTCCGGCCCGCATGCGCTACCCCCCAACCTAAGCGATAAACGAACGCCCAATCGCGAAGCGTTTTCAAGCTCGAATTCAAAAACGGCGAGGTAGGAATCGCCGCCGGAGACCTACGGAATATACATTAATTAACGAAAATGTGGTCAAATCTTCTTCCTCCATTCATTCGCGCCGATTTAACCCGCCATTCATCTCTTGTTCATATACCACGGGCATTGTTCAGGCCCGGTGCGAAAACGCCTTACTGTCGGAGGGGGATGTGATACGTGTATCTTATTTAGCTTTATTTCTAGGGGTGGTACTTGGCTGCCTTTGGCCAGCGGCGCTCATGGCACAGCAGCAAAAGGGCACGATCTTTGGAACGGTTACCGATTCAAGTAAGTCCGTATTGCCCGGTGCGCTAATTGAAGTTCAGGGATCGGATAAGAGGGTCGTTTCCGACGCACAAGGCCAATTCAGAATCACCGATTTGGCTCCCGCCGAATATACACTTACAGTGACTTATGTTGGCTTCGCGCCGTTTACCACAACCGTGAAGGTTGAAGGCGGGCAAGAAGCAAATGTTAGTGCCGAACTTCAGGTGGCTTCGAAGGCGGATCAACTTATCGTGACTGCGGAGCGTCTGCGTGGCGAGGTCGAAGCCATCAATACCGAACGCACGGCGGACGACATCGTACAGGTTTTGCCAGCAAACGTTATCACCAGCCTGCCCAACACCAACATTGCCGACGCAGTCGGGCGGCTGCCCAGCGTGACGCTTGAGCGCGACGAGGGTGAAGGCAAGTATGTGCAGATTCGCGGCACCGAGCCTCGTCTGAGCAATGTGACCGTTAACGGCGTACACCTGCCGTCCCCTGAAGCAACTGTCCGCAATATCAAGCTGGACACGCTTCCCTCAAACATTGTCGAGGACATTCAAGTCAGCAAGACTTTGACACCAAATCAGGATGGAGATGCCATTGGCGGCTCGGTGAACCTAGTCACCAAGACTCCGCTCGACAAGCCGGCCTACACGTTTGGCGTGGACGGAGGCTACACACCGATCCAGAACGGCCGTACTCTTTGGGGAGTCGACGGCACGGTGGGCCAGCGGTTTGGCGTCAACAAGCAGCTGGGCCTATTGTTCGGCGGCACGTACGATCGTAACAACCGCGGCATCGATGACATGGAGCCGGGCCAGGCCATCGGAAATATCAACGGCAGAAATTTCGCGATGATTAGCACTGAGGACTGGCGCACGTATCAATATTTCCGTACACGCTACGGCTTCGACGCCGACGTGGATTACACCGTCAAGCCTGGATGGAGTCTCTACCTGAAAGGATTCTACGGCGATTTTCTCGACTACGGCAGCGTCTATGTGTATACGCCCAACGCGGGAGGCGTCGTCTCCAATAGCGGTCCTCAGACCGTATTCGACAATACGGGCAGCATGAATTATCGAGAATATATCCGGCGCCCGGATCAGGGTGCCTTCAGCATCATGGCTGGCTCGAATCAGGCAATCTCCTCCTGGGTGTTTAATTACCAGTTTGCAATTTCGCGGGCCCACAACTATGGCGGGCAGGACTTTCCCACCACCAATTTCAGCGGGCCCACGGGCGTCACGTTCGCTCTCAACGAAAGCGATCCTCTTCGGCCAAAGCTTTCGCCCCTGGGTGGCACAAACGTTTACGATCCCACAACGTACTCGATAACTAATACGGACTACCCCAGCTACGCCAGTTCGGAGCTGGATTATCAGGGGAACGCATCCCTGGCGCGGACCTATAATCTTGGATCGCACGCCAGCACGTTCGAGATGGGTATCGAAGGCCGCGACGCTCACAAAGTCCAAAACGAAAGCGATCAGTATTTCAATGCCGCCAATACGTACACGATGGAACAAGTGCTCGGGAGGGCTTCGAATCCCAACTACTACAGCGGCTTCTTTCCCATCGGGTCATTCACAGACTACACCAACATCCAGAATCTAATTGCCAGCCAACTGCAAACAGGATTTACGCCTGACTTCAATACAGACCATATCAGGTCCGATCCCGCGAATTGGGGCACCAGCGAGCGAGTGTGGGCCGGCTACGTCATGGACTCGATTAAATTTGGGAAGCTGCGCTTCGTTGGCGGACTGCGCATCGAGGCTACATCTACGAACTTCAACGCCAACGAAGTGACGCTGAACAATGGAGCTTACGTCAGCACGAGCCCAGTCACCGGCAACGGCGGATATATAAACTACTTGCCGAGTATCCAGGCGCAGTACCTGATCGAGCCAAACACAACTCTTCGCCTGTCGTACGGCAGAGGAATCGCCAGGCCGAACTTTTCGGATATGGTGCCCTCGGTACAGGTGGACCCGAACGCCAGCCCGAAGAGTGTCGTCGTAGGAAATCCCGCGCTGCTTCCTACCAAAGCCAACAACTACGACATTCTGATTGAGCACTACTTCCAGCGCCTGGGAATCCTGCAAGGCGGCGTATTCTACAAGTCCCTGATTGACCCCATCTATGCGACGGCGACCTTCCTTCCTGCCACCGATCCGAACTTCCCCGGATTCCTGCGGCAGCAATCGATCAATGGCCCAAGCGCGTACATCGCCGGATTTGAGGCCTCATGGCAACAGCGCCTTTCTATTCTTCCCGGATTGCTAAACGGCATCGGCGTTTCCGCGAACTATAGCTACTCAACTTCCAGAGCTAGCTTCCCGGCCGGCTTTTCGGGAGGACGAATCGATCATCCGGCGCTGCAAAGACAGGCTCCCAACACATGGAATGTCGGCCTCACCTACGACAAGGCTCGCTTCTCAGGGCGCTTTGCGGTTAGCCATAATGCGGCCAACATTTACGCCTACCAATACGTTCATAATCCCACGAATCCCGCGGCGGACAGTGATCCCATCGTGGGCACCACGGGTCCGCTGGGTGATCAGTACCTCTATGCCCATACACAGGTCGATATTCAGGGCAGCTACCGGATGTATCGGCAACTCGAATTCGTGGCCTCTGGTCTCAACCTTACTAACGAAGTCTTTGGGTTCTATACCGGCAGCGTCATCTATCCAAACCAGCGCGAGTTTTACCATCCGACAGTCACTATTGGGTTGCGCTGGGTACCTGCTTTAGAAAAATAGCGTCTAAAGCAGTTCAATTCGCTGACCTCGTTACCGGGCGCCCTCCGCGGCGCCCAGTAACGTTTGGTGAGAGATCGGAAAAGCTCGACTCCGCGTGATCTCTCCCATTTTCCTCAAGCCATTCGCCGCGATTTAACCTGCCATTCATCTGGCGTTCATTCACCACAGGCAATGTTCCAGCCGCACGGGGTTGTGCAAACGACTTACAGTCGGAGGGGCGAAGTGATTCGTGTATCTCATCTGGCATCATTACTAGCAATTGCAGTTAGCTGCCTTTGGCCCGCAGTCCTTGCGGCACAACAGCAAAAGGGAACGATCTCCGGAACGGTTACGGACAGTTCCGGTGGAGTATTGAAAGGCGCTCAAATCTCCGTAGAGCCTGTGGGCACCAGTCTGGTATCGGATGTTCAGGGCCAGTTTTTCATCAACGATCTCGATCCGGGCAGTTACACAGTCACGATCACGTACGTGGGTTTCACGCCATTCACGAAATCGGTCGATGTCGTTGCAAACCAGACGGCGAATGTCGAAGCCAAGCTGGAAGTTCAATCCCAAAATCTGCAGGTGCTTGTCACTGCGGAGCGCCCTTCCGCCGAAGCCGAGTCAGTCAACCAAGAGCGGACTGCCGATAACATCGTCCAGGTACTTCCCGCGGAAGTCATCCGCAGCTTGCCCAACGCCAATATGGCGGATGCCCTCGGCCGATTGCCCAGCGTGACCCTTGAGCGCGACGAGGGCGAAGGTAAATACGTGCAGGTTCGCGGCACAGCACCGCAACTAACGAACACGACGATCGACGGGATGAGTGTACCGTCGCCGGAGAAGGGTGTTCGCCAGATCAAGTTCGATGCGATTCCCGCCGACATTGTCGAGGCGGTGGAAATTAATAAGACATTGCAAGCCAACATGGATGCTGACGGCATCGGGGGTTCGGTCAATCTTGTGACCAAGACGGCTGGCGAACGTCCCACCATGACGTTCGGTGAGGTGGGCGGCTATACGCCCATCGTCAACGGCCGCGGGGACACCGAGGCCACGGGCACTATCGGTCAGCGGTTTGGAGCCCAGAAGCGGCTCGGTCTTCTCATCGGTGGTTCTTACGACTGGAATGGCCGTGGGATTGACGACATCGAGCCGGTGTCCGATGTCGCTACATTCCCAAATGGCGCGACAGCTCTGTGGAAGGATTCTCAGGACATCCGCGAGTATCGTTACTACCGCTCGCGCTGGGGACTCACCGGGAGCGCCGACTACAAAATCGGCGCAGACTCGAACATTTACCTCCGCGGCCTATACTCCGAATTCAAGAACTACGGCGACCGGTGGGCCTATTCACTGACGGACAACACCCCGGTTTTCAACCCTAATGTTCCGTCGCAATTCCCGAACGCTCCCACACTCTTCGGCAGCAACGGTTGCAGTTTCGACAAGACCACCGGGCTCGAGAGCTGCGGTGTTGCAGCAACGTTTAACACCCAAAGCCGTCGTCCCGACTATGGAATCGGGAGCATTGTGATCGGGGGCAAGCACGTTCTCACAACTACGTGGTTTTCCTGGGATCTCTCGGTTGGTCGGTCCCACGAGACGGACCGGGGTTACGGGACGGCAACTTTTGGCTCAAGCCTCGGCAGCAGTTCGTGCCAATTCTCCCCTTCCCTCACAACGAATAGCTTTGAGCCGCAGTGGTCGCCCGCCTGCTTCACTGAAGCCTACAACCCGGCGAATCTCTCTTTGAACAACATTCAAAGCCAACTAGGCCAGAGCGCCCAAGTGGACCTTCAGGCGGCCGCATCAATGGCCAAGCGCTATCACATCGGTTCTCATCTTTCCACCATCGAAATCGGCGGGAAATTCCGCAATGCGCACAAATATGATGACACCTACACGGATGAGCTGATCCCGAATGTACCGGTTCCGTTTACGACATTCCCGAGCGTCCTGACGAACCACCACTACTACATGAATGCGTACCAACTGGGTCCAAACCCCGGATATCAGGATGTCCTTGCTTTTGCAAATACCAATCCAATCTTCGGAATAAACAGTACTCGCGGGAACGATCCGGGCAACTACGACCTCACAGAGAAGGTGGGCGCCGGATACTTGATGGACACCTTAGACGTAAGCAGCCGTGTTCGGATCGTGGCTGGCGTGCGCTTTGAGAACACGGATCTTAAGACTTTAACGTTCGATACGACCACGGGAACGTTGAGTGACAGGGCGAGTGGTTCCTACCTGAAGACCTTGCCGAGTGCCTCGCTTCGCTACGGTCTCACCACAAATAATGACATTCGCTTCGTCTATGGCCGCGGTCTCTCGCGTCCTCAATATTCGGACATCGCCCAGGCTGTGACCTTCACTACTGTCGGAAGCCCAGGGTCGGTAAAGAACACGGCCACACTCGGAAATCCTAACCTTAAAGCGGAGACGGCCGACAATTTTGACATTCTCTTCGAACATTATCTCAATTCCTTTGGAATGGTCTCCGCAGGCGTGTTCTACAAACGCATTACCGATCCTATCGTGACGACACAGGTTGTTCTGACGAATTTCCAGCCGTCACCCGTTGCCCCAGTGGGCACTTATACAACGACTACGCCAATCAACGCTGGCGACGCAACGGTAGGCGGCTTCGAAGCTGCCTATCTGGAACGCTTGACGTTCCTTCCGGGCAAACTGTCGGGCCTCGGTATTTCGGCGAACTATGGCTATACTACTTCTCGCGTCAGCGGCTTGCCCGGTCGCTCCGATCATCCCAGGCTGCTTCGCAATGCCCCGAACACCTGGAACATCAGCCCGACCTACGATCGTGGCAGATACTCAGTCCGCGTCGGACTCTCCTATAATCAAGCCAACATCTACAGTTACAATTACACGGATGGCACCAATGGATCGACGCCGATTGCCGGCGGCCTCAGGGGCCCCTTCGGCGACGTTTACTTCTATTCTCACATCCAGCTCGACGCGCAGGGCAGCGTCCGCTTTTCTCACGGACTCGAATTCATTGCGTACGGGCTCGATCTTAACAACGAAGTGTTTGGCTTCTATCAGGGCAGCCCGCAGTTTATGATCCAGCGCGAATATTACGAGCCCACCGTCGCGGCGGGCATCCGCTGGTCGCCGCTGCGGGAAAAATAAACGAGGCCGCGTCAGCGCTTTACCGGACTGGGCTTGTTTACAATGTAGGTGGAGGAGCTGTGCGTTCAAACGCGAGACTCACCTGCATCGTTTTGATTGCCGCCGGCTTGTTCCTTGCAGCTTCGAGAACGAGCGGCGGCCAGGGACGCGGATCAGAGTCCGGTGACGCGGCTAGCATTGCGCGCGATTCGTCTGGGCCAACCTTCTCTATCAACCAACAAGACTTGCATTCGCCGCTAACCCTGGTGGCTTACGGCGACATGCGCTTTACCGATCCCACAAACGTGACCGCGACGAATCCGACCGTGCGACGCGAGCTCGTCCAGCGCGTTGCGGAAGAGAAACCGGACGCGATCCTACTGAATGGCGACGTGCCCTGGCACGGCGGAAACGCAAAGGACTACGAAGTCTATGGCGCTGAAACCCAGGTTTGGCGGGACGCGAATTTGCGTGTATTTCCCGCGCTGGGGAACCATGAGTTTGCCAACTGCGAAGTGCCGCAATGTCTGGCGAACTGGTGGGCAGCATTTCCAAAGCTCAAAGGGCGGCGATGGTACTCCGCGCGTTTGGGATCGAAGATTTGGATCATCGCGCTCGACAGCGACGACTCTTTGTTGCCCGGAAGCGACCAACGACGCTGGCTCGAGAGCCAGATCGCCTCACTGCCTCACGAGATTGAATTCGTGCTGATTACCATGCACCACCCGCCCGTGGCTGACATTCAGAGCCGGTTTATCGTGGACCACAATCCCCGGCCCAATGAGATCGCTTTGGCGCAACTTCTGAAAAGTTGCGCTGCGACCAGCCGAGCTAGATTCATCATCGCTGCGGGCCACATTCACAACTACGAACGCTTCATGCAGGATGGAGTGCTCTATCTTGTATCTGGTGGCGGAGGTGCGGCGCCCCACCCGCTGGATCGCACTCCACTCGATCTCTATCAGAGTTCGGATTTCCCGAATTATCACTATGTGAAATTCGTGTTGGAAGGAAATTTCTTGCGCGGGACCATGTTCCGGCTTACGGATCCCACCGCGGGGACATGGGAAGCTAAAGACCAATTTGAGGTTCACGCGAATTAAGCAGCACGTGCCTCGTTCTGCGAACGACCATTCGGCCGCATCGCGAAAGAACTAACCCTCCTAATCCTAACCCGCAATCTTCACCGGGAATAAACCGTAGCTGGCGAACGTTCATCATTTAGACAGAGCTTTTGAACGCTATTCGAGGTGCATTACACCCCGCACTTCTGTCCTGCTTATATACGGAGCACATCCAACAAATGTGCCTTTAGGGAACCGAGCAAGCGACAACTAGCTTTGTGCGTATTGTTAACAGAGCGTGAACATCATATTGCTGTTCTGTTACAACTGTGGGAATGTGGTTCCAACTTGAGGGACTCCGCGATTGCAGCAAAAAGTGAGAGATTCCGGCCAACTGTGCCGTCATCGGCTGCATTGCGGACGAATAGGGGTGGAAGCGGGAGGTAAATAGTCAGATGAGCAGGTTTAACGTTTTCGTCTCGGTTATCGTGCTCGCTACACTCGCACCACATCGAGCATCAGGCCAGACTCTCAACCCGCAGGCAAACCCGGGAAATGTGAATCCTCAGGTAGAGACATTGAACAGAAAAGCGCTCGAAGGAGACACTCGGGCTCAGCTTCTGCTCGGAATGGCTTTCGAATTTGGGCAAGGCGTGGAGAAGGATCTCGAAGAGGCAATGCACTGGTACCGAATAGCCGCCGACCGAGGCGATCCGGAAGCCCAGACCAACCTCGGATACTTGTACGAAATCGGCAGCATTGGCCCTGAAAACCCCGCTGAAGCCGCTAAGTGGTATCTGCGAGCTGCGGTCTCCGGTTTCGCTCGGGCGCAATTCAATTTGGGAACTCTTTACCTTCGCGGCGCGGGCGTTGAGCGAAGCGATGAAGACGCCGCGCATTGGATCAGCGAAGCCGCTGACGTGGGATGTCCGACGGCCGTCGCAGCCCTTGGTTACCTGTATGCATATGGCAAGGGAGTCCCGCTGGATGAACAGAAGTCACGCGAACTCCTGCACAAAGCGGAGAAGAAAAATGATCCCCGCCTGTGTGGGGCATATCGTCAATCTAACGACGGACCGCTAGTGCGCCGATAAGCCGCGCCCTGCCCTACTTACGAGACAGTTAGGCTCAGTCGTAATACGCCGGGGCCTTCTTGAGTTTGTCGTTCGCCGTGAGATCGTGCTGAATCCAAAGTTGCGCTCCGGTTTTCTTCAGGAAAGCCTCAATCGCAGCGCGGCTGGCGGCGGTCTGTTCGCGGTTGAAGTCCGTCTTGGGTACCTGGTGTTGCGCACGCTCCTCAGGGTAATGATATAGATCTCCGGAGAGCACAATCGGTCCCGTTTTGCCCAATCTCAAAAAAAGAACCTGATGGCCGGGCGTGTGCCCTGGGGCGGACTTAAGAATCACAGTCCCGTCACCGAAAACGTCGTATTCGTCGTTCTTGAGGATCACGGTCTTGCTCTTCTGGAGCGCGCTGAACGTTTCTGGCGTGAGGCAGCGCGAAAATGCCGGCGGTTGAGCAAACATCGCATCGCGGTCTTCCTGCCGCACGAGCCAAGTGGCGCTGGCGAAATCGTTGGAGTTGGCCGTGTGATCCCAATGGCAATGCGAAAGCGCCAGGTAGGTAATGTCGGCCGGCGCGTATCCAGCTTGAGCCAGTTGCGCTTTCAAAGGCTTGGTCACTGTAGCAACGGACGGGTTCACGCTACCAGGAGCAGCCTTGGTTGCACCCTTCCCCGGACTAAGGGCTCCATCCGGTATTACGCCCGTCTCCCACATGAGAGTGCCTTTCGGATGCGCGATCAAAAAGCAGGGCACGGCCATTTCGGCCGCGGCGAGTTGGTTGGGCGTGAAGCCGTACACTGTCGTATCTGCAATTTTTAATTTGCCACAGTCAAAGATGTAGAGTCTGAGCGATGCCGGCGCGGGGGCATGATGCGTTGTTTGAGCGGCGGCTTTCGCTTGGGCTGACTGCCTTACTGCGCCGCTCGCTACGAGCAGAGCGGCAGCAAGCAACAAAGCAGACGCAATGCGCCTGCAAAGATACGCTTTGTGCGGTGACATGCTTTATGCCTCTCGGTTCAGATTACGATCAGCAACCTCTCTCTGCTGGTCAGCCCTGAACGATCTGCACGTTGAGCCCTTCCGGATCCTTGACGTGAAAACCCGCGTCCACGTTCTCTTCGGGGCTCGCCCCGTGCAACTTCAATTCGCGCGTGGCCGATTCCCTATCGAAGTGGTCCACTCCAATCGCGAAATGGTCCACGACGCCAGTAGGGCTCTTGTGGTGAAGAGAAACCAGCGTCTTGGTGATTCCGAGGCGCACGATTTCGTTGTTTTTGTCTTCGCTCACCACATTAAAACCGAAAAGTTTCTGGTAGAAATCGATGGACCGCTGCAAATTACTGACCTGAATGCTGACATGATCGATTTTTACGCCTTTGAAGCCGGAGTCTTGAAGTCCGGCGACCGCCGTGCCGCCCGCCGCAGTAAGCATCGCCAAGCCTTGGATTAATTCCCGCCGGGTGAGTGCGCCTTTTTCGAAGCGTGTCACAAGATTGGAAATGATCGTTTCCATACGCGCCGCCTTTCGCCTCTCACGTTGACTGTTTTTTGGCTTTGATCGAATCGTACTCTGTAATAGCGCGCTTGGTGCCCTCGTTATCGATATCAGGCGTCAGCGTGCCCTTGAATTCATCGTAAAGGCGGACGGTATTCATCACGATTCGTTCCGGCCCCATCCAATTGTCGAACTTGCCCATCTTGATATCCGCGGCTGCTGCGCCGGCGCTCATACCCGCGTCATAGCGTTTTTTGGCCTCGACCTTGAGGAAGCGGAAATATTCGGCCATCTCGGCCAAATCTTTCTTGCCGCCGACGGGGCCGTGGCCAGGCACAATCGTGTCCACGTCCATCTTCATGATTTTGTCTACGGACTCCAGCCATTTGGTGATGTAGCCATTGTGGGCATAGGGCACTAGATGGAAAAATGCCAGGTCGCCGGCGAAAAGGATCTTGTGCTGCGGCAAATAGGCCGTGATATCACCCCAGGTGTGCGCCGGACCGGCGAAGCGGAATTCCACGACGTTGCCGCCGATGTTGTAGGTGAGGTTGTCTTCGAAGGTGACGCTAGGCGGCGTGAGCTTGCGCACTTCGGTTCCATCGGACAGCCCTTCCTGCTTCGGCCACGACTTCGGAGTGGCGGGCACGGCCTTCAAGACTTCTTGGCGGCAGTAAGGATGGCTCAGAATCTGCGCCGGCAGGAAGAATTGATTGCCGGCCACATGGTCGCCATGGTGGTGCGTGTTGATCAGCTGGGCGATCGGTTTGCCGCCCGTAGTCTTCTTTGCCGCAGCCAGAAAGGCTTTGGTCTGCAGCGGAAAGCCAAGAGCATCCAACGCCACTGACCAATCCTCTCCGACGAACAGACCGGCATTAGAGATTCCGGCGTTAGGAAAACCTGTGCCTCCCTGCTGCTGATAAACGTAAACGTTGGGCGCCAGTTGTCGCAGATCGGTTTTCCACGCCGGCATCACAGGATATTTGTCATTCACCGGCGGAAGCGGTGTTACCGCCGGCCAGCCCATTCGGCTGGAGGATTCGTCCACACGCTGCCCCGCTTGACCCAAAAGAGCCTTAATACCGCCTGCTCCAGCCACCACCGAAGCTGCGCCCACCAATGCCGTGCGCGAAACCATTTCCCGCCGCGTCAATTTTTCTCCCATGGGAAACCTCCTAAGAACTCTGACGTGCTATGTGCGCCGGATTATGGTGGTGTCCAGGGAGCCTGGTCAATGGATTTTGCTCGGCGGCGCGGCGGCGGAACGCTGCACGGGCACACGCAGGAGGGCGCCCTATTCGGCCGATGGCTTCAGCTCATTCTTTCTTCAGGCGTGATCAGATGCAAAGGCTTTTCGCCCAGTAGGGCGCGCCTGCAGTTCGCGACCGCATGGCGTAATGCGATTTCGAACGCATTCGCAACCGAGGCGGAATTGTGCGGAGAGCCGATTACGTTCGGCAACTCCATGAAAGGCCGACTCATGCGGAACTCACCGTGACGTACGGGCTCAATCCACCATGCGTCAATACATGCGGTGAACTGAGGCTTGGCTTTCAGGTGCTCGTAAAGCGCCGCTTCGTCGATGATTTCGCCGCGCGCAAGATTAACCAGAATGGCGTCATCTTTCATCAGCGATAGTTCCCTTTCGCCGATCGCACCTTGCGTAACCCGCGTGAGAGGAGCACTGATAACCAAGACGTCCGATGCCACCATCAATTCGTGAAGCCGATCGGGCCGGCCGATCCAGTCGACCGGATCGTCCGCCGCTCCGCGACGGTTGATGGCGTGGATGCGCATTCCCAGGCAGCGCATCAGCCGGGCCGTCGCAACGCCGTAACCGCCGAAGCCGAAAAAACCACAGATCTTCCCCGCCAGCACTTTGTTAGGCGTGAATTGATTGAACTGACCGCGCGAAAGACTCTGATGCTCGATGAGGAGGCGCTTCGCAGCGGCGAGCGCCATGGCAAGCGCATGCTCACTCATTTGCTGCGCATAAGCACCGCCATTGCCGGCCAAAGGTATTTCTGGAGGCAAGTTATTGAGGGGAATGTAGTCGATGCCGGCGCTTAAAAACTGAATCAGCCGCGCCTTGCGCAGCAGCGGCAGTTCCTCTGGCCGAAGCTCCTTGGCTGTATTTCTTCCCAGTAAAACATCCGTGCGGCTCAAAATATCCTGGCGTTCGGCGGCTTTCAGATCGGCAAGATATCGAATCTCGGCAATGTTGCCGAGGGTCTCCGAAATGATCTTTCGATGCGCATCGTTAGCTTCGAACGAAACTGCGAGTATCATCGTCTCACCCAATCACGGTATAGTGGCGCACAATCGGCCCACGATTTTAGACCTTTTAGGGAGGCCCTATGTCAAAACACATGCTGAGGCGAACGATTTCAGGGCTTGCGCTCTTCAGTTTCGCGATTTGGGGCCTGCAGTCCGCGCATTCGCAGACCACGCCGCCTCATGCTCCCGATGGGTGGGACCGGCCGGTAGCGAGTTCCACCAAAGCACAACCTGGGCCGGCTCCGCGTCACGACATTTCCGGGACTTGGGAGCCAGCTAACGGTCCCAGCGATGGCATTCAGGGAACGGGCTCGAAGGCGATGCCCGCCGATGGCAAGCATGAGCCTCCCTACACCGCGCTGGGTCTCGAACTGATGAATCACTCGAAACCCGGAAATGGCAATCGAGAAGTGCTGCCCGCGGACATAGACGATCCGGTTTTCTTCTGTAACCCCCAAGGTATGCCGCGCGAAGATCTGTACGAGCTTCGGCAGACGCAAATCCTGCAGACGCCGTCGAAAGTGGTGATGCTCTACGAGTTCAACAAAATCTGGCGCGTAATCTGGACGGATGGCCGCGAATTTCCGAAAGATCCGGAGCCGCGGTGGTTCGGATATTCAGTCGGCAAGTGGGTAGACGACACGACGTTCGTTGTTAACACGACTGGTACGGATGAAAGGACCTGGGTGGACAAAGCCGGGCGGCCTCATAGCAGTGATCTTCGAATAGAAGAACGTTTTCATCGCGTGGACCACGATAACCTGGATCTCACGGTGACCATCGAAGATCCGAAGATGTACACACAGCCGTGGGTAGCGTTGGACAAATTCCCATTCAGGTTGCTGGGCGAAGATTTCGACGTTCGGGAGATGATCTGTTCGCCGGCCGAGACGGCAGAATACAATCGCGTGGTCGGCAGCCAAACGAAATAACGGACCCTGGTATTCAAGGCGACTTGACATTCTCTTTTCAAGTAGCGGAAGCGCACCATTCGAGGAGGTCATCATGAAAGCTAGTTTCGTCGCTCGTGCTTCGTTTCTCGGAGTGCTCTTAGCGATTTCGTCGCTCGCCCCAGGCCAGGAACCTGCGAAAAAGGCGTCGGCCGGCAAGGGTGAAGACCGCGCCTCTCTGGAAAAAGAGCTGTGGGATGCCGACCAGCAGTGGCTGTGCAGTTCCGGGGCTGGTCCCTATCACAAGGACTACAAGGAATGCATCGAATTCCGCAACCAATACTGGACGAACCAATTTTTCGAGATATCGCCGGAAGGCCAGGTTCAAACGAAGGCACAGATGATCGCCGCGCAACGGGCCCTGCATCCCTCGCCGGGCGTCGGACCCTACCCCGACGATTTCAAGCTGATGGCCGTCTACGGAAACTTTGCGCTGGCCACGGATCATACGCGCCTAAAGCGTCAAAGCGCCGACGGCAAGATCAGCGAAGTCGAAGTCCGCGTATTGCGGATGTTCGCCAAGGAAAACGGCAAGTGGAGGCCGGCGGGAGCGGCTCTAGTGCCCATACAGAAATAGATCCGCTGAACAGCAAGCCGCTGGATAGTCTTATCTAACGGGAATCGATCAGCTGGGATCGATGCGGTAAACCCACTCTCGCGCATCGCTCTGATTGACGTTCTGCAGTATTTCTTCTACCAACGCGTGCCGCGGAGCGAGTATGCAAACCGGGTCGGTGGCCGCAGCATCGCCAGCAAGCAGGAAGGCCTGGCAGCGGCAGCCACCAAAGTCGCGCGTGCGGCGGTCGCAGCTTCGGCAGGGCTCCGGCATCCAGCTTTCGTCGCGGAAGCGGTTGAATGCCGGCGAGTCCTCCCAAATCCACCGCAACTTGTGCTGACAGGCGCTCGGCAGGTCAAGACTGGGAATTACCGCAGCGGCATGACAAGGCAGCACACGCCCCGCAGGATCGACAAGCATCTGCTGATGTCCCCAGCCGTTCATGCACGGCTTTGGGTACTTCGAATAATAGTCGGGGAAAACAAAATCGATGCGCAACTTGCCTTTGAGCCGCTCGCGGGCAGCTTCCACGATTTCGATCGATCGGTCTAGCTGCTGCCGCGTCGGCAATAGTGCCTCGCGATTGCGCAGGGCCCAGCCGTAATATTGCACGTTGGCGATTTCGAGTTTTTGTGCGCCGGTTTCTTCGGCGAAGGCAATCATTTCTCCGAGGCGATCGAGATTGCGGCGGTGCAGCACCATATTCACTGTAAATGCGACGCGCCGCTCGCGAATCATCTGCGCGATACGCAGTTTCAACACGTGGCTGCGAGTGCCAGCAAACTCGTTTGCGGGCGCTTCCTCGCTATCCTGAAAACTCAGCTGAATGTGATCGAGGCCGGCTTCGATGAGTTGGTCGAGTCTGCGTTCGTCAAGACCAACTCCGGAGGTAATAAGGTTCGAATAAAGTTGCGCCGCGCGAGCTCCGCATATGAGTTCGGTAAGATCGGGCCGCGCCAGAGGCTCGCCACCCGTGAGGTGCAGCTGCAGAACGCCCATTTCGCTGGCTTGCTGGAAAATTGACAGCCAGTCAGCCGTCGAGAGTTCGTCGGAGCGGCGCTGCATCTCGAGCGGGTTCGAACAGTAGACGCAATGTAGCGGGCAACGATGAGTGACCTCAGCGATTA
>Ga0210394_10002800_pt1 | contig 23236 bp, 19 predicted proteins | sample IncBWC12MmetaG_FD_160121 | JGI IMG/M metagenome (GOLD analysis project Ga0210394, IMG submission 160121) | Forest soil microbial communities from Barre Woods Harvard Forest LTER site, Petersham, Massachusetts, United States - Inc-BW-C-12-M | ecosystem: Environmental > Terrestrial > Soil >... | reverse complement strand
ATTCGACAGCAGAAGATTGTTGCACGAACAGGCCACGGAATAGTCACCTCGACCTCTGCCCTGGCCCGGACGACCCGCCTATTTCCCTATCCCTTCCTCTCGCTTGCCTACCCTCAACTCCCTCTGCTATCGTCCCTTTGCCTTGCCGCAGACTCTTCAGGGGAGAGTCACCACATGCCAGGACTTTTGCAGCGGCTTATGCCGCGCGAAGAGGGTTTTTTCGACCTTTTCGCCCAGCAAGCCGAGAATATCCACAACGGGGCGGAAGCGCTCCTCAAAATGCTCTCGCACTACACGGGCGTTCCCGAGCAAGTGCAGATCGTCAAGGCCATCGAGCACGAAGGCGACGAAATCGCCCACCATCTCCTCATCAAACTGAACCAGACCTTCATCACGCCCTTTGACCGCGAAGATATCCACACGCTCTGCAATCAGCTCGACGACGTCATCGACCTGATCGACGCTGCCGCCAGCCGCTTCGTCCTTTATCGCGTCGACTCCATCCGCGAAGGCACCGTGGACCTCGTCAGAGTCCTGGTCTCGGCCACCGTCGAAGTCACCGCTGCCGTCAAAGCCCTGGGCACACCCGAGAAAGCCCTCAAGCATTGCATCGAGATCAACCGCTACGAGAATGAGAGCGACCGCATCTGCCGCACGCTCATCGCCCAACTATTCGACGAGGAAAAAGACTCCGTCCAGATCATCAAATGGAAGGAAATCTTCGAAGTCATCGAAACGGCCGTCGATAAATGCGAAGACGTCGCCAACGTAATCGAAGGCGTCATCATCAAGAGCGCCTGATTCGCCGATGACCAGCTTTTCACTCCTGCTCGTCGTCATTTTTCTTACTCTGGCCTTCGAGTTTTCCAACGGCTGGCACGACGCCGCCAATTCCATCGCTACCGTCGTCTCCACTCGCGTCCTCACGCCGCTTCGAGCCGTCGCCTGGGCGGCTTTCTGGAACTTCATCGCCGCTTTCGTCTTCGGCACTGCAGTCGCCACCACCATCAGTAAAGGCATGATTCACCTCGAACTCATCAATCAACAAGTTGTTCTCGCGGGCCTCCTTGGAGCTATTTCATGGAACATGATCACCTTGGTCCTCGGTCTCCCTACGAGCTCTTCCCACGCCCTCATCGGCGGCTATGGTGGCGCCGCAGTCGCCTACGCCGGCACTAAGGCCCTGATCCTTAGTGGCTGGGTCAAACCCGTGATTTTCATCTTTCTTTCACCGATTGTGGGAATGGCTCTCGCCATTCTCATCACGATCCTCACCAGTTGGATCGTCCGCAGGCAACGTCCGCAAAAAGTGGACCGCTGGTTTCGCCGCTTGCAATTGCTCTCCGCTGCGCTATTCAGTCTCGGTCACGGCACGAACGACTCACAGAAAGGAATGGGCATTATCACGGCGGCGCTTGTACTCGGCGGCTTGCTCAATCGTTCCGCGCCCCCGCCCTACTGGGTCATCATCTGCTGCCACTTGGCCATGGCCGGAGGTACCATGGCCGGCGGTTGGCGCATCATCAAAACCATGGGCCAGCGCATCACCAAGCTCACCCCCTTCGGTGGCTTCGCAGCGGAAACGGCTGGCGGCCTGACCCTCGTGATGAACGCCGCATTCGGCATCCCCGTTAGCACCACTCACACCATCACCGGCGCCATCGTCGGCGTCGGAGCCACGCGCCGCCTCTCCGCCGTCCGCTGGGGCGTCACCCGCCGCATCGTCTGGGCCTGGGTTCTTACTATTCCGGGCGCTGCCTTAATTGGCGCTGGCCTATTCCATCTCCTCGCCCCTCTCCTCCGCTGACTTCCACCGTCCCTTGCCCGACTCTTGAAAGTTCGCTTTCTTTCCTTGCCCGCTAGGGCTGTCCCAATGCCCGAATTTTCTTGGCTTTTCGATGATTCTTTTGATACACCATCTCCATTCAAGCAACGGAGGTATCTATGAGCACATTTAGCCGTTTGACGGGTGGCGCACGCGAACTGAATCTCGAGCTCCTGATCATGCGCGTCGCTTGTGCGCTGCCCTTTATTTTCCACGGCTGCGCCATCCTGTTTGGAATGTTCGGCGGCCCAGGCCCCCAAGGCTTCGCGGCCTTTATGCACATGCCTGTCGCCGTCGGCTATTTAGTTGGATTAGCTCAGTTCGCCGGAGGCATCGCCATCCTGATCGGCGCGTTGCTCCGCGTTGGAGCCGTCAGCGTCATCATCGTCATGCTTGGCGCCATATTTATCGTGCATCTCCCGCACGGCTACGACATCGGCCACGGCGGCCTCGAATACGCGCTAACGGAAATGCTCCTCGCCTTGGGCCTATTGCTCGCCGGTCCTGGCAAGTATTCCCTCGCCAGCGTCTTGCCAGCCCCGCTGCGGAAGTTGTAGCAAGCGACAAATTCGTGTTTGAACTGCATCGTGGGCGTATAATGCCCTTAGGATAACCTCTGGTAAACAAGTCGCGCGTGGGAGAAACATGGAGTCCCACCCGAGGAATTGCATTCGCTGACGAGGTGCCCAATGCGCTCGATGAGATTTGTGGTTCTTGCCGCCGCGTTCCTTATAGCCGCTCTGCTCTTCACGGCGCCGTCCAACGCCCAAAGCGCGGAGGACGACTCGTCTGGACCTCGAGGTAGCGTTCCCCGGTCCTCCGCGGACCGCTACCATTCGCATGCCCAACGCGACGGCACGAGCGTCGGAGCGAATATTCTTACTCCCAAGCAAGTGCGGAAAGCTTTTGTCTCCGACTTAAATCGTTGCTGCATGGTTGTGGAGTTCGCCTTCTATCCAAGCAAGGAAAAGGGTCCGCACGATTTGTCGCTGGATGATTTCGCCCTATACATTTCCGGGAGCGACGTCGCCACAAAGCCGGAGAGCGCCACTGTAGTCGCTGCTTCGTTGCAAAAGAAAGCCGGTTCAGGGGCCCCCGTTTCGGTGCAGGGCGGTGCAACCGTTGGCTACGAGTCCGGCACTTACACTGATCCAAACACGGGGCAGCCCACAAGAGTTCATGGCGTCTATACAGCGACAGAAGTGGGTGTTGGCGTGGGCCGTCCAAACCCCGTCCCGGGCTCAACCGGGCGGGATCGCCAGATCATGGAAACGGAACTGAGCCAAAAGGGACTGCCGGAAGGGAAAACCGCCGCTCCCGTTGCAGGGTATCTGTACTTTTCCATCCGCGACCGCAAGAAAGATGCAAAATATCAGTTGGAATACAATTTCAACGGCGAAAAGCTAGTTCTCACGCTGCCTTGACCTCCACATTGCAATAATTATTTTGCTTTCATTAAGTTACGCACACTCTGCCAAAACGCAGGCGGTAGGCGTACGCCCCATAAATCCCCGGTCGACCGCTTTAACTTTTGGACTCTTAAAGTTCACTCCGCTTCAAGTGACTTTAATGGCTTTAGTTTCATCAAATTCGCTAAAATAACTTGTAGGTGGGATACCCATGACCAGCAATCAAACCAATTTCTCCACCGTCGAAGAAGCCGTCGAAGAGATTCGCCAGGGGCGTATGATCGTCCTGGTCGACGACGAAGACCGAGAAAACGAAGGCGACCTAACCGTGGCCGCCGAGAAAATCACGCCCGAAGCCATTAATTTCATGGCGAAATTTGGCCGCGGCCTTATCTGCCTCGCGCTTACCGAGCAGCGCTGCGACGAGCTTCATCTTCCGCTCATGTCCCTGATCAACACCTCCGTCCACGGCACTGCCTTCACGGAAGCTATTGACGCCAAAGTCGGCGTCACGACCGGCATCAGTGCCTCGGACCGCGCCATAACGGTCCTTACCGCGATCGATCCCAAGACCCGCCCTCAGGATCTCGCCCGGCCGGGCCACATGTTCCCTCTGCGCGCTCGCAATGGCGGCGTCCTCGTGCGCGCCGGCCAGACCGAAGCCAGCGTCGACCTCTCCCGCATTGCTGGCCTCAACGCCTCCGGGGTCATCTGCGAAATCATGAACGAGGACGGCACCATGTCCCGTGTGCCGCAGCTTCAAGAATTCTGCAAGCAGCACAATTTGAAAATGCTCACGGTCGCAGACCTCATCCGCTACCGCATGCAGCACGAGCGCTACGTCCGCCGCGTGGCGGAAGCCGTTCTCCCCACGCGCTACGGTGATTTCCGCATGATCGCCTACGCCAGCGACGTCGATCACGATCAGCACATCGCACTCGTTCGCGGCAACCTCGAAGGCGAAACGCCCGCTCTAGTCCGTGTCCATTCGCACTGCCTCACCGGCGACGTCTTCGGCTCAACCGCATGCGATTGCAGCGAGCTTGTCTCCCGCTCGCTGGCCACCATCGCCAAGGAAAACCGCGGCGTTTTCCTCTATCTCCACCACACCGGCCGCGGCTTCAGTGTGGAAACCGCCGAGGAGCCCGGCGCGCTCCCGCAAATCCATTTTCACAAACGCGGCCAGCTTGACCGCGAACCGGCCCGCCAGCGAATGGTCCAGCACGAGAGCGGCATCGGCGCTCAAATCCTGATTGATCTCGGCCTAAGAGACATCCGCGTCTTAACCAATCACCCAAAAAAGGTGGTCGCCCTAGAAGGCTACGGCATCCGTATTGCTGATCAGGTCCCTTTGCGCATCGAACAATCCCATCCCACACATCAAACGCTTTAGACTTAAATGAAACCATTTGATGATCGTCACACAGTGCTGCTTGGGACAGCGGCGCTATGTGCAGAGGTGTCCTGTGTACGTTCCTCATCAACTCTTCGAGCGCAGGCCGTTCCTCACCTCGCTGCTCGGGGCCGTCGCGTTGGTAATGTCCCTTTTTTTCTTCATGCTTGTCCTGCGCGAGTACAGGGGGTTTGGGAAGGTTCCCCAGAGGGCTGATCTGGCAACTGTAATTCCGCCCCCGGATATGCACGGAATCTGGATGGAAGTGACACAACCTCTCATCGTGCACTGCGAGCCGGTCGAAACCGAGTATCCACCCGATCAGCAAATACTTTTCGGCCGAGTGGACAGCACCTATTTCCTCGCGGAGATTCCGGGATCCGAGCGGGTGGCAGTTCTGGAATACGACAAACAAGCAGCTTGCAACGACGTGCAGCGTGCGCCGGTCACGGGCGTGCTGACAGGACTGAATCCGAAGCTTCGAGAAACCCTGGAATCCCACGGAATGGTTTTTCCACGAAGTGCGGTCGCCGTTCTTTTGTGTCTGTCGTGCGGACCCAGAAAGTCGGTGACCTACTTGTTTTTCCTAGGTCTGATGATGGTCGTCTCGTTGTGGTTGACCACTCGTTCGTGGCGCAGATACCAGCAGCAGAACACCTCGAGGCACATGATTTCAGTCAGCGACTGTTAACTGACAGGCTCTCAAGTCGAGTTCCCGACGATAAACAAGGCGGTTCAGCAGGCGTGGAGGCAGGCTTTGGCGGAACTGCAGGCTTAGATGGAGTTGCGGGTTTAGAGGCTGACGCAGGTTTGCTTTGCGAAGCAGCCTTTCCAACCGTCAAATACTTGCGCATTTTTTCGAGCCGCTTCGGCCCGATGCCGCGGACCGCGCGCAAATCGTCCACACTCTTGAACGCGCCATAGGACTTGCGCATCTGGAGAATCTTTTCGGCAGTCACCGGACCGATTCCCGGTACTAGCTGCAGTTCTTCCGAAGTTGCGGTATTCAAGTTGATCGGTGCTTCCGGCGGCTTTTTCTTCGCGGCGAGTCCCAAAGAAATCGCGCACAGCGCGAGAGAAACGAGCAGCACTCGTGCAATAGACCGCCTTGCCATGACGGAATGATAATGCACCAATGATGTTAATAAATAAATAATTAGAACTACTTGCTGGCCGAGCTCAGCTTTTTACCCTGGGCGTCGAAGGCTTCGAGGTCGCCGAATAGCGCGGCTTGCGATTCGATTTGCGCACGATCTCCAACGACAACAATCTGCATGTTCGCGGAATCGAGATATTTGCGCGCCGTTTCTAGCAGGTCGACCGGCGTCAGCGCCCGCACCTTCGCTCGATACGTCTCGAGATAATCATCAGGCAATTCGTTCAGCGCCACCACGGCGATCTGCGACAACAATCCGTTTTGCGTCGCGAGTCCCATGGAAAAGATGCCGCTCAAATAATTCTGCGCGTCGGCTAGCTCAGCTTCCGGAACCGGAACGGACCGCAGCTTGTCCATTTCGTAGAAAATCTCCGTAAGCGACGCCGCAACAACGTCGTTGCGCACAGCGGCCGAAACCGAAAAGTATCCGTGCTCTCGCAGCGGGTTGACGCTGCTTCGAGGACTGTACGTATACCCCTTGTCCTCGCGAATATTCATGACCAAGCGCGAATTAAATGCTCCGCCGTACAAACTATTCGTGAGGCCGAGCTTCACCCAGTCCGGATGCTTTCGCGTGATCGCATGGCATCCCGCGAGAATTTGTGTCTGCACCGTGCCAGGCAGATGCACCAGATAAACGCGCCGCCCACGCGGATTTGCCGGAGCGGGAGAAGGTTTTGCAACCGGCTTCTTCCCCTGCCAGGCGCCGAACACTTTTTCAGCGCTTTTCAACATCGCATCTGGCTGAAAATCACCGACGAGCAAAAGCAAACCATTCTCAGGCGTGTAAAAGTCGCGGTACACCGCCAGCAAATCGTCCCGCTTGTAGGCAGCGACCTGCTCCTCGCTCGGCGAAACCTGCGCGTAAGGATGAGCGCCGAACAAAACTTTGCGCAGCCGTTCGCCGGCCAGGAATCCCGGCTCCGTTCGGCTCAACTTAACTTCTTCGAGTTTTTGGCGTCGTTCGCGCTCAAACTCGGCTTCCGGAAACGCCGCTTCTCGCGCCAACTCATCGACCATGCCAAGGAGCGGCTCGGCAAACTCAGAAAGTCCTGCAAACGAGAGCGAACTCGCGTCCGAGCCTGCGCTCATTCCGAGATCGGCGCCAATGCGCCGCAGATCTTCTTCGATCTGCCTGCTCGCGCGCTTCGCCGTGCCTGTTCGCGCCACGGTGGCCGTCATTTCTGCAAGCCCGAGACCGCGATCTATAGCCGCCACGTTGCCGGAACGAAAATATAGGTCGCCATGAAACTTCGGAATCGTGTGCGACTCCACGAGAATGACTTCCAACCCGTTTGAGAGGCGCGCCCGTTTCCGGTTCGGCCATGTGACTTGCCGTTCGGCGGATAGCGCCGGCACCGCATCGTTTACTTCCACCGCGCGCGTCGCCATTATGCTGCCTCTTTCTTGTCCGCATCCGCGGGCGCGCCGGCTGGGGCCGGAATCCGAAACACGATCGCGCGCTTTTCCCGTCGCAAATATTTCTTTGCGGCCGCGTGGATGTCTTCGCGCTTCACGGAAAGAAAACCGTCGAGCACGGTATTCACCAATTGCGGCTCACCGTCAAACAACGTGAAGCATGCAAGCAGATGCATCAAGCCATAACGCGGCATGCCGCCGTGTCCACTCTCGAGAAGCGAGAAATAGTCCGATTGCCATTTCACTTTCAGTTGGGCGAGTTCATCATCGCTGATGCCCTTCTCCTGAATCTCGCGGATCACTTCATCGAAAGCAGCCAGCGCCTGTTCGCTTGAATACTCCGGCTTGTGCAGAATTCGTGTGACCATCTGCGTCGGCCCGTTATAGCCGAAAATATCTTCGATTCCTCCGTCGAGTTCCACGGCCACCTGCTTTTCGAGCACGAGTTCGCGATAGAGTTTTCCCGCTCGCCCGCCATGGAGCGCTTGATCGAGTAGCGCCATGGCACACCAATCGGCGGTTCGCCGCTTAGGCACAACGTAACCGATAGCCATTGCGGGCAGCGTGCCGAATTTTTCCTCAACGTGACCACGGCGTTCTTCGCTCTGCTCCGGCTCCGTCGGATCGGCAAACGGTGGCGGCGCCCCCGCAGGAATGTCAGCATACAATTTTTTTGCCAGGGCAAATCCTTCTTCCGGTTTCACATCACCGAGCATCAACAGCACCGCATTGTTCGGGACATAGTACGTCTTGAAAAAAGCCTGTACGTCGGCGAGGTCCGCGGCATCAAGATCGTTAAAGTCTCCGTAAAAATTATGCGAGTTGGCCCAGTTGCGAAATGCCACGGGCGGCAAGTCCAGCCACGGAAATCCTCCGTAAGGCTGGTTCAGGACATTCACGCGCACTTCCTCTTTCACAACGTCGCGCTGATTCCGCAAATTCTCGTCGTCGACTTTCAGCGCGCGCATGCGGTCGGCTTCGAGCCAAAGCACGCGTTCGAGCGCGTTTGACGGCACGGCCTCGTAATAATTCGTCACGTCGTAATGCGTCGATCCATTGAGCACGCCACCGCTCGAATTGATGAGCTTGATATGCTGCATCTTCGGCGCGTTCGCCGAGCCTTGAAACATCATGTGTTCGAAGAGATGCGCGAAGCCGCTGCGTCCGCGCGGCTCCAGCCGGAATCCAATCTTGTAATACACGCCGACCGTCACCACCGGCGCGGTCGTGTCCGGCGCGATGACCACCTTCAGACCGTTAGCCAGCGTCGTGCTCTCAATCGCAATCTGCAGTCGCTTCACGCTTGTCCCCCCGTTGCTTTCACTTTCGTTTTCTCGTTCACAGCCACTTTTTCCAGCTCCGCCTGCATCTCTGCGGAATCCTGGGCCAAAACCACCGCAGCCAAACGGTTCACTGCCTCATAAGCGTGCCTGAACTCCGCCGGCAAATCATTCATCGCCTCGGTGTGCGCTGCCACCACACCATAGTCTCCTCGCGAAAGCGGACCAGTCCAGGCCGCGCGCGGGCCCAGCCGTTCAAAGTTTTCCAACACTTGCCGCGTTAGCGGCAGAAGCGCGCGCACAGCTTCGCGACGCTTCATTCCGGCCGCAGTCATCAGCTGCGTCGCGGCTTCCATCAAAGCTAGAACATTCCCCGCAGCCAGCGCTCCTGCCGCGTGATACAGGGGCTTCATCGAACCCTCAATGTGCACGGGAACGGCGCCCAGTGCGCGCGCAATCATTCTGGCGGTGCGCACCGCGTGAGCGTCGCCCTCGATCGCAAACACTTTTCCCTCGAGCGAAGGCAAGCCCACTCCGCTGAATGTCTGCAAGGGGTGCATCGATCCGACCGCGGCCCCGCACTTCTTCGCCGGATCGAGGACACGCGAACTCAAGGCTCCGCTCGTGTGCAGCACGATTTTGCCGCGCAATTCTTCCGCACCGATGCGCGCCAGCTCTTCCGCAATCGCGGCGACGCTGTGGTCCTGCGTGGTAATCAAGATGACCTGTGCAGCGAGCACTTGCCGCGTGAGGAACGCATGGGCGCGCCCAGCGCCGATCGAACGCACCGCTTTGCGCGCGCCGGCTTCGCTGCTGGCCACCACCGCGCCGATCTTCCATCCCAACTCGCGCAAGCGCCGCCCCAGCGCGCGGCCTACCCGCCCTGCACCGATGATCGAAAGCGTCCCCGTCATTACATGCTAGGATAACCTGAGCTTGTCACTCGACACCAATTTTGATGCACACTTTTGGACTTGTTTTTTCCTCGCTGGTTGCCGCTTTCTGGGTGTTCCACGGCCTCCGCGCCGCGTATGGCGCAACGAAACTCCCTTGGATGAAGGATTTCGCCCCTGCTTCAGACGCGGCATGTCCAAGCGTTTCACTCATTTTCGCCGCCAGGGATGAAGAAGAAAAACTTCCCGCGGCGCTCGCGACATTAGCTGCGCTCGATTATCCAGGCCTGGAAATCATTGCCGTCGACGATCGTTCGCAAGACGCTACGCGCCACATCCTGGATGAATTCGCTGCAGCGCATCCCCGTTTTCGGGCGGTGCGCATCTCTAGGATTCCGAATGGCTGGCTCGGAAAAACGCACGCCCTGCAAAAGGGATTCGAGGCGAGCAGTGGCGAGTGGCTTTTGTTCACCGATGCCGACGTGCGTTTCAAGCCGGATGTCATCCGCCGCGCAGTCACGCTGGCGAAGCAACTGAATCTTGATCACCTCACGCTACTGTGCAACGTGGAGATGCACGGCTTCTGGGAAAAAACGTTGATCACTTTCTTTGGCCTCGCATTTCACCTCGCGACCGACGCCTATCGCGTGAGCAATCCTAATTCGCGCGCGTACGTGGGAGTGGGCGCATTCCAGTTGGTGCGCCGGAGTGCTTATGAAACGATTGGGACCCACCGGCGTCTGGCGATGGAGGTGGTGGACGACATGAAGCTTGGAAAACTTGTGAAGCGAGCCGGTTTCCGCTCTTGCGTGGCGATCGCGCAAGAGTTCGTAACGGTGCGCTGGCATGCGGGAGCCGGAAACGTGATTCGCGGGGTAACGAAGAATTTTTTCGCAGCCTTCGGTTACAATCTTGCTTTTGCGGCGGTTGCCCTCGTGGGAATGATCCTGCTCAACGTAATTCCCTTCTTTGCGGTTTTCTTGGGGCACGGGTGGATTCGCATTTTCTCGACGATTGCAGTCGCTGTAGCTCTTGCCATGCATTGCAGCGTTGATGTGGTGAACAGGGTTGCACCCCTGTACGCGCTGACGCACCCGATCGGCGCCGTACTGTTTTGCTACATGATTGTGCGCTCTGTGGCTGTGACGCTGTGGCAGGGCGGAGTGACGTGGCGCGGCACGTTTTATCCATTGAAAGAATTGAAGCGCGGCGTTGTTTAGCGGAGTTGTTCAGCGCCGTTACCTAGCTGGCCGATTCTGCTGTGCGTGCTGGTTCGACTGAAAATAATCCTGTCATGTCCCGTTGCTTCAGCGAACGGATGCGGTCACGCAGTTGCGCGGCGCGTTCAAATTCAAACTTTTTCGCGGCTTCGCGCATTTGTGTTTCGAGCTGTTGCAGCATTTCAGCGAGTTGCTGTTCATTCTTGATCTTGGACGTGGCAGCGTCGAGCTCGGTGTCGTCCGCTGGAATCGTCACGTAATCGGCTTCGACGATGCGCGCGAGATCCATGTCCACGGACTTGATGATGGACATCGGCGTGATGTTATTTGCCTTGTTGTACTCGAGCTGTTTTGTGCGGCGGCGATTGGTTTCGTCAATCGCCTGATTCATCGAGCCGGTGCGCCTGTCGGCGTACAAAATGGCTCGGCCTTCGACGTGGCGCGCGCAGCGGCCCATGGTTTGGATCAGCGACGTGGCGCTTCGCAGATAGCCTTCCTTGTCGGCGTCCAGAATGGCCACCATGGACACTTCCGGCAAATCCAATCCTTCGCGCAACAAATTGATACCAATCAAGACGTCGAATTCTCCGCGACGCAAATCGCGCAATATTTTGATGCGGTCGAGCGTCTCCACTTCGGAATGGAGATAACGACAGCGCACGCCGACTTCTGTGAAATACTCCGACAAATCTTCCGCCATTCGTTTGGTCAACGTGGTGACCAGGACGCGCTCGTTCTTCCCCGCGCGCATGCGAATTTCTTCCAGCAGATCGTCCACTTGGCCCTTGACTGGACGAATCTCCACTTGCGGATCGACCAATCCTGTGGGGCGAATCACCTGTTCGACAACGACTCCGCCAGATTTCGTCAGTTCGTACGGGCCAGGCGTCGCAGAGACATAAATGACTTGATTCAAGCGGTGCTCGAACTCTTCAAACGTAAGCGGCCGGTTATCCAGCGCGGAAGGCATACGAAATCCGTAATCAACGAGGGTTTGTTTACGCGCGCGATCTCCGTTAAACATACCGCGCACCTGCCCCACGGACTGGTGCGATTCATCAATGAACATCAGAAAATCCTGTGGCACATAGTCGAGCAGTGTCGGAGGAGCTTCGCCTGGCAGACGCCCGCTGAGGTGCCGCGAATAGTTTTCGACGCCATGGCAGTAGCCGATAGTGCGCATCATTTCGATGTCGAACATGGTCCGCTGCACAACGCGCTGTGCCTCGACAAACTTTCCCTGTTTCTCTAATTCCTTTTTCCACCACCACAGCTCTTCCTGAATGGTGATGATGGCGCGGTCTCTTTGTTCCTGTGGCATCACATAGTGCGTCTTTGGAAAAATCGTCACGCGCGGAAGATCTTCCTGGCCGGTCTTAACCTCGCCAGTCAGCGTGTCGATCTGTCGGATCGTGTCGATCTGTTCGCCCCACATCTCGAATCGGAAACCGTCGTCCTGATACGGGGGATAAATCTCGATAATGTCTCCGCGAACGCGAAAGGTGCCGCGGCGCAAATCCTCGGAGCGTTCGTACTGAATGTCCACCAGCCTGCGGAGAAGAGCCTCACGCGAAGTGTGCTGGCCTTTCTCGAGAGTAATCAGCATGCCGTAATACGCTTCCGGCGAACCGATACCGTAGATACAAGAAACGGAAGCGACGATAATCACGTCGCGGCGTTCGAAGAGCGAACGCGTGGCGCTCATGCGCAGCTTGTCCAGCTCGTCATTGATGGTGGCTTCCTTGTCGATGTAAATGTCGGCCGATGGAACGTAGGCTTCAGGCTGATAAAAATCGTAGTAGCTGACGAAATATTCGACGGCGTTCTCGGGGAAAAATGATTTGAACTCGTGATAGAGCTGCGCGGCGAGTGTTTTGTTGTGCGCGAGCACCAGAGCGGGCCGGTTGAAAGCTTCGATCAGCTTGGCAACCGTGAATGTCTTGCCAGAACCTGTTACACCGAGGAGCACCTGGTGCTTCTCCCCGCCTTCAATGCCGCGAGAAAGCTGTTCGATGGCCGCGGGCTGGTCACCGCGTGGCTGATAGTTGCTGCGCAGCTTGAAGTTCATGGAAGGGGTCTCCCGGCACGAATTTCGGCCACTGCCGAAACCTTCATTATACTCCTCGATGCAAATCGGAGTAGCCGAGGACAGAAATTCGAGGCTGTAGACGTTTGCGGGCGGCGGTTACCAGCTGTCTCCGCCGCCGCTCGGCGGCCAGGCTCCCAGTGCGCGCCGCACTAGAGCAATTTGCCCGGCATGGTAGCTATTGTGGGCCAGAGTTTGCCAGAGAATGGCGAGCACCGTGGAAGTGCGCGTTTCTTGGTTTGAGTGCATCGCGGGAATATCGCGGCTCAACTCGTTCGGATCGCGTTCCGCCATAGCGGCAAGAACACCGATCAATTCCGCGAATCGAGCGGCTTCTTTTCTCCACTCGACTTCGCTAGGAGGAGCGCCAGGCGGCCAGCTTTCCACCGCATGGGCCGGATAGCGCGGCTTTTCGCCACGAATTCTACGAAGCTCGTAATCCGTCCAGAAATTCACGTGCCACACAATTTGCCAGACCGAGTGTGGAAGATTCTCTGCATGCCGGCCCGCAAGTTCCGCGGAGAGGTCTTCGACGCAGGCGACCGGATTCGCGTGCGCGCCTTTTCCATAGAGGAGTTCGATTAAAGTGCGTTCCGGCATGGCGATTTTCTCTGAAAGAAATATTTGATCGCGTGTCAGGGATGATTGGCGGGAGTATCCGCAAGCAGCATTACTTGCGCATGGCTCTCCGCGTCGATCATATAATGAACTCGATTCGAACCGTCGGTCTTCGCGACGATGACGTTCATCGATTGATTCGCGTCTTCCGTCGCACGTACAAGCAGCCCGGTTTTCAGCGAGATGTAAGTAATAGTTTCGTTCTTGCCTTTGGCGATGCCCATGGTACGCAGATCGTGCAGCTTGTAATCCTCCGGTGTAGCGTCCTTTTGAGAAGATTTTTGCTTGAGGATTGCGGTCGTCAGAATCACCGCGCAGGTTTCCTGGGCTTGCTCTCCAGCAGCGAGATCGCCCTGAGGCGTAAGATTCATGGCGCCGCAAGGTGCGTCGTTCACGTACTCCGATTCTTTTTCCCAGGAGAGGCCGGCCAGCAGCGCATTGGTAATCGGCTCTTCTGCTTTCCATTTCTCCCCCGGCTTTATGCCTTTCTCCGGGAACGCGGCGCCGCCTCCAAATCGCGCCACCCATTCCTGCCACGCGGATTGCTCGTCAGCAGAAAGTCTATCCAGCCCCTCGACATCGGTGACCTGGCCGTCCGCGTGAAGAACAAATTCCAGAGTCTTTTCGCGCTTCCCGGATTTTGCTGCCTCGTCCTGGTTTTGTGTGCTCTTTGTCGCCGCCTTGCCGTCCGAAGCTGGGGCCGCCGGTACGCTGGCATCTGCCTCGACAATTCGCGTCCGCAGGCGCGCTAGTATCCTGCCAGCATCGACGCGCAAATCTTCCACCTCCACAAGCAGAAGGAGATTCTCATTGGTTTGGCCGCCTGTTGGTGCCATTGGCACGGCGACGGTACTTTCGGTATTCATGTTGGTCTTCGCGCTGTAACCAATCTGATAGCGGAATGTCTGGCCGACACTCAGTTTGGGGAATAGCACGACGCGGTCCGCGTTGTCTCGCGCTGCGCACGGAACCGCCGCTGAGAGCAGACAGCAGCCAAACAATCTTAGAATGCTATTCATGGCAGGCGCCCCTGCCGGCCGTCATTTCTCCGGCGTCTTAAAATGCTTGTCAAAGAATTCGATCGTAGCGTGATACGCGGCCAACCATGTTCGATGCAGCAGGAAGTCATGAATCTCATCGGGAAAAACCAATAACTCGAACTCCACTCCTTGCTTTCGCAATGCCTCAGCAAGATCAACAGTTTCTGCGAAAGGAACGTTGCGGTCATCATCGCCCTGGATCAAGAGCACGGGAGAACGCCAGGTGCTGATGGAAGAAAGCGGAGATGATTCCCACGCGAGCCTTGCCGCATCGGGCCGATCGGCGGACTTGTAAGAAGAGGCGAACGTAGGAATCTCAGTGTTCCAATCGTGGACGCCGTGCATATCGACGCCGGCGGCGAACAGATCGGAGGCGCGAGCGAGGCCGAGAGCGGTCAAGTAACCACCGTAACTGCCACCCCACAAACCAATGCGAGCCGGATCCACGTCCGGGCGCGAACGCAGATACAGTCCAGCACCTTCGACGTCGTTGAACTCACTGGCGCCAGCCGCACCGTAGTTGAGCGCCTCGCGAAAATTCAAACCGTAGCCGATGCCGCTGCGATAGTTCACGGCGAGGACGATGTAGCCGCGGCTCGCGAGATACTGATTCATGGCGTAGGCGTTGCTGTAATAAAACATGTAATGAAAGCCGAGCAACATCTGGCGTCGCGATCCGCCGTGGAAAAAGCAGAGCGCCGGATGACGCGCGCCATCGCCTGCATTGCGCGGAAGAAAGAGCTGGGCGTGAATCTGCATTCCGTCGACGGAAGAAAGAATAATTTGTTGCGGCGTGACCAGTGCGCTTGCGGGAAAGTCCGCCGGAACCGCTTCCGGAGCGAGGTCGCGGAGTTCGCTTTTGGCGGCGACAAGGGCCGGACGCATCGTGGTGTGCGCATCGGAACGCAGAACCAAAATCGTTCTATTGTCGCTCGCGATAACGGGAGCGGTTTCAATTCCCGTGCCTGACGTCACGGCTTCAAGATGGTCGCCGGTGGGCGAAACCTTCCAAACGTGGCGCCGGTCAATGTCGTCCTGATTCGAAGAATACGCAATGGTCTGGCCATTTGCGCTGGCCACGACATATTCCACTTCGAAGTTTCCCGGCGTGAGCAACTTTCCCGCGCCGCCGCTTACGGGAACGGACCATAAGTGAATCCATCCGCCTCGCTCCCAAGGAAAAACGATCCGGTCGCCAGCTGCCCAGATTAACTGATTCTCCGCGACAACTTCATGAAAAACGCTGCCGCTCCCTCCGTCGGCGTGCCAAATTTCCTGCGCTTTGCCCGTTGTGGCGTCGGCAATTCGAATGGACCACGGTTGACCTTCGCGGTCTGGGCTAAATGGAAGCCTGCCCTTCGCTACGGCGATGCGAAGGAAAGCAATTCTGCGGCTGTCCGGCGACCACGCCGCCTGGCTGTCCGTGTCCACGCCGGGTTCGAGATAAATCAGCGATTTCGCGGCGATGTCGTACACGCCGATGAATCCGTGGTCTCCGCGTCGGCTCGCAAAAGCCAGTTTCGAGCCATCCGGCGACCAGCGCAGCTCGCTTGCTCCGCCGTTCGAATGGATCAGCTGCTCCGCTTTTTCGCTGCCATCCAGCTTCGCGATCCACACCTGCGTCTTGAAGATGAATACAACGCTGCCTCCCTTGGGAGAAACGGCCGGCGAGTGGCCCTCGCCGAGTTTCTTTGGAGCCCCGCCGTTCAGCGAAACGACCCAAATACCCTGCTCGACGCCTTGCGGCGAATTTTGCGGATTGGGATATCCCGCGTTGGCGAATTCAAGATCGCCGCCACGCGTGTAGACAATCGTCTCCGCATCCGGCGCCCAACTGAGCATGCCGAGATCCTGGCCGTCGTCATCTTTGTATGATGTGATTTGGCGCGACTTGTAGCTTCCGTCCGCCGCGGGTTCCGCAATCCATAGATTGCGCGCGCCATTCGCGTTGAAGACCCACGCGACGCGGTCCTTGGCGGGCGCGGCGGTCAGCTCTGTCGGAAACGGTGCACTGAGAAATTGTTCGAGCGTCGGCGCTTTCTGCGCTTTCGCCACCGGACAAATTGTCAGCGCTGCAAGGATCACCATCGCTACAATGCGTTTCATCAACCACCTCCGCAGGTCTTTGATTCTTGCCGAAAAACTCCTCTTTTAAGCATCGCTCTCAAATCTCAATCCGCCGGCTGGTGCGCGGCCACTTTTTGCACTGAAACACGCGGCCCGTCCAGCGGCCCGGATATTTTCAGGGCGCGCCCAGCTTCATTGATTCCAATCGTCCTGCCGTGGCGTTTTCCCGCGCTCAACGTTTCGATCGTTAGGTCCGCATCACACGCGAAACTCACTGTGCCTTGCAGTGAAGTTTTCTCCGTTCCGGATTCCAACGTCAAATTTTCGACGGTCACTCCACGGCTGCGCATCGAAAACGTGCCTTCGCCGCTTGTCCACCGCGAAGTGCCGATGTGTGGCGCGCCGTCGGCCACGCTGGCGATCACGTCCCAGCCGCGAAATTCTACTTTCTTGAACTGAACTTCGCCGCCGCCCGCCAATTTCTGCAGGAGTTCGTCACGCCCGACGCCTTCCGTCTCGACGTGCACCGTGCCCGAAGCCAAACCCGCAAGTCGCTCCGTGAATCGCCCGGGCGCGGGAATTTCCTCAAGATTTACGTGATCGAGTCTCGCAGTGACATCATATTTCGGCAGGGGCGCGAACTTCGCATGAACCTGCGCATGCACCGCGCCGCCGGCCCACTGCGCGTCCGCTTCGCGCACTTCGAGCTGTAAATCGCGCAATGCACCTTCCGCGTGCACATTCGCAAGCTTTAGCTTTTCGACCATCAATTCGCCGATGTTGATTTCTCCGTCGGCATTCATTTGACGAACCAACTCGCTCGCGGCTGGGCTTTGCGACGATCCGCCCAGGACGGACGACAACACTCTCTGCAGCCAGTTTGGCCGCGCGCGGGGCCCGACCCAACGGTCAAGCTCGGCAGCACTCATGCGATCTGTGGTCAGACTAAAATTCCATTTTGGCCGATTTTCACCGTCGGCGATATTCTTTTCCGTGATGACGCCTGACCAAGTGCCGCCGAATCCGTCGACTCTGGTTACGTCCACAAAACGCACTCCGTCTTTCCAATTCAATGTGCTCTCTTGCACGGCGAGAGGCTGGTTCAGCCCGGCAACCGTTAGTGTCGCTTTATTGAAAAGAATTCTGCCGTTCCAGCGGCCGCTGAAAGATTTCTGCCATTCCCATCGCGTCACCGCAAGCACATCTCCGGTCAATTCCCAACCATGATTCACCGGCCGTCCGAAAGCCGACGCCGTCTTGAGCGCGTCTTCGACTTTCTGCACGTGGCCTTCGATGCTGATGCTGCCTGTTTGCGTGTTTAGATCCTGGCTGAACGTAATGTCCGCGGCATTGTCCATCAGCGTCGCCATACGCCGTTTTTTGGGCGCAAAAACGTCGCGAGCCGCGCCACCGAAAGCTATGCGTACCGGCTCTGACAGCAGCAGGTTTCGTTCGCGTCCAATCCGCACGGGACCAATCCGCACAGGGACTTTCAGGCCAGGCACTTTCACAACGCCGCCATTGCTCGAGAACGCGGCGCCTTCGAGTTCCAAGGGCCAACCGCGGAGCATCATCGCTCCAGTGAAGAACTGCTCGGCCGAGATTCCATCGTCTACACCTGGATGAAACGCTCTGTACCACGCCAGCAAATCCGTTGCCTGAATCCCCGAGGAATCGAGCTGCACCTCGAAGCCGGGCGCGGGGCCGGTCACATAATTTGCCGCTCCTCGCAAGTTCGAACGCGGGCCTTCGATGGTCACCGCTTCCGCGCGCACGCTTCCCGCCGCCACGTTCCAGTGGCCTTTGACGCCAAGCCTCAGCCGGGGATTATCGCTTCGCTCAATCAAATCCCAGCGATGGATTTGCGCCGCGCGGGCTTCCGCGGAGAAAATCCATTCTCCTGGGGCGGTTTCAGCACTCGAGGCCGTGTCAGACGTGCCGCTCTTCAGTGTTCCGTCCAGACTGAACACGCCGCGCATACCGTAATCGCGCCCGCGCAGCAGCCGGAACAAATCCGCCAGCGAAACTTCCTCCCAGTGAACCGAGATTTGCGCTGGCTGCAACCGCGCCGAGGTTCCCGCGAGGTCTCCCTGCACCCGCACCGTACCCGCGGATTGCAGAACAACGCCGCTGCGCCACGGTTGCGCTTCGAGCCGAAGTTGCCAGCGCCCCGGCGCCACCTGGTCCACGCTTCCCGACACACTCGTCAGCGCAAAAGGAAGCTTATCGTCCGTATTCTTGAAATTAACGCGGCCTTCGTCGAAATCGATTTTAAGCAGGCGGTTGACGGGCGCGATCGCCGACGGCGGTCCATAAACACGCGCGCTTGCTTCCGCGGAGGCTTTCGCGGGAGGCAGCCACCTTTCCAGGTTCCATCTTCCCTGGTTGTTGCGCACCAGGATCAAACTCGGCCGGCTCAGCGAAAGCGTGCCGAATTCGAAATGGCCACGGAGCAACCCGGTCCAGCGGAGTCCAGCAGACAAGTTGTCCGCGCGCAAAAAATATTCATTGCCGAACGCAGGGTCTTCGCCAACCGACACTTTTTCCGCATCCAGCCGGGGAGCGGGCAGCAACTGCACCGCAAAGTGTCCGACCTCGACCGGTCGTCCAAAAGCTCGCTCCAGTTGCGCGGTCAAGTACGCGTGCATGCGGTGCGTGCGAACGAGCAGCGACACGCCAATCTGCGCGGCCACGAGCAGCGCCATCATTGTAAGCGCCAGCTTCCACCACTTGCGCGGGATCTTCATCTTGTCCGGAAGTTTCGCAGACTGGCCTGCAAATGAAAAGCTACTGTAAGGCTAACTTCACGCGACTTTTTTCGTGTCAAAAGCCGCGTTTCCTGGAGCATCTTCAAATGAATACCGTCAGAGATAACTGCAAAGCTTAGTGCACCGTGTGCAGCATCCGGCTCCAGCGTGTCCGAGATGGAAGGTGCGCGATCGTGTCGAAAACCCCTGCTAGCCGCTGGAAAAAAGTGGTTTGCGTGTAATCGTTGCTCGTCGCGTCCACCGACCAATAAATCAGGAAGGGCCGCCCCATAATCGCGCTGCGATCCACAAATCCCCAGTAGCGGCTGTCGGAACTGTGGTCTCGGTTGTCGCCCATGGCAAATAATTTTCCGGCTGGGACGACGATTTCGTCGCCTTGCACGTAGCTGCGCAGCGTTTCCCTCCAGCCCGATTCCGCAACAACCTGCTGCGATATCATCTGATCCCGGCGGGGTGGAAACGAAGTGTTGAAAGGATCGTAATTCGCCAGCTGGTCGTGGTCGTGGACGACGTACGGCTCGTTCAGCGGCTTTCCATTGACGAACATTTGCTGGTCCACCATCTTCAAACGGTCGCCCGGCAAACCAATTACTCGTTTCACAAAATGCTGATGGTCCGCATAGGGGTATTTGAAGACGATAATGTCGCCGCGCTCCAGCGGCCGGTACGGAAGCAATTTCTCGTACCACACTCCGCTGCCCCCGAAGATGAATTTGTTGACGAGCAGATGATCCCCAATCAGCAGCGTGCTTTCCATAGAAGCCGATGGAATTTTGAACGCTTGAACGACAAAGCTGGTCCCGAACAGGGCCAGAAGTACCGTCACCAGCAACGATTCCAAATATTCGGAAATCGTGGTGGGATCCTCGTGAGGCTCTTCTTTTTTCGGCTCTGCCGGCGTAACCGGACTCACCGGCTCTTCGACCTTTAGCGCAGTCTCTTCCGCCATTCGCTCTCAGCCTTTCCGTTCCACTCGCATCTCACTTTCGTTCCAGCACTTCCATCGCGCTCTGCGCCGCCCGCTGCTCGGCTTCTTTTTTTGTGCTGCCCTCGCCGCTGGCCATGCGTTCGCCGTTAATCCACACTTCCACCTGGAAAATTTTCTGATGGTCCGGCCCGCTTTCGCCCGACAGCCGGTATTCGGCAGTCGGCTTTCCGTGTCCTTGCAAGAATTCCTGGAGCGCGGACTTGCGGTCCGAGTCCGAGATTCGCACGCCTCGCTCCTCAAGCGCTTGTTCGAAGAGCAGCCGCTTAAGCATCTCCCGCGTGGGCCCGAGCCCCGCGTCCATATAAACCGCGGCGACTACCGCTTCGAAAGCATCTGCTAGAAGCGCCGGCTTTTCTCGCCCGCCGGTCTTTTCTTCGCCGCGCCCTAGCCGCAAATGCTCGCCAAGCTTCACCCGGCCTGCCGCATCGTGTAGAGAGTGCGCGTTCACCAGCCGCGCCCGGCTCTTGGAGAGCTGGCCCTCGCTCCACTCGGGAAACGACTCGAGCAGATATTCCCTTGCCAACAACTCCAGAACGGCATCTCCCAGAAACTCCAGCCTCTCATTATCCTGGATGGCAGCCGCTGCCGCAGATTCTTCCGTCCGCTCCGCACGCAACTCCGGAACCGCGGAGCTATGCGTCAAGGCGCGCTCAAGAAGGTCCGGTTTTTTGAATCGATAACCGAGACGCTCTTCGAGTTGCCCTGCGTCACTTTGTGCCATGTCCTTGGAAAGTGCGCCAAGCCCTGGGGGCTCTTATTTTGGTGCGCTCAGCTGCGTGGCGCCCAGTTTCTTTGCCTCGTCGGCGCCGCTCTTGCACGTCGGCTGCAAGCTGCCCGGAACGGCGGCGCACTTGTTGAACGCCGTCACCGCCGCATCAAAATGCGAAGTCTTCTCGTCCGAAATCGCCAGGACATAGAACGTTACGGGATCGGCCTCCGGATTCGGATCCACCTTTGTCGACGCTTCAAACTCCGGAATGGCATCCTCATACTTTCCCCGGCGAAAATAAACGAGTCCCAACCCGCTATGAGCCATAGCCAGCGTCTGGTTTTTGGCGAGATCGAATTGTGCGTCGGTCATCCCCTCGGGCTTTGGAATGGTAGGAATGAGCTCAATCGCCGACTTGGAGAACTTTTCCGCCTTGTCCAACTGCTGGGCCGCATTTGGCATGTTCGCGTTCCATGCCCTCGGAAGCGTCTGGCCGAGGATTGCGAGAGTCTGGACATCGTTCGGAGCCAGAGCGACATCCTTCTCGCCGGCGTCTTGCATCTTCTGGAGCTCGTTTTCCGACAGATAAAGTTTCACGAGGCCCGAATACACCGGTGCAAGGTAGCGGCTCTGCGGGTATTTCAACACAAACGCTTCGCCAGCCTGAATTTTCTTGGTTCCGTCCGTCAGAGGCATGGCTGCGAACGCCTTGAATGCTGCATCTTCCTCCGCGTTCACCGGTGGCGCCGGCGTGTCCAGCGTCAGAGTATTCGCTTTGTCTTTATCGGTTTGTTGCTGGGCAGGCGGCGCGCTCTGGCCGCTTTGACCACTCTGTCCGCTCTGGCCTCCGGCGCTTTGTGCAGCCGCCCCAACGCATCCCATTAACAGAAATCCTGCAAGTGCCCCTGCTTCCATCCACTTCTGCCACGTCCCCTTCATTTCCTGCCTCCTGTTTGCCTCTTTAAGTCGTCGCTCGAGTCCGCAGGCTCGAGATTCACCGTCTCATTCTCCCCAAGTTCTTTTGCCATTCCTAACTCTAAGGCCGCTCGGCTGGTTTCTCAAGGTTCACTGCTTCGAGTCCCTTTTGCGCTGCCTGCTTGGCCTGCTCCGGGGCTCCCGGCACGGCGAGCGCCGCTTCGAACTCGCTTTTGGCGAGTCCCTGTTGTCCTTCGTCATCATAAATTCGCGCCAGATAGACATGCGACCAGGTCATCACCATGGGATCCTGCGTCGCTGCATGCGCTCCCGTCGTCAACCTGCCAAAAACCTCTTTCGCGCGCGGTCCATCATGTTCTAACAGCGCCACCAGCCCCAGCCCGTACCACGCGCGTATTTGGTCCGGATATTTCGCCAGCACTTTTTGAAAAGACTCCTCCGCCGCACGCGGATTTTTCTCCGCGATTCGCCGCTCGCCGTCCGTCAGCTCCGCGATCGCATCCGCGTCGTTTGGCACCGTAGTTGGCTGAGCCACTCTGTGTCGCGTCACTACTTCGCTGGCGGGGTCGTCTGCGCTCTGCCCTCGGTCCGCGAATGCAAATTTGATGCCGTCAATCCGCTTGGTTTCTGCCGTCAAGTTGATGCCCCTCACCAGGTCCGGAAAATAAAGCGCCATGGACGGTTCGGAAGCTTCGTATTTTGTCAGCGCGGAAAAGAGCGGCCTTACGAGGACGTAGCCATCCGCATCATCGCGGTCTATCGACGCGTCCCGTTCCCCAGGAGATTGCTTCTTCAGTTTTAATTCCACCGCCCGTACCAGACACTCGGCGAAGTAAGACTCATAATCATCTTTCAAGTCCGCGGCCAGACGGGGCGCCGAGGCGGCCTTCTCATAGAGGTGTCGCTTCGCCGCAATCACATGCGGATATTGCTGCGGAAGCGGATCAAGCAGGAAATGCAGGAAGGCGTGCCTCACGATATCCGTAGGAATGTCATCCGAACCGCTTAAAACGATCGAATAATGTTCGCCGGAGTTACGGACGTTCGTGATGCGGCCAACGAGCGGCTCCAAAATGATCGTAAACGTCCGCGCAGTCGCGGGATCCTGAAGCTGCCGCAAATATCCCGTCGCCACAAAAACGATCTGCGACACGGTGTCATGCACCTTCTCGATCTCGCCGTTGTAGATGGGCTGCAATCCCCTCCAGAGCTGCCCAATCTTTTGCTCTTTGTAATAGTTCGAGAGAATTTCGCCGAAGCCCTCGAGTGCCAGCACTTCCGTCGGCTGGTCGTCTCGCCGCAATGTCATCTCAAAGTTTGGCGCGGGCCCGGAAAGCAGCCCAAACCAAATGTAGCGCGAGAGCGTCGCCCCCGAATCGCGTAGCACATGTTCCTTGTAGAATTGCCTCACCGCGTCTACCGCCGGCCC
>Ga0210394_10002799_pt1 | contig 23243 bp, 17 predicted proteins | sample IncBWC12MmetaG_FD_160121 | JGI IMG/M metagenome (GOLD analysis project Ga0210394, IMG submission 160121) | Forest soil microbial communities from Barre Woods Harvard Forest LTER site, Petersham, Massachusetts, United States - Inc-BW-C-12-M | ecosystem: Environmental > Terrestrial > Soil >... | reverse complement strand
CTTGGACGATGGCTTCGGAGGCGGCGGCGACGCCAGGCGAATAGGCAAGGGCCAAATCGCTTTGATTGAGCAACTGCTTGGTGGCGGTGATCGACAGCTTTCCCGGCGTCGGGAATTCATGATAGTCGAGCGCCGCCTTGTTGTGCGCCTCCCTAATGTCGTCGCTCTTCATATATGCAGCTACGATACCGGCTCGACTTGCAGAGCGCAAAATTCACCCGGGTGCAGCGGGCGAAGACCTAGGGATTGAACGAGGGGACATCCACCCAAGCGCCGCGCGCCTTGGCCGAAGCCACCGCTGCGTGCACGGCCGCGATGCTTCGCAATCCGTCTTCGGCGGTGGGATAGGAACACGCGAGCGCTGCCGGTTTGCGTCCTTGTTTGCGTGCGCGCAACTGTTCTGCGAGATCGGCGTAGATGTTGCCGAACGCGCCGAAGAATCCTTCCGAGTGTCCCACGGTCACGCGCGACGCGCGGTCCGCCTCGGGTGAGAGTCCTGCGACGCCTCGCTCGATGATCGTCGTCGCGCCGCCTAGCGGCGTCCAATACAGCTGGTTTGGCTGTTCCTGCTGCCAGCGCAGCCCGCCCTTCTCGCCGAAAATCTGTATGGCCAGTCCGTGCATCCGACCGACCGCGATCGCGCTGGTCCAAAGCCGTCCGACCGCGCCGCCCGACATGCGAAACGCGACCAGCGCATCATCTTCGAGCTCACGGCCGGGAATCGTCGATGAAAAGTCGGCGGCGAGCGACCGCACGTGCTGTCCGGAAATGAATGAGGCCAAGTGCAGGGCATGAATTCCACAGTCCGCGACAATGGATGAAACGCCGGCGAGTTTCGGATCGTAGCGCCAGCGCACGCGGGGATTATTTGCATCCGCGGCGTTCGCGTGGTGCCCGTGCGCGAACTCCGCAACGACGACCCGAATCCTGCCAAGATCGCCGCGGGCGACCATCGCGCGTGCGTGACGCACCAGCGCATAGCCGGAATAGCCATAGTTGACCGCGCAAATCCTGCCGTGCTCGCGCGCCGCGCGCACGATCTGCTCTGCATCCTCAACGCTGGTCGTCAGCGGCTTTTCGCACAGCACGTCGAAGCCGGCGCGCAGAAAGGCCGCGGTGATCTCGAAGTGCAGGCTGTTGGGCGTCGCCACGGTGACCAGATCGATTCGATCCGAGCGCTTTCTTTCGCCCTCGAGCATCTCGCGCCAATCGCCGTAGGCGCGATCCGGCGGAATTCCGAGACGCAGCGCATAATCTTTGGCGCGAATCGGATCGATGTCGAGCGCTCCCGCCGCGAGCGCAAAGGCGCCATCAAGGCCGGCCGCAATGCGGTGCGTTGCGCCGATCTGGCTGTCCTCTCCTCCGCCGATCAAACCCCAATTCATTTTCATCGCGTCAGGCCAGGCCAATCTTCTGCAAATAGCGAAGATTAGCCTTTGCATCCGCGAGCGTCGATCGAACGCCGGTAGGGTCGCGGTCTTGCTCGACGGTCCCCCATCCCGAGAAACCGGCAGCGGAAAGTGCAGTCTTGAGGGCGAGGAAGTCGACCACGCCCTCGCCCAGGTTGCAAAACAAACCTGCGGCGCATGCATCGTAAAAGCCGATGCGCTCATCGATGGCTCTGCGCCGGATCCTCGGATCAATGTCCTTGAAATGCAGGTACGAAACGCGATCGCTGTGCCGTGAATAGAACGCCACCGGATCGAAGCCGGCATATTCGCAGTGACCGGTGTCCAAACAGACGCCCAACAGCCCGGGCTCGACCGAATTGAGCACGTCCTCGAGTTCATCTTCGAATTCGACGAAGCCCGCGGCATGCGCATGCATCGTTACCTCGAGCCCGAATTCCTCGGCTCCCAGCTTCGCGACCGACTTGATCCTGTCGAGAAATCCCGCTCGCTCCTTGCCGGTCAGCCGCTCGGCCTCACTGCCGCGGCCGGCGGTCGGCGCGCGCCGCGGCGAAATCGAATCGATGAGCACCAGCCGTTTGGCATTGTGCGCCGTCAGCGCGCGGCACGTGCGAGTCGCGGCATCCTTCACTTGCGGCCACTGCGCAGGATCATGGAACGGCCGAAACAGAACTCCGCCGATCAGCGTCAGATCGCGCTCGGCGAGCGCCGGCCCAAGAATTGCCGGATCTTCCGGCATGAAACCCAGGGGGCCCAATTCGATGCCGGTATACCCGGCCGCCTTCGCCTCATCCAGCACATGGGTCCAGGTGGGGTTGCGCGGATCGTCCGCGAACTCGACCCCCCATGAACAGGGGGCGTTTCCGATCGAAAGATGCATGCCTGCCTCCGTCTGTGACCAGCGATACTAGAATTCCGCGATCCGAACCCAGCGGCGCTCCTCGTGCGAACGAAACGCCGCCGCGATTACGCGGCTGACCTCCAGGCCATCGCGAAAGGTCGGAAATATCGCGGCTCGAGTCTCGATCGCCTTCAAGAAATCGCGCGCCTCGATGACTATCTGATCGCCATATCCGGTCCCGTGTCCGGCCCCTTCGCAGAACGCGCCAAAATCCGGGTGCTCGGGTCCCGTGAGCAGCTTGGCGAAGCCCTGGCGCCCGCGGCGCAGGCGCGCATCATAGAACCACAGCGCGTTTTGATCCTCGGCGTCGAACCTAAGAGCGCCCTTCGTTCCCGTGATTTCAACGGCGTAGCCCATCTTCCTTCCCGTCGCGACGCGGCTCACGGTGATCGAGCCCATGGTGCCGCTCTCGAAGCGGCACAGCAGATTAGCCTGGTCGTCGTTGGCGACAGCCTCGCGACCATTTTCGCCCAGCCGAGCGGCATGGACCGTCTGGACGTCCGCGACCAGCCGCTCGATGGGCCCGACGAGCCGCAGCACCGCGTTGATGATGTGGGGGGACAGATCTCCCAGATTGCCGGCGCAGGCATCGCGGGTGCGCCAATTCGCAGGCGCCTCGGGATCGGAGAGAAAATCCTCAGCGTGCTCGGCGCGCACGTGAACCAAGTCGCCGATCTCCCCGCCCCTGATCATCTGATGCGCCAGCTGCATGGCCGGCGCCCGAATGTAGTTGAAACCGACCATATTGATGATGCCCGATGCGGCAGCCGCCGCCGCCATGGCACGGGCGTCGTCGAGCGAGGCGCCCAGGGGCTTTTCGCAGAAAACGGGTTTACCCGCCGCGAATGCCGCGAGGGCGATCGCCCGGTGCGTGGTTTGCGGCGAGGCGATCACGATGGCCTCCACACGCGGGTTCGAAACCAGCTCCTGCCAGCGGCTCGTCGAGGCATTGAAGCCGTATTCGGCGGCCTTGCGCGCGGCACCGGCAGCGGTCGTGCTGCAGATTACTTCGCAGACCGGACGAAGACCGGTGTCGAATCGTGCCCCCACCGCTTGCAGGGCGACCGCATGCGCCTTGCCCATGTACCCGGTACCCACCAACCCAATTCCTATTGCCGTCACCGAACCCCCGGGTCATTTGTGCAAGCGCTTGCACGAACTGTCCCTCATCGCAGATTGGCAGTCAAGGCGCGGCTACGGGCGAGCCGTCCGGCAACGTGTCCGGCGGCAGCTCGAAGCTGACCAGGTTCGACTTGAAACCGCCCGTCTTCCACGCGCCCACCGCGATGCCGATGGCCATCCAGACCGCACCGAGAGTCCAGGCCTGCTTGCTCAAATTCCACCAAAGCAGCAGGCATATGACGAACCCAAGTATCGGCGGCACGAGGTTGAGCAACTTCTTTTTCTGCGCGCGTACGAAGAAGCGCATGAATGCGGCTGCGTTGACGCCCATGAAGGAGACCAGCGCGCCGAAGTTCAGCAGGCTCGCGCCCAGATCGAAGCCGGTAGCCTCGCCGGCAATGGCCGGCAAGATCAGGGCGCCAGCCAAGGCGACGGCGCCAACCAACAAAACATTGTTGCGCGGTATGCGGCGCTTGGGCTCGAGGGCGCCGAAAAATGCTTTCGGGAGCGCGCCGCCGCGGCCCATGCCATACAGCAATCTGGCCGCGCCCAGCTGCATTCCCGTCCCGGAACCGATGCACGCGACGATCAGGCTGAAGCCCACCACGCCATACAGCGGGGCCCAGGCGCGGCCAGCTACCGTGGTGAACGCAGTATCGATGTCCGGGAAGTGCTCGCCGACGGGCCAGACCAGTTGTGCCGCGTAGACTTCCAACACCGACAACAGTCCGATCGCGACGCAGGTGAGCACCGTCGCCGGCAACACATCGCGGGGATTTTTCGCTTCTTCCGAGAGAGTGGAGATTCCGTCGAATCCCAGGTACGCGAGCACCGCCAGCGACGTGCCGCTCAATATCCCCTGCGTCGTCCAGGTGTGCGGGTCGTAGAATGGATGCGTAAAGAACCCACTGCCGGCGTGCGGCTGATGGGCTACATAGAGCGTCGCCGCCAAGAAGAACACCGCAACCACGATTCCCATGCCCGCTGCGAGCACGGCGTTGACGCGCGCGGACATCTTGATCCCTTGAACGTTCAAGCCGGTGAACAGCAGGGTGAAGAAGATGGCCCAAACCCAGTAGGGGCCGGCGGGAAACAGCACATGTCCCTGCTGGCTGCAGAAGATGACATTGATGATCGGCTGCACAAGATAGTCCAGCACCATGCTCCAGCCCGTCACGTAGCCCCAGGCAGGGCTGATCTCCCGGCCAACGTAGGTAAAGCCGGAGCCCGCGCTCGGATAAACGCGCGCCATGCGCCCATAACTGATCGCCGTGAGCAACATCGCGAACATGGCGATCAGGATGGTGGTCGCCGCGTGGCCATTTCCCCGCTGGCTCAAAATGCCGAAGAAGGTCATCGGCGCCATCGGCGATATCACGATCACGCCGTAGATGATGAGATCCTTGAGCGACAGCGCGCGCCGCAGCCTGGAACCTGCGTTAGGCATCACGGTGAGGCCGCCCTCGGTGCCACCAGGAGAAAAATTTTGCCGTCAATTTCGCGCACCTTGTGGGTATTCAGCGCTTTACAGGCCGGCATGCGCTGCGCAGACCCGTCGGTGAAATCGAAACGTCCATTGTGCTTGGGGCATTCGATGAGCTTGCCCTTGACGAGACCCTGGGCAAGATGAGTGCCGCCGTGAGTACACCGCCCATCCGTTGCGTACAAGATTCCTTCAGCAGTACGGTAAATCGCATAGGTTTCCCGCCCGCGATCGAAACGAATGACGTCCTCTTGTCCCAGAACATCGCTGGGGCAAACCTCGAACCAGCCGTCCTGCGGCTGCCCCTTCGCGGTAAAAATCCGGGACTGCTGCGAAGCGTCGCGCGCCACCAGCGTCGGCACCACGCGCTTGACGCAATAACTCGGATCCGCCAGCTGCCGCAGAACCGTTGGGACAATCTCACGCCAAGCATTCCACACGCTGCTGTACGGTACCGGCATATCCGGCTTCACGAGTTCGTGCAGTTTCGGAAGATGATAATAGGGAACCAGCGGGAACATGTGGTGTTCCACGTGATAGTTCATGTTCCAATAAAAATAGCGATTGATCAGATTCATGTGGACGGTGCGGCAATTGAGCCGGTGGTCGAGCACGTTCTCAGCCATTCCCGCGTGTTGCGTCCACGCGTACATCGGCAGGAGCCAGGAGCCGTAAATTCCCGGGAGCCCGATGTACAACAGCGGCAGAATACTGCGCTGGTAGGCAGCCAATCCAATCGCGCCGGCATAAATCGCAAGATAGATCGGAGCGCGGATGAACACGCTTGCATGCTCCGACTGCGGAATGAACACTTTTTCTTCCGGTGTCAGGCGTCCGACACTATGGAGCAGCAAGTGCCAGAAATACCGCGGAATTACCTCCATTTTGAAGAGTTCGTCCAGTATCAACCGGACGATGCGTGGCGGAGTCTTGACCTCGACTTCCGGATCACGTCCCACGATCAGCGTATCGCTGTGATGACGCGTATGACTCCAGCGCCACACGGTGGCTTCACGCATCGTCATGAAGGAGGCGATCTCGTAGAGCGCGTTGTTGAGCCAATCGGTCTTGAATGCCGTACCGTGGCCTGACTCATGCCAGCGCGAATCCGACGTGGTGGAGTACAAAACGCCATAAACCGCGAAAGGCACGACCGCCCACCAGCTGCCGGCCTGCCAGAATTCGTAGCCGATCCAGCCCGAGCCGATGATCAATGCAAACCAAATCAGGGTGTCTCGAACGGCGGGCCAATCCCGGCGGCGCAGAAGTTCGCTCATTCGTTCTTTGCGGACGGGCGACGTATACCAAGCTGCCTCGGCCAGCCCATTTTCGATGGCGCGCGCCGCTTGTTTGCCGACCAGGCTGTAGTCATCGTAGCGATTTGCCATGACGGAGCGCCGCGTTAGGTTGCCTTTAGGGTTACCGGCAGAACGTCCGAAGGAACCTCGAAATCGACGAGGTTCGACTTGAAGCCGCGCGTCTTCCAGGCGCCGTACGCGATGCCGAACGCCATCCAGGCACCCCCCAGCAAACGCGACGGCGTGCTCAGGCTCCACCACAGTAGCGCACATACCAGGAAGCCGAGCACCGGCTGCAGAAAATTGATCCAGCGCTTCTTCTCGTCGCGGACATAGTAGCGCATGAATGCCGCGGCGTTCACGCCCATGAATGCGATCAAGGCGCCAAAGTTAACCAAATTGACCGCGAGCTCATAGGCCGTCGACCCGCTGGCCGCCAGCGGCAGGATCAGCGCGCCCGCCAAGGCCAGGACGCCCACGAACACCACGTTGTTGCGGGGCACGCGCCGCTTGGGTTCGACCGCGCCGAAAAACGATGTGGGCAAGGCGCCGCTGCGGCCCATGCCGTAGAGCACCCGAGCCGCACCCAGTTGGGCCGCCATTCCGGAACCGATCTGCGCGATGATCAGCGTTAAGCCGAGCACCAGGAACAGCGGCGCCCAGGCGCGCTGGGCGACGAACGTGAATGCCGTGTCGACGTTGGGAAAATGCTCGGCGGTTCCCCAGACCAGCTGCGCCGAGTAGACTTCGAGCAAAGAGATGCCGCCGATCCCGAGGCAGGTCAGCAGCGTAGCGGGCAAAATCTGACGGGGATTCTCCGCTTCCTCGGCCAGCGTGGAGACGGCGTCGAAGCCCATGTACGTGAGCACCGCCACCGACGTCGCGCTCAACACGCCGGCCCCGTTCCAAGTGTGCGGGTCGTAGAAGGGCTGGCTGAAAAACCCGCTGGTGTCGTGCGGATGATGCAGGATATAGAGCGTGGAGGCGATCAAGAATATGACCACCACGATTCCGATACCCCCGGCGAGCATCGCATTGACTCGGGCGGACGTCTTGATGCCTTGAACGTTCAATCCCGTGAACAGCACCGCAAACAACACTGCCCATGCCGGGTAGGGAATGCTCGCGACGAACACATGTGCTTGCTGGCTGCACCAAATGATGCAGATGAGCGGGTTCAAGATGTAGTCGAGCACCAGGCTCCATCCGACCACGTAACCTGCAGCCGGATTGATCTCCTGTCCAACGTACGCGAATGCGGAGCCGGCGCTGGGATGGGCTCGGGCCATCCGTCCATAGCTGACCGCCGTGAGCAGCATCGCGAACATCGCAAGCAGGATGATTAAAGCTACATGGCCGCGTGCCCGGTCGCTGACGATGCCGTAGATGGACATGGGCGCCACCGGCGAGGTGACGATGACGCCGTACAGGAACAGGTCCCAGAGGCTGAGCGCCCGTCGCAGCCGCGGCCGCGGGCCGGCGGATGTGCCCCCTTGGGCCGGTGCCGGGGTTAGCGGCATCCGCAATTTCGCGGGCGAAAGCGACTCGCGCGTTGTACAGGTGAGCGCACGGACACTAGTATACGCAGCGCCGCCCAGCCGCAACATGCAAATGCCAACATTCGTTCAATTTTTTGCGAACTTTTGCACGCGCTTGCGCCGCAGCCGACGCCTAGGGTCGCCGCTTGGTCGGAACACATCGTGTCTGTTCATCGAGCGTCACCACGTGTTTCGCGTAGTCGGCAATGGATGCGCGCGTGTTCTCGCCTCTGCCCAGGCACCAGGCGGCCTGCAACGCGGCGCCGAGCGCCGCGCACTCATCTTCGGTGATCTTCACCACCGGCACGTCGAAAATATCCGCCATGATCTGTCTCCAGACCGCGGATCGGGCGCCGCCTCCGGTCAAACGAATCTCGCGCGGCTTCAAACCCAGCTGCGAGAGCCGGCCCAGGCCGTAGTTGAGGCCCTTGGCAACCCCCTCCACGGCCGCGCGGGCCAGGTACGGACGTTCCAGCGTCTGCAGCGTCAGCCCATGCAGCGAGCCGGTGGCCAGGGGCAGGTCGGGCGTACGCTCTCCCACAAAATAGGGCGTGAGCTCGAGTCCGCCCGCACCCGCCGGCGCAGCGGCCACGGCGCGCTCGAACATTTCATGAGTCCAACCGAAGAGCCGCCGAAATTTCTCGGTCACCAACGTCACGTTCATCGTGCATGCCAGCGGCAGCCAGCCGCCCGTCGAGTCGCAGAACGCGGCCACCTCGCCCCGCGGGTCGATCATTGGTTTGTTGCTGAACGCGAACACGGTGCCGCTGGTGCCGAGGCTCAACGTCACGACGCCTGGACAGACATTTCCCGTGCCGATCGCCGCCATCATGTTATCGCCGCCGCCGGCACTCACCACGACGCCCTGCGGCAGGCGAAACTCGCGCGCAAGATCGGGCCGCAGTGTTCCTGCGGACTCGTGCGCTTTCATCAATGGCGGCAGCCAATCCATTAAATTCTCGTCGATCGCGCCGATGGCCGCCGGCGACCAGCGCCGCCGGCGCACGTCCATGAGGGCGGTGCCGGACGCATCGCCGCATTCCATCGAGTAGCGCCCCGTCAGATGAAAATTGAGGTAATCGTGCGGCAGCAGGACCTGGCGCAGGCGGCGATAATGCTGCGGCTCTTGCCGTTTCAGCCACAATATCTTCGGCGCCGTATAGCCGGGCAAGAAAGGCAGGCCGATGCGGCGAATGACGGCTTTTCGTCCGCCGAGTTTGCGGTTCAACCACTCGCTTTCCCGCACCGTACTCGTGTCGCACCAGAGCTTGGCCGGCCGTATCACTTCGCCGCGCGCATCGAGCGGCACAAACCCGTGTTGTTGCCCCGAAACGCCGATGCCCTGCACGCGCGATCGCTCGATCTTGGATGAAACCTTGCGAATCACAAGCCCGAGTGCGGCGATCCAGGTCTGCGGATGCTGCTCGACATGCCGCGCTGGCAGCCCCGCAATCAGCGCATGAGGAGCGCTCGCCCGCGCCACGACCCGATGCTCATCCATATCGAGCACCAACGCCTTGACGCTTTGCGTGCCGCTATCGACGCCAATGAAAAGAGACATCAGGTTTGGTTCGTCGATTCAGCCGCATCACCGGCCAGCGCCATACACGTAGTGCATGAGAAGATTCTCAAGAAACTCCTGTCTGCCCGAGAGCGGCGTCGGCTCGCCCATTTTGATCGTCAACTGTTCGAGCTCCCTGAAGCCCACCCGGCGCCGCGCAATGTCGTAACCGACGCCCGCATCGTAGCTCGCGTAACGCTCCGAGACGATCTTCTCGAACTCGCCATCCGCGATGATCCGCCGCGCCACCCTGAACGCCAGCGCGTAGGCGTCGAAGGCGCCGATATGGGCATGGAATAGATCCTCGGCATCGATCGACGGGCGGCGCAATTTAGCATCGAAGTTCAGGCCGCCTCGGCCCAAGCCCCCGGCCCGCAAGATCGACATCATGGCAAGCGTCAGCTCGCGCACATCGGTATTGAATTGATCGGTATCCCAACCGAGCAGCAGATCGCCGGTATTTGCATCGACCGAGCCGAACATCCCGTGCGCCGCGGCGGTTTCGATCTCGTGCTGGATGGTATGCCCGGCGAGCGTGGCGTGATTGGTTTCTATGTTGAATTTGAAGTGCTTATCGAGACCGTGAGTGCGCAGAAACGCGACGCCTGCTGCCACGTCGAAGTCGTACTGATGTTTGGTAGGCTCTTTAGGCTTGGGCTCGATGAGGAACTGGCCCTTGAAGCCGATTTCCTTGGCGTAATCGACCGCCATATGCAAAAAAGCCGCCAGATGCGCCTGCTCGCGCTTGAGGTCCGTGTTAAGCAGCGTGTCGTAACCTTCACGGCCGCCCCAAAATACATAGTTCTCGCCGCCGAGCTCGTAGGTTACCTCGAGCGCCTTTTTGACCTGCGCGGCGGCGTAGGCGAACACTTGTGCATCCGGATTGGTGGCAGCACCCGACATGTAGCGCGGATGAGAGAATAGATTTGCGGTACCCCAGAGCAATCGCACGCCCGTGGCCTGCTGCAGGCTTTTCGCCAGGGCGACCAGCGCGTCCAGACGCCGGTTCGTCTCGCGCAGATCCGCGCCTTCGGGTGCAATGTCGCGATCGTGGAAACACCAGAAAGGCGCCTGCATTTTGACGTTGAACTCAAAAGCGGCCTGCATTCGCGCCTCGGCCGCGGCCATCGGATCAGCCGCTGCTTCCCATGGGCGCAGGATCGTCGGGGAACCGAACATATCAGTGCCGGTGCCGCGAAATGAGTGCCAATAAGCGACCGAGAATCGCAAGTGATCCTTGAGCGTTTTGCCGTCGATCATTTCATTGGGATCGTAATGCCGGAACGCGAGCGCCCGGCGGGTTTTCGGCCCTTCATACTGAATGTGCGGAATTGCCTTGAAATATTCCTTGTTCATCGCTCAACACCTCGCAACGACATTGATTCAGCCCGTAAAGTAAATATACGCGGCCAATATGCACGCCAGTATGAATACGGATGCGGCGACATCGCGCCAGCTCCAACTGCTGCGGCTCGTATCCCGATCCGAGTCGCTCAAGGTAGCAAAAGTGAGACCTTGAATTTGCGCCGCATCGGGCGCCGCGCTCGCGAGGCTCACGCCGATGAGCACCAGCGCCGAGACTGCCGTTATCAGCACGCTGAAGTACTGGAAATTGATGTTGTTCATTACCCAGAGAAACGATCCATGTGCATAGCCGCCGCCGACACTCTGCATTTCCAGCGAGACCGGCGTGTCGATGAGCATGCGCAGTGCGCCCAGCGCAAAGCCGGCGATCAGCGACCAGAAACAGCCGCGCGCATTCGCGCGCCGCCAAAACACACCGAGAAAGAACACGACGAAAATCGGCGGGGCCAGATAGCTTTGTACCGCTTGCAGGTAGCCGTACAGCCCGTGCGCGCCGCGAATCACCGGGATCCAGGCGAGGCCAAGGACGACACAGGCGATGGTTGCCAGCCGACCGGTGTGCACGAGTTCTTTTTGCGAGGCTTGCGGCCGCCATTTCTGGTAAAGGTCCACCGTGAACAGCGTCGAACAGGCATTGAACACGCCGGCGAGCGAGCCCATCAGCGCCGAGAGCAGCCCGGCCACCACGATGCCGCGCAGCCCCTCGGGCAGCAGATATTTCACCATGAGAGGATATGCGGCCTGGGTCGCCGCCGCCACGGGCTTGCCATCCGCCGACACCATGGACGCCAATTCGGGGATCTTGCCGCTTTTCGCCAATGCAAAACAAATCAATCCCGGAACGATGAACAAGTACACGGGAAACAGTTTCAGAAATGCGGCGAAGATACTGCCGCGGCGCGCCGTGCGCTCGTTCGGGGCGCCCAACACCCGCTGCACTATGTATTGATCGGTGCACCAGTACCACAGGCCGATTATCGGCGCGCAAATCAGCATGCCCGGCCAGGGGAAGTTGCCGTTGAAATACCATGCCTGTCGCGTCAGCGCGCCTGCGGCATTGGTTTCCATCACGGGCGCCCAGGTCGAGACGACGCCGGGCGGGCTGATCGGCTTCCACAAATTGAGCATCTCGGTGCCGCAGAGCCGCCGCACTTCCGACCAACCTCCGATTACGTGAAGCCCATAGAAAGTCAGCAATGCAGAACCGCCGATCAGGACGATCACCTGTACGGCATCGTTGTAGGCCACCGCGCGCATTCCGCCGAGTCCGGTGTAAAGACCGGTCAGCCCGATCGTGCCGATCGAACCAATCCAGAAGCTGTCAATGAGGTGTCCGGCCACGGTCAGTTTCATCTCGGGCAGCAAGGATGAAAAGACAACCCCTCCCGCGAACACGCCCACCGCGATCTTCGAGACCACAAACGTGACGAGCGAAACGACCGACAGCACGTAGCGGGAGCGCACCGAGAACCGCCGCTCCAAGAACTCCGGCATGGTGTACACCAGTGAGCGTGCGTAAAACGGCACGAACACCCAGGCCAGCACCAACAGACACCAGGCGTGCAGCTCATAGTGTGCGAGAGCGACGCCATCCTGCGCGCCGGAACCCGCCAATCCCACGATGTGTTCGGAGCCGATATTCGAGGCGAAAATCGAAGCGCCGATGATCCACCATGGCAAATTGCGCCCGGCCAGAAAGTAGTCCGCGGCAGTGTCCTGGCGTTTGCGCACCACCCACGCGGCGACGCCCAGCAGGATGGAGAAGTACAGGGCGATTGCCAGCCAATCATAGCCGCCGAATGTGTGCGCGCTCATGGGAACGCCGCTCACTTTAACCCGCGCAACCGCGCAGCGGCCAGCTCCGCAGTAATGTCCCGCTGCGGCTCGGCCAGCAACTCATAGCCGACCACGAACTTGCGCACGGTCGCCGAACGCAGCAGCGGCGGATAGAAATGAGCGTGCAGGTGCCACTGCGGGTAGTGACGCCCATCGGTGGGCCGTTGATGTAGACCCATCGTGTACGGAAATTGGACGTCAAACAGCGCATCGTAGCGCGTGGTCAGATCCTTCAAGATCCGCGCAAGGGCCTCGCGAGCGCTGCCACCCAGTTCATCCAGCGACGCCGTATGAGCGCGCGGCAGCACCAGTGTCTCGAATGGCCAGACCGCCCAGAACGGCACCACGGCAACAAAGAGCTCATTAACGCACACGATTCGCTCGCGTTGCTCGATCTCGAGCGCCGCGTAGTCGCACAACAAGCACGCGCCGCGGCGCTCGAGGTACTTCAGCTGCCCGGCAGACTCCTTCAACACCTCATTCGGCACCGTCTCGGTCGCCCAGATCTGTCCGTGCGGATGCGGATTGCTCGCGCCCATCATCGCCCCGCGATTCTCGAAGATGGTTACGGAATTGATGCCAGGGTGAACAGCCAGACTTTGGTATTCGCCCACCCAGGTATCGATGACCCGCAGGATCCCGGCGGCCGGCATCTGTCCAAGAGTGAGGTGATGCAGAGGCGAATAGCAAATGACCCGGCAGCGGCCCGACTCGCGGTGCGCGTGCAGGAGCTCGCCGACGCTGATCTGCCCGCCGCCCTCTTCCAAGCCCAGCGCCGCGAAGTCATTGTCGAAGACAAAGGTCGATTCGTAGCGCGGGTTCAACAAGCCGCCGGCGCGCGCGTTCCCCGGGCACAGATAGCAGGCCGGGTCATAAGCCAGCGCCGGCGGCGCGTCCGGGGTCTCGCTCTGTCCCTGCCATGGCCGCTCGGCCCGGCGCGGCGAGACCAGCACGTAGTCGCCGGTGAGCGGGTTCAAACGCCGATGCACGCTGCCTTGCAGGTCGATTCCGCTCGTACTCACGCTACCTCGCTGCCCCGACGTCCCGCGCCATCAGTGATCCACCGCGCCGGCTCCATCGGCAGTCTCGCAAACGTGGATTTCCGGATCGAGCCCCGTCGCTTTGGAATAATTCTCCGCGATCAGCGCCGTAAACCGGTGCACGGCGTCCGCGCGCACCAGATTCACCGTGCAGCCCCCAAAACCGCCGCCCGTCATGCGCGCACCGTACAGACCATCAATCTGCTCCGCAAGCCGCACCATCAAGTCGAGCTCATCGCAGCTGACCTGGTAGTCGTCGCGCAGGCTGAGGTGCGAGTCGCGCATCAACTCCCCGAAGCGCGCCAGATCCGCCGCGGCAAGCGCCGCTGCGGCCTCGCGCACCCGTTCGTTCTCCGTCACTACGTGCCGGCAACGCCGGTAGATCAGGGGATCCAGTGCGTCTTGGTGCGCGAGCAGCGCCTGCGGCGAAACATCACGCAGCGCCGTAACACCCTTCAGCCGGCGCGCCATCGCATGCACGCCTTGCTCGCATTCTTCGCGTCGCCGGTTGTACTCCCCGCCGGCGTGGCTATGGCGCACCATCGTATTGCAGATGACCAGCCGCACCGCGCCGGCCGCGCCCCGATCGAACGGCAACAATTTATACTCGAGAGAGCGGCAATCGATCCACAAAGCATGACCCGCCCGCCCGCAGGCCGATGCGAATTGATCCATGATGCCGCAGCGCATGCCGACGTAGTCGTTCTCAGCCCGCTGGCACAGCTCGGCGAGCGTGATCCTTTCAATCAAATGCCCAGCCTGCGTCGACAACGCCAGCGCCACGGCAACCTCCAGTGCGGCCGAGGAACCCAATCCGGAGCCGATAGGCACCTCGCCGTGGATCAGGAGATCCGCGCCGCGCAGCGCGATACCGTGGCGCTGCAGCGACTGTGCGACGCCGTGGACGTAGTCGATCCAGTGGGCGGGGCCGCCGCGCGGCAGGGCCGCACCCAGATCAGGCAGCGCAAGCTCGCGTGTCTCGCCGAAGTTTGAGGATCGTACGCGCAGGCGACCGTCGGTGCGGGGCGCGATCGCCACTGTGGTGACGAACGGTATCGCAGCCGGCATCACATAGCCTAAGTTGTAATCGGTATGTTCGCCGATCAGGTTAATTCGTCCCGGCGCCTGGTAGAACCGCGGGGCGGCCTGAAAGCGGTCGATGAATTCCGCGTGCAGCGCATTCAGGTCCGCCATGGCGATGCGCAGTTGCCGTTTATACGGTCGCTGTACGCCGGGCGGCGGTTGAGCGGCTAATGAGGTGCCTGCTGGCCATCCTCTGCAGTACCGCAGGGACCGCCACCCGTCGCCACGGGTATGGACAGCAATTCTCGATTGAAGCGAAACGGCGTGCTGTACCAGTGACTGAGTTCGACGGTGTTTCGCGGCACATAGTGAGATATAAAGGCGCGACGAAACCGCATCTTGCTGCGATTCGGACCGCTGCCATGAATCACGCTGCCATTGAAGAAGAGTACATCGCCGGCCTTCAGCGGCACGAGTTCTGCGCGACACCCGGCAGGCGGGCTCACATACTCGGTCGTAAAGGACTCTGCGACATTCGATTGCTCCGGACACTGAATCGGATAGCTCTGCGTATTGGGTACGCACTCCACGCCGCCGTTCTCTTCGTCGGCATCGTCGATCGCAACCCACGCCGCCACGCACGTCCCGGGCTTCACCCGCAGATAAAAATTGTCCTGATGCAGGGCCTGCCCGCGAGATTCGGGCGGCTTGAAGTAGAACATGCTTTGCACCGCCACCGGTTCCTCCGCAAACAGCGCCGCGAGAATCGGCTCCAACTTGGGATGCAGCATGTACTTCATGCTTAAGGGTCCGACCGGCTTATCCAAGTGTTTGTGGGGATGCAGCATCCGCGGATAGAAGGCCAGCGGATCGTCCGGCGCGTACTCGGCGCTGCCGCCGCGATTCTGCGCCTGCTTGGCCTCGGACAGGCCCTCGACCGGCCCGTGCTGGGCCATTTCCATGAACGTCTCACGAATCTCGGCGATTTCGCGGGGCGTGAACAATTGACCGACCACCACGAAGCCGTCGCGGCGAAATTTCGCCAACTGATCCGCGCCAAGACTTTCTTGAGGGTGCTGAGCACTCATACCGTTAGCTCCACGGTACGACCCGTGAGGGCCGACCGGAGGATGGCCGCGTCCAGGCGCATGGCCGCGAGGCCGTCCTCACCGCTGACCGGCGTAGGCTTGCCCTCGCGAAGCGCCTCCACGAATGCCATTACCGCCCGGTCAAACGACTGTGGATAGGAAAAGGGCGGCAAAGTTTTCAAGCGTTCCGCAAGCGGCCCCAGGCTCGGAGCGCCGCCCAGGTTGTCGCGGGTGGCCGCATCGACCGAGAGCGCGCTTTTACTGCCAAATAGCGCAAACGACCAGAAGTTTTGCGCGTAGGGGATGATGGCCGAACCAGACAGCGTCGCGATGAAGTCCGGATTGCGAAAGCGAAATGAAGCCGACAAGGCAACTGAAGGGTGATAGATCATTTCAGACGCATACATCCACGCCCGGCCGGAATTTGCGGTAGCCGGCGGTCGCCGTTGCTGATCGTCCACCATCGCCGCGCAAACCTGCACCGGATCGCCAAAGAAGAAACGCAGAAGATCGAGCAGGTGCGCCCAGAGGTATGCGTGCATGTTGGCGGTGAACAGCGCCGGCTCGCCGAAGGCCCCGCGGTTGAGTTCCTCCTTGATCACGCCGTGGGACGGCACGCAGCGATAATTGTAGTTCACCCCCAAGGTCCGGCCCGCGCGCTTCGCGGCAGCCACCATTTTCTCCCCAATCGCAATCGTGTGCGCCATTACTTTCTCGCACAACACGTGGCATCCGGCTTCCAGCGACAGCAGCACCGGTCTTTCGTGATCCCATTCCAGAGTCGCCACCGTGACCACATCGGGCCGCTCCTTGCGCAGCATTTCCTCGATCGATGTGTAGGCGTGGACATCGAATTCCTTGCCTAACGCCTGCGCTCTTTCCATGTTGCCGCCGCAGACTGCGGCCACGTGGGTGTGCGGGCACTTGTTATAAGCCTGCAGGTGAAACCGTCCGGCCGCGCCCGTGCCGATGATCGCCGCCTTGATTTCCTTCATTCCGAAAGCTCTCCTGGTCCACGCGCCTCGAAGTAAACCTGAACCGGAGTCCGTCGGTCAAGCGACGCATCCAGGAGGCCGGCGGCTTGCGGGCGGCGCGCCGGCAGGTCACTATCGATCACTGCATGTACAAGGGAGATCGCCTGTGACCGCCGATGCAACGAACCTCGACGCAGGCCCGCAGCTGCGACGCAATGCGCTCGGTCTTCCGGAGCTGGTGTTCCAGGGAGTCACACACATCGCGCCGGCGGCCAACATGCTGTTCGCGTTCCCGATTATCGCTCTGAAGGCGGGGCCGGCCATGCCGCTCTCGTTCTTGCTGACGACCATCGTCTGCGTCTTCATCGGCAACACCGTGTCGCAGTTTTCCAAGCACATGCCGTCAAGCGGCGGGTATTACTCATTTACAACTCGTGGGCTCGGCAGCCGCGTTGGATTCATGGCGACTTGGAGCTACTTGATCTACGATTTTCTCGGGCCCGCAGGCACCACGGGATACCTTGGCTACCTGATCTCGGACATTCTGCGCACTCAGTTCGCCATCGAAATTCCTTGGTGGCCCATCGCATTGGCGACATTTGCCGTGATCTGGCTGCTTACGCGCCACGGTATCCGGCTGTCGATGCGGATTACCGCGCTACTGGGCGGGCTCGAGCTGCTGATCATGTTGGCGCTCTCGGTCACTTTCCTGGTCCATCCCGGACCCGGTTCGTCGTACCTTGCACCGCTGCAACCGTCCGCAGCGCCGAATCATCTCGAAGGCATCGTAGCCGGGATGGTTTTTTCCATTCTCTCGCTCAGCGGCTTCGAGAGCCCGGCACCGCTCGCTCAGGAATCCCGCCGCGCGGGAAAATCTGTCGGCCAGGCGGTCATCCTCTCGCTCCTGGCCATCGGCATCTTCTACATATTCACATCCTATGCAAGCGCAGTCGGCTGGGGCACGGGCGACATGGCCGGCTTCGCCGATAATGCCAATCCCTACTACGTTCTGGGCCAGAGGCTGTGGGGAGCCGGCTGGTGGTTCGTCGTCCTCGCTCTCGTCAACAGTGCCATCGCAGTCGGTCTCGCCTGCACCAACTCGGCGTCGCGGGTCCTATACACGATGGGCCGGGCGGGCACTCTGCCTGCCAGTTTCGGAAGGATTCATCCCATTCACCAAACACCCACCTTCGCAATCGCCTTTCAGCAGATGGTCGGCATCGGGGCGGTTTTCCTGGTTGGAGTGTTGTTGGCGCCCGAATATATTTTCGGCTTCCTCGAAACGATTTCGGCGCTGGCCGTCATCGTTCTTTATTGCATGGCGAATCTCGCGCTGACCTCCTATATGCGCCGAGTGCACCCGGACAGCTTCTCATTCTGGAAGCACCTCGTGGTGCCATGGCTCGCAACCCTGGCTCTTCTGCCGGTCTTATTCGTGACTCTCTTTCCGGTACCCGCGTGGCCGTATAACATCGCCCCGTATCTTTTCCTGGCCGCGCTCCTCGTCGGCTACGCCTACATGCAGTGGCGTGAATCGCGCGATCCAGGAGCGCTTCTGCGGGGTGCAACAATGCTTGTCGGCAGCAGCACGGCAGAGGGCGAGGTCGATTGGGACGCGCCTGTAAGCCCGGCGGATTGAACTTATTTCAGGAGGCCAGGTGGCTGCAACCGTGATACTGACCTATGAGGACGCTCGCAGAGCGCTCGATGCGATATCAAAGGAGCTTGAGCGCCGCGCGCTCCCCGCCGTCATAACCGTGGCCGATGATCATGGGGAACTCATTGCGCTGATGCGCATGGACGGAGCGCCCCTATCCTCCATCGTCATCGCCGAGAACAAGGCATGGACCGCGGCTCGCGAGAGAAAGCCGTCTCACGAAGTCGGCCGTGCGGTAAGGCACGCGGAATCGGGCTTCGACATCGCCTACTTCGGCGATCGACGCTATGTCGGCTGGGGCGGCGGCGTACCCGTAGTCATCGACGGTGCCGTCGTCGGTGCGGTAGCGGTCAGCGGCGCTCCGGAGGCGGTGGACGTGGAAATGGCGGCGCTGGGAGTCGTTGCAATCATCGAGGGCCGCCCGCTCACCTGACGGCAAAGATTTGATTCGGCCGCAGGAAGAAAGGGGGAACGATGGTCGGCACGTTGCAGAGCGGCAGCACTTCTTCCGGCAAATCGATACCGAGCACGTCGATCATGAACGCACGGCGTTTCTGGCAGCGATCGAAGCAGGCCGGATACAGTGCCTTGAGGCTCCGGCGCAGTTGCGCGTCGGCCAGCACGATGCCGTCCTCCATCCTGGTGGAGAAGTAAACCGGGGAGGATGGTATGACGTCCACTTGAATGGCCATGCCTGAGCGGAGCGCAACATCCGATCCGGCGTAAATCGGCGAGCTCATCCATTCATCGAGGTGGATGAGATGTCCCGGATTCAGGAAGATGCCGAAGCGGTCGAAAGGCAGCTTGTTCGCGATCAGCGCCCAGAGTTTGCCGCCGGGAGTGCCGATCTTGAGGAGTGCGAACCATTCGGCCATCACCTCGAAGTACGGACCCGCGAACGCCTCGACATAATCGCGCGCGGCCGGTTGCAGATCCTCTGCCGAGTTGGCGATCCATCCCGCGCGGCAGATATTGCTGCCCCAATAGGCCAGGTTCGTGGCCAACGGCGAGCCCAAGGGGATGCGGGCGCCGATGGGGCCTGACAGACCGAGATTACGGTTGGCCTCGGTCACCAGCGTCATGTGACAGGATAGCGGCTCGCCGTTGTAGCCGCTGAGCTGGGCCAGATCGTTGTCGGTCATGCCGGGGCGAAGACCGAAGATCATGCGTTTCATGCCTTCGGAGGCGAGGACATTGGTGTACTCGAAGTAGGCGATTTCCGAAGGCGAGCATTGCGCGCGAAGCCCGTAGCCCGGATGCATCAGCAGCGCCGTGGCATTGACCACTGCCTCGCGACCCGCAAGAGCCCGGAGCGCATCGACGAGATAGGAGGGAAGATCGATGGCATGGGCGGCGTCGGGGTGCTCCGAGTCGGCGAAGTACTTCCAGCCAACACAACCAACCTTGGCGGTTTTGCCGATTCCCTCCTCGGCGAAGATATCCTGAATTTTGCGGCTTGCATCGCGCGGCTGGTTCAACAGGGAAAAGGGTTGGAAGCGCTCGGCGCGCAGCTTGCCTGCGGTGTGCAGCGGGCTCACCCCCAAGTATCCTTCACATTCGTTGCCAACCACGATAAGGGGGCTCCCCTCTCTCGCGACGATAAGAACTGCCTCCTCGAAGCGCGGATCGAAATTGGTGAGGTACGCCATGTTCGCGAAGTGCTCGCGATCTGCGTAGACGATGAGGTGCGTGAGTCCCTGCGAGGCCATCGCGGCGCGCAGCGCTTCGAGCCGCCCCTCAAGCTCGGATGCTTCGACGCTGGGCGGGCGCTCGGCCAATCCAAATTCTGGCCAGTCGACTTCAACCAGTCGATGTCTCTTGGCTGCACCGCTCATAATGTTCCTTACTCGAAGGGCCCGCTCGCTGGCGAGCGGGCCCTCATGAAACCCCTCCTGGGGACGGTGCCTATATGTGCCACCTGCTTAGAATGAAAAATTGGCGGTCAAACCCATGGTGCGCGGACGAAACGTCGTGTAGCTGATCAAACTCGAACCACCGTTCGCCTGGTACTTGCTCAACGCCGGCGTATTGTTGCCGATATTGTCGATGAAGAACGACACATCCAGTTTGTTGATCAGGTAACCCGCGCGCGCGTTGTACAGGTGCGTCGCCGGATCCGGCACCGCCAGTGCGTAGTAATTCAAACTACCGACATTCTGCGTGATGAACGGACCGGGACTCTGGCTGGTGTAAATGGTGTTGGCCCAAAAGTGGACCTTATCACCGTTGCTCAGCGGTATCTCATAATTGAGTGCCGCAGCCACATTCCACGGCGCATTGACCTGCGGCAAGATCCCGACTTTGTCGCCTTGTCCGACGATCAGCGTGGACGGCGACTGGGGCTGTCCCGGGACGTAGGCGTTCTTGCTGTAGTACGCATTGACATAGCCGGCATTGAGCTCGGCCCGCAGCTCCGGAGTGATCAGCGCACGCAACTGAAGATCGAAGCCGTCGCTCTTGGCATCACCCGCATTCGTCCCGTAGGCATAAGGTCCGCAAGACTCGCTGATGTACTGCTGAATATTGTTCCACTCGTTGTAGAAAACAGCCGTGTTGATCTGCAGCCTTCCCCCTAGGAAGGTATCCTTGGCGCCGAGCTCAAAGGCATGCACGGTGTCGGGCGCGTAGGTTGCAGGAACCTGCGGGACTCCCGCGCAAAAACCGGTGGTGTTGGGGATTGCGCCATTGCCGCCGCCCGGCCGGTAACCTTCGCTGAACGTTGCATACACCAGGTTATTCGCATCGAACTTGTACGACAATCCGAGGTGCCATGTCACCGGGTTGGTCACCGAACTGAACGGCGCACGGGGCGGCGCTCCGGTGAGCGCGCTGATGCCGGTGGTGGTATCGCCGTTCACCGTGACATGCGCCACCCGTCCACCGACCGTGGCGGTCAGGTTATCGATGATGCGGTAATCAACCTGCGCAAAAAATGCCGTCTGCACGTCTTTGAACAATTCGTGCTGGTCTTGGATGATGCAGGACGACAGGATCGCAGGGTTGCACGGCGGTGCCGTGGGAAATGCCTGTGGGTAGGCATAAACGTCATAATTAATCTGAAAATCGCGCTGTGCTCGATGCTCGTAGTAGACTCCCGTCACCCACTTGAGTCGCGAGTCGGTCGCATTCGATGCCAAACGCAACTCGCCGGTGTACGCTTCCACGGCCAGATCGGTGGGTGTGTACGCGACCTGGTTAGCCTGTGCCGGATACCCGGTCCCCAACGGGTTGCCGCAGCCTGGATTCCCCGAGCCGGGCGGGGTTTGCAGTCCGGGGCACACGAATGCGGATTCATCAAGGATTTCCGTGGCAGTACGCGAGAAGTAGGAGACGTCTCCCGTCAACTCTGCGAATGGCAGGTGACCTTCGACCTTGACCGATGACAAGGAAAATTTGTCGGTCCACGTTTCTGGGAGCAGCACCCCATTGTTGAAGCTGCCGTTTTGAGCGTCCGAGAAGACTTGGTAAAACCGCCGCGCGTCATCCTGATGCACTGATTGGTAATAAAGCGCCGGCGTTATCAGGAAATCGCCCATCTTGAACGCCAGTGAGCCCTTGAGTACCGACTTGTTGATGGTATTCGCCTCGCGACCGACCACGGATTGGTAACCGGGATCATTCGGCAGGGGATCGACGCGGTTCACCCAGCCGCCGTCACTGCGGGTCCAGGCGCTGACCCGAAAGCCGAGTTCACCTGGAATGATCGGCGCGCCGTAAGCGACGCCGGTCTCGTAGCTCATGCGGCCGCCCTGCGTCTGCGCGAGCTCGGCCCGAGCAAGTCCGCTGGCCTCGGTCAGGCTGGGCTGGTTGGTGATGAAGCGCACAGTGCCTGACTCGGCGCCGGCGCCAAACAAGGTGCCCTGCGGACCGCGCTCCACCTCGACGCGATTCAAGTCGAAGACGTAAGGGTAGACGTTGCCTTGATTCGCAGTCCCCGAAAGCCGGCTGGAAATCACCGTATCGTCCAAGTACAGGCCCACCGTCGGCGGACCGGTATTGGTATTCAGACCGCGAATCGAAATGGTGGTGAATGCCGCGCTGAATCCATTCGGCACCGCAAACTGCAGGCCGGGGGTCAGCGCCGCGATTTCGTCGATGGATTTGATAAATCCCGCATTCAACTGTTCCGCGCCGAAAGCTTGAATGCTGATCGGCACGTCCTGCACCCTTTCGTCGCGCCGCGTCGCGGTCACGATGATTTCCTCCAGCGAAATGCCAGCCTGGCTGGTCGTGTCCGCAGCTGCTGGCGCCGCCCACGCCGAAGTCGAAACAATCGCGCCGGCGAGCACAAGAATCATGCCGCACAGCAGTGCACGTCTGAAATATCCGCTTCCGCTATCCCTATTCATGGCTACCCCTCATTATTGTGTCGAGGCCTCGAATCGCTCCCTAGCAAAACGCCCGCGAAAGAAAACGCTTTTTTTTAGATGACCGCTACCAGGCTACTTCCTTTAAATCGTACTTGATCGCGTCCAACGCCTCGACGCTGCGCAGGTCGGCTTCTTCGCGCTTGACGCCGCCCAGCGCCACGCGGGTCGCCGCTTTGATGTTGTGAATGATGTTCTGGATATCCTCGGCCGTGTGCAGCGGATGCGTGGGCACGAGAATCGTGCGGTTCAGGATCTGCAGCGAGCGGGCGCACATGTCGCGGGAATAGTCTCTGCGGCATTCCGCGTTCGCCGCCATGGTGTACGGGTTCATCAACGGGTGCGCGGCGCCCGCACCCATCAATACCTGATCCCATTCGGTGTAGGTGTGGCGGCCGGTCTTGCCCGCGATCACGCTTGGATAGGTGGCGGTGAAGGCTTGGGCCGTTTCGGCATTCGGCAGGGTCAAGAACACATTGGCACCGCAGTCGAATTCACGGCTGTTGAGCGGCGCCCGGCGCAAGCCCAGGCTCGCCAGATCCTTGATCCCATCGAGAATCGTGTCGCGTTCGCGACGCATG
>Ga0210394_10002798_pt1 | contig 23247 bp, 17 predicted proteins | sample IncBWC12MmetaG_FD_160121 | JGI IMG/M metagenome (GOLD analysis project Ga0210394, IMG submission 160121) | Forest soil microbial communities from Barre Woods Harvard Forest LTER site, Petersham, Massachusetts, United States - Inc-BW-C-12-M | ecosystem: Environmental > Terrestrial > Soil >... | reverse complement strand
CAAGATTGACCAGAGCTTTGTGCGCGACATGCTGGACGACGCCGAAGACCTGGCCATTCTGCAGGGCATCATGGGTCTCGCGACGGCATTCGGGCGCTTGCCGGTTGCCGAAGGAGTTGAGTCAGTTGGCCACGGGGTGGTGCTGCTGAAACTGGGCTGCGAGGTGGCGCAGGGATACGGCATCGCGCGGCCAATGCCTGCGGACGATCTATTCCGCTGGTATGCGGCTTGGCGCCCCGATCCGAGCTGGAGGAACGTGGTTCCGCTCAGCCCGCTGGATTGGCCCGTATTGACTGCCGAAGTGGAGCAGGGAGCGTGGGTGCGCGCGCTGGTGCGCTATCTCAAGGATGAATCCGCCAACCCACCGGAACTGGATGAAAAGCTATCGCGATTCGGCCAGTGGCTTGAGAACGAGCGGCGCAACCCGCGGTCGACACGGGAAGCCATCGCCGTGATGGAACTGCTGCATCGGCGGTCTCATCGTCTCGCACGGAGGGCAGTGGCCCTTAAACGGCGGGGCCGGGCCTCCGACGCAGCGGCTCTCACTGCAGAGGTACTGAAGGTGCGCGAGGAGATGCAGGTCCAGTTCGATTCGACCTTGCGCAATGGCTTTTCCGGAATGACGCCCACTGACGGCATCCCTGTCCAATCGGTCCGGATGGCCCCCGCAGTCGCTAAGCTACAATAAGAGATGGGCTAAAGCCGACCTTTCTGCGCCTGCGAGCGCAACACCAAGGAGTTCTTCCGCTTATGGCGATTCCCGCCACACAAATGCGTCCGGGCATGATCATCAAGCACAACGACCAGCTGCACCAGGTGTTCAAGGTGGAGCATCGCACCCCGGGCAACCTTCGCGCCTTCATCCAGGCCAAGCTGCGCAACCTCAAGTCGGGCGCGATGTTCGAACACCGATTCCGCTCCGCTGACGCAATTGAGCGCGTGGTGGTGGACGAGGTTGGTATGGAATTCCTCTACAACGATGGCGACGACTACTACTTCATGAATCCCGAGGACTACGAGCAGACGGTGCTGAAGGGCTCTACGCTTGGCGATGCGGTGGAATACCTTACACCAAACTTGAACATCAAGGTGAGCTACCACGATGGTCAGGCCGTAGGCATCGACTTGCCGAGCGCAGTGGAATTGACCGTGGTGGAGACCGAGCCGGGGTTGAAGTCGGCTACTGCTTCCAGCGTGACCAAGCCTGCGAAGCTCGAAACCGGGCTGGTCGTGCAGGTGCCCTCTTTCATCAATGAGGGTGAGAAGATTCGCGTGGATACGAGCGAAGGGGCTTATTTGAGCCGCGCGTAGTTGCTGTTCACGGATCGCTAAGTGGGGGTTGAGTTTTGAAGTTTACGCGACTGAAAGCATCTGGCTTAGCTTCTCCCCAAAGCCCGCGGGATTGTCGTTGTAACCGCCGTGCCCGCCGGGGAAGGATACAGGCTCCGTTCCCACTCGCTTAGCTTAGCTTAGCTAAAGGCTGTTGCAAAACTGCCTGGTTTTGCAACACGCTTTAGCTAAGCTGGCGCCATCGCCGTGCGGTAAGGCATGCTCCCTGTTGAGGTCTCGCCGACGCCAACCACGATCCGGACCGGGCCTGCGCGCAGAGCGGCAACGTCGGGAACGTAGCTACCAATCGGCCTGAGACCATGGGCCAGGAAGAAGTCCACATTTCTCTGGATTCGGCCAAAGGCCTCCATCGCCTTGGGGGATGGAGGCGCTGTCCTCTCAACGCGCGTCCCTCCGGCAAGCCCTGCGCCGGCCATGAACTTCTGCATGGCGGGCCAGCACCAGATGTGAGGTAGGTGTTGTAGACATTCTCACCGAAGGCCCGCTGTTCCTCAGGATTTGGCAAAAACCCCATGCAGGGCGGCTCGTGCGCTACCAGGGTCTTCACCTGATCCGAATGCCGTGCGGCCAGGTTGAGGCCGATCTGCACGCCTCCGCTGCTGCCCAGGACCAAAGCAGACTCGCCGCCCATCGCCTTGATAAGTTGTGCGGCATCGTCGCCATGAACATCCATGTCCTGGTCTTCCGGCCATCCGTCGAGAACACTGCGCGAGTTGCCGCGCGGGTCGTAGCGCACAACGGTGTACTGGTCCACAAGGCACGCCGCCAGCGCGTCGAAAATCCCCGCGTCGGTCGGCCCTCCGGGGATCATCAGCAGCACTGGACCCGATCCCTGCACCTCGTAGTAGATCTGCGCACCCGGGACTTTCAGGAGCGAAGGTTGAACGGTATGCGCGGATGTCGGCAAGATGGGATACCCACTTCAAAGTCAGACAAGAACGATGGCGCCCCAAAGGGCGCCATCGTTCTTGTGTTCAACCCAGTCTTAGCCCTTACCTACGGCCAAAGGTCCGAAATACACCACGCGGCTCATCTTCTTCCAATGGGCGGGAAGTTTGAGGCAGCCCAGGATAACCAATCCGGGATAAGCCTCGATTCGGCGCACCAGCCAGTCAGCCTCGATGGGCGCAAAACGGCTGTGACTCTCATTCACACCCGATCGCTTGTCGAACAACGCATCGGCTTCGTCAAATAGGATGAGCGCGCCGGCGTTTGTGGCGGCGTGAAATACCGCTTCCAAGTTCTTCTCGGTGCCGCCCGGAACTTCGCTGAACACGTCTACCAGCCTCAGCCGGATGACCTGCGACCCAAGTTCCCTTGCGAGCGCCTTGGATGCCGTCGTCTTACCCGTCCCTGTCGGTCCCACGAACAGGACGACGTCTCCGTGGCGGTCCAACCAGGTCGACGGTCCGTGGAATTCGATTGATGATTCCGAAATCAGTTCTTTTGCGATTGCGTGGAGCTGATCGAACTGTCCTTGATTCAACGGCAAATCGCTCCCCGTCAAATACGGATCAACTCTATGAATCGAGCCTTCGATGCCGGAAGGCTCGGTTTCAAGACTGTTCATTTCCAACCTCCTGCGAACCGCTCGGGGAAACGAGATTCGCGCGAGTAAATCGTACTCCGTTGAAACAGCCTCCGGCAATAGCCACTCGGCGCGGTTGCCCAGCACCAGGCCGAAATTCACAAACCAATGCTTGACCACGAGAGCTATCACTTGGGACAAGCCGCGTATCTCAGTTGTCGGATGGGTCACAAAAGGATCATGGGGTGAAAGAGCGGATTCTAGCTCCTGGTCTTTAGCTCAAAATAAGAGGCGGAGCGGGCTCAGTGCCCGCTCCGCGATCGCAGTTGGTGGAACGTGGGTCTAGTTCGCACTTTCCGGCAAGGTCACCAGCTTAACTTCCAGAATCGCTTCAATCTGCAGCAGCGCGCGCAGCACCGTGTCCGAAACAGGTGCGTCGACCTGCACCACCGCTAGCGCCTTGACTGGTCTGATGCCGGAGCGATCGCGGCCCAGCGCGAAGTTGGCGATGTTGACGCCATGCTCCCCTAGGATGGTGCCGATCTTGCCGATCACACCGGGAACGTCGAGGTTGCGGCAGACCAGCAGATTGCCCTCGAGTGGCGCCTCGACGTCGATGCTGTCGAACTCCAGCAGACGAGGCTGCTCGCCGTGGATGACAGTGGCTGTAGCGTGACTGGTGCCGGCGGCGGAGTGCAACTCAATCGCGATCATGGTGGCCGCGCCGCCGCGCTGGCCGTTCCGCTTCTCTTCGTGGACGCGGATGCCGCGCTCTTCGGCGATGGCGGCGGCGTTGATCCGGTTCACGTGTTCCAGGCCCTGCAGCATACCGGCGATCGCGGAGTTGCGCACCAGGTCGGTTTTTGCCTCTGTGAGCGAGCCCGAGTAGAAGATCTGGATGCCTTCGATGCCGCCCTTGCCCGTCTGGCTGAGGAAAGCGCCAAGGCGGCCGGCGAGATCGATGTAGGGCGCTAGCTGAACGTACTCTTCGTGGCTGAGCGAGGGCAGGTTGACTGCATTCTGCACCACGCCAAGCTTGAGGTAATCGCGGATTTGTCGGGCGATCTGCATGCCGACGGCCTCTTGCGCCTCGGCCGTTGAGCCGGCGATGTGCGGCGTGAGAATGACGTTGTCGAGACCGAAGTAGGGCGAGTCTTTGGGCGGCTCGACGATGAACACGTCGAGTGCCGCGCCACCAACCTGTCCTGACTTCAGAGCCTCAACGAGTGCGGCGTCTTCCACCAGCTCGCCACGCGCGCAATTGATGATGCGCACGCCTTTCTTCATGGCCGCAAGCGAGCGCGCATTGATCACGCCCGCCGTCTGCGGCGTGAGTCCGACGTGAAGGGTCAAGTAGTCCGAACCGGCGATGAGCTCATCGAGCGAGACCAGCCGGATGCCGTTCTCGCGCGCAACCGCAGCGGAGACGAACGGGTCGCTGCCGATGATCTCGAGACCAAAACCACGAGCGCGCTTGGCCACTTCAATCCCGATGCGGCCCAGGCCGAGAATGCCGAGCGTCTTGCCTTTGAGCTCCGCGCCCTGCAGGGATTTCTTGTCCCATTTGCCGGCGTGCATGGAGCTGTTGGCGGCGGGCAGCTTGCGGGCCAGCGCGAGCATGAGTCCGACAGTGAGCTCGGCCACGGCCACGGCATTGGCGCCTGGCGTGTTCATCACCACGATGCCGCGGCGCGTGGCGGCTTCGGCATCCACGTTGTCAACGCCAACACCCGCGCGGCCGATGACGCGAAGCTTCGGCGCATGCTCCATGAGGGCATCGTCCACCTGCACCGCCGAGCGCACCACGATTGCATCGGCATCCCGGAGGGCGGCGGCCAGTCCGTCCGGCAGCTGGTCGTGCGTCACGACTTCCCAGCCGGGTTCCGCTGAAAACACCGCCAGCGTGGCCGGCGACACTTTTTCCGCCAGGACAACCTTCATTGCTTCTCCCTCGTCCGCAACCGCGGATATGTACTCGTCAAAACGGATGCCTTCCTTGTCGCACAGCAGGTCGAACATGCGCAGAACGGCCGCATGAGGCTTGCCCTCGCCGCGCTCGTACTTCCATATCGAATTGGGATGCACGCCCAGCCGTTCAGCCATCTGGTACTGGAAGAGGTCGAGCTGCTTGCGCGCGAGGACGAGTTTTTCGCCGAATGTGAGGTCCATGGAGCAGTTCCAGATTGGCAATTGTGAGCTTGTAGCCTGTAGGTTGTCGCTCGAAGTTTCTGGCTACCGGCTACTGGCTACTTCCGCAAACACCTTCTGTGCCGCCGCGACGGCTTGTCCGTATTCGACCGGCAGCTTCAGTGTGTCCTTCGCGATGTGCTCCATGGCGCCGAGCAGGGCGACGGTGTCGAGGTAGTCGAAGAAGCCGAGATGAGCGACGCGGAAGATCTTGCCCTGCATCTCACCCTGACCGTTGGCCGTGACCAGGGCAAAGCGCGACTTGAGCGCCTTCACCACATCGCCGGAGTTCATCCCTTCCGGGACGGCAACGGCGGTGGCCGCGGCAGCGGGCGCGGTAGGCGCGAACAGCGTGAAGCCGAGCGCGGTGAGGCCGGCGCGCGTGGCGGCGGCGTTCACCTGCGCGTTGTCGACCAGGGCGATGCGACCCTTTTCGAGGTCGCCGCCAGCTTGGCCGGCGATGTAGTCGAGGGCGGCGCCGAGCCCTGCGATCAACGCAACGGCGGGCGTGTAGGCGCTCTCGCCTTTGACCGCGTTCTTGCGCTCCTTGCGCAAGTCGAAGTAGTAGCGGGGGTTCTTTGACTGCTCCATGGCCACCCATGCCTTGTCGCTGACGGAAAGGTAGGCCAGGCCCGGGGGGATCATGACGGCTTTCTGCGAACCGCCGATGAGAATGTCGATGCCCCATCCGTCCACGTCGAAGTGCGTGGTGCCAAGGCCGGTGATGCCGTCGGCCACCAGCAGCGTCTCAGGCGCGTTCTCCTTGAGGAGCGTCGCGATCGCCTCAACATCGTGACGGACTGCCGTGGAGGTCTCCGTGGTCTGCATGAAGACGGCCTTGATCCCCGGCTTGATCGCACCTTTCACCGCGGCAAGGTCGAACGTCTGTCCGTAAGGTGCGGTCACAACCTCCGGCTCGCATCCGAAGGCTTTGAGCAGGCTGACCCAACGTTCGCCGAATTTTCCGGCGGTGAGGACAAGCGTTTTGTCGCCGGGCGAGGTCAGGTTCGAGACCGAAGCTTCCATGGCGCCCGTGCCCGAGGAGGAGAGCAGGAGCACATCGTTCCTGGTACCGACAAAGACCTTGAGCTGAACTAAGACCTTTTGATAGAGCGCGCGGAACTCGGGAGTGCGGTGGTGCATGTCGGCGGCCGCCATGGCGAACTGCGCGTCAGGAAGCAGGGGGGTCGGTCCAGGAGTAAAAAGACGGGTTTTGCGGATCATGGGCTCTCCTCAGTGCGGCGGAAGGGTGGAGCTGACCCGCCGGATAACAATCACATAATACACACAAATGTGATTTATGTGAATTATGGCTGTGGAAATCTCCAGGTCAGGTCGTTCGGATGCGAACTGTGCGGCTGCGGCAAAGAAAGAGCCCGCTCTGCCTTGTGGGCGGAGCGGGCGAGAAAAACGGGGAAATCACGTTAACTGCAAGCCGCGAACCAAGGACTTACCGGCCGTGCGAGCCGCCGCCGTGAAACCCTCCACCACCGATGCCGCCGGAGTGCGTGAAACCGCCGTGTTCAAAACCTCCGTGGCCTTCGAAGTGGTGGCCGTAGTAGCCGCGGCCTCCGTACCAGCCGCCCCAGCCGCCGTACCATCCGCCACCCCAACCAATGGGATAGAATCCCCAGCCGAAGGGGCTGTAGAACTGGCCGGCGCCGATGAAGGTGTAGCCGAAACCGTATGGGTCCCAATACCAACCGGGGTAGTAGCCGCCGTATGCGTACTCGGGAGCCAGCTCGTTGTTGGCTTCCGCCAGGTACTGCGAACGAAGGGCGCTCCAGTTCATCAGCTCATCTTGCGACTTGTCCTCGCTGAAGCTGGCCGGCTTTTCTTGGGCGGCTGGTTTGCCGCTCTGACCGTCAAGCGCGAACTCATGGTGGGCCTTCACTTCCTTGCCCCTGCCCTCGGCAACTTCCACCTCTGCCTTGCCCTTGAAGACCATCACCTCGGGTTTGCTGGCGTCGAATTCGTAGTAGCCGGTCTTCTGCAGGCGGGTGGTTATGCCCGCGTCGACGATCTGCAGGTTGTTCTGATCGTGAATCTCGTCTACTTCAACGCCGGCGCGGCCCTTTTCAACCTGCACCTGCGTCATCGTCAGATCGGGCGAGATCATTTTGACGGCGCTGTTGTCACCGACGCGCAGGAAGACTCCCGGGGTAAGCAGGATTTCCGCTTTGCCGTTACCCGTGCAGAGCTCCTCGCCCGGATTCAGATCGACATTGCCGATTTGCTTTGGGTTGATCTGTTGCCCGTTGACGTACACCGCTCCTTCGACATAGTTGACCGTGCCGGGACGCGCGGGTTGAGCGGCAAAAGCAGGGGCGGGCGTCAGTCCCCAACCGATCAGGCCCAAACCAAGCAATGAAACCGCAACTGATTTGTATTTCATGGCTATCAAAACCTCAGTCCTATAGATGAGTTTGGGGTGAGAAAGTTGCGGTGACGAGAGGAAGGTGTGTTAAGTAGTAAATCGATTTTTCAGAACGGTTTATGCTATGTGACCATTCGGAGCTGACTGGCTGGCGATGCATCAAGATAAACGGGTTACACTTGAGTATTGGCGGTCGGGAAAGAGGAATCCTCATGGATGCGGGCGCACTGGAAGCAATAATCAGCAAGCAAATGATTAGCGCACTGAAGGCTCACGATGCGGAGCGTACCGGAACGCTGCGCCTGATCATGACCGCGCTCAAGAACAAGTCTATTGAGAAGCGGGCGCCCCTAACCCCCGCGGAGGAACAGCAGGCTCTTGCCACAATGATCAAGCAGCGGCGCGACTCAATCGAGCAGTTCACCAAGGGCAACCGTCCGGAGCTGGCCGCGAAGGAAGCTGCGGAGATCGTGGTGATCGAGGAGTTCCTGCCCAAGGCTTTAGACGAGGCGGGCTTAAAGGCGATGGTGGATGAGGCGATTGCCGCGCAGACCGCGGATGCCGGCCAGACGCCCACGCCAAAAGAGATGGGCCTAGTGATCAAACGTGTACAAGCAAAGCTGCAGGCCGAAGGGGTTCGTGCAGAGGGCCGGTTGGTGAGTGAAGCCGTGAAGGCTGCCCTCGCGAGTTAGCTCCACACTCCACCGTTCAGTTCAGGCTCGACTGTGGATCGCTTTGCTAAGATTCCGGCGTGAGGTCCGCATGTTCTTGCGCCGTGTCGCTGCCACGGGTTCGTGTGCGCTGTTTCTCGCTCTTTGTTCCTCAACTTGCCTCATCTCCCCGCACACCGCTCCTTCGGCGCCCGTCTTCTTTCGCGTACGGGCTGCGCAAAGCGTCGGCACGCCGGTAAGCGGGCGCTTGCTCATCTTCCTCAAAGCCGGTTCCGGCGACAAGGAAGTCAACATGAGCGAATTCCACGCGCCGAGTGCGGCTGAGTCCTTTGTCTGCGCGCGAGAGATTCACGGCCTTGCTCCGGGCGCCTCAATTGAGGTGGATGCCGACGAGATCGCCTATCCAAAGCCCTTCTCCCAGATCGGTGCCGGGACGTATGAAGCGCAGGCCGTGCTCGATGTGGATCACACCTACAACTACAGGGAACGTGTGCCGGAGGACTGGATCAGTGCCGTGGTTCCGATCGCCGACTGGCATGCTGTAGCGGCCGCCGAACCGGAACTAGTCCTCGATCGTCATCCGGAGCCAAACCCGCAGCGTGTTGCGATGCTGGCCAAGGCGAAACAAGGCGCGACGGCCGACCTAGCGCAGCTCGAGCAGTTCGAGAGTCCGCTGTTGACGCGGTTCTGGGGCCGGTCCACAAAGATCAGGGCGTGGGTGATTCTGCCTCCGGGCTACGGAGATCACACATCGGGCACCTATCCCACTGCTTACTGGACGCACGGCTTCGGCGGCGATCTGGATGGCGCGCTGGTGTCCGGTATGCGGATTCACGAGCGCATGAAGAACGGCAAAATGCCACCCATGATCTGGGTGATGCTCGACGAGTCGTGTGCCCAGGGAACGCACGAGTTTATCAATTCCGTCAACAACGGGCCCTGGGGCGCCGCGCTCACCGCAGAGTTCATTCCGTATCTCGAATCGAAGTACCGCATGGACGCGAAGCCGTCGGGGCGGCTGTTGAATGGCCACTCGAGCGGCGGATGGGCGACGCTGCAGTTGCAAATCAACTACCCCAAAGTATTTGGCGGAACATGGTCCACATCTCCGGACCCAAGCGATTTTCACGATTTCTCGGGCATCGACCTGTACACACCGCAGGCCAACGTCTATCGCAAGTCCGATGGCACGCCGTATCCGATCTTTCGCGACAAGGGCAAGGTGATCGCCACATTCGAGGAGTTTTCGCGACTCGAAGAAGTGCTGGGACCATACGGCGGCCAGATTGCGTCCTTCGAGTGGGTGTTCTCGCCGAAAGGGAAGAGCGGCGAGCCGGAGCAGATGTTCGACCGCGCGACGGGGGATGTGCACCCGGAGGTATTGGCCTACTGGCACGACCACTACGACCTGGCGCACGTCGTCGAGACGCACTGGGCCGAGCGATCAGCTGATCTCAAAGGCCGTATTCACCTGATTGTGGGAACTGCCGACACCTTCTACCTGGATGGCGCAGCGCACAAGATGGACGCGGTGCTGTCGCGCCTGGGAGCCGACGCCCACTTTAACTACCTGCCCGACCGCACGCACATGGACCTTTATGTGGTGGGTACGGACCGTCAGGGACTATTCGACGAGATCGGCCAGCAGATGTGGGACGTTGCGCGGCCGGGCCTGAACTGGAAGGACGCGGCGCCGAAGCCCGCATCTACAACAGGCAGCAATTAGCCCAGAACGCGAACCTTCTCAACGATGAAAAAGCCCCCGTCACTTGGCGAGGGCTTTTTCTGATCACTGACCACGGACAGCTGCCGTTACGCATTCTCCGTAAACGGCCGTTCCATGATCGAAACAGGCCGATCCGGCGTGCTCAAGCCCGCTGTCGATCCCGCCATGACCTCAGTGAATGCTTTGCGGAATGCCATCATCTCCTGCGGTGTGCCGACGGTGATGCGCACCTGGGTGGGCCATGCCGGCCAGATACGGCCGATGAAGATCTCCTTGGCCGCCATGGCCGTCAGAACTTCCTTCCCCGGGCGACGGGTGTCGAGCATGAAGCAGTTGCTCTCTGACGGCGTGACGGCGTAGCCCTGGCTCTTGAGCCAGGCAAGATTATCCACGCGTACGTCGCCAATGATCTTCTTGCGGCTTGAAACCAGGTCGGCATCGAGGAGGCTGGCCTTGGCGGCAGCGAGCGCCGTGATGGGCAGAGAATTTTCGCCGAAGTAGTCAAGCTTCTTGATCAGGTCATGGCGCCCGACGGCGAATCCCATGCGGACACCGGCCATTCCATAGAGCTTTGAGAAGGTGCGCAGGACAATCACGTCCTTACCTTCCTTGACGAAGTCGAGCGAGCGCGGCTGATCGCAGAGGTGGATGTATGCTTCGTCGATCAGCACGACCGAGCCCTTGGGTGCGTGGCCGACCGCGTACTCGATCTCTTCGCGAGGCGTGCAGGTGCCTGTGGGGTTGTTGGGATTGCAGATGTAGATCACACCGGGGTTGGTGGACGCGGCGATCATGGCCTTGATGTCGTGCTTGGCCGCGCCCTTGGGATCGGCGAGCGGGACCTTGATGATGGGCGCGCCGCCGGCTTTGGCTGCCCACATGGGCGCCTCATAGCCGGGATCCGCAGTCACGAGCGGGCGGTCTGCGCTGGTATTGGCCAGCGTGACGTAGTGCAGCGGGTCGCTCGATCCGGCGAAGGCTCGGACGTTCTCGGGAGAGAGGCCTTCCTGCTTGGCAAAGATCTCCTCGATCTCGCTCTGGAAATTCATCAGGTAGCGGCCGCCGCGGGGAACGATATCGATCATGGCCTGGCGGGCTGCATCCGAGGGCCCAAGGGGATTCTCATTCGCGTCGATGTGGATGCCCTTGTTGGGATCAGCGAAGTGGGGCCGCTCGGCCATGGCGAAGTGCGCTTCGGTGAGGATGGGCATGGAGGCCAGCGCGGACGCTCCGGCGGCATAGCGGAAGAAGGAGCGGCGTGAGAGGGGGGTACAGGCTGAATCCAGAGGTATCTGCATTCGAGAACTCTCCTTTTTGGCGTGCGAGGGCGGCGAAATACTACGCACCAATGAAACCGGACGGTCAAGGGCCCCGCGTGGAGGGGGAAGCGGGAAGCCCATGACTCAAGTTAGAACGGGAGTGGGGGAGAAAACAAGGGGAAAACGCATAAGGATATGGTGTTCAGCACCGCTATTTCGCTGCTGAACCGCGGCTCTGGTACCATTTTGCGCAAGCGTCGGGGACGCATCCGGTCCGCGGAAAGGGCTCGAAGCCCACCCCTGAAGTTCTGGTTAGGCCGCACCTTCTTTCGGCCCGCAACTGCGGACAACGGGCGCCAACGAAAGGAGGCTTGTGTCGAATCACGCCCCGCAAGATCCCCGCCCACTCCCAGAACACCCCAATCTACGCCACCTGAAAGACCAGGCTCGCGACCTGCACAAGGCCGGTCAAGCCGCATCGCTTGCCGAGGCCCAGCTCCACATTGCGCGCCTTTACGGCTTTGCCGGCTGGCCCCGCTTGAAGAAGCATGTTGACTCGCTGGAGGAGATTGGCAAGCTCAAGCACGCCATTGATACCAACGACCTGGGCGAAGTGCAAAGGCTCATGACGCGCAATCCGGCGCTGCACCGCGCCCCGCTTGGCTATGGAAAGGACGGCCCGCTGACCTGGGTGGCTGAGTGCCGTGTTCCATGGGAACCGCCGGGTGCGACTCGCCTGGCCATGGCGCAATGGATGATCGATCACGGATCGGATGTGCACCAGGGAGGCGATGGTCCGCTGATGCGCGCCGCGCTCGTCGACCGGCGGATTCCGATGATGGAACTGCTGGTGCGCAATGGCGCGGATGTGAATGCCGAATGGCACGGGCATTTTCCAATCCTGTTTGCGCCCAGCGAAACAGTGGAACCACTGGCGCTGAAGTGGTTGCTCGACCACGGCGCCCATCCCCATCTCCCGGAAAGCCGCGGGCACGAGTCGCCGCTGGACTACGTGATTGGGACGTACTCACGCTCGGCGCGGTTGACCGATTGCATTGACGCGCTGGTGGAGGCCGGATGCACGACGCGCCGGAGGGTCCCCGCCATGCTCGATCTGCTTCGCGGCCGAATGGACCTGTTCGCGGAGCAACTCGATGCCGATCCCGAACTGGTGCATCGGCGCTTTCCGGAGTTTGACTTCGGATCGACGGCTTACCGCAGGCTGAAGCTGAACGGTGGAACGCTTCTGCATCTCGCCGCCGAGTACGGAGTTAGGGAGGCGGCTTCGATCCTACTCGATCGCGGAGCGGACGTGAATGCGCTGGCGCAGGTCGACGGCGAGGGTGCGGGCGGCCAGACGCCGCTCTTTCACGCCGCCAGCCAGTTTTTCGACTACGGTTTGCCGATGACGAAGTATCTGGTGGAGAGCGGCGCTGATTTGGACGTGCGTGCCCGGCTGCCTGGCCATTACGAGCGGCCCGATGATTTTGTTCATTGCACTCCTCTGGGCTATGCCAAGTTGTTTCCGGGAAACGAGAACGCAACTGTAGAGTTTCTGCGCTCGGCCGGAGCCCGGTAGTTGATCGTCATGGGTGCTCCATGGCGCACGTTGGACGCGAGGCTGTACACTTCTTCGACAAACGTCTTATGGTCCCGCGCGAGACATTTGGCCCAGCCACCATCGCTTCGGCTCCCAGGCGCTTGCTGCCTCTTGTTGAGAAGCATTTTCGCAGCTTGACAAAGCGTGGAGTAAACCCATTTACTTAGGGGCGAACGTCCCACTGCAATGCGGGCGCAGCCTCACACTCAGGTGACTCATGCTCGGACTGGCTCTAAACCTCTCTGCCGCCGTTCTGCCGACTCCGAAGTCTCTGGCTTTGGCTTTCAGCGCATCCTCGCTTGCACACCTCAACGCCCTCGACATCGCGGTCATCGCCATTTACTTCGTGATGGTGATCTGGATCGGCTTCTACCTGAAGGGTCAGGCCAACACCAGCGAAGAGTTCTTCATGGCCGGGCGCGAGATGACGGCGTGGATTGCGGGACTCAGCTTTGTCTCCGCCAATCTCGGATCGCTTGAATTGATGGGCTGGGCAGGCTCGGCGTATCAGTACGGCATCCTCGCTGCGCACTGGTATTGGGTGGGCGCCATCCCCGCCATGCTGTTTCTCGGCATGGTGATGATGCCGTTCTACTACGTGTGCAAGACGCACTCGGTGCCGGGTTACTTGAAACTTCGCTACGGACAGGGATCGAGCACCGTGGCGGCCGTCTCCTTCGCCTTCATGACGGTCCTGATGAGCGGCGTGAACATGTTCGCGATGGCCGAAGTGATGAAGATTGTTCTCGGCTGGGATCTGAACTTCTCTATCTTCGTCAGCTCCCTAGCCGTTGCCGCCTATGTTGCACTCGGCGGCCTGCGCTCGGCCATCTTCAACGAGGTTCTGCAGTTTGTTCTCATTTGGGGCGGAGCACTCCTGGTCCCCGTCCTCGGACTTATCGAGACCGGCGGCTGGAGCGGATTCAAGGCGCGCCTGGCCCACAACATATCCACCGGCGCGACCGCTCCCGGTGATTACACCCACATGTGGCGCAGCATGGGGCACTTCGCCGACAACCCCATGGGCATTCACTGGACAGGCATCCTCTTTGGCCTCGGATTCGCGATCAGCTTCGGCTACTGGACCACCGATTTTCTTGTTGTCCAGCGTGTGCTCGCCGCCAACTCCTTGCGTTCCGCCCGATTGGCGCCGGTGATCGGCTCGTTCTTCAAGATGGCCGTTCCCTTCATCGTCATTCTTCCCGGCCTGCTCGGTCTCGTCGTCCTCACAAACGGCGACGGCAGCCTCATGCATCTAGTCGGCGAAAACATAGTCGCCGCGCACCCGGGCGCAGGCCTGCACAGCTATAACGAAGTGCTGCCGTTGATGATGGTCCGCTACTTGGGGCCCGGCTTACTCGGCCTGGGCATCACCGCACTCATCGCCGGATTCATGAGCGGCATGGCTGGCAACGTCAGCGCCTTCACCGCCATCTTCACCTACGACATCTACCAGCCCCACATCGTCAAGAATGCCAAAGACGAGCATTACGTTCTTGTCGGCCGCATCGTGACCATAGTCGGCGTGCTGATCTCCATTGGCGCAGCCTATCTAGTCATGAACGCCGCCGGCATCATGGACTATGTGCAGGCTCTCTTTAGCTTCTTCATTTCGCCCTTGCTCGGCGTGGTGCTGCTGGGCATGTTCTGGAAGCGCGCCACGAAACAGGGCGGCTTCTGGGGCCTGCTGATGGGCACATTGACCTCGATCGGTCTGTGGGCCTGGGTCAAGGCCGACCCGTCCGCGTTGCGCTACGTCGCCATCTCGCCGGACGCCAAAGACATGGCCGAGAACATGTACCGCGCGCTCTGGTCCGTCATCACAGCGGTTGGCGTCAACGTGATCGTCAGCCTATTAACCAAGCCGCGGCCGCTCTCTGAGCTCGCCGGCGTGGTATACGGGGCAACCCCGCTGCCCACTGAAGACCCCGTTCCGTTTTACAAGAACGAGTGGTTCTGGACGGCCATCGCCATCGTCATCTTTGTCGCTCTCAATGTTTACTTCTGGTAAGGAGGATAACCATGCACTCTGGACACATTTCCATCTGGTTCTTCATCGGTGTTCTGCTTACCGTTTACGGCGCGATTATCTTCGGCTACGGCCTGTACGAGCTCACCCTGCCGCAAATGGCCGTAGCCAACTATCATGCGTCCGTCTGGTGGGGCGCTCTGATGCTCGCCCTGGGCCTGTTTTACGGGCTGCGTTTCCGCCCCGGCCGCAACGGTTAATCAACTGCGGAATTGAAGGAGTCTTAAGTTATGTCAGCAAAACAAAGAACGATGACCTTCGGGATTGTCGTAGGCAATCGCGGTTTTTTCCCGGATCATCTGGCCAAGACCGGTCGTGAAGAGATCATCTCCACCCTGCAGGCAGTGGGAGCCAAGGCAATCGTCCTGGGCCCCGAAGAATCGAAGTTCGGTGCCGTTGAAACGTACGATGAGTCGCTGCGCTGCGCGGAACTGTTCAAAAAGCACGCCGATGAGATTGACGGAATCATCGTCACGCTGCCGAACTTCGGCGAAGAACGCGGCATCGTGGACGCCATTCGTCTGTCGGGCCTGGGGGTGCCGGTGCTGGTGCAGGCCACACCCGACCGCTCCGACAACATGACCATCGCCGTGCGCCGTGACAGTTTCTGCGGCAAGATGAGCGCGTGTAACAACATGATGCAGTACGGTATCAAGTATTCGCTCACCACGCTGCACACTGAAGCTGTCGACTCAGCTGAGTTCAAGGCGGACCTCGATTGGTTTTCCGCCGTCTGCCGCATCGTGAAGGGCCTCAAGAACCTCAAAATCGGCGCCATCGGCGCTCGCCCAGCGGCATTCAACACCGTTCGCTACTCCGAGCGCATTCTCGAAACAAGCGGCATCTCGGTGGAAACACTCGACCTGTCAGAAGTCTTTGGCCGCATCCATCGGATGAACGATCACGATGAGCTCGCGCAGTCGAAACTTGCCGCCATCAAGGGCTACGTCGCGACCACGGGAATTCCCGAAGAAGCCCTGCTTAAGATGGCCAAGCTCGGCGCTGTCGTCGAGACCTGGATGAGGCAGACTCACTGCACCATTAGCGCCGTCCAGTGCTGGACCTCGATGGAAGAGTACTTCGGCGTCGTCCCGTGCACGGTGATGAGCATGATGAGCAACGACCTCATCCCCTCGGCCTGCGAAGTCGATGTGCCGGGCACGCTCTCGATGTACATGCTCGCGCTCGCCAGTGGAACTCCTTCCGCGCTGCTCGATTGGAACAACAACTACGGCTCGGATCCCAACAAGTGCGTGTGCTTCCACTGCTCCAACCTGCCTAAGCACTTCTTTAAAGACGTGAAGATGGACTACCAGGAGATCATCGCCGGAACCGTCGGCAAGCTGAACACCTTCGGCACCTGCGTGGGCCGCGTGAAGGCCGGCGCCATGAGCTACGCGCGCTTCTCCACCGACGATCGACGCGGCGTCATTCGCGGCTACACGGGCCCGGGCAAATTCACCGACGATCCGCTCGAGACCTTCGGCGGCGCGGGTGTGGCGGAGATTCCGCAGTTGCAGAAGCTGCTCAAATACATCTGCCGCGAAGCCTTCGAGCACCACGTTGCGGCCAACTTCAGCGACGTGTCGAAGGCGGTTCACGAGGCCGCCGTTCGCTACCTCGGGTGGGAAAGCTACTACCATCCCGCGCTCGAAGACTAATCACTTGGGATCGGGGACCAGGGACTGGGGATCAGGAGCACGACGGCAGAGTACGCGCAACCGAGCGCGTTCTGACCCCTGAGCCCTGACCCCTGTTGCGAGGACACAAAGATGAGTAAGAGAATTGCAAAGAGCCTCGTAATCAACGGCGAGACACTGGTAACCGAGTCCGCGTGGAATGACGAACTGGAGGCGAAGCACGAGGCCGTTGTTGAATGGTTGCGCGCGCAGAATCTCGCCGGCGTCCTGATTCGCCGCAATGAAAACGTTGCGTGGGTCGCAGGCGGCGCGGTCCAACTGCGCGTCCTCACTCCCGGCGAAACAGGCGTCGCCTCGATCCTAGTCTTGGCCGCTGGCAAGCGCTACTACCTCACAACCGAGAACGAAGCGCCCCGACTGCATGATGAAGAATTCGGCTCGCTCGACTTTGAGCCGGTGATCTTCCCTTGGTACGCCGACGAAACGCTCTCGACTGCGAACAAACTCGCCGGCGGCCCCCTCGCTTCCGACACTCCGCTACCCGGCACCACGCCCGCGAACCTCTATCCCCTCAGGCAATCGCTGAGCGAAACCGAAATCGCACGTTACAAATGGCTCGGTTCGCAAACCGCCGCGGCCACGGTCGAGTCGCTGCATCAAGTCGAACCAGGTCTCACCGAGTACGATCTCGAAGCCATCACGGCTGCCAATCTTCTCCGCCGCGGCATCCTGCCCTCGGTCTATCTCTATGCAGTCGACGAGCGCATCTACAAGTACAAGCATGCGGTCGCACGCGGCAACCGCCTCAGGAACTACGGCATGCTCAACCTCTGCTCGCGCAAGTGGGGTCTGGCCATTTCCATCACCCGCTTCGTCCATTTCGGACCGCTGCCTGAGGAACTTGGCGCGCGGTTCAGATCCGCAGCACAGGTGAATGCGGCACTGCTCGATGCCTCGCGTCCCGATGCAACCTCTGCTGAACTGTTCCGCGTCGCGCAGCAAGCCTATGCGGACGAAGGGTTCCCTGGCGAGGAGCGATTCCATCACCAGGGCGGCCCCACCGGGTACGGCGAGCGTGAGTGGGTGGCAACACCCAATGGCACTCAAGTTGTGGTGAACAACCAGGCGTTCGCATGGAATCCCAGTATCCGCGGCGGCAAGGCGGAAGATACCGTGATCCTGCGGGACGGCAAGATCGAATGGCTCACCGCAACACCCACGCTCCCCGTTATCGAAGCGAGCGCAAATGGCAAGGTCTACCCGGCCGCCGGTGTTCTAGTGAAATAGAACAGGGAGTAAGGAATGGAAGACCGAGACCTGTCAGTAATGCTTTCTGCTCCCTACACTCTATTCCCTGCTTTTACCGGCTCCAGCATTACTCTCGCTGTCAACACTACCAGCGCAGCCCACAGCACATCCGCCCCCAGCAGGTGCGCGATCTGCAGCCACGTCGGCGCCAGCATGACCACGTCCAGAAATCCCAGCACATACTGAGCCGCCAGCAACACCAGAACCAGCGCCGACAACCCGCGATTATCCCAGTGCGCCATTCGTTTGCGTGCCCGCAACAGCAGCCAGATCAGGAATACGCTCGCGAAGAGCGCGATGGTGGGATGAGTCCAGCGCCAGCGCACCAGCCACCCGCTTGTGGCGGAGAAGTCCTGAGTCAGCGCCGCCCCCAGCGATGTCGCCGGAAACAGCGTATCGCCAAGCGCGGCGAGCGATCCGGTCACTCCGACGACCAGCACCATGAGGATGGCAGCAATCGCGCCGATCGGCGTTTCCAGGCGGACGGTTTTGCTCGTGTAGCCATACAGGCGGTCGAGCAAGTGAGCCGTGAGCGTCAGCGCCGCCAGCAGCAGCAGAGTGTTGGTCAAGTGCAGGGCAAGATACGGAGCCCGCAGCGGAGACTGGCTCTGCGCAGTTAACCCGAGCTTCACGATAAATGCTCCGAGAATAGCTTCGACCAGAGTAAAAGCAACCGCCGCAACCGAAGCCGCGCGGGCCAGGTGTCCGCGGGCAGTTCCGAGAAATGTCCACACTAGAAGACCTACTGCCGAGAAGAACGACAGCCCGCTCGTGATGCGGTGTGTGAACTCGATTATAGTGTCCACGCGCGGCGAGTGCTGCAACACGCTGCCGTTGCAGAGCGGCCAGTGATCGCCGCAGCCCGCTCCGGAACCGGTGGCGCGCACCAGGCTTCCCCAAAGAATCACCGCGACGAAATACGCCAGCACGCCCCAGGCAAAACGGCGCAGCGCAGGCGAAGGAAGCTGCTGATGATGAACAGGAGCGGCTGCGGATGACATCAAAGAAAACTCCAGGCGAACCTTCCAGTGTAGACCAAAGCTGATTGAGCCTTGCTCTCCAACGCCACGTTCAATCGGCTTATTTCCAACTGGGTCCATGGCGGCTTTCTGGCGGGCATTCTCATCCTCTGCCTTAGGCCAGTGTTTGCGCGCGGATGGCCGCAGGCCCTTCTCTCCGCCTTTCTCAGCCTCCCTGCTTACATGCTTCATCAGTACGAGGAGCACGACAACGACCGCTTCCGCACATTCGTTAACCGGCTCATCGGTCGCGGGCGCGAAGTCCTGACACCCCTGGCCGTCTTCCTGACCAACGTTATCGGGGTCTGGTCTGGGCTGTTGTGGGCGCTCTTATCTGGCTCGCCTCGCGGGTCAATCTCGGTTGCGGTCTCATCGCTTCTCACCTGCTGCTCAATGCCGTCATCCACATCGTGCAAGCCGTTGCCGCGCACATACAATCCCGGAAGGGTCACCGCCATCGCCCTGTTCCTGCCGCTGGGTTGGTAGTGGCTGCGCGCCGTGCAGGCCGGCGGCTTTGGCGCGCCCCTCATGCACCTCATCGGCGCGGCGGCCGCGATCACGGTACACGCAGCCATTGCGGCCCAGGTTCTACGCAATCGCTTTGCGGGCTCTTAAGCCGCTTTTGCGCTGCCCACCATCCGCAGCACATGGTTCACAATGATCAGGTCTTCAGCCGGAGGAATCACTCGTACGGTCACAGGCGAGCCTTCGGCCGAGATCAACGCTTCGCCGCGCACATTGTTCCGTTCTGGATCAAGCACAATGCCCAACACGCCGAGGCCCGTGCATATTTCAGCACGCGAAGCAATATCGTTCTCGCCGATGCCGCCGGTAAACACCAGCATGTCGAGCCCGCCGAGCTCCGCAACGTATCCGCCGATCCACTTCTGAATCGTCCACACAAACTTGTCCACGGCGAGGCGCGCCTTCGCATCTCCCGCCTTGATCGCCTCGCGCAAGTCACGCATGTCGTTGGAGAGTTCGCTCACTCCCAGCAGTCCGGCCTTCTTGCTGGCCACAACCTCAAGTCTGTCCGCGGCGTCGCAAGCGCTCGTCGCGGTCTCCGCAATCTTGCGCAGGATGAACAGCAGCACACCCGGATCGATGTCACCCGTGCGGGTGCCGCTGATAATGCCGCCCGTCGGCGTGAGCCCCATTGAAGTGTCGAGGCACACGCCGTTGCGGATCGCCGAAATGGACGCGCCGTTGCCGAGGTGCGCGACAATCAGCTTCTCGGGAACTTCATTCTTAAGCTGATACACGATCGATTCGTAGGAGATGCCATGCGCGCCAAAGCGCCGCACACCCATCGCCGTGTATTCAGCCGGAATCGGCATGTGCGTCACGACTTCCGGCATGGTGCGATGGAAGTAGGAGTCGAGGCAGACGAAGTTGGGTACGCCGGGAAACAGCCGCAGCGCCTCACGCATGATGTAGACGGCAATCGGCGTATGCAGGGGGGCAAAGGCGGTGTAGCGCTCCATCTCGTCGATCAGCGCCGGCGTTATGATCTGGTTCTCCAGCACCGTCGGTCCGCCGCAAACCATGCGATGGCCGATTGCCGCCGGGGAAGGGAAGTTGCCTGAATGGAGCGAGTCGGTCACCAGGCTGAACGCCACTGCACGCGTGGGCAGCGCCGGGGTTTGGTCCACCAGCTTCTTGCCCGCGCCGTCTTTCATCCAGAACTTGCCCAGATCGGTGCCGATGCCATCGACCGCGCCTTCAAAGAGAGGGGTGCGTTGGCCGCCGGCCGTTTCGTAAATCCCAAACTTGATGGAAGAAGAACCGCTATTCAAAACCAGGACAGAGGGCGATGACATGAATCGAAAGCCTCTTGCTTCACGGCAGACCCTCACAGAAACATATTGAGGGTTAAAGGGATGCTTCGCACGCGCGGAGCATCCCGATCGATGAACACCGCGCAATGCGCGGCAAGTCGAGACAGCTACCTGTCTGCTGGCCAGCGCCAGTCGCGCACATCAGGCAGATCGTCGCCGTGCTCCGCCACGTACAGCTTGTGGCGCTGAATCTGTTCGGAGTACCACTGCCGCGCGGCTTCTACCTGCGAAGCGAGTCGCGGCACGCGCGTGATTGCATCCAGCGTCAACTGGAAACGGTCGATGTTGTTGAGCACGCACATGTCGAAGGGCGTCGTCGTGGTGCCCTCTTCCTTGTAGCCACGCACGTGAATGTCGTCGTGATTGTGCCGCCGGTACGTGAGCCGGTGAATGGCATAGGGATAGCCATGGAACGCGAAGATCACAGGTCTGTTTTTGGTGAAGACCAGGTCGAACTCCTCGTCGGGCAACCCGTGCGGATGCTCCGACTGCGGTTCTAGCGTCATAAGATCGACCACATTGACCACGCGGATGCGGATGTCCGGAATGCGCTCCCGAAGCAGCGTCACGGCAGCCAGCGTTTCCATGGTCGGCACGTCGCCGCAGCAGGCCATCACTACGTCCGGCTCGCCTTCATCGGACGCCCACTTCCACTCGCTGAGTCCCGCGGTGCAATGAGCAATCGCCTCTTCCATCGTGAGCCACTGCGGCGCCGGCTGCTTGCCGGCCACAATCAGGTTGATGTAGTTGCGGCTGCGCAGGCAGTGATCGCTGACGGAAAGCAACGTGTTCGCATCGGGCGGTAGATAGATGCGCACCACGTCAGCCTTCTTGTTCAGCAGGTGGTCAATGAACCCCGGATCCTGGTGGCTGAATCCATTGTGATCTTGCCGCCACACCAGCGAGCTCAACAGATAATTGAGCGACGCGATCGGCTTGCGCCATGGAATGCCGCGCGTCACCTTCAGCCACTTCGCATGCTGGTTCACCATCGAATCAATAATGTGAATGAACGCCTCGTAGCAGGAGAAGAACCCGTGACGCCCGGTGAGCAGATAGCCCTCCAGCCAGCCCTGGCACATGTGCTCGCTCAGAATCTCCATCACCCGCCCGGTCTGCGAGAGGTCCTCATCCACTGGAAGCACCTGGGACATCCATGTTTTGCCCGTCCCAGTGATCACGTCGCCAAGGCGGTTGCTCGCCGTCTCATCAGGCCCCACCACGCGGAAGTTGCGATGATCGAGGTTGGCTTGCATTACCGCATGCAGCAGCCGCCCAAGAACCCGCGTCGATTCAGCCTGCGTCTGGCCTCGCCCCTCGATCTTCACAGCAAAGTCGCGGAAGTTGGGCACCCGCAACGGTTCGAGCAGCAACCCTCCGTTGGCGTGCGGATTCATGCCCAGCCGCCGCCGGCCCTTCGGCGCCAGCTCCGCAATCTCTTCGCGGAATGCACCCTTCTCATCGAACAGCTCGTGAGGCTTGTAGCTGCGCATCCACTCTTCGAGCAGCTTCAGGTGTTCCGGCTTCTCGCGCAGTTCCGCAAACGGCACCTGGTGCGCGCGCCAGGTGTTCTCAACAGGCTTGCCATCCACAAATTTCGGTCCGGTCCAGCCCTTGGGCGTGCGCATAATCAGCATCGGCCAGCGCGGCCGCTCCGTGTTGCCTTCAATCCGCGCCGCTTGCTGAATGGCTGCGACGCGATCGAAAATCGTATCGAAAACTGCCGCAGCCTTTTGATGCATCACGGCGGGGTCGTCGCCCTCCAGTGTGAACGGCTCATACCCGTAGCCGCGCATCAAGTCTTCGAGTTCGACGTGTGGAATGCGCGCCAGAATGGTCGGATTCGCAATCTTGTAGCCATTCAAATGGAGGATCGGCAGCACCGCGCCATCGGTGGTCGGATTGAGAAACTTGTTGGAGTGCCAGCTTGTCGCCAGCGGTCCCGTCTCGGCTTCGCCGTCGCCCACCACGCAGGCCACAATCAAGTCGGGATTGTCGAATGCCGCGCCAAACGCGTGCGCCAACGAGTAGCCCAATTCGCCGCCTTCGTGAATTGAGCCGGGCGTCTCCGGCGCGACATGGCTGGGAATGCCGTACGGCCAGCTGAATTGCCGGAACAGCCGCTTGATGCCGTCGCTGTTCTGCTCAATATGCGGATAGATCTCGCTGTACGAGCCTTCAAGGTACGTATTTGCCACGATCCCCGGGCCGCCGTGTCCCGGCCCGATCACGAACATCATATTCAGATCGCGCTCGCGGATGAGCCGGTTCCAATGCACGTAAAGAAAGTTCAGACCAGGCGTTGTGCCCCAGTGCCCGAGTAGCCGCGGCTTCACGTCTTCAAGCGTCAACGGGCGTTCCAGCAGAGGATTGTCTTTCAAATAGATCTGGCCCACCGAAAGATAGTTGGCCGCACGCCAGTAGGCGTTCATGCGGTCAATTTCCTGCTCGGTCAGGGGGTTAGCATGTTGGCTTTCCGTGTTTAAGGTCTGGAGGGCAGTCGCTTCGCTCACGGTTCCACCTCCCGCACAATCTGCGGACTCCTCCAGCGTAGCAGCGGCTGGAACCGGCGAAGGGTGACTGACATCACAATCAGATGAAAACACGCTGTTGATGTTGAGCGGGGGGTAGACGGTTCCATCCGAAAGCGTGGCGAAGCGAACGATACCCATGTCGATGCCTACGGCATCGCCTTGTGCGGCAGGCTGTTCTACT
>Ga0210394_10002797_pt1 | contig 23249 bp, 20 predicted proteins | sample IncBWC12MmetaG_FD_160121 | JGI IMG/M metagenome (GOLD analysis project Ga0210394, IMG submission 160121) | Forest soil microbial communities from Barre Woods Harvard Forest LTER site, Petersham, Massachusetts, United States - Inc-BW-C-12-M | ecosystem: Environmental > Terrestrial > Soil >... | reverse complement strand
GGCGTGTTCAAGGTGACGCCCCAATCGCTCTAGATTCTCTTGAACGCCTTTTGAATATCTTTCAGTGAGTATCGCAGCACCACTGGCCTGCCGTGTGGGCATGACATTGGGCAGTCGGTTTTGGCTAGCTCTGCCAGCAGCCATTCCATTTTACTTTGCAGCAGCGGCATGTTGACTTTAATGGCGGCGTGGCAGGCGATGGACGCGGCAATTCGCGCACGAACCTTTTCCATATTCAGGGCTTGCTCTTCGCGGGAAAACTGATCGAGCAGTTCGTGCAGCATGTGCTCGATTTGCGCGGCCTCGACGCCAGCCGGGGCAACTTTTATGGCTACGCTTCGGGCTCCGAATGGTTCGGCCTCGAAGCCGTTCTGATTTAGTTCTTCTGATAGCTCGGTAAACACGGCTTGCTGGGCGGGCGTGAGTTCGAGCAGCAGCGGCATGAGCAGGCGCTGGCTTTCCACTTTTTGTGCCGCCCGCTGCTTCAGCACTCTTTCAAACAGCACGCGCTCGTGAGCGACGTGCTGGTCTACGATCCACAGGCCCTCGTGATTCACGGCGAGAATGAACGAATCGCGAATCTGTCCCAGCGGTTTGAGCGATGCGAGTGACGGAGTCAGATCGTTATTCGCAAACTCGTGAGGGGTTTCTGGCTCGTCAGGCAGCGGGGGAGCGCAGCTGTCTTGTTCTGTGACCTCGGAAATTATTTCTGGGGCGCGAACCAAAGACAGCGCGGCGTTGCCATCGACCGCAATTCCATCGACGCCAAAGTGAAAGCGCTCCGTGACCGGCGGGGCGACTGGTGGTTGCAGTGTGAAACCTTCAGCCGCGGCGGAAAATGTGCGTAACTCCGCTGGTTGGGAACGAGATCCCGAAGTAAGCGACGGGCTAGCTGTAGGATGCGCGTTGATTTCGGCAGTGAACTGCGGCACGGGACGCGCTTTCATCAGGGCCGCCCTGACCGAGTCCCGCACAAAATCATGCATAACAGTTTGCTGGCGGAAGCGCACTTCGGTTTTCGAGGGATGGACATTCACGTCCACTTCGCCGTTTGGCAATTCAAGGAACAGCAGCACCACGGGGTAAACCGTCGGAGGCAGAATATTGCGGTAAGCCTCGGTAAGCGCGTGCTGTATGAGCCGGTCGCGAATCAACCGTCCATTCACGAAGACATAAATTGAATTGCGATTCAGTTTCTGAATCTCGGGCTTCGAAACGAAGCCATGCAGCCGCATCTCGCCCGGTTCGACTGGAGCCTGATCTTCGTGGTCCTGCCTTCGCCATGGCGGTGGTTGGGGCAAACCAACGTGCTCCAGGGGCTGCATTGCCGCTACGGAAATGAGCTGGTCGAGAACGTCCTTGCCAAAAACCTGGTACACGCGCTCGCTGTATCCGGCGACCGGGGGCGCGACCAGGACGGCGTTGGTTGCCGAGTGCAGCTCGAAATGTTTGTCGGGATGCGCCAGCGCATAATGTGTAACCAGCGACGCGATGTGCGAAAGCTCGGTAGATTCTGCTTTCAAAAATTTCTTCCGCGCCGGGGTGTTAAAAAACAAGTCGCGGATGGTGATCGAAGTCCCCGCCGGGAGGCCGGCTTCTTCCACTTTAAAGATTTTGCCGCCATTAATTTCGATCACGGTTCCAGAATCTTCGTCTGGCGCGCGTGTCTCCAGGTGCAGGCGCGAGACCGATGCGATCGTGGGCAGCGCTTCGCCGCGAAATCCGAGAGTGGCGACGGTGAGCAGGTCTTCGGCATTCTTGATTTTTGAAGTCGCATGACGCTCGAAGGCCAGCATGGCATCGTCACGGACCATGCCAAATCCGTTATCGGTAACTTGGATGAGCTTTTTGCCGCCGGCTTCGACCTGAATCCTGATGCGGGTGGAACCGGCATCGAGAGAATTTTCCAGCAGTTCCTTGACGACGGACGCAGGACGCTCCACCACTTCGCCAGCGGCGATCTTGTTAGCGACAGATTCCGAAAGAACGTGGATGCGTCCCATGGTTGGTGCTAGTGGCAAGTTTCGCAGATGAGAGAGCACAAAGCAAAGGCAGCCACGGATTCACGAGGATGGGCACGAATTGAATGTCGAGTGTTGTGCGTCTCTGCGTCCCGACCCGCGCCCGTGTTATGTTTAATTTCTTCCTGTTTTTCATTTTGCGCGCAGGCAATACGAAATATGATCCGTTCTTACAAGGGCATCACACCGACGATTCCGGGTACTTGTTACGTGGACGATTCAGCGCAGATCATCGGCGACGTGGTTCTCGCTGAACATGCGAGTGTCTGGATGAATGTTGTGCTCCGCGGCGACGTGCATTCCATTCGTGTGGGCGCGCACTCGAATGTACAGGACTGCAGCGTTCTGCACGGGATGAAGGAGCAGTATGGAGTCTTCGTCGGCGAGTACGTAACGGTTGGGCATTCGGTAACGCTGCACGGTTGCGTAGTCGAAGACCGCTGCCTGATCGGGATGGGTTCGATCATTCTGAATGGGGCGCGGATTGGCACAGGATCAATCATCGCTGCGGGGACGCTGATTCCAGAGAAAACGGTCGTGGATGCAGGATCGCTGTGGATGGGTTCGCCGGGGAAGTTCCGGCGTAAGCTGGAGCCCCGAGATCAAGAGAGTATTATGCGCTACGCCAATAATTATTTGGGATATAAGGAGTCGTATTTGCGGGAGCGTTGACTATCGACGCCCCTCAACACTTTCATTCTGAGCGTAGCGAAGACTCCATGCAATCGTCGGTACCAGCGAAATAGATAGATCCTTCGCTTCGCTCAGGATGACAATGCGTTTTGCGACAGCAGCCAGTAGCCAGAAGCCCATGATCAAAGCCGTACGAGGAACTCGCGATCTTCTCCCGCCGGAAACGGCGTTGTGGAACTTTGTCGATGCCACAGTTCGCGATATTTTCCGCGTCTACAATTTTCAGGAGATCCGCACGCCGATTTTCGAGGAGACGCAACTTTTCGCGCGCAGTGTGGGCGAAGAGACCGACATCGTGTCGAAAGAAATGTTTACCTGGCAAGACCGTGCGCGCGCGGAGAGCGAAAAGGGTCAGTCGTTGACGCTGCGCCCTGAAAACACGGCTGGAGTGGTGCGCGCTTACATTGAACACAAACTCTGGGATCGTGGTCTAAATAAGCTGTATTACATTGGGCCGCAGTTTCGGCGGGAGCGTCCGCAGAAAGGACGCTATCGGCAGTTTTATCAAATTGGAGCCGAGATCATTGGTCCGGCCAGTGCCGGCGGCGAGTCGCCCGCGCGCGACGCTGAGATTCTCGAACTGTTAGCCACGCTGCTCGATCGCCTCGGCATTGACAACTGGACGCTGCAATTGAACTCGGTCGGCTGCCCAAAGGATCGTGCCGCGTTCAATGAAGCTCTGCGCAAGGCTCTCGAACCGGTCGTGGGGCAAATGTGTGCCGACTGTCAGCGTCGTGCCGTCACCAACCCGCTGCGCGTGTTTGATTGCAAGGTTCCCGCGGATCAGCCTATTATCGAAGCCCTGCCGCGCATCAGCCAGTTCCTTGACGAGCCCTGCCGCCAGCATTTCGAACAGGTACAAGAGATATTGAAGTCAGTGGGAGTTGAGTTTCAATTGAACGACCGTCTGGTCCGCGGTTTAGATTACTATAGCCGGACTGCGTTCGAGTTTACTCACGGAGCTTTGGGTGCGCAGAATGCGATTCTCGGCGGCGGACGATATGACGGACTGTCCGAATCGCTTGGCGGGCCCAGCGCTCCCGGCATTGGTTTTGCTATCGGCGAAGACCGACTCGTGTTGGCGCTTAAGCAATCGGCGGACGCGGTGCAGCGCAAGCCGGATGTTTATATCGCGCCGCTTGGCGCGGGCATGGATCGCGAGGCTGCTCGCCTGGCTCGCGAGTTGCGGCGCCACGACGTTGTCGCCGAACTGGGGGATGAAACTTTTCGTCTGAAAAAATCTTTTGAGACCGCCAGCAAGTTGGGTGCGCGTTTCATTCTGATTGTGGGTGAGAACGAAGTCAAGGCAGACGCCTTCGCACTGAAGAATCTGGAAAGCGGCGAGCAGGTGTCAGTGCCTCGCGGCGAGCTGGCGCAGAGAATTCTGTCGAACACATAGCTTGTCATCACGAACATCCACCTCCTGTCATTCCGAGCGAAGCCGAGGAATCTGGTGTTTGCAGGCGCGAGCAGGAAAGCAGGTTTCTCGACTCCGCAGGGTCATCCGCATTCGCGGACGATCCTGCTGCGCTCGAAATGACAATGGACACGAACAGGGGCGTCCCTGTACGAATCCTCCCGCCCGCAACGGACAGAATCGCGCCCCCGCATTTATAATTTGTGATTCCCATTCTTCTCTGAAAGGCATAACTTGCTCGACTTTTTAGGCGACCTGCAACGCACCCACCGCTGCGGCGCTCTGCGCGCTTCCGACTCCGGGCAACGGGCCGTGCTCATGGGATGGGTGAACCGCCGACGCGACCTGGGCAACCTTATTTTTGTTGATGTTCGCGACCGCACCGGCATTACCCAGGTGGTGTTCAATAAGGAGCGCGATCCGGCAGTGCATGAGAAGGCAAGCCAGTTGCGCAACGAGTACGTGGTGGCCGTAATCGGTAAAGTCAAGCAGCGCACTGCTGACACCTTCAACAAAAACATTCCCACTGGCGAAGTTGAGGTGATTGCGGAGGAGTTGCGCATTCTCAACGAATCCAAGCAGCCTCCGTTTCTTCCCGGTGACACGGTTTTGCCCAACGAGGAGATGCGCCTCAAGTATCGCTATATCGATTTGCGCCGCGATGCCATGCAGCAGAACATCGAACTGCGGCATAACGTTGCCATCGCGATTCGCAGCTGTCTTTCGGCGCAGGGATTCTTCGAAATCGAAACTCCGTTTATGACCCGCTCTACGCCTGAGGGTGCGCGCGATTATCTTGTTCCCAGCCGCGTACAGCCGGGTTCGTTCTATGCGCTGCCGCAGTCGCCGCAACTGTTCAAGCAAATTCTGATGATTTCCGGCTTCGACCGTTATTTCCAGATCGTGCGCTGTTTCCGCGATGAAGATCTGCGCGCCGATCGTCAGCCGGAGTTCACCCAGATCGATTTGGAAATGTCGTATCCGCAGCCGGAGCGGGTGTGGGAGGTAGTTGAGGGATTTCTGACTGCGGCGTTCAAAGCTGCTGGGCACGAGATTAACCCGCCGTTCCCGCGCATGAGCTACGACCAGGCGATTCGCCTGTACGGCAGCGACAAGCCTGACATGCGTTTGCCGGCGATGGTCGACGTGCGTGGGGCCTTCACCGAAGACAACTTAGCGACGCTGGCGGTGAATGCGAGCTTGCCGGTGGTCGCGATCCGCATTCCGAAAGTTGGGGAGCTTTCCCGCAAGGATCGCGATGAAATCAAACCGCTGTTTGGTGCGCGCGGGGCGGCGAAGTTATTCGAAGATTTCAAGCGGCTGGAGAAAAACTTTCCCGAAGCTGCTGCCAAGATTCGAGAGGAAACTGGCGCAGAACCGGATGACTTGATTGTGGTCGTTGCCGGCGATGGTAAACCTGCAGAGCATAAATCCGCAGGCGGCGTGAAACCTGAGGTTAAGCAGCACGACCACGCGGTTTACACGGCTGCGGGCTTGCTGCGTCTTGCGCTGGCACAGAAATATGCCGAGCGGCATGGCGCTTTCAAGAAGAGCGGCGATCCAGCCAAAGATTTCCGCTTCCTCTGGGTCACCGATTTTCCCATGTTCGAGTGGGACGAAGAGGGCAAGCGCTGGGCGGCGGCGCATCATCCGTTTACTTCGCCACATGAACACGATATGGACAAGCTAGAGTCGGATCCGGCTTCGGTGCGGGCGCTGGCGTATGACGTTGTGTTGAACGGGACTGAGTTGGGATCAGGCTCCATTCGTATTCATCGCCAGGATATTCAGAGCAAAATTTTCCATGCGCTTGGTATGACGGAAGAGGAAGCGCGCTCGCGCTTTGGATTCTTTCTCGAAGCGCTGGAGTACGGCACGCCTCCGCATGGCGGCATCGCGCTGGGTTTGGATCGTATCGTGATGATTCTGGCCGGAGCGGACAGCCTGCGCGAGGTAATCCCGTTCCCGAAGACGGCGCGGGCCGTGGATTTGATGGTGGATGCGCCGACGCCGGTGAGCGAGTCACAGCTGAAAGATTTGGGGATACAAGTCAAGAAGTAGTTTAGGTGGAGTCGAGGCTGGTAGTTCGCCCCGGAAAAACTCATTGGGACACCACATCTCTCAGCGACTGAAAGCGGTTTCTTCAAGCACTAATCGCAGGGCCGAAGGGCCTGCGCTACCCAAACGCAACGTCAAGATCTGGGAGGACGGTTCCGTTGGGATCGGACCGTTTTGTGGGTGGCGCAGCGCTTTCCAGCGATGAGGACCCATTGCTAGCATGTTCGAAAAGCGGTAGGGAGCTTTGCTCCGCCTGCACGGGCGTGGACGCCCGCGCCTACACTTTGCTCTTGACACTCGTGATTGCCGACGCTAGGCTTCGCTGATCTTCCGCTAACACATGAGAAATCCCCAATTTGCTAAAGTCGAGAATCTTGGTCGTAACACTTCACTCCTTTATTCGCTTCTCGCGATCTTTTTGGCGACGTTTTCTGTTCCAGCTTGGGCTGCCAAGAAAATTATCATCGACACCGATCCGGGGACGGATGACGCGCTGGCCCTGATGCTGGCGCTCAACTCGCCCGAGTTGGATGTGCGCGCCGTCACGGTCGTGCCCGGCAATGTCACGGCGGCAATGGGGTTGGATAACGCGTTGCGCATGGTTTCTCTGGCGGACCGGTGCGACATTCCCGTGGCTGCGGGAGCGCAGCATCCGCTGTTCCAGAAATTGATCACGGCCGAGTTCTGGCATGGCAAGAATGGATTAGCCAATGTCGAATTGCCCGCGAGCAAGTGTAAAGTTGATCCTCGGTTTGGGCCGGACCTCATTATTCAACTGGTGCACGCATCGCCCCACGAAATCACGCTTGTGCCGGTTGGGCCGCTGACCAATATCGCGCTTGCCGTGGAAAAAGATCCATCCATCGTCCCGCTGGTAAAAGAAGTTATCTTGATGGGCGGTTCAATTAGTGGCGGCAATGTGAATGCCGCGGCGGAAGCCAACATTTATAACGACCCCGAAGCTGCGCAAATCGTTTTCCAGGCGGGGTGGCCGCTGACGATGGTCGGCCTTGAAGTTGGCGATAAAGCTCTGTTCACCCACAAATACCTTGAGGAACTTGAGCAAACTCAGGGCCCGATCAACGATTTCATCGTATCGGTTCTGAAATTCATGATTAACATTTCGGCGCAGTTTGGTTCTCCGGGCGCCCCAATGTACGATCCGTCGGCGGTTGCAGTCGCCATCGATTCCAGCCTGGTAAAAGTGCGGGAAATGCATGTCGACGTCGAGACTCGCGGGGAGTTCACGCGCGGCGAAACGGTTGCGAATCGTCATGGCGAAGTGGAGCGCAACGTTCTTCATGGCGATCGCTACGTTATCGAGGGCGTCGATAAGGTCACACCTAATGCGAAAGTCTGCGTTGATGTGGACGCCGACCGGTTTCTGCAATTGTTCGTTTCACGAATTCGTGGGAAGTAGGTTCGAGTTGAAATCGTTCGCGGATATTTTTTCACGTTCTTGATCAGGAGAAACGATGTTCACTCCGCATAGTCTGGGCGTCGCTCTAATCATGATGATTACGAGCGCGATTTGTTGGGGATCGTGGGCCAACACGTATAAGGGCGTGAAGAATTATCGCTTTGAACTTTTCTATTGGGACTACGCGGCCGGCATCTTTCTGATTTCTCTGATACTCGCTCTCACCATGGGAAGCACGTCGAATGATCCCAGCAGTTTCCTGGACAATGTCCGTTCCGCGGACGTTTCCAATATCGTTTTCACGATGGTGGGCGGAGCGATATTCAATTTAGCCAATCTGTTGCTGGTGGCTGCGATTGATATGGCGGGCCTGGCTATCGCGTTTCCAGTGGCAATCGGCATTGCGCTGGTCGTTGGCGTCGTCTTGAGCTATATTCTTCAGCCCAGAGGCAACGGGGCGTTGCTTGCCGCCGGAGTCGTTTGCGCGGTCATCGCAGTCATTATGGATGGCAAAGCTTATGGGAGCCTAGCCAGCGGCAGACGCGTTAGCTCGAGGAAAAGCATCATCGTCTGCGTTGTGTCAGGAGTCTTGATGGGGCTCTGGGCGCCGTTTGTCGCCCATGCTATGACTCACGGCAATGCCCTCGGGCCGTACAGCATTGCCGTTTTTCTGACCCTCGGCGCGCTGCTTTCTTGCACTGTGTGGAACGTTTATTTCATGAAGAAGCCGCTGGTCGGAGAGCCGGTGAAGTTCAGTGGATTTTTTCACGGCCCTGCTTCCGGACACATCCTTGGATTGCTGGGCGGGATTATTTGGGGCACAGGCATGGTTTTTAATCTTGTGGCCGCGAGTTTCACCGGCGTGGCAATTTCCTATGCTATCGGCCAATCTGCGCCGATGGTGGCGGCGCTATGGGGCGTGCTGGCGTGGAAGGAATTTGCCGGCGCGGGAACTCGGGCGAAATTATACCTTGGGCTTATGTTTGTCTTTTATTGTTTCGCGATTCTGCTAGTGGCCAAAGCGAATGGATAACTGCGCCAGGGCTGGCTGAGAGGGAATTGCGCGGTTACTGGCTGGCGGCAGGCTTGATTTTCAATACCGGACTCAAATCCCGGTGAATGCGGGAGAAATGCAACTCTCCGCAGCGACGGCAAGAACATTTGAAACTCGCATCGCCTGCGCAGAACGTGTGGTCACACTTGTCACAGACAAAGCGCCCGTCCAGTCGCGGCACCATAGGCCTGAACTGAACGCCCGAAACGCAATAAGGACAGCGCACAACTTTGTGAACCATAAGAAATCTGGAATCACACCGCGAGAAAGACATCAATCGAAAAAGAACGTTGTCACCGCGCTCTCTTGGTATGGTTGGATTAAATTTATCTGTGAGCATACCCATCCGTAATGGCCCACTCGTGCGGTTTGGTGGCACCAGAGTGCCAGTAGCAGTTATCTGCAGGTTAGGACACGCTCGAGTTATGAGTAACCAAATGCTACTGGCTGTCGTGATAAATCACACACAGGGCGAAGCGCATGCCCCGTTTCAACTGGCTCACTCCATGCCGCACGTTGACTCGGTAAAACCCGCGGCTACCTTTCTGTATGGAGTCGGACTGAAATAACGAGACTCGTCCCACAGAGAAAACGCCAATTAATCCCCAGCCGCGTCGTAGGCAGGCACATCCCATTGGTAGCCTTCTTCGCCGTGCTGCGTAAGATCCAGTCCTTGAATTTCCTGGTCTTCCTCGACCCTCAGCCCAATGGTTGCGTCCACAATCTTGAGCGCGACCAGTGTGCCTATAATCGCGAGCGCCCACGAGACGCCGACGCCAACCAACTGGTTTGCCAACTGATGAGTATTGCCTTCGAGCACTCCCGACGGCAGCGTCTTTCCGTCCGCACTCTTGAAAATCGGATTGATGGCGCTAGAAGCGAATACTCCCGTGAGGACCGCACCAAGCGTGCCACCTGCCCCGTGCACACCGAACGCGTCCAAGGAGTCATCGTAGCCAAAACGCATTTTGACGGTTGCGACCATGTGGTAACAAACTATTCCGGCAATTAATCCAATTGCGAGAGCTGGCATGGGGCCGACAAATCCAGCGGCGGGTGTAATCGCCACTAGCCCGGCGACGGCGCCGGAAATTGCACCTAGGGCGCTGGGCTTGCCATTGCGGAGCCACTCCGCGCCACCCCATCCCAGCACCGCAGCCGCGGCGGCGAAATGTGTAGCCACGAAGGCGCTGGTCGCCAAACTGTTAGAAGCGAGCGCGCTGCCCGCGTTGAAGCCGAACCATCCTACCCAGAGCATGCACGCTCCGATGAAGCTGAGCACAACGCTATGCGGCGGCATGGGCTCTTTGGGATAGCCAACACGACGTCCCAGGTAAAGAGCGCAGACCAGCGCCGAAACTCCCGACGTGATATGGACTACGGTTCCACCAGCGAAGTCGAGCGTAGGGAAACGGCCGCCAAGAGCGGCATTCAGAAGCCCGCCCTTGCCCCAGACCATGTGCGCCATGGGATCGTATACAAGCACCGACCACAGAATCATGAACAATGCCATGGCGCTGAATTTCATGCGTTCCGCGAAAGCTCCAGTTATAAGCGCTGGAGTGATGATGGCAAACATCAACTGGTAGATCATGAAAGTCTGTTGCGGGATGGTGGCCGCGTAATCGGCATCGGGCTGCGCACCAACGCCACGCAGAAATATGTGGTGCAAGTGTCCGATAAAACTTCCGCCGCTGCCAAACGACAAACTGTAGCCAAACAACGCCCACAGCACGGTAATGATGGCCATCATTGCGAAGCTCTGCATCATGGTGCTCAGGACGTTTTTCTTTCGCACCAGGCCGCCATAGAAGAGAGCCAGGCCGGGGCCAGTCATCATCAGTACCAGTGCAGAACTGGTCAGCATCCATGAGTTGTCGGCAGAGCTTTTGGCGTCCGCGACTTGCTGTTGTAGTGCCGCCAACTGAGCTTCCGAAATGCCGCTCGATGGCGAGGTTGCTTGGGCGAGCATGAAAGGCGTGCCAATCCAAAAGATGAGCAGGAAAAGACTGAACCAGGAAAATCGCGTCTTCGCAATAGACATTTGCACCCCCACCGAACTCAAGTCACTGTACCGCCTGAAATAACGCGACGGAAATTGAAATTATTTATGGGAGCTATTGGGATTCGTAATGGAAAAACTAGCCTAGGTTTGGAGAAAAACTGGTCAGCAGGTGGGCCCAGCGAAGAGTCTATTTCTTCTTGGCGGCCACTTCCAGACGAGTGTCTGCGCGCTTCAAGTCGCCGGCGGTCCGGTTGAAATCTTCCTCGGTGTTCGAGCTGGCGAGGGCTGATTCAGCACGCTGTTTCGCCTCCTGGGCGCGTTTCGCGTTTATTTCTTCGGCGCGTTCCGCTGTTTCGGCCAGAATGGTTACCTTGTCAGGCAGCACTTCCGCGAATCCCCAAGCCACAGCCAAGTGGTGAGTGGAATTTTCTTTGCGATAAGTAATCTCTCCGACCGCAAGTTCGGTGATTAGCGGAGCGTGTCCGGGCAGGATACCCAAATATCCGTCCTTGCCGGGAATCTGCATCTCCTCCGCCACGTCGCGGACGACCATCTTCTCCGGGGTGACGATTTCGAGTTGGAAAGTATCTGCCATAAGTGCAGGCTTCAGGCTTCGGGCCTCTGGCTTCGGGGTCTAGCGTGTTCCTAGCGCCTGGAGCCTGAGGCCTGTTTTTATGCTGCCGCCTTCAATTTCTCTGCTGCTTCCAGAACTTCTTCGATCGGGCCTTTCATGTAGAAGGCTTGCTCGGGAATGTCGTCGTACTTGCCTTCATTGATTTCTTTGAAACCTCTCACCGTGTCGGCCACTTTTACGTAGCGGCCGGGTGCGCCGGTAAACTGCTCGGCTACGTGGAATGGCTGCGAGAGGAAGCGTTGAATCTTGCGGGCTCGAGCCACTGTTACTTTTTGATCTTCGCTGAGTTCGTCGATACCGAGAATCGCGATGATGTCCTGCAGGTCCTTGTAGCTTTGCAGCGTTTTCTTCACTGCCTGGGCTACGTCGTAATGTTCCTGTCCCACGATGCGCGGATCAAGAATACGCGAAGTCGAAGCCAGCGGATCAACGGCGGGATAAATTCCAATCTCGGTCAGGGCGCGCGAAAGCACCGTGGTTGCGTCCAGGTGAGCGAAGGTCGTTGCCGGCGCGGGATCGGTCAAGTCGTCGGCGGGAACGTAAATGGCTTGCACCGATGTGACTGAGCCTTTCTTGGTGGACGTGATTCGCTCCTGCAGTTCGCCCATCTCGGTTGCGAGATTTGGCTGGTAGCCCACGGCGCTGGGCATACGGCCGAGCAGCGCTGACACCTCGGAGCCTGCCTGCGTGAAGCGGAAGATGTTGTCGATGAATAGCAGCGTGTCGGCACCTTCGATGTCGCGGAAATATTCGGCGACGGTGAGCCCGGTCAGAGCGACGCGCAGACGGGCTCCGGGTGGCTCGGTCATCTGGCCATAGATGAGCGCGGCTTTAGAATGCGCAGGGTCGCCGGGCTTGATGACGCCTGACTCGGTCATTTCCAGCCAGAGGTCGTTGCCTTCGCGGGTTCGCTCGCCGACTCCGGCAAACACGGAAAAGCCTCCGTGCTGCTTGGCGACGTTGTTAATCAATTCCATAATGACGACGGTCTTTCCCACGCCTGCGCCGCCAAATAGCCCGATCTTGCCGCCTTTCAAAAATGGCTGGATGAGGTCGATAACCTTGACACCGGTTTCGAACATCTCTGCCGTCGTCGCTTGTTCGTCGAACAGCGGCGCGGGGCGGTGGATCGGCATGGTCATCTTGTGCTCGATGGGGCCGAGTTGATCGACCGGTTCGCCGATCACGTTCATGACGCGACCAAGCGTGCCCCGGCCCACGGGTACGGAAATGGGCCCGCCCTGGTCGATGGCTTTCATGCCCCGCACCATGCCCTCGGTCGCTTCCATGGCAACGCAGCGAGCGCGGCCTTCACCAAGGTGTTGCTCCACCTCGAGGACGACATTGATCGGAGTGGGGACGTTGAAGCCGTCGCTCACAACGCGAAGCGCCTCATAAATCGGCGGCATGTTAGCCTCGACAAACTGTACGTCTACCACGGGACCAGCGATTTGAATTACGTGTCCAATGTTTTCTGCCATAAAACCTCAGCTGTTAGCTTTTAGCTCTTAGCTTAAATAAAAATCGAATCCTAATTGGAAGCACCATGCCAAGAGCTAAAGGCTAAGAGCTAATGGCTGATCCATCATCCTGCGGCGGCGGCTCCGCTTACGATTTCAATAATTTCTTTTGTAATCTTCGCTTGCCGGGCGCGATTCATGGCCAGGGTCAGCGAATCGATCATGTCGGTCGCGTTGTTGGTGGCCGCGTCCATTGCGGTCATGCGCGCCGCGTGTTCTGCTGCCACCGATTCGAGCAGAGCGCGAAACACCTGGATCACTACATATTTCGGCAAGAGCGAGCCAAACAATTCCTCCGGCGATTGTTCATAAATATAATCGACTGGCGCCGTGGCAAACTTCGCCGCTGCGGCGTCAGCTTCCCGGGTATCCTCGGGACGAAGCCTGACGCCTGTGCCCTTAGCGGCTTCGATCGCCTGCTCTTTTTCCTTCAGGCCCATGTCTTCGGCTTGGGCTACGGTGGCTTGACCGACTTGCTCAATCGGCAGAATTCGTTCCACGATCAGCCGCTGCGCAATTACTGATTTGAATTCGTTGAACAGCACGTAAACCGCGTCTACTTCTTCTTTGGAATAGCGATCGATGGCCTTTCCCGCCAACTCCGAGACCATTGCATAATCAACTTTGCCGAGCACTCCCACGTGCTCTCCCACGAGCGTGATGCGTGGTGCTTCCGAAGAATCGGCTACTCTCGGAGACGCGACCTTGTAGCGGCGTCGTAGAAAGTCGCGGCCTTTTCGCCCTATCGCTTCGATTTCGACGTTCTTGCCGGCTTTCGATTCCAGAAAACGCGACGCAGCTTTGAGAATATTCGTATTGAAAGCGCCAGCCAGGCCTTTGTCTCCGGTGACCACAATCAGCAAAATGTTATTTTCCGGACGCCGTGCCAACAGCGGATGTTTGGGTTCGCCCGTGTCCGGATCGTAGATTTCAGCTCGTGACACCAGCGACTTCAACACGTTGGTCAACATCTGCGCATACGGGCGCGCAGCCATGGCACGTTCCTGAGCGCGACGCAGCTTTGCCGCCGAGACCATTTTCATGGCCTTGGTAATTTGCCGCGTGTTGGTCACGCTGCGGATGCGTCGCCGAATGTCGAGAATGTTGGCCATTGGTTCAGTCGTTGGTCATTAGTCGCTGGTCGTCGGCTTCTAGCTTCTAGCTGAGAGCCTGGTGTCGCAAGCTAGTAGCTAGGAGCTAGAAGCTAGCAGCTTATTTCGCTACTGCTTGCCTTTCGGCGACGAATGTTTCCTTGCACTCTTTGATAATTTTGTTCATCTCGGCTTTCAAGCTATCATCGAGAACTTTTTTCTCCATGATCGCGGTCAGGATGCCGGGATTGGCAGTATCCACATATTCGTACAACTTGGCCTCGAAGTCTCGTACCTGATCTACCGGAAGGTCATCGAGAAATCCGTTCGTGCCCGCGTAAATAATCAGAATCTGTTTGGAGAAAGGCAAAGGCGAGAATTGTTTTTGCTTAAGTACTTCGACCAGACGCTGTCCGCGATTGAGTTGGTTCTGCGTGGCTTTGTCGAGATCGCTGCCGAACTGCGCGAAGGCGGCAAGTTCTCGGTATTGGGCGAGATCGAGTTTCATGCTGCCCGCGACTTGGCGCATGGCTTTGATCTGAGCGCTGCCGCCTACGCGGCTAACTGAGATCCCGACGTTCACCGCTGGCCGCACGCCGCTGTTGAACAAGTCCGTTTCCAGAAAGATTTGGCCATCGGTAATCGAAATAACGTTGGTCGGGATATAGGCAGAAACGTCGCCTGCCTGGGTTTCAATAATCGGCAAGGCGGTCAGCGAGCCTCCGCCTTTTTTGTCACTCATTTTCGACGCGCGTTCCAGCAGCCTCGAGTGGAGATAGAAAACGTCGCCGGGGTAAGCCTCGCGGCCGGGCGGGCGCCGCAACAGAAGAGAAATCTCACGGTATGACGCAGCGTGCTTGGAAAGGTCATCGTAAATAACCAGTGCGTGCTTTCCGTTGTCGCGGAAATATTCACCCATCGCGCAGGCCGCGTAAGGCGAGATGTATTGAAGAGGCGCGGGTTCGGAAGCGGATGCGGCAACCACGATGGTGTAATCCATCGCACCGTAATCGGTGAGAATTTTAACTACTTGCGCGATCGAAGACCGCTTCTGCCCGATCGCGTTGTAAATACAAATAAGATTGTTGCCCTTGTTGTTGATGATGGTATCGAGCGCCACCGCGGTTTTGCCAGTTTGACGGTCGCCGATAATCAGTTCGCGCTGGCCTCGCCCAATCGGAATCATGCTATCGATGGCTTTCAACCCAGTGGCCATGGGCTCGCGGACTGGCTGGCGGTCAATCACACCGGGCGCTATGCGTTCTACCGGGATGAACTTGTCGGTGGCAACGGGCCCTTTGTCGTCGATGGGCTGCCCCAGCGAATTCACTACGCGACCGATCAGAGCTTCTCCGACCGGCACGCTCATGATGCGTCCCGTGCGCTTGACCTCTTCGCCTTCCTTGATTTCGGTGTAGTCGCCGAGGAGCACGACGCCGACCTGGTCTTCTTCAAGGTTCATGGCGATGCCGGCCACGTCGTGAGGAAAAGATAAAAGTTCTCCGGCCATCACCTTGTCGAGGCCGTGAACGCGGGCGATACCGTCGCCCAGGCTGATGATTGTGCCAACTTCATCGACGGCAATCTTAGATTCGTAGTTCTCGATCTGCTGCCGAAGGAGTTGTGTTATTTCGTCTGCTCTAATTTGTGCCATAAGTTCAGCTTCTAGCTCCTGGCTTCTAGCTCCTGGTTTTCTCGCGTCTTCTGCACTCTGCTTTGCTGGTTCCAAGCCAGAAGCTAGCAGCTAGGAGCTAATAGCTTGTCGTATTCTCTCTAATTGTCCGGTTACCGAGCCGTCGTAAATTGTGCTGCCTACTTTGACGATAGCTCCGCCCAGTATGGACTCGTTGTGCGAATAGCGGGCGCGCACTTTCTTGCCAGTCAACTTTTGCATCTGGGATTCGAGTAGTTGCCGGTCGTTTTGATTAAGTTCGTGGGCACTGATGATTTCTGCCTCGGCGAATCCCAGGCGCTGATCCAGTTCGATTTCAAACTGTTTTACGATCGGTCCTAGAAACTTTGTGCGGCGATGATCGATAAGCACGGCGACGAAATTCCGCACGATTTTCGAAATCCCCTGGCGCGCGACAATTGCATCCAGCACCGCCCGTTTCTGCTCTGCCGTAATTGACGGAGTTTCCCAAACCTCGCGCAGTTCCTTACTTTCGGCGACCAGTTCGGCCACCGCTTTCGCTTCCCGTAAAGTCTTGTCGGGATCGTGGTGGCCGTCGAGGACGGCTTCGGCGAACGCCCGGGCGTAGGTATTTATTACGGAAGCCACGCGCTATTGCCCTCCCTTCCGTGTCCCGCCGTCACTGGCAGAGAGCTGTTGGGCGAAGTAGCTTAGCAACGCGTGATCGGTGGGAGCGTCCACATGAATCTGTTTTTTCGCCAGCGATACAGCCAGATTGGCTGCATATTCCTTTAGTTCACGGCGAGCTGATTTTGCAGCAGCGGCGATCTCCTGCTGTGCGGACTCTATAATTTTCCGCGCGTCTTCCTCGGCTGCAGCTTTAATCCTATGCTCTTCAGCTACCGCTTCTTCCTCTGACTGGGCACGCATTCCAGCGATTTCCGCATCAAGCTTCGAGAGCCGCGCTTCAATCTCTGTGAGGCGGCGGTTGGCGTCCTCGCTGCCCTTGCGCGCCTCTTCCATGGCCTGGACTATCATTGCGCTTCGCTGACGCATGTACGGCCCAGGAGGTGGGATTAGCGTTGGTATGCCTCTTTTGTAGAAGGCGATTGCCAGAAGACCTATACCAACGAAATTTAGGAATATGCTTACCCGGTACATTTGGTCGACACTCAAGTGCGTGTACTTAGACAGCTTCTCCACTGACCATGAATGCTTGAACTTCGATTCATCGTCTTCGCCCGCAGCTTCACGTGTTTCTCTTACCAGTTGCTGGCCCATCGAATCGTGCCGCGAGGAAGGGTGCGACTGCTGAGCACTCGACTGCTGGGCGGCCGAGGAGAACGTAACCCAAGTAGCAGCCCCTGCCGCAGGCGCAAAGCAAGTTAGCAGCAGGAATGTACATAGAGAAAACAGCAACAACTTGCGTTGGCTACTGGCGGTCCGAAAATTTTGCCGACCGTGTGCTTGTCTCATTGGCCACCACGCGCCGGAACCGGCGCCGTCCCCGGATGCAAAACAATCCTTATAATTTCGGCGGCAAGCTTCCCGCTTTCCGTCTGCAAAACCGCTTGCGCCGCGGCTTTGTCCTTTTCGATGGCGGCTTTCGCCTCTTCGACCTGGGCCTCCGCTTTATTTCGGGCCTGGGTCAACGCTTCTGCCCGCGCCTGCAACGCCTTTTGGCGAAGGGCTTCCCGATGCTTGAAGACTGCCACGCGAGCTTCGCGCAGCCGCTGCTCATATTCCGCCGTACGTGCCTCGGCCGCGGCGATATCGGCGCGGGCTTTCTCAATCGCCCCTTCAGTTTTGCCGCGCCGTTCCGCCAGCACCTTCACCAGCGGCTTGTGAACCACCGCGTTATAGATCCCATACAGAAGGATCATGAAGATAATGGTCGGTATGGATCCGAGCAGTAATTCCCCTACTTGTCTGAGTGTCTCGTCCATGTCTTGAGCTGATAAAAGTCTTGTGCTTGATTTAAAAATAAAAAGCTTAAAGAGGGCTGTAAGAAACCATCAAACCTAACATCCTCTAGGGGTTAGTGTCAACGCGGAGATTGGGTGGAAAACTGCTGTGTTGTTACTGCAAGGCGTATTTTTGGACAATTGTCAAGCCTTTTTCGCGGAATTAGGCAAAGAACCCTTGACTTCTGAGATATGGGGTCTAGCATGGAAGTATCACCTCCGATCCAATTCAGGATCGAGTGGGCCGGTAGCCAAGGACTGTCACCGCTTCTTGGTTGCCGGCCCATTTTAAATATGCGCCGACGGTCGTTGGCCGATGGCCGGTAGCCTAGGAGCCTAGTCAGTGGCTGACAATAATACCGAAAGCGCAAAAGCTGATGACGCCGCAGTTACCGAGCCGGGGATCGAGCGCGAAACGCCGCCCAATACTCAAGCTCCAGACTTGGAATTCCACCCGATCAGAATCAAGGGCGAGCCTTTGTCGGAGACGATCATCCGCGAAAGACGCGAAAGGCCCTGGTAGATCAAGAACGCGGCTGACGAGTAGTCGCGTCTTCCAGAGCAACCAAGCCTTCCAATGTTCGTTATAGCGCGGAGCCCCCGCAGCGGCGCTGCCGGCCTTTCTCGTCACTTGTAATTTTAAAAAATGCGAGCTTCGGATATAGAATTCTCGCGCAATGAGTATTCCCGATTATCAAAGCCTCATGTTGCCGCTTCTTAGGCAGACGTCGGATGGAAAGGAACACTCTTTCCCGGATCTCGTCGACGCCCTTGCATCTGAATATAAGCTTACGGAAAATGAGCGACGCGAACTCCTCCCTAGCGGCGGGCAGTTCGTCTTCGCTAACCGCGTGGGCTGGGCCCGAACGTACATGAAGAAGGCGGGGCTGCTCTCTGCTCCGAAACGCGGGATGGTCCAGATAACGGATCGCGGCCTACGGGTGCTGAAGGAGAATCCGCAACGGGTGGACAACAAGGTGCTGCGTAAATTTCCTGAATTCCTTGAATTCCAAAGCCTCAAGGGTGAAGGCGCGAAGGAAGCCACCGAAGCGGTGGTTACGGAGCAACTCGATCCCCAAGAGAACATTGAGGCGGGCTACCTTCGAATTCGGAAGCAGCTGGCTGATGACCTGCTGACACGGATTAAGGGGTGCTCGCCGGACTTTTTCGAACAGCTCGTTGTGGACCTTCTGCTCAAGATGGGATACGGCGGGTCTAGGCTGGACGCGGGTAAGGCGTTCAAGAAAAGCCGCGACGGAGGGGTCGACGGGATAATTAAAGAGGACAAGCTCGGGTTAGATGAAGTGTTCGTGCAAGCCAAGCGCTGGGACGAGGGTCAGGTGGGCAGCAAGGAGATTCAAGCCTTCGTCGGCGCGCTACACGGCAAGAAGGCGCGCAAGGGAGTTTTTATTACGACGAGCGGCTTCTCCAAACCTGCTGAAGAATATGCACAGAGCATTCAGGATAAGGTGATTTTGATCAACGGTTCTAAACTCGCCGAACTGCTAATTGAGCACGGTGTGGGCGTATCGGCCGTCGCCTCTTACGAAATTAAGAAAATAGATTCTGACTACTTTACCGAGGAATGAGGCTGGGCCGCTCAAGCCCTCCCAATATTAGCGAACCGCGAGCGGCAAGCGACCGCTTACGATACAACCCACTCGCGCACCCTTCTCACCACCGACTGCGGCGCTTCGACCTCCAACTCAACCAGTCCGTCTTTGTATTCGCGCGAATAAATCCTTGCTCGAGCCTCAAGCAGCGCCAACATCTTTCCTTCTTTCTGTGGCACGCGCAAATGAATGCGGCTCACAGCGTCTGCTTGCAGCAGCTGGTCGATCCGATCTAGAAGCGTACTAATTCCGACGCCTTTCGCCGCCGAAACATGAACCGTGTTGGTGGCGTCACGCAAGCTATCGCGCTGGCGGGGAGGAAGCAGGTCAATCTTGTTCATGACCCGCAGGCGCGGTTTTCCGTCTGCTTCCAACTCCTTCAGCACCTTTTCGACCTGTGCGTCTTGCTCAACAGACAGCGGGTTGCTGGCGTCCGACACTTGCAAAACAAGCTCCGCGCGCTGTACTTCTTCGAGCGTCGCTCGAAAGGCGGAAACCAGGGTGTGCGGCAGGTTGCGAATAAATCCTACAGTGTCAGACAGCAACACCTGACGTCGCGAGGGTAGTGTGATTCCTCGGATGGTTGGATCGAGCGTCGCGAACATCTTCGGTGATTCCAGCACAGCGGCCTGAGTCAGCGCGTTGAACAATGTGGATTTGCCCGCGTTGGTGTAGCCCACCAACGCTATCAAGGCTACAGGAACCGATTCGCGCCGCTGGCGCTGTTGGGTGCGGATGCGGCGAACATTTTCAATCTGCTGTTTAACGTGTCTAACGCGCCGATAGATTTTTCGCCGATCGGTTTCCAACTGGGTTTCACCCGGACCGCGGGTGCCGATGCCGCCGCCGAGTTGCGACATTTCAATTCCGCGGCCTCCCAGCCGCGGAAGCATGTATTCGAGTTGTGCCAATTCCACTTGCAATTGCCCTTCACGGGTGCGCGCGTGTTTGGCAAAAATGTCGAGGATAAGCTGAGTTCGGTCGATCACCCGCGTGTTCACAACCTTTTCAATGTTGCGCTGCTGCGACGCGGTCAGGTCATGATCGAACAAAAGAAGGTCAGCAGACACCGAAGCAGCGGCGGCCGCAATCTCTTCCAGTTTGCCCTTGCCAATTAGAGTGGCCGGATCGGGCCTATCGCGATGTTGCAGGAACTCGCCGGCAATTTGCGCACCGGCGCTGGTTGCCAGAGAGCGCAGTTCATCCAGCGACTCTTCCGCGCTGAATTCGGGAATAGGTGGGGCTTTGGATGCTCCGGGCACACTGCTGACGCTGTCGCGCGCTGCCTGTGCGCCGGCGGTAAGCGAACCCTTTGCGGCGTTGGCGGTCTTGGGCGTCCGCGAGCGCACGTGGTAGTCGATTCCTACCAGGAAAGCCCGTTCCGTCGGACTGCGATCGGAAGCGGTCGAAATCGACGCACGTCCCCGGCGCTCTTTCTTGCCTGTGACTGTGAAGTCTGACCTACTCAAAGATGAACTGCCTTGTCTTTATCCGTCCGTGCCGGACGCGCTTGTCGGACCAGAGTCCGTAACCGGGCCAGGTGTCGGTACCACGGCTGGCTTATCGCCATGGCCGTGCGCCATTCTGCCCATGGCTACCGTCGAAATAGCATGTTTAAAAATCAACTGCTCCTGATTGTTGGTCTCGAGCACGACCGAATACTTGTCAAATGAACGGATGCGTCCCGTCAACTTGACGCCGCTCAAGAGGTAGATGGTGATATTCAATCGTTCCTTGCGGGCGGTGTTGAGGAACGTGTCCTGAATGTTTTGCGCCGGCTTGTTTTCCATGCCGATCTCCTTAGCTTTCTCAGCTGCGAAAGCATTCTGAACTGCACAGAGTCAGCCCCTCGGACTGCAACTTCGCAGGACGGGGGACAGGGGGGAAAGCCCGGAATGCGCGAGCGCCCATCCGCTCCGCCGGCGCACCCAAAGCGACTGTCCGTACAATACGGCCTTGCTCCTATCTTTTCAAGCACGCGATTTGCAGTTTACACAGTAACTGTTACCCCGGTTGACATAGCAGCGGCAAAATGCAAACATTCCTCCGCCGCAATAGCTGAAGCAGAACTCTGTTCGGTAAGAGCCTGTCACAGCTGGCAGTTCACTGCTGGCAAAGGAATATCGATGCAACATCCGATTGCTGTCGCAGCTTTCTGGGTAATGCCCACTCATACTGGCACGGAAGCGTTCGCGCTCATTCTGCGCTGGTTTCACATTATTGCCGGAATCACCTGGCTCGGACTGCTGTACTTTTTCAATCTGGTAAACGTCCCTTTCATGAAGCAGGTAGACGCTGCCATGAAGCCCAAAGTGTTTCAGTATTTGACCCTGCCTGCCCTGAATTGGTTCCGCTGGAGCGCGCTGCTCACGGTTTTCCTGGGTTTCTGGTACTGGGGTCAAATCTATGTCGGACCCGACGCGGCCCGCATGGGCGTTAGCCCGTTGAGCACGATTGGCTTGTTTCTGCTGGTCTGGATTGTGAGTTGGGGAATCCTGTTTGCTGTGATCAAGAACGCGCCCAGCGGATATGTTCTCGGCTTAATTACCGCCGTGGTCGCGGTGGCCGCAGGGTGGCTGTTTGTGAACTACACGCCGGTGGGTCAGGACGATAATCATGTGCTCTCAATCGGCGTGGGCGGAGGGTTGGGCATTATCATGTTGTTCAACGTGTGGGGAATTATCTGGCCCAACCAGAAAAAGATTATTCGTGGAACTTTGGCCGGAACTCCACCGGCCAACGCCGCAGTTCTGGCGCGCCAGGCGTTTCTGGCGTCGCGAACAAATTTCTTTCTGTCGGTGCCTTTGCTGTTTTTCATGGCCACGAGTTACCACTACGTAATTTTTGGGCGTTAAACACAAATTTGCAGCAACTGTAGAGACGTAGATTGCTACGTTTTTTCGCACTGCACCGTGCCAAAATCAAGCGTGAATTTTAATCAGTACCACCACGGCATAAGCCTGTTCAATAACGCTCAATTTTTTGCAGCTCACGAAGAGCTCGAAGACGTGTGGCGCGCGGCGCCGCCAGAAAATAAGAAGTTTCTTCAAGGCGTGGTGCAAATTGCCGTAGCCTTCCATCACTATTCGACAGGCAACCGGGTCGGCATGCGATCCGTACTCGAGCGTGCCATAAAGAATCTCGCTGAACCCTCGGGAAGTTTTGGCCAGATTGAATTGCCAGCTTTGCTTGCATCGCTCGTCCAGTGGCGTGAAGCGTTGGATCAGGATTTGCCTATGCCAACTCTGCCTCACATCGAATTGTAATAACAGCTCCTTTAAAGCAGATAGCTGCCCGGCGCAGTGTTAAAATCGGTCTTTCGTGACCCAATCTTCCATTGCAAAACGGCGCACTTCTTTTGATCCCATTCCATTACTGGATCTGCGTCGGCAGTACGAGCAAATTCACGAAGAAGTCTTGGCTGCCGTTGAGCGGGTCTGTGCCTCGCAGCACTTCGTATTAGGCGCTGAGGTCGAGGCGCTAGAGCGTGAAGTCGCCGCATTTACAGGGGCCAGCGCGGCGGTAGGTTGCGCATCGGGCACCGACGCACTCTGGCTGGCATTGCTGGCCGCCGAAGTTCAACCTGGCGATGCTGTTGTCACCACTGCCTTCAGTTTTTTTGCCTCAGCCAGCGCCATTGTGCGTGCCGCAGCGCGGCCGGTGCTGGTCGACGTCGATCCCGGCACGCTCAATTTGGATCCAGACTGCGTGCAGGCAAGATTGCGTGCGGGAGGCTCCTACAAGATTCGAGCCTTGCTGCCGGTGCATCTTTACGGGCAATGCGCTGACATGGACAGATTGCAGAGCGTCGCCGATGAATTCCACTTATCGATGATCGAAGATGCCGCGCAGGCAATCGGCGCGAAATGGCGAGGCCGAAGTGCTGGAGCAATGGGAGCGGTGGCGGCATTCAGTTTCTACCCGACAAAGAATCTGAACGCCTATGGCGATGCTGGGTTGGTAACGACGAGCGATTTGAATTTGGCTGAGCATATGCGTAATCTGCGCAATCACGGCAGCCCGCGCCGCTACCATCACGAAGAAGTGGGATGGAATTGCCGGATGGACGCAATCCAGGCTGCGATCTTGCGGGTGAAATTACCGCATCTCGAAACCTGGAACCAGC
>Ga0210394_10002796_pt1 | contig 23255 bp, 22 predicted proteins | sample IncBWC12MmetaG_FD_160121 | JGI IMG/M metagenome (GOLD analysis project Ga0210394, IMG submission 160121) | Forest soil microbial communities from Barre Woods Harvard Forest LTER site, Petersham, Massachusetts, United States - Inc-BW-C-12-M | ecosystem: Environmental > Terrestrial > Soil >... | reverse complement strand
ATAGGCCGCGACGGATAATCGTCGGCCCTGGCGATACGCGCGAACGCCGGCGTGGCGGCGGCGGTCGCCAGCATCAGGAAACTTCGGCGTGATTGCGTCATGACGAAAGCCTTCCGGATGATTGAACCTACTCCGCCTTGATGCCCGCTGCGCGGATCACCTTGCCCCATCGTTCGGTCTCGGTGACGATGACATGGCCGTACTCCGCCGGCGTCAACGGCGCCGTCGTTGAGCCGAGCTCGGCGAATTGCGCCTTGACCTTCGGATCGTTCAAGCCGGCATTGATAGCGGCGTTGAGCTTGTCGACGATCTCCGGCGGCGTCGCGCGCGGCGCGCCGATGCCGTTCCATAGATTGGCTTCATAGCCCGGCACGAATTCGCCGATTGCCGGAATGTCGGGAAACAGTTCCGAACGTTTCGCCGTGGTGACACCGAGCGCGCGCAGCTTGCCGGTCCTGATGAATTCGGCCGCGCCCGAGAGCGTGTTGAAATCGCAATTCACCTGGCCGGCGATCAGGTCGGTCAGCGCCTGCGGCTCGCCGCGGTAGGCGACATGCACCGTATCGATGCCGGTCATGATTTTGAACATCTCGCCGGAGACATGGGTGACAGTACCGCTGCCGGCCGACGCCACCGTGATGCCGGGATGCGCTTTGGCATAGGCGATGAATTCGGGGATGGTTTTTGCCGGGAGTGCCGGATTGACCAGCATGACGAAGGCGCCGCGGCTGACGCTCGCCACCGGCGCGATGTCGCGGATGAAATCGAAATTGAGGTGCTCGTAGAGCGCGCCGTTGGTGAACGACGCCGTCGACACCATCAGGATGGTGTAGCCGTCGGGCAGCGCGTTGACGACGGACTCCGTTGCGATATTGGTGCCGGCGCCGGGGCGGTTGTCGATCACAACCGTTTGGCCGAGATGCTCCGACATCGCCTGGCCGATCAGGCGCGCGGTGATGTCGAGCCCGCTGCCGGCGGCGAAACCGACGACGAAGTGGATCGGCCGCACCGGATAATCGAGCGCGGCGGCAAAGTCTGGCAGCGCCGGCAGCGCGGCTGCGGTACCGGCGAGTTGCAGGAAGCGGCGGCGGGCCAACCTCATGATGTCGCTCGCAACCGGCCTAAGGCAATTCGGAGATCAGCTTGAGCGCCTCGGCCTCGGGCCAGGCCCGCACCGTGCGCGTGCGCACATTGCCCGCGGCGGCGAGCGTCATGGCGAATTTGGCGACATTGTCGCCGTCGGTTGCTTCGACGATGGCGAGCAGATCGGAATCGCCGGTGGTCAGATAAATCGACTTGATATCGACACCCATTCTCTTGCCGAGGTCGCGTATGGCCTGGGCGCGCTTGGGCGTCTCCTTGACCGAGCGAATGCCTTGTTCGGTCCAGTTCAGCGACAAGATGAATGTCGGCACGAAATCCTCCCTGTTGTCGCTTGCAGTTGCCGCCGTGGCGGCGCCAGCACGCTACACCGCGGCATAGGACCTAGGAAGGGTCGAACGGTCGCACCATTTTGGCATTGTTACATTATTCCACCCGCCGGGTGCATGGCGCGCGTTGCTCCCCGGCACGAAAATGCTCTAGCATGCCCGCGGACGATCGAGAGTCGGAAAGCATGGCGTCGCATCAGGCGCACGAGCGTGGCCACGGTCATCATGACGACCATCACGGCCATCACCACAGTCACCACCATGGCCATAGCCATGCGCCGGCCACGTTCGGCTCCGCTTTCGCCATTGCCACGGTTCTCAATCTAGCCTTGGTCGCAATTCAAGCGGCTTACGGCGTGCTGGCGCATTCCATGGCGTTGCTCGCCGACGCCGGCCACAATGCCGGCGACGTGCTGGCGCTGGTCTTGGCCTGGGGCAGCCACGCCATCTCGCAAAGACATCCGACCGAGCGCTACACCTACGGCTTCCGCTCGTCGTCGATCATCGCGGCGCTGATCAATGCCACGATCCTTCTGGTCGTGACCGGCGCCATTACCTGGGCGGCGCTTGAGCGCCTGTTCGCGCCGCAGCCGGTTGCCGGCGCGACAGTGATGGTGGTGGCGGCGCTCGCCATCGTCATCAACGGCGCCGCCGCCGCGATCCTGGCGCGCGGCAATACCAGTGACCTCAACGTCTATGGCGCGTTCCTGCATCTCGTCGCCGACGCCGCGGTCTCCGCGGGCGTGGTCGTCGCCGGCCTGGTCATCCTCTTGACCGGCTGGCTGTGGGTCGATCCGGTCGCGAGCCTGGTGATTTCCGGCGTGATCGTATGGAGCACATGGGGATTGCTGCGCGACGCCGCAAAAATGTCGCTGCAAGGCGTGCCGCCGCAGATCGATCCCGGCGCCGTGCGCGTCTATCTGCAAACGCTGCCCGCGGTCGCCGAGGTGCACGACCTGCATATCTGGCCGATGAGCACCACCGAGACCGCGCTGACCTGCCACCTGGTGATGCCGGACGGCGATCCGCAGCCGGATTTTCTCGAGGTGGTCTATATCGGCCTGCAGCAGCGCTTCGGCATCGGCCACCCGACCATCCAGATCGAGCGCGGCGACCGGCCGTGCAAGCTGTCGCCGGAACATATCGTCTGACGCTCGCGCCTCGACGAAAAAGCCCACGCCGCAGGCCGGCGCGGGCTTCTGTCGGTTTCAGCCGGGCGAAACCTTATGCCGGCAGGATGGCGACGATCTCCATCGTGTCCGGATCGATGATCAAGAGCTGATCGCCGACCACGACATAATCGAAGCCGCGGTATTCCGGGACGATGGTCACGACCTCGGGCGGCAGCACCGCAACGTGAACAGTCCGCGGCACGGCGACGCCGACGCTGACGTTGAAGTTCGCGCTACCGATGCGTGCCGCGTTGCGATCGCGGACCACGATGTCCTTGATCCTGGTACGCTGGTCTTGCGAGAGCTGGACATTGGTGCCGCCGGAAGTCCGGCCCGCCGCACCGTTTTGCTGGCCCACGCGGTCTTGGTTACTGTTTGCACCAGCCCGGTCGTTGTCCTGGGCCCGGTCGTTGGCCTTGTCCGTGTCTTGGGCGCCACGCTGCGGCGTCGCATTGCCGGGGTGTTCCTCTTGCGAGAAGCCCTTGTTTTCCTGCCGCTCAGGCGTCGTCTGCGGAGCCTGGTTTTGCGCGCTGCCGCCTGGCTTCATCTGTCCACCCGGCTGCTCAGACTTCATTGGTGCGCCCGGCTGCTGATGGCTCACGGCGCCGCCGGGGGCCATCTTCTGCTGGGCGCCCGGCGATTGCGTCGTGGCTTTGCCGGGCTGGGCTTCCGTGTTGGCGTTCTGCGCTACGGCAAATGACGTACACCCGATCAGGACTGTCATCGCGACCGTAACTAATAGCTTGTTCCTCATCATGTTCCTCTTTGGTGTCGTCCCTCTTTCCGAGTCCCTGAACATTGAAGTTCGCATGCCGCCCGGGGCTCGTTATGTGCTTCACGGTAACACTTCTCGCCCACGCCAGTTCCGCGCCACACGATGCTGACTTATCGGTGCGCAGGTGCGACATTTCGCGAACATCTCTTCGCGACGGAAATCTGTTCCGATGACGGAACCAAAATGACACGGCTACGTTCCCGGTCAGGGTGCACTCCGGGTCATGCAATGTCACACATGGGATTTGAATTGTCCGATCTCGCAACCGCCGTTACCTCGACCATCGCGCTGAAGGAGGCGTTGCCGGATTTCCCCGACGCAGCGCGTCCTGGCGAGTTTCTCAACGCGCTGCCGGCCGCCATCTATATGACCGACGCCGCGGGCCGGATTACTTATTACAACGAAGCCGCGGTCGCGCTGTGGGGCCTCCGGCCGAAGCTCAATACCGATCTGTGGTGCGGCTCATGGCGGCTGTTCTGGCCCGACGGCACGCCGATGCCGCACGATGCATGCCCCATGGCGATCACCTTGAAAGAACGGCGCGCGGTGCGCGGCGGCCAGGCCATCGCCGAGCGCCCGGACGGCAGCCGCGTGCCGTTCATGGCGTTTCCCACCCCGCTGCACGACGCCTCCGGCGCCTTCGTTGGCGCCGTGAACATGCTGATCGACATGAGCGAGCAGCAGCGCGCCGAGCGGGAGTCGCATCGCCTTGCCGCGATCGTCGAATCGTCCGACGACGCCATCATCAGCAAGGACCTTAACGGCGTGATCGCCACCTGGAACAAGGGCGCGGAGCGGCTGTTCGGCTATCTCGAGCAGGAGGCCGTCGGCAAGCCGATCACGATGTTGATTCCCGAACAGCATCGCGACGAAGAGACCCGGATCCTGGAACGCATCCGCAGCGGCGAACGCATCGATCACTTCGAAACCGTGCGCCGGCGCAAGGACGGCAGCATGGTCTCGATCTCGCTCTCGGTGTCGCCGATCGCCGACGGCTTGGGCCGCATCGTCGGCGCCTCGAAGATCGCCCGCGACATCACCGAGCAGAAGCGCCGGGAAGAACAGATCGGCCTGCTCGCCCGCGAGGCCGACCACCGCACCAAGAATCTCTTGGCGCTGGCGCAAGCCACGGTGCATCTCACCAACGGCGAGACGGCGGCCGAGCTCAAGGTTGCGATCGAAGGCCGGCTCCGGGCGCTGGCCAATGCGCATACCCTGCTGGCGCAATCGCGCTGGGCCGGCGCCGACCTGCGCAATCTGGCGCTCGAGGAATTGTCGCCCTATTGCGCCGAAGACGACGGCAAAGATGGCTCGCGTGCGCGGATCGAAGGCCCGAGCCTGATGCTGGAGCAGCAGCCGGCGCAAGCGATCGCGCTGGCGCTCCATGAGCTGACCACCAATGCCGTCAAATACGGCGCGCTGTCGGTCCCGTCAGGACGGATCGCGCTGACCTGGCGGCTGCAATCGGTCAACCGGCTAGCCGTGCGCTGGGTCGAAACCGGCGGACCTCAGGTGACGCCGCCGACGCGCCAAGGTTTCGGCACCCGCGTCATGACGCGCATCTGCGAGCAGCTCAACGGCGCGCTCAATTTCGATTGGCGCACGGACGGCCTGATCTGCGACATCACCATCGATATCTGAGCGACATCCAGACGGCCGCTAAGACCATAATTGCCGGCTGGCGCGGCGGGCGCCGTCGACCAGCGCCTTGAACTTTGCCCATACGATCGACGGATGCACTTCGTTCGATCCGGCGAACGAAGCGAAACCGCAATCCGCCCCGGCGATCACCCGCTCGCGGCCCACGACCGAGGCAAATCGCAATAGGCGCTGCGCCACCAGCTCGGGATGCTCCACCAGCACGGTTGATTGCGTGATCACGCCGGGGATCAGAATTTTGTCATCCGGGATTTTGATCCGCTGCCAGTCTTCCCATTCGTGCTCGTGGCGCGGATTGGCGGCCTCGAACGAATAGGCGCCGGCGCGCACTTTCAAAATAATATCGACGATGTCCTTGAGCTGCATGTCGTGAATGCGCGGGCCCATATTGATGCTGTAGCAGGTGTGGAATCGAATCCGGTCCTCAGGGATGCCGGACAGCGCCGCGTTGAGCGCCTCGACGCGCAGCTCGGCCCATTTGCGGCATGCGGCGATATCGAGGTCCGGCCGCGTGATGTAATAAGTCACCAGGAACGGATCGTCGATCTGCAATAGAAATCCGGCATCCACGATCGCCCGGTATTCTTCGCGCATCGCTTCGGCGATGGCGAAGACGTAAGCCTCCGGCGTCGGATAATATTCGTTCGGCGTCGTCGCCTCGACATTGGACGGCGCGATGGCCGGCACGAAAGCTTCCGTCACGCCGACGTCCCCGAGCGCCGCTTTGAGCGCTTCGAGATCGGCCTTGAGCGCGGCGTGGCCCTTGTACGCGATGGGCCCTGAGCAAACCATCAGCGCGCGGCGGCGCCGGGCGCTGACCTGCTCGGCGACCGCGGACTGGTAATATTCCGGGAAGTCGCGCGTCTCGCGCGTACTGGCAAACGGGCTTGGCCGAAAGCCTTCGCGCTTTTGCAAGCCACTCAGGCGCGACGCCGCGTAGGTGATGAAGCTCGGCTTGGCCATCTCGCCGTCGCTGACAACGTCGAGGCCGGCGTCGACCTGTTGGCGCACGCAATCGCGCACCGCGTTGCGCACCCGTTCGGCATAGGCCTGCTCGTCGATCGCGTTGCCGTCCATGCGCGCCAGCATCAGCTCGAACAGATCGTCCGGCCGCGGCAGGCTGCCGACATGGGTGGTCAGGATACGTTCGGTGCTGCGTTGCATTTTTTGCTTCCGGCCGAGAGCTCGCGACTATGACATTGTCGAACCGGGCGCGGCAATCAACGCGGCCGTGCGCCCACCGCATGTGGCCCATTTCGCTACGCAAGCTTGCACGAGGATCGCGTGTTCAAGATACTCGCTGCCGATCGGCCCGCCCTTGAGCGACGCAAAATAAAAGAGAGCCCGATGAGGAAACTGCTGCAAGGCGCTGTGTGGGCAGCGTGGGCGCTTGCCCTCTGCGTGACGGCAGCCCACGCCCAGTCCGATTTTCCATCGCGGCCGATCAAGATGTATGTGCCATTTCCGCCGGGCGGCGGCATCGACGTCACCGCGCGGATCGCCGCCGAAAAGCTTTCGGAAATTCTCGGCCAGCAGATCGCCATCATCAATCAGGGCGGCGGCGGCGGCGCCATCGCGACCGACGCCGTGGTGCGGGCCGATCCCGACGGCTATACGCTGCTCTATCATTCCGTCACCGGCATCACCCACGCCGCCGTTACTCAAGACCTTTCCTACGACTGGCTGCGCGATCTGGCGCCGGTTTCGCTGATCGCCCGTTTCGCGCCAGTGATGATTGTTTCGCCGACTTTGCCAGTGCAGACCATGGCGGACTTCATCGCGCTGTTGAAAGCAAATCCCGGCAAATACAGCTACGGCTCGTCAGGAACCGGCACGGCGGTGCATCTCGCCACCGAGCTGTTCAAGCAGAAAGCCCAAGTCGACATCGTTCATGTGCCGTATCGCGGCACCGTCGCGGTGCTGCCGGACCTGATATCCGGGCGAGTCGTCATGATGATTGACGGCGTGCCCGCCGAAACCAAGAACATCCAGAACGGCGTCGTGCGGGCGCTGGCGGTGACGACCGCCACCCGCTCGCCGTCGATCCCCGACGTGCCGACCATGCGCGAGGTCGGCTTGGACTACGAGGTGCCGTTCTGGACCGGACTCTATGCGCCGATCCGCACGCCCCAGGCGATCGTCGACAAGCTCGCGGCCACGGCCCATCAAGCGATGCACGATGCCGGCGTTACCAAGCGGCTGGCCGATATCGGCACCGAAGCGGTCGGATCGCCGCCCGCTGCGCTCGATGCGGCCACCCGCGAGCAGTTCGCGCTTTATCGGGCGATCGTGCGGGACAATCCGGCTCTGCTCGGCGGGCAATAACGCGCCGCCTCACGCCGTCTTCTGCACCTTCAGGCCGAGCTCGGCGATGGTCTCCTCGCGCATGATGAATTTCTGGATTTTGCCGGTGACCGTCATCGGGAACGCGTCGACGAATTTGACATAGCGCGGCACTTTATAATGCGCGATCTGGTCGCGGCAGAACGTTTTGATCTCCTCATCGTTGGCGGTCATACCGGGCCGCAGCTTGACCCAGGCGCAAATCTCCTCGCCGTAGCGATCGTCCGGCACGCCGATCACCTGCACGTCCTGGATCTTCGGATGCCGGTACAGAAATTCCTCGATCTCGCGCGGATAGACGTTCTCGCCGCCGCGGATCACCATGTCCTTGATGCGGCCGACGATGTTGCAATAGCCCTCGGCGTCGATGGTGGCGAGGTCGCCGGTGTGCATCCAGCGCGCGGCATCGATCGCCTCGCGGCTGCGCTCCTCGTCGCCCCAATAGCCGAGCATCACCGAATAGCCGCGGGTCAACAATTCGCCCGTCGTGCCGGGCGGCACGATGCGACCATTGAGATCGACGATTTTCACTTCGAGGTGCGGTTGGATGCGGCCGACCGTGGAGACACGGCGCTCCAGCGGATCTTCGGTCGAGCTTTGGAAGCTGACCGGCGAGGTCTCGGTCATGCCATAGGCAATGGTGATCTCGGAGAGATTCATCTTGGCGACGGCGCGCTTCATCACCTCGATCGGGCACGGCGAGCCGGCCATGATGCCGGTGCGCAATGACGTGAGATCGAAACGCTCAAACTCAGGATGATCGAGTTGCGCGATGAACATGGTCGGCACGCCGTGCAGCGCGGTGCAGCGCTCCTCGGCGACGGTTTCCAGCGTCACCAGCGGATCGAAACCTTCGCCGGGAAACACCATGCAGGCGCCGTGGGTCACCGCCGCGAGATTGCCCAAAACCATGCCGAAGCAGTGATAGAGCGGCACCGGGATGCAGAGCCTATCTTCCGGCGTCAGCCGCATCGCCTCGCCGATGAAATAGCCGTTGTTGAGGATGTTGTGGTGCGACAGCGTCGCGCCTTTCGGAAATCCGGTGGTGCCCGAGGTGAATTGGATATTGATCGGCTCGTCGAACTGCAGGATCGGCTTGAGCTCGGCGATGCGCTTTGCTTCGGCGGCGCCGCCGCGGGAAAGAATCTCGGAGAACTTGAACGTGCCGGGATGCCAGCTGTCGCCGAGCAGCACTACCGAACGCAGCGCCGGCAATCGCGCCGATTCGAGTTCTCCGGGCGTGGCGTGGCCGAGCTCGGGCGCGAGCTCGCGCAGCATGCCGATATAATCGGAGGTCTTGAATCGTTCGGCGAGGATCAGCGCCTTGCAGCCGACTTTGTTGAGCGCGTATTCCAATTCGGCGATGCGATAGGCCGGATTGATGTTGACCAGGATGAGCCCGGCTTTGGCTGTGGCAAACTGTGTGAGCACCCACTCGCTGTTATTGGGCGACCAAATGCCGATGCGGTCGCCGGGATCGAGCCCGAGTGTCAGCAACCCGGCGGCGAGCTTGTCGACCTCGTTGCGCAATTCGCCGTAGGTGAGCCGCACCTTCTGGTGCCGCACGACCAGCGCCGGCCGGTCTGCATGTTTGTCGCAGACCGCGTCGAAGAACTGGCCGATGGTCTCGCCGATCAGCGGGACTTCGCTGGCGCCGTGAACATAGCTTTGCTTGAGGGCCGCCATCGCGTTTCCTCCCGATTTGTTAAATGCAATGTAGCCCGGATGAAGCGTCAGCGAAATCCGGGAACGGCCTACCCCCGCAGCCCCGCCTGCTTGAGCAACGGATAGGTCAAATCGCGGAATTCGCGCATGCCTTCGATATAGCGCGGCCACGACAGCAGCACGCCGTCGAAGCCGGCCTGCGACAGCCGTGCCAGGCCATCGACGACCTGCTCCTTGGTGCCGATCAGCGGAAAACCGCCCCAGCCCGAGATCATCATCTCGGCCATGGCCTTACGGCGGGCTTCCGGATAATCACGCTGATTGATCTCGGCGCCCATCGTGTCGATGACGTTGCGGGCGGCAACCCAGTCGCCCTTCTCGTGCACATAATAATCGTAGAAGGCGCGCGCCTCCGCTTCGGTCTCGGCCTGGATCACGGTGGCGTTGGTCCACACTTTCACCTCGCGGCCGTAGTCCTCACGGGCGAGCCGATGATAGGCCTCGACATGGGCGATATGGGTGGCGAGATCGTGGGTGCGGATATTGGTGAAAACGAGATCGCAGTGCTTGCAGGCGAAATGCCGGCCGCGCTCCGAGGAGCCGGCATTCATGATCGCCGGATAGGGATGCTGGATGGGCTTCGGCTCAAGATAGCCGCCTTTGATCTTGTAGAAGCGGCCTTCGTGGTCGAAACGCTCGTCCTCGATCCATAGCCGCTTGACGATGCCGAGCCATTCCTCGGCGCAGGCATAGCGGTCCTCGTGGTTGAGCAGCGAGACGCCGAACATTTCCATCTCGGGATAGTTCCAGCCGTTGACCACGTTGAGCGTGTAGCGGCCATTGGAAATGTGATCGATGACGGTGGATTGCTTGGCGGCGATGATCGGGTGATTGAGCGCGACGTGGGAGGTCGAGATCACGCCGGCGGCTTGCGTCGCACCGGCAATGCCGGCCGCCCAGGTATAGGTCTCGAAACCCGGACCTTGCGGGTCGGTTGCGCCGCCGAAGCCGCGCCAGCGCGCCACCGGCACCAGCGCCTCGAATTCCATGTCATCGGCCAGCTTGGCCAGCGTCACCGTATTGGGCCAAGTGATCTCGAGCCGGCCGTCGAGATCGGACATGACGCAGCCGGAATCGAGATTGGTCTGGAACGTGCCGAGCTTGAGCTTGCGGCCGCCGAATGCCGGATTGGTGTCGCGCCGGTCCTTTTGCTGCGCCCTCATGCCGGGTGAATCCTGAAGGTCACAGCGCGATTAAGTCAAGAAGGTGGCTTCGGCATCGCCGGAACCCTCCAGTGCGTCCGACGTTGTCGACCCGACACCAATACAATGTGGAGGTGACGATGGACTGGAACCGCGTTGAAGGAAACTGGAAGCAGACCAAAGGCAAGATCAAGGAGAAATGGGGTCAGCTCACCGACGACGACTTGACGGCGATCAACGGCAAGCGCGACCAGCTCGAAGGCAAGATCCAGCAGCGCTATGGCTTGGCCAAAGACATGGTGCGCAAGGACGTCGACGACTGGCTGAAGGCGCAAGACAAAGCCGCCTAGATCGCGCACACGACTGCGATGAGATGCGGGGACGGGCCATCGGCTCGTCCCCGTGCCGTTTTGGGAACTCGCATCGCGGCCCATTCGTTATCTCCATGAGCAGGAACCAAGCGTCGGAGAATGCCCATGAGCTCGCCTCAGGACCGCCCAGAATTCGGACGACGGCAAGGCGGCGCGCGCACCGTGGTGCCGGCCGAACAGGCGCGGCAAGGCGTGACCGGACATAATGTGCGCTACGTGCTCGGCATCGGGATCGCCGCGGCGATCGTGGCTTTTGCCGCGCTTTACATCGTCTATTTTGCTTAAAAACCTTCCTTGACCGGATTCCCGTCCCGAATGGTTCGATCGGGATGGCCCGCGCGCCCGGTATGTCGTAAAATCACGGCAAGCCTTTCGCAGAAGCATTAAGGCAGGGAGGGAATAGATGGGTGCAGCTCTGGCCGTTGGTTTCATGCTGGTGATCTGGGTGGTCGTCATCTGGGGTGCCGCCTACTTCAACAAGAACGTCCATTGATTGAGCCGCACCACAGCCGTTGCGGCCGACGAGCGTGGTCGCCGGCATCCTTTCCCTAATACTTTACCGTTGCCACGCGCCGCCGCGCGCATTCCGTAGTGCGGTTGTTAACCCTCGAAGCTCCTGCCGCCGGTACAGCCGTGCCTGTGAAAAGGAAAAAACATCGAGCCAAGCGGAACCTGTCAGCCGGCCCCGCGTTGCGCGCTGTGAGGGAAACCAGAATGCGTGGTGAGCGCCCGAAGGCGGCCGCGGCGCCGTCCGGTATCGACGTCTTTATCGATCTCGACCAGGCTGCGTTGGATGCCATTCCGACGGGCCTTTGCGTGTGCTCGGCCGAAGGTGTCCTGTTTCGTTACAACCGCCGCGCCGTCGAACTGTGGGGCCGGGCGCCCCGGCTCGGCGATCCGAAAGAGCAACAAGGCTCCGGCTTCCGGCGCTATCGGACCGACGGCGCTCCGCTGCCCTTTGCCGCAACGCCGGTCGGCAACGCGTTGCGCTCCGGCCAACCGATCGTCGGCGCCGAGGTCATCATCGAGCAACCCGACGGGACACGGGTGCCGGTGCTGATGAACGTCGCACCGCTCAGGAGCAGATCGGGCCGGGTGCAAGGCGCGGTGTGCAGCTTTCAGGCCTTGACCGAGCGCAAGCGCATCGAGGAAGCGCTGCGCGCCAGCGAGGCCGAATTGCAATCGGTCATCAACCGCACGCCGTTCATGCTGGTGCGTTGCAGCCGCGATCTGCACTATCGTTTCGTCAGTCAGGCCTATGCGCAGCTGGTCGGCGTTCCTCGCGAACAGATCATCGGCAAGACCATCGTCGAAGCGATCGGCGCCACGGGCTACAACACGCTGCGGCCGCACATTGAAAAGGTGCTGCGCGGCGAAGCGACGGAATTCGATTGCGAGATCGACTTTCCGGTCGCCGGGTCGCGCCGCCTGCATATCGCCTACCGACCGGAAACCGATGCCACGGGCAAGGTCGATGGCTGGATCGCGTCGCTGCTCGACATCACCGAGCAAAGCCGCGCCGTGCAGGCGCGCGAGCAGCTCGCCAGCATCGTCGAATCGTCCGGCGACGCGATCGTCAGCAAGACCCTCGACGGCATCATCGTCAGCTGGAACAGCGCCGCCGAGAGGCTGCTCCTCGGCTGGAGCGAGGACGAGGCCTGTCCCAGGTCTACGGCCTGGCGCACCGCTCCGGCGGCACGGTGCAGATCGCGAGCGAGATCGGCCACGGCACCAAGGTCACCGTCTATCTGCCGCGCAGCGAGGCGCCGATCGCCGCGCCGTCGCCGGAAGATACCTCGCGATTTATGGCCGCCGACCCGCGGACCATCCTCGTGGTGGAAGACAACCAGGACGTCAAGAACATCGCCGTCTCGCTGTTGCGGCAGCTCGGCTACAAGACCATCGCCGTGGAATCGGCGTCCGAAGCGCTCGACGTGCTGGCCTCGGGGCAGACGGTCAATCTGGTTTTCACCGACGTCGCGCTCCCCGGCCAGCTCGATGGGCTGGCGCTGGCGCGCAAAGTCACCGATCGCTACGGCACCATTCCGATCGTGCTGACCACCGGCTACACGCGCGCCTTCGACAGCGATCCGGAATTTCCGGTGCTACGCAAACCCTATCAGATTGCCGCGCTCGGCCGGCTGATCCATCAGGCGCTTCATCCGCAGAGCGCCGGCACCGCGCATTAGAGTTAGAGCATGATCCCGAAAAGTGGAAACCGGTTTTCGGAAAAGATCATGCTCAAAATAAAATCCTAGACCGTGATCCGATTCAATTGAATTGGATCACAGTCTAGGGCGCGGATGCCTTCCCTATTCCGCCGCGGTCGCCATCGCCACACGCGGCCAGGACGGACTGGGCAGCGGCTGCCACCATTTCGCAACGCCGAGCTCTTTGGTGATGACGTTCGCGGCGTTGTAGCCCGGGCTACCGGTGACTGCGCCGCCGGTGTGGCTGCTAGCGCCGCAGAGGTAGAGTCCCTTCATCGGCGTGGTGTAGCGGCCGAGGTCCGGCGTCGGCCGGTTGCCGCCGAGCTGCGACGGCATGTAGGCGCCGACGTGGTGGCTGCCCCTGACCATGTTGATGCAATGCCGTTCGATGTCGAGCGGCGAGAACACCGCCTTGGCGACCACGTTCTTGTCGGTGAGGTTGGGCGCGAACTCGCGCCATTGCGACAGCATCCGATCGGCGACGTCGGCCTTGCGCTTGTCCCAGTTCTGCGGATCGCCATTGAGATCGTACGGCGCCCACGGCCACCAGAACGCGACGTGCTTGCCGGCAGGCGCAATCGAGGGATCGAATTTCGACGAGCAGGTGCCGTTGCCGGCGAAATAGGTCGGCAGCTTCTGCTCATGGATTTCTTCGAAGATACGGTCGATCTCTTCGGTGGTGTCGACGCCGAAAATCATATTCCAGGCGCGCGCGACATCCGGGTCCCAGGCTTCCGCCTTCTCGTAGCGCGGCGCCTCGTTCAGAGCGAGGTGCAAGGTCACGAGACTGTGCGAGCACCATTTGAATCCCTTGATGCCCTCGACCACGTTCGCCGGGAAATTCTGCTCGCCGGCTAGTCTGATGGTCTGCGGCGCGTCGATGGCGCTGGCGACGAATCTCGCCGAATAGGTGTCGCCGTTCTCCAGGCGGACACCCGTTACGCCTTTCGAATCCGAGGTGATGGCGCTGACATGGGCGTTGCGGACGAGCGTCGCGCCGTTGTCCTCGAGGAGGCGCTCCAGCGCGAGCGCAACCGAGCCGGCGCCGCCGACGGGCAGTCCGAGCTTGGTCAGGCGACTGAGCAGCCGCGGAAAGAACGCGCCGACTCCAGGCACGTTCTCGATCGCGATCGCGTGCAGGATGCAGTTGAAGAACATCCGGACATATTCGCTCTCGAAATTGCGCTCGACCGCCTGATGCAGAGTCAGCGGCATGTAGGAGAGCAGATCGTCCCACTGCGGGCCGCTGAGCCTTTTGCCGAGCTCGGCCGGAGGCAGCGGCACCGAGTACATGAACTCCGTCATCACTGGACCCATTTCGGTGACGAAACGCTGGCAGAGCTCTTTGTAACGCTTGGCGTCGTTTTGCGAGAAACGCGCGATGGATTTGGCGGTGCTCTCGACGCTGCGGTGGATGGTCAGCGCCTTGCCGTCGCGGAACACCTGGGCGTGCTGCACCTCGGGATAGATGTAGGCGAGGCCGTATTTGTGCAGCTCGAGATCGGACAGGACCGGCCCCTCGCCGATGAAATGATAGGAGGAGTGCGAGTTGTGCTTGAAACCCGGCGCGACGAATTCGCTGGTGTGGCAGCCGCCGCCCATCGCCTCGTTACGCTCGATGACCGCGATCTTCAGACCGGCTTTGGCCAGATATGACGCGCAGATCAGCCCGTTATGTCCGCCGCCTACGATGATGCCATCGTATTCCATCGCCGCCTCCCTCGATCATTATCGCGGACGGTCTTGAACGTGCCGTCGCGCGCAAAAAGCATGTCACAGCCCGGATCGGGCGACAACGTCGCGGAAGGCGAGCAATGCGCGCCTAGGCGGCTGTGACGCAAATTTTCGGCGGGCCGGCCTCGACAGCCCCGATCATGCGCGTGGCCGGATAACCGGCGGCGATGATCGTCTGCACGATCGCGTCGGCGCGTTCGGGCGCGCAGGATACCAACAGACCGCCGGAGGTTTGCGGATCGGTGAGCAGATGGCGCTGCCAGTTCGGCAAATTTTCGGGCAGCGTCACGTCATGACCGTAGCTCGCCCAATTGCGCAGCGAAGCGCCGGTGACCGCGCCCTGTTGCGCGAAGCTGGCAGCCTCCGACAGCAACGGCAGGTCGCCGGCACGAATGACCAGCGTGAGGCCTGAGCAGCGCGCCATTTCGAGACCGTGGCCCAAAAGTCCGAAGCCGGTGACGTCGGTGATGGCGTGCACGGCGGCGTCTTTCGCAAGCTCGGCACCGACACGGTTGAGCAGCGTCGTCGTCGCGATCATCTCGGCATAGCCCGCGGGCGACAGCACGCCCTTCTTGATCGCGGCCGAATAGATGCCGACGCCGAGCGGTTTTGTCAGGATGATGGCGTCGCCCGGCTTGGCGTCGGATTTGCGGCGCACGTCTTCGGTCCTGCAGATGCCGATGACGGCAAGGCCGTAGATCGGCTCGGGTGAATCGATCGAGTGCCCACCGGCGACCGGGATGCCGGCGGCGGCGCAAACCGCGGTGCCGCCTTTGAGGATTTCGCGCACCGTCTCCGGCGCGATCTTGTCGACCGGGATGCCCAGGATCGCCAGCGCCATGATCGGCTTGCCGCCCATGGCATAGACGTCGGAGATCGCGTTAGTCGCGGCGATGCGGCCGAAATCGTACGGATCGTCGACCACCGGCATGAAAAAATCCGTGGTCGCGATCACGCAGGTGCCGTCGTCGAGCTGCCACACCGCGGCATCGTCGGGCGTCTCGGTGCCGACCAGCAATTGCCGGTACGGCGCCACGAGCGGCTGATCGGCCAGAAGCTGTTGCAGCACCGACGGCGCCAGCTTGCAGCCGCAGCCGCCGCCGTGGGCGAGACTGGTCAATCGCACCATTGGGACATTCATGACGGCCTTCCCGCGATAATTTCCGTTTGCAACATGAGCGCGCTCGTCCTCATTCCGCCGCAACCGCGGGCGCCGCCAACACGGATCGCCATGCCGCGGCGAGATCGGCCGCTGCATCCGCCACATCTTCTTTTGTGGTGCCGCGGCCGAGCGACAAGCGCACCGCGCCGAGTGCGTTGTCGCACGCAATGCCGAGCGAGGTGAGGATCGCCGACGGTTCCTCGCTATCGGCATGGCAGGCGGAACCGGTCGAGGCCATGACGCGCCGGCATTTTTCCAAAACCTTGCGGCCCGACGCGCAGGGAAACAGAACATTGAGCGTGTTCGGCAGCCGCCGCATCGGATCGCCGACCAGAACGATCTCCGGAATCTCGCGCTTTAGCGCCGCAAACAAATCGCCGGACAATCCGGAGAGCCGCTGTGACTCCCGCTCCAGCATCGTGCCGGCGACGCGGCAGGCTTCGCCGAGCGCGACGATGTAGGGCACATTCTCGGTACCGGGCCGCCGGCCGCGTTCCTGGCCGGCGCCAAGGAGAAATGGCGGCAAAGCGATTCCGCGACGGATGTAGAGCACGCCTACGCCTTTCGGCGCATAGAGCTTGTGGCCGGCGATCGAGAGCAGGTCGGCGCCGAGCTCGTTCACGTTGACTGCGATCTTGCCGACCGATTGCGCCGCGTCGACATGGACCAGAGCGCCGTGGCGCCGCGCCGCCGCGGCGATTTCGGCGATCGGCTGAAGAGTGCCGATTTCGTTTTGCGCATGGATGATCGTGACCAGTGCTGTTTTGGCGCCGATCGCGGCGGCGACACGCGCGTGATCGATCAAGCCTTCCGCCTTCGCCGGCACCCGCGTGACCTTGCGCCCCTCGCCTTCCAGGAATGCGCAGCATGCTTCGGTCGCCGGATGTTCGATCGTGCTGGTGACGACGTTACCGCGTGCATCGTCGATCCGCACCGCGCCGCGAATGGCCATATTGCTCGCTTCGGTGCCGCCGCCGGTAAAGACGATCTCGTCGGACGCCGCGCCGATCAGGGCTGCGACCTCGGCGCGCGCGGCTTCAACGGCGTCGTGGGCGCGGCCGCCAAGACCGTGCGCCGACGATGGATTGCCGAACTCGCCGCGCAGATATGGCAGCATGGCGTCGAGCACCGCTGGATCGACCGGCGTGGTGGCGTTGTAGTCGAGATAGATCGCGCTCATCGCCTCTTCACGATCTTGAAAATGTAGACTTCGCCGTCGCGCGTCTGGGCGCTGAGCGTGTGGCCGGTCTGGTTGGTGAATGCGGGAACGTCGATCATGGTCAGCGGATCGGTGCATTCGAGCACCAGCGTGCCGCCGACCGGAATAGCGCGCAGCGCCTTCTTGGCGCGCAAAACAGGTTGCGGACAGCGCAAGCCGCGCAGGTCGAGCACGGTTTCGTTGCTGCGAGCCATCGGTCGCGTCAGCATGGCCGCGACCGGGAGATATGGCTAGACGCTATTCGGGCGTTTGCCCGGCGGGAAATTGTTGCGGCAGACCTTTGAGATCCGCGCCGGTCGCCATGAATGGCTGGTTCGCTGCGGCTTCCGGATTGCCGGTTCCGGTCTGACCGCGACTGCCGCCGCCCTGGCCGGCCGATTCCATGCCGCCGGGAGTGGCACCCGAAGTGTCCTGCGCCGTGCTCGGTGCCGCAGCCAGCATCGCGCCGGCGAAGAGCGGCACAATCCAGAAAGGTTTCATCGCAATCTCCGAGGTGAGACCCGATGAAAAACCCTCGCGTCAACGAAAAGGTTCCACTCACGCCGCGGTCAGTTCCTTCGACTTGATGATGTATTTGAAGTTATCCGCGTCGAGGCAATCGAGCCGCGTATTGCCGGTCTCGCCCTGCGGATACATCAGGAACGCGACCTTTGGCCCGATCGAGCCGGGCAATACCACATCGTGCGCGAAGTTGTAGGCAAGCCAATTGCCCTCCCAGGCGCCGAACAAGGTTTTGCGCGCGGCTGCGACCTTCGGGTCGTCGATTGGGAGATTGGTCGGCGGTTCCTCGAGCACCACCTTGCGCACGTCGGCGGGGTCTGTCGCCACCCAGCCGTAGCCGTGGAGAAAAACTTCGGCGCGGCAATGCTGCGCCTTGGTGATGACTTCAGTACCGGCGCCGAGCGACTTGTAGCCGAACTTCGACGGCGCGACGCGGATGCCGTAGACGTCACGCGCCGGAATGCCGGCGGCGCGAACGAGGCCGACGAACAGCGCATTGAGATCGGCGCATTTGCCGCCGAGATTGCCGGTTTTGAGCATCGCGGCGATGTCGCCGATGCCGCAGCCGCGCACTTTGGCGTCGCGAAAGGTGTTCTCTACGATCCATTCGTAGATGGCGTGGACCTTGTCGATCTCGGTCATTTTGCCGGCGGTGATCTTGTCCGACGTCTCTTTGACGATGCCGTCGACCGGAATGAGCTCGGTGCCGGCCGTGTTGAACTTGCGCCCGGCCGATGCGAGATCGATCACGGGCTTGCCCGGCTTGGTCAGATCGACGGCGCGGTCTTGGGTCGCAATCCTGCTGGTGACCTCGACCACGGGTGCCTCTTCGCTTGCCGCCCAGGCGACATGCAGCATCTCGGCGCCGTAATGGGGATCGCGCGCCAGCACGGCGTTGCCATTGGTGGTCCATTGGCTGTCGCTCGATTTGATCCAATCTTTCTGATTGATCGACGGCAGCGGGATCCAGGCTTGGCTGACGCCGGCGGGCTTTGCGATCTCGAGCCGCGTCGTGATCTGGAAATGACGCCAGGTGCCGGGAGTCGGATCGAAGTTGACGTCGGCGCGGGCGAGCGTCGGCCATTCCGCGGCAAACGTCAGCGCTACGCCGGCTTTGAGAAATTCGCGTCTGTGCATGGTCGTCCTCCCAAACTAGCGGTTGCTGGCATCTTTGATCGACGTGGAGCCGCCCGCGCCCGGCGCGGACGGGAGCTTGCCGGGATCGATGGTGTCCCAGGCGAAATCGGTTTCGAAAATGTCGGCTGCAAGCTTCCGTCGAGCACGAAAGTGGTGGGCAGCGTCGCGATGTTCCACGCCTTGGCGACGACGCGGTCGCGATCGAGCAGGATTGGGAAATCGACCGGTGCGGCCGCGAAGAAACGCTGCACGCTCCGGTCGGCGTCGGCTACCGCAATTGCCAGCACCGTCGCGTTGCCGCCGGCGCGCGCAGCCAGGCGATTAAGCGCCGGCAATTCCTCGCGGCACGACTCGCACCAAGTCGCGAAGAAGTGAACAAGAACGACATGGCCGCGCGCGGCTTCCAGCGCGACGTTCGCTCCTGTCGCGGTCGGCAGAGAAAAGATCGGTTGGGCGCCGCCGCTCCAGCGCTGCAATTCGGCGGCCGTGGCGCTCGCCTGCAGCATCGCAAAATAAAAAACAGCCCCCGCGCAGCAGAGCGCAGCGACTGCTTTCAAACGCAATGTGCCCCGAGCCTCGGGAGCCAAACGGAACGTCACGACAAATGCATTGTGCGCCGGACCACTGTGCCGATCAACGCCAATGCCGCATCGCTTGCGTCCCGCACCGAATTATTTTGTCGCATCGCCGGGAATAACCATCGGTTGCGTCGAAAAGCCCAACACTTTCAAGCTCGAAGGAACTTTATGTTGCGCCGCACAAACAACCGCTGCGGAACTGGCGTGGTTTGACACTGTTATCGTTCAAAAATACGCTTCAACACATTGGTCTGCGTGGCTTTCATCGGCACCCTCTATCGGCCGATAGAGGGTGGCAGGAGTGTCCCCCGTCGGGGGCAAAAAGTCTGAGGAGACGACCTTGAATATGGAACTCTCGCGGCGCCAGTTCATGGCGGGCGCCAGCGCGGGTCTTGCCGGTACAACAATCGGAGCGCTCGGATTTGGAGGCGTCGAAGCCGCGTATGCCGCGGCGATACGGCCCTTCAAGCTCATCGGCACCACCGAAACCCGCAACACCTGCACCTACTGCGCCGTCGGCTGCGGCATCATCATGTATTCCAAGGGCAACCTTGCGAAGGGTGAGCAGGCCGACATCATGCACATCGAAGGCGACGTCGATCACCCGACCAATCGCGGCACGCTGTGCCCGAAAGGCGCGGCGCTGCTCGACATGGTGCACGCGGAAACGCGCTTGAAATATCCGATGATCCGCAAATCGGGCTCGGATAAGTTCGAGCAGGTGTCCTGGGATGCCGCGCTCGATCGCATCGCGCGGCTGATGAAGGACGACCGCGACAAGAACTTCGTCGCCAAGAACGGCGACGGCGTCACGGTGAACCGGTGGCTGACCACGGGCTTCCTCGCGGCCTCGGCCACCACCAACGAAACGGCGTGGCAGACCTACAAGGTCGTTCGCAGCGCCGGGATGCTGGCATTCGACAATCAAGCGCGCGTTTGACACGGCCCTACGGTAGCCAGTCTGGCTCCAACATTCGGCCGCGGCGCGATGACGAATTCGTGGACCGATATCAAGAACACGGATCTCGTCGTTATCATGGGTGGCAACGCCGCCGAGGCGCATCCATGCGGATTCAAATGGGTCACCGAGGCGAAAGCCAACCGTGGCGCCAAGCTTATCGTCGTCGATCCGCGTTACACGCGCTCGGCGTCGGTCGCCGACTTCTACGCCCCGATCCGCCAGGGCACCGACATTGCCTTCCTGCTCGGCGTGATCAACTACTGCATCGGCAACGACAAGGTGCAGTGGGATTACGTCAAGGCGTTCACCAACGCGCCTTACGTGGTCAAGGACGGCTTCGATTATCAGGACGGCCTGTTCACCGGCTACGATGAAACCAAGCGCGATTACAACAAGGCGACCTGGGAGTATCAGCTCGGCGACGACGGCTACGTGGTGTCCGATATGGACAACCCGAAGAGCGTCTGGAGCCTGTTGAAGAAGCACGTCTCGGTCTACACGCCAGAGACGGTCGAGCGCATCTGCGGCACGCCGAAGGACAAGTTCCTGACGGTTGCGAAGATGATCAGCGAGACGTCGGCCAAAGACAAGTTCATGACGTCGATGTACGCGCTCGGCTGGACCCAGCACTCCAAGGGCTCGCAGAACATCCGTGCCATGGCGATGTTGCAGCTGATCCTCGGCAATATCGGCGTGCGCGGCGGCGGCATGAACGCCTTGCGCGGTCACTCCAACATCCAGGGACTGACCGACTTGGGCCTGATGTCGAACCTGATCCCCGGCTATCTGACCATCCCGACGGAAAAGGAGACGACGCTCGACGTCTATATGTCGACGCGCGGCTTCAAGCCGATGCGGCCGAACCAGATGAGCTATTGGCAGAACTACAAGAAGTTCTTCGTCAGCTTCTTGAAGTCGATGTGGGGCGACTCAGCGACCGCCGACAACAGCTTCGCCTATGACTATCTGCCGAAACTCGACGTTCCGGGCTACGACGTTCTTCGTGCCTTCGAGCTGATGCATCAAGGCAAGATGAACGGCTACTTCTGCCAGGGCTTCAATCCCCTGCTATCGTTCCCGAACCGGAAGAAGATCACGACAGCGTTGTCCAAGCTCAAGTTCCTCGTCGTCATGGATCCACTGCAGACCGAGACGGCGCGGTTCTGGGAGAATCACGGCGAGCACAACGACGTCGACACCGCCTCGATTCAGACCGAGGTGATCCAGCTACCGTCCACCTGCTTTGCCGAAGATACCGGCTCGCTCACCAACTCCGGCCGGCAGCTGCATTGGCACTGGGCGGGCGGCACGCCGCCCGGCGAGGCCAAGAACGACACTTGGATCATGGCGCAGATTTATCTGCGTCTGAAGGCGCTCTACCAGAAGGAGGGCGGTGCGGTTCCGGAGCCGATCCTCAACCTGACTTGGAATTACAAGAACCCGGACGAACCGACGCCCGAAGAGCTGGCCAAGGAAATCAACGGTTCCGTGCTCGAAACGGTCACGGACCCGAACGATCCCACCAAGGTTTTGCTCGAAAAAGGCAAGCAGGTCGTCAGCTTTGCCGTCCTGCGCGACGACGGCAAGACGGCATGCGGCTGCTGGATCTATTCGGGCTGCTTCAACGAGGCGGGCAACAACATGGCCCGCCGCGACAATAGCGACCCTGACGACGCCGGCATATTCCCGAAATGGGCCTGGTCCTGGCCGGTCAACCGCCGCATCATCTACAATCGCGCGTCGGCGGACATCGACGGCAATCCGTGGGATCCGAGCCGCAAGCTGTTGTGGTGGGACGGCGCCAAATGGACCGGCTACGACATACCGGACATCATTCCGACCGGTAAGCCGAACGAGGTCGGGCCCTTTATCATGAACCCGGAAGGCACCGCGCGCCTGTTCGTGCGCGGCATGATGCGCGATGGGCCGTTCCCGGTGCATTACGAGCCGTTCGAATCGCCGATCGCCAATCCAATGGCGCCGAAGATTCGCGGCAATCCGGTCGCCCGTGTGTTCAAGGGCGACATGGAGCAGTTCGGCGACGCCAAGGAGTTCCCCTACGCGGCGACCTCCTATCGTCTCACCGAGCACTTCCACTTCTGGACCAAGCACGTCCAGATCAACGCCTCGCTGCAACCGGAGTTCTTCGTCGAGATCTCCGAGCAGCTCGCCGCCGAGAAAGCCATCAAGAACGGCGGCTGGGTGCGGGTCTGGTCGAAGCGCGGCTCGGTGAAGGCGAAAGTCTACGTCACCAAGCGGATCGCTCCGCTGACCTGCGACGGCAAGACCATCCACATCGTCGGCATCCCCCTGCACTGGGGCTTCACAGGTGTGGCGAAGAAGGGTTTCGGCCCGAACTCGCTGACGCCCTATGTCGGCGACGCCAACATCGAGACACCTGAGTACAAGGCGTTCCTGGTCGATATCGAGCCCATCACCGGGCCGGTGGCGTAAGGGAGGAAGTCATGGCAATGTTCGAATTCGAGCTTCCCAACCCGAATACGCAAAACCCGACGACGAACCTGAGCGACGCCGATCTGGTGCGCCGCTCGGCCTCCTCGGTGCCGGCGCCGGCGCGTCAGCTCACGCCGGTGGCCAAGCTGATCGACGTGTCGAAATGCATCGGCTGCAAGGCCTGCCAGTCGGCATGTCTGGAGTGGAACGACAAGCGCGCCGAGGTTGGCGTCTTTGCCGGCACCTACGACAACCCGCTCGACCTGACGCCGGAAATGTTCACGCTGATGCGGTTCACCGAGTGGGTGAACCCGCAGACGCAGAATCTCGAATGGCTGATCCGCAAGGACGGCTGCATGCATTGCGAGGACCCGGGCTGCCTCAAGGCCTGCCCGGCGCCCGGCGCCATCGTGCAGTATTCCAACGGCATCGTCGACTTCGTGCACGAGAACTGCATCGGCTGCGGCTATTGCGTGCGCGGCTGTCCGTTCAACATCCCGCGCATCTCCAAGGTCGACAACAAGGCCTACAAGTGCACACTGTGCTCCGATCGTATCGCCGTCGGCCAGGGTCCGGCTTGCGCCAAGGCCTGCCCGACGCATGCGATCACCTTCGGCACCAAGGAGGAGATGAACAAGCACGCCGCCGACCGCATCAAGGATCTGAAATCCCGCGGCTACCA